>Ga0302349_1000520_pt1 | contig 44397 bp, 35 predicted proteins | sample PhyAR1_FD_202176 | JGI IMG/M metagenome (GOLD analysis project Ga0302349, IMG submission 202176) | Leaf surface microbial communities from alfalfa plants in UC Gill Tract Community Farm, Albany, California, United States - DLSL A.R1... | ecosystem: Host-associated > Plants > Phyllosphere >... | reverse complement strand
GGACACGGCACGGAGCGCGCTGAGCTTCATGTTCGGCGAGCACGCGCCCGACGACGGCTCGCGCATGCTGCACGCCAACGCGAACGAGATCGACCTGCAGGCGCCGTACCTGTTCAACTACGTCGGCGCCCCGCCGAAGACGCAGCACTGGGTGCGCAGCATCTACACGCAGGAGACCTGGAACCGCTACATCGCCACCGGGTCCACGCACGAGTACCCCTCGGGCGGCGGCGAATTCACCCCGCCGATCAAGACGCGGGTGTTCACGAACTCCCCGCGAGGCTTCCTTCCGACGATGGACAACGACACGGGAACGATGTCGTCGACCTTCGTGGCGGCGGCAATGGGACTCTTCCCGGTGCTCGCCGGATCCGACGAGTACCAGATTGGAACGCCGTTCTTCGAGAACGTGCGCATCGATTACCCCTCGGGCCGCGCGCTCGACATCTCGGCCGAGGGCGTATCGCCCGACGCGTATTACGTGCAGTCGGCGAGCCTGAACGGCGCGCCCTTCGACCGCACCTGGGTCACCTACGACCAGCTGACCGCGGGCGGAGAGCTCGCCTTCGTGATGGGGGAGGAGCCGTCGGAGTGGGCGGCGGACTCCGTCGCGTCGTCGTCGCTCAGCGACGAGCTTCCGAGCTCGGTGTACGACCCCATCAGCGCGATCTCGGTCTCCTCGCGGGAGTTCCGCGAGGCCGACGCGGGCGACGGCACGATCGGGAACAGCATCGAGTTGAGGATCGCGAACGGCACGTTCGCCGGATCCGACGGCGCCGACCTCTCCGGTGCGATCACGGCCGAGAACCTCCCCGCGGGCCTCAGCCTCGTCGCGACCCGCACCGGGACGCGCACCGCGGCACTGGAGCTCGTGGGAGCAGCCGAGGCGTCCACCCCGCTCGACAGCATCGACGATCTCGCGCTGACCATCTCCGATGCTGCGTTCTCACGGAAGCCCTCGAACGGCACGCGCGAGTTCGCCCTCAGGGTGAGCTTCGCAGACCCCGCCGTCGCGGCCGACGTCACGAGGCTGAAGGCCGCAGACGACGGCGCGCTCGATGCCACGGTAACGCTCACGGCGAGCGGAGCGAGCTTCGCCGGCGCGAACGGCCGAGACCTCATCGTCGACGGCGCGCTGACGCTCGCGGGGCTGCCGGACACGGTGTCGGCGTCCGCGGTCGTGCAGGACGCCTCGACCGTCAGCATGAGCCTCCGCGGGAGCATCGGTGACGCCCGTCGCGCCTCCTTCGCGCTGAACTTCACCGACGCGGCCTTCGACGGCGCGTCGGCCACGACCGTGCGCGGCGACGGGATCTCCGGGCTCGGCTCGTTCGTGATCGAACGCGACCAGCGCTGGCGCCAGCAGCTGGAGGCGCTCGCCGCCGAGGCGGCTCTCGTCGTGCGCGGATCCTATTCGTCCGCGTCCTTCGACGCGTTCGACGCGGCCCGCGAATCCGCCGGCGACGTTCTCGCGAACGTCGCCGCGACCGACGACGAGCTACGGGAGGCCTTCGAGACCCTCGAGCGCGCGGCGGGCGCCCTCGAGATCGAGGCGGTCTCGCTCCGCGTGCGGGTGGAGGCCGAGACCTACGACGCCGACAACGGGGGAGGCCTGAAGAAGGAGGGCGGCGAGGCCCCCTCCGGAAACGTCGGCGGCACGTGGGATGGCGGCACGCTCGAGTACCGCGACCGCCAGTTCGGCTCGGAGGCGCTCACGCACGTGACGGTGAGCACGTCGACGCGCGACGAGCGCGTGGGTGAGAACCGCCGCCTCGAGTTCTACCTCGACGAGGTGAGCGATGCGGCACGGGTCGGATCCGTGGAGCTGCCGAAGACCGGGGGATGGGAACGATACATCGAGACCACGGCGGCGCTCGACCGTCCGATCTCGGGCGAGCACACGCTCATCGTCGTCATGCGCACCGACGCGGTCGAGGGTCAGGAATACGCGTACGTGTCGAATCTGCAGTGGTTCGAGTTCGGTCCGGATCCCGCGCCAACGGGCGACGTCGACCTCACGGCGTTGAACGACGCCATCGGAGCCGCCGAGCCTCTGCTCGCCGAGGAGGAGCGCTACGTCTCGTTCGACTTCGCCGTCTTCGTCGCGGCGCTCGACCGGGCGGCCGCCGTCGCCGCGGCGGGCGACGTCACCCAGGAGCGCGCCGATGAGGCCCAGCGGGTTCTCGACCTCGCAACCGCTCAGCTCGAGTGGCGGCCTGCCCGGCAGCTGCCGCTCCTCATCGCGCGGGCCGAGGCCGTGGACCCGGATGCGCACGCCGCCGACGACGTCGCGGCCGTGAACGCGGCGCTCGACGCGGCCCGCACCATCGGATCCGACGCGAGCTACGAGCAGTTCGTCGAGGCGGCGGGAACGCTGGAGGCGGCGCTCGACGCGCTCGGCGGCCCCGAGGAACCAGGGCTCAACGTCACGGTCGAGGCCGCCACGCGCACGGTCGCCGGTAAGAAGTACGTCTCCGTGCGCGTCGCGAACGACGCCGCCATCGCCGTGGACCTCGTGGTCGACACGGCCTACGGATCCAAGACCTTCGCGGGCGTTCAACCGGGCGAGACGGCGAGCGTGTCGGTCAACTCGCGCCTCACCGCGATCCCGGCGGGCGAGGTCACCGTCACCGTGACGGGCGGCGACGCGACCGTCACGCGGACCGCCGCGTACGAGGCGGCAGGCTAAACGAACGGTGGCGCGGGCGGGGGAGCCCCGCGCCACCGAACGGGCTATGACGCGTCGGCCTCCGGGGCCTCGGTCGCGGGCGCCTCCGTCGCGGGGGCCTCGGTGGCTCCCGGGTCGGGGGATCCGCCGGTCGGGGATCCGGCGCCCGTCGCTTCGCCCGCGATCGTCTGCGAGATCGAGTCGGCCTCGCTCTGGAGCGTGTCGGCGTCGATCAGGTCGTCGGCCTGCTCGGAGAGCAGCGCGACGAGCCCGTCGAGGTACTCCTGCGCGGATCCGCTGTCGTAGATCGCCTCCGTGTGCTCGGCAAGCGAGTCGTCGTAGAGCTGCGCGAAGTCGGCGTTCTCGAGGAAGCGCGTGGCGAGCACGTTGTCGCCGCCCATCATGCCGCCGGGGCGGCCGCCCTGAGGCAGGTCGTCGGGGAACTCTGCGCCTTCGGGGAGCTCCGCACCCTCGGGGAGCTCCATGTCCTCGGGCGGTTCAAATCCCTCGGGGAACTCGGCGCCCTCCGGTATCTCGGGCATACCCTCACCATCGCGCTGCGGCATGTCGCCGCCGGGCGCCCCGAAGCCGCCACCCCCGAGGCCGCCGTACGAGAGGTTCTGGTCCCACGCGACCACCGTCATGAGATCGGTGTCCGGATCGTAGTGGAGATAGGAGTTGTTGCCCGGTCCGTCGATGTCGTCGGAGTTCGCGACGAGATCCTGCACTGTGAGGTAGTCCGCGAAGGAATCCACCTCGAGGTAATCGGACAGCTGCTCGGCGAACTCCTCATCGGACGAATTGTTGATGAAGTCGAGGAAGTCGATGAGCGGCGCGTACTGTTCCTCCTCCGAGAGGCCCTCGGCGTCGAACTTCACGTCGAAGGCGTCGAGATACTCGGCGCCGTCGTCGCCGCGGTAGTAGTAATCGCCCGACGCGTCGGCCTTATAGGTAATGCCGGTGCCGCCGAATGCGTCCTCGTTCCACGCGTCGTCGTCGGGCACATCGAGCACGAGCCGCAGTCGCTCGTCGCCGCCGTTGACGCTCAGCCGCACGTAGGCGGCGTCCTCCGCCGCGACGCCCGCCTCGTCGAGGACGTGCAGGGCGACGGCCTCGTTGAGCGAGGACTCGGTGTTGTTCCCGCGCACGACGAAGTCCGACCGCCCGGCATACTGCTGACCGTCGACGTACTTGTCGAGCCGGATGAGCCAGGGGAGCGAGGCCGGGTCGTCGGCGGATCCGTCGCCGTCGCCCTCGTCCCGCGCCGGCTCCTCGTCGGCCTGCGCCTCGCCGTCCTCCTCTTCGCCGGCGTCCGGTGCACCCGGGCGGGCCTCGTTGCCGCCGAGGCCGCGCAGGCTCGAGTTGCCCTTGAGCCGCAGGCCGACATTCTCGAAGGTCGTGCCGTCGATCGTCACCGTGGCGGTGATCCAGTCCTTCTCTTCGGACTCGGCATAGGCGTCGAGCATGGCCTGGTAGTCGGCCTCGTCGAACTCGACGGCGACCGTGTGCACGGCGTCCGTGTGGAAGAAGGCCGCCTCGTCGGCGGTGGCGTTGGCGGGCTCGTCGCCGCCGGTGCAGCCCGCCGCGACGAGCGCGACGGCGGCGAGCCCGGCGGTCACCGCCGCGACGCGCGTCCCGCGGGCTGCCGGCAGGAGATGATGTCGTGAGGATGCGGAATGGTTCATGACGCAAGCGAACCAGCCCCGCCTTATCGAGCCGTTTCCGGAGGCTATGAAACATTCATGACCGTGCGCACACGTGATGATTGGCAATCGCAATGGCACAGAACTTCACGTGTATCCGTGTACTTCCCTGATTTCCCGGTGATTCAGCGCGCCCGATGGCACAGAAGTGGCACGTGAGTTGCCGGAGCGGGCATCGCGTTCTTACAGTTTCGATTCAGGCGGCCGGCGGCATCCCGCTCCCCCATACGGGCCGCCAGATGACCCCGCCAATGGAGGCGCCATGACGACAGTTGCAACCCCACGGAAGACTCCCGCGAAGGCGGCTATCGCCTCCTGGGCCGGGACGACGCTGGAGTACTACGACTTCGCGGTCTACGGCACGGCGTCTGCGCTCGTGCTCAACGAACTGTTCTTCCCCGAGGATCTGCCCGCCGGCATCCGCGTCCTGCTCAGCATGGCGACGCTCGCCGTCGGCTACGTGGTCCGTCCGCTCGGCGCATTCATCCTGGGACCGATCGGTGACCGCTACGGACGCAAGGCCGTCATGATGCTCACGCTGTTCGGCATCGGCATCTGTACGTTCATCATCGGCTGCCTGCCGACCTACGACCAGGCCGGCGTGATCGCGCCGATCCTGCTCGTGGTGATCCGCATCATCCAGGGCCTGTCGGTCTCCGGCGAGCAGGCGAGCGCCATCACGATGAGCCTCGAGCACGCGCCGGAACACCGCCGCGCCTTCACGACGAGCTTCACGACGAGCGGATCGGCGGCCGGTGGTCTCCTCGCAACGGCCGTGTTCATCCCCTTCGCCGCGCTCCCGCAGGATCAGCTGTTCAGCTGGGGTTGGCGCGTGCCGTTCTGGCTGTCCGCCGTCGTTGTCGTGGTGGCCTACATCATCCGCCGCACGCTCGAAGAGACGCCGACCTTCATCGAGACGCAGGCGATCAAGGTTCAGATGGCGCCGATGACGCAGACGCTGCGCTTCCACCGGCTCGCGATTCTGCGCGTCGCGGCGTGTGCGCTCGTCGCGGGCATCAGCTACCTGTTCGCCACCTTCTCGGTGGCCTTCGCGACAACCGGATACGGCCTCGACCGACCGACGATGCTCTGGGTTCCCGTGCTCGCGAGCCTTCTCGCGCTGGCCTACACGCCGCTCGCCGGCCTGCTCGCCGACAAGTTCGGGCGACGCACCGTGTTCCTCATCGGCGTCATCGGTGCGGGGCTGACGACGATCCCCTACCTCTGGTCGATCACGACGGGCAACTGGGCGCTGATCTTCACGCTCGGCATCCTGTGCAACGGTCTCTTCTACTCGACCGCGAACGCCGCCTGGCCGTCGTTCTTCGCCGAGATGTTCCCGCACCGCGTTCGGGTCTCGGGCCTCGCGGTCGGCACGCAGATCGGTTTCGCGATCGCCGGCGCCATCGGCCCCGTCGCCTCGACGGCCCTCGCGGGTGCGGAGCTGACGAGCTGGACCGGCCCGTCGATGCTTGCCATCGCGCTGATGCTGGTCGCCGCCTTCGCGGCGATGACGGCGAAGGAGACGAAGGACCACACGATGGACGAGATCGACGACCTGCAGCAGAGCGATCGCGAGAAGGCCGCGGTAACGGCATCGATCGTGCTGCCGACGCGGTAGTGGCTACCACGCGGGTACCCCGGCGCACCTGCGGCCCGCAAGTCAGGAGATGAGCCCTATCTTCGGAGCAGAATGACGATCTGCTCCGAAGATAGGGCTCATCTCCGTCGGAAGGGGTCACCCCTTCACCGGCGCCGTCGATGCCCGCACCGTGAGGTGGGCCGAGATGTGGTCGATACGGTCGGTCTTGTCGCGTGTCGAGAACCTGCCGATGAGCATGTCGACCGCGGCGCGGGCGGCGCTCTCGCCCGGCGACGTCACGGTCGTGAGCGGCGGGCCCGAGAACGAGGTGCCGAAGATGTCATCGCACCCGACGACGCTCAGATCATTCGGCACCGAGATGCCGAGCTGCCGGAACCTGTCGAGCGCACCGATCGCCAGAACGTCGTTGAAGAAGATGCACGCGGTCGCGCGGGTGAGGGCGACGGCATCAGCGGCCGCGGCGCCGTTCGCGAGCGTCACCTGGTAGCGGCCGACAGGAATGAGATCGACCTCGAGGGAATCGGCGGCCTCCGAGAGGGCGGCGAAGCGCGCCCGGTCGGTCCAGGATCCGTGGGGGCCGTGGACGTAGGCGATTCGCCGATGTCCGAGCGAGTGCAGGTAGTTCAGCGACTGGGCGAGACCCTCGGGGGTGTCGATGACGACGCCCGAGAGCCCGGGCGCCTCACGGTTGATGACGACCGTCGGCACGGTCTGCGTGATCGACCTCAGAATGTCGTCGTCGACGCGGGGTGACGAGACCACGATGCCGTCGACCGTGCGGGCCATCTCTCTCAGCCACTGTTCTTCCATGGCGAGCGATTCGTCGGTGCTGACGATCAGGTGCAGATAGCTCGCCGCGCGGATCTGCGCCTGCGCACCGCGGATCACGTCGAGGTTGAACGGATTGGTGAGGTTCGGGAGCACGAGGGCGATCGTGCCGCGAGCGAGGCGGTCGTCGCGCGCGGGCAAGAGCGCGGAGGAATAGCCCATCTCCTGCGCCTTGCTCGTGATGCGCTGGTACATCGCGGGGCTCACGCGGTTCGGGTTCGAGAATGCGCGCGAGACCGTCGACGGCGCGATGCCGCAGGCCTCCGCGATCTCGGTCAGCGTCACCCGTCGCTGGACCCGGCGTTCCGGAATCGACATCCGAGTTCTCCTCATCTCTGCGGCACCTCGATATCAACACGATCTAGTGCACGGATTTTGCCATGTTATCGAGATGCAGGGCTGTAATAAACCCATTTGCAAGGGGAATCTGGCACAAGATTGGCATGATTCTGCACCTTCAAGTGCCATCGATCTACTCTCATGACGACAGGACAAGCGCTCAGAGCGGAGGCGAACATGAGTAGGAAGATCGATCTCGTTGCCGATCTCGGTGAGGGATTCGGACCGTGGCGCATGGGCGATGACGCCGCACTGCTCGACGTGCTCAGCTCCGCGAACGTCGCCTGCGGCTTCCACGGCGGCGACTCGCGGATCATGGACCAGACCGTGCGCGAGTGCATCGCGCGCGGCGTCGGCATTGGCGCCCACCCCTCATTCCCCGACCTGCAGGGCTTCGGCCGCCGCGACATGGGGCTGACCGCCGACGAGGTGCGCACGGACGTGCTCTACCAGTTGGGGGCGCTCCAGGCGATCGCCGCGTTTCACGGATCCGCCGTCACGCACCTCGCCCCGCACGGCCGCCTGGGCAACCTCGTCGCCGTCCGCGAGGACTACGCGGCGGCCGTCGCCGAGGCCGCGCGCAGGGTCGATCCCGAGTTGATCGTGCTCGCGCAGGACGGCGCGCTCGCCGACGCCGCCCGCGCTCAGGGGCTGCGCGTCGGCATCGTCGGCATCGCCGATCGGGCCTACGAGGACGATGGGACGCTCGTGCGCCGCTCCGAACCGGGCGCCGTGATCCACGACGCCGAGGAGATCCGCCGTCGCACCGTGCGGATGGTCGTCGACGGTGTGATTGAAAGCAGGGGCGGCGTGCAGATTCCCGTCGCCTGCGACACGGTGCTCGTGCACGGCGACACCGCGGGTGCGGTCGCGCTCGCGAAGCAGATCCGCGCCGGACTCGAGGCCGAGGGCGTCGAGATCGCCCCGCTGGCCGACTGGCTGCAGTGAGCGCCCCGATGCCATCGCCCGTCGCCACCATTTCCGCGAGCGGAAACGCCGCGCTGCGGGTATCGAGTGCGCTCGAGGACCGTGAGGCCGGCTGGCGGCTCGTGCACCACCTGGCCCGATTCATCGACGACGCGCGAGTGCCCGGAGTCGAGTGCGTGATCCCGACCTACGACGCCGCCCTCATCGAGATCGACCCCGTCGAGTCCTCGCTCGAGCGCATGCGCTCGTACCTCGAGAGCGTCATCGCCCGGCTGGATGCCGACCGCCCGCTCACCGAGACGCCGCGCCTCTTCGAGGTTCCGGTGCTCTACGACCTCGACGGCGAACTCGACCTCCGCATGGTGGCCGAGGCGCAGGGGCTGAGCGCCGCCGACATCGTGCGCCTCCACAGCGAACCGAGCTACGTCGTGCGGTGCCTCGGTGCGCCCGGTGGCTCACCCATGCTCGACGGCCCCGCCTTCCCGCTGCCGGTTCCGCGACTGTCGAGCCCCCGCGCGAGCGTGCCGCAGGGCGTGGTGTCGGTCGCTGGCCGCCAGGCGACCATCACGCCGGCCGCGGCCCCCGGAGGCTGGGCCCTGATCGGCCGCACCCCTCTCGTGGTGCTCGACCTCGACGCCGAACCCTTCGTGCCGTACGAGCCCGGCGATCTGATCCGATTCCGGCCCATCGCTCGCGACGAGTACGTCTCGCTGCTCGGCACCAGGATGGTGGCCTCATGAGCGCGGGCTTCCTCACGGTCGTCGAGGCGGGATCGGGGCAGATCACCGACCTCGGCCGCAGCCGCGGGCCGCGATACGGGGTGCCCGTAAGTGGCGCACTCGACCAGCGCTCGGCGAGGATCGCCAACATCCTGGCCGGTAACGACGACCGCGCGCCCCTCCTCGAGATCATGGCGTTGGACGCCGAGTTCATCGCCGACAGCGACATCCTGATCGCCCTGGCGGGCGCCGCCGCAACCCTCCGCGTCGGCGGCATCGAGCGCCCGAACGAACAGCCGGTCTCGGTGCGCGCCGGTGAGACGATCGAGGTGCGGCAGATCACGGGCGGCCTGCGCGCGTACCTCGCGGTCGCCGGATCCTTCGACGTGCCGCGGCTGCTCGGCAGCTGCGCACCCGACTCGGTGCTCGGCTTCGGTGGACGGCTCCTCGCGGGCCAGCGGATCCCGCTCACGCGCGCGACGCCGCCGATCCTCAACACCCACTTCGGCGCTGAGCTGTACCGGCTGAACGTCCCCGCGCGCCCGGACACGACCACCGTCGAGGCGACGGACGGCCCCGACATCGCCGACTTCGCGGACACCGCCCGGCGCCTGTACGAGGAACCCTATGTGGTATCGCCGACGAGCAACCACATCGGCCTGCGGATGACGGGGATCCTTCCCGAACGCCGCGTGCAGGGCGAGGTCCTCTCGCGCGGCGTGCCCGTGGGCGCGGTCGAGGTTCCGCCCGGGAACGAGCTTCTCGTCCTGCATCGAGGCCGCGGGGTGACGGCGGGGTATCCCGTGCTCGCCGTCGTCACGACGACCGCGCTCGACGTGCTGGCCCAGGCGCGCCCCGGCCACACCCTGCGCTTCCGACGCGTGTCGGAGGCGCAGGCAACCGAGCGCGCTCGCGCGGAGCGCGCCGCCCTCGATGCCCTTCGTCTCCGCGTTCGCTCCGTCTTCACGGCGCTGGACGCGCTGCCCACCTCATCCGGAAGGACCCTTTCATGACCTTTTCTGACTACCGAGTCGCCGTCGTCACCGGTGCCACGAGCGGCGTCGGCCGCGGCGCCGTCGACCTGTTCCTCGACAAGGGGCTGACCGTTCACGCGATCGCCCGCGACGAGGAGCGTCTCGCCGCGCTGGCAGAGAAGGGTGCGATCACGCACGCCCTCAACGTGCGCGATACCGCCGCCCTCACCCGGGCGCTCGAGGGGGTGGAGGCGGACGTCGTGCTCAACAGCGCGGGCGTCGGTCGCCAGGGCAACATCCTCACCGCGACGGAGGCCGACATCGACGACCTCATCGAGGTCAACCTCGGTGCCGTCATGCACATCCTGCGCCTGCTCTACCCCGGAATGGTCGAGCGCGATCGCGGCCACGTGCTCAACATCTCCTCGATCGCCGGCCACTACAACTTCTTCGGACACACCGGATACCACGCCACGAAGGCTGCCGTTCACCAGCTCTCGCGCCAGTTGCGCAACGACGCGCTCGGCAAGCGCGTGCGGGTGACCGAGCTCAGCCCGGGTCGGATCGAGACCGAGATCTTCTCGCGCAATGTCGGTCGCACGCCGGAGACCGAGGCGGAGGCGTGGGCCACCTACTTCGAGGGCTACGAATCGCTGACGGTCGACGACGTCGTCGCCGCGATCGAGTACGCCGTCGACGCCCCCTCGCACGTCAACGTTGGGCTCATCGAGCTCATGCCCACCTTCCAGGTGCCCGGAGGGCTCACCTTCGACCGTCGCGACCAGGCCGCACAGTAAGGAACACCATCATGGTTCACGTCACCACCAAGATCGAGCGCGCGGACGCCGCCGATGTCGCGCGACTCGGCGAGTTCACCGCGGCGACCATCCACGAGGCGCAGGGGCGCCGGGGCGCGGTCGCCTCGCGCATCAAGCCCATCGATCCGGAGAGCTCCTTCGTCGGATCCGCCTTCACCGTCGTCTGCGCCCCGCGCGACAACCTGATGCTGCAGGTCGCGATCCACTACGCGCAGCCGGGAGACGTGCTCATCGTCTCCGCCGGGGAGCTCAGCGAGGCCGGCATGTTCGGCGATGTGCTCGGCAACGCGTGCAAAGCCAAGGGCATCGCCGCCCTCGTCACCGACGCCGGCGTGCGCGACACCCGCGAGCTGCGCGAGCTGGGCCTGCCCGTGTTCTCCGGCAGCGTCTCGATCAAGGGCACCGTCAAGGAGACCCTCGGGGCGCTCAACCAGCCCATCGTCTTCGGCGGAGAGCTCATCCGCCCCGGCGACATCGTCAAGGGTGATGCCGATGGCATCGTCGTGGTCCGTCGCGAGGAGGCCCGCGAGGTCGCCGAGCTCTCGGCCGCCCGCGACGCCAACGAGGCCGAGCTGATCGAGAAGTACAAGGCCGGCGGCACGACTATCGACCTGTGCAACCTCGTCGATGTGCTCAAGGCGAAGGGCCTGACGACCGACATCGAGGAGGCGGCGTGATGGACACCGCGAGCTCGTCCTTCCGCGCGGCGGAGCGCATCGGCCGCATCAAGCCCTCGCCCAGCACGGCCGCGGCCGCGAGGGTGCGCGAGCTGAAGGCCGAGGGCCGCCGGATCCTCGACCTCACGGTCGGCGAGCCCGACTTCGACACCCCGGATCACATCAAGCGGGCGGCGATCGCCGCGATCGAAGCGGGCGAGACCAAGTACACCCCGGTCAACGGCACGCCCCTGCTGCGCGAGGCGATCCGCGGATCCCTCCTCCGCACCCACGGCATCGAGTACTCCGACGCCGAGATCACCGTGGGCGGCGGCGGAAAGCAGGTCATCTTCCTCGCCCTGATGGCGACGGTCGACGCGGGCGACGAGGTACTCGTTCCCGCCCCGTACTGGGTCTCCTACCCCGACATGGTGCGCGCCAACGAGGGCACCCCGGTCATCGTGCCGACCTCCGCCGAGACGGGGTACAAGCTCACGCCCGCCACGCTCGAGGCGGCCATTACCGAGCGCACCACCTGGGTGATCCTGAACAGCCCCGGAAACCCGAGCGGCGCCGTGTACACGGCCGAGGAACTCGGTGCGCTCGCCGAGGTGCTCCGTCGACACCCGCGCGTCTCGGTGCTGTCGGACGAGATCTACAGCGAGATCTCCTACACGGGATCCGCCGCGCTCAGCCTCGCAGCCGTCGCCCCCGACCTGCGCCATCGCGTGCTCGTCGTCTCCGGCGTGTCGAAGTCGTACGCGATGACCGGCTGGCGCCTCGGCTACGCCGCGGGCGACCCGGCTCTCGTCCGGGCGATCAACACGCTGCAGTCCCAGACCTCGTCGTGCCCCTCGTCCATCAGCCAGGCCGCCGCTGCGGCGGCACTGAGCGGAACGCAGGACTTTATCGCCGAGACCGTGCCGGTCTACGCCGAGCGCCGCGATGCGGCCGTCGCCGGTATCTCGGCGATCGAGGGCCTCGACCCGCTGGTACCGGACGGTGCCTTCTACCTCTACGTCGATTGCGCGGGGCTCATCGGCCGACGCACCGAGGAGGGAGACACCCTGGCGGACGATCAGGACGTGACCCTGTACCTCCTCGACCGCGCGGGCGTCGCGGTCATCCAGGGGTCGGCATACGGTCAGTCGCCGTTCTTCCGGATCTCGTTCGCGACCGATCTCGAGACGATCCGCGCCGCGATCGACGCCATCGCCGACGCCGTCGGGGCGCTGCGATGAGCGACCGCCTGCGCGTCGTCGTCGCGGCCCCGCTCGATCCCGAGCTGGCCGAGCTGATCGTCGAACGGGAACCGCGCATCGATCTCGTCGTCGATCACGGGCTCCTCCCGCCGATGCGCCACCCCGCCGATTTCGCGGGGGATCCGGCGTTCACGCGCAGCGCGCAGCAGCAGGCCGCCTTCGAGGCGGCCATCGACACGGCCGAGGCGCTCTACGGGATCCCCGATGTCGATCCCGCCGCCCTCGCCCGCGCCGTGCGCGCGAACCCGCGCTTGCGCTGGGTGCACACCATGGCGGCCGGAGGCGGCGGTCAGGTGCGCGCCGCGGGACTGACCGCGGAGGAGCTGAACCGCGTCGCCTTCACGACCTCGGCCGGCGTGCACGGCGACGCGCTCGCCGAGTTCGCGGCGTTCGGGGTGTTGGCGGGCGCGAAGCACCTCCCGCGCCTGCTCGAGCAGCAGCGCGATCGGGTGTGGAGCGGTCGGTGGATGATGCCGCAGCTGTCCGATCAGACGGTGCTCGTTCTGGGGCTGGGCGGCATCGGCCGTGCGGTGGCCGCGAAGCTCTCCGCGCTCGGGGTGCGTGTGATCGGCACGTCCCGCTCGGGAGCGAGTGCACCCGGGGTGTCCCGCACGGTGCACCCGAGCGAGCTGTCCGGGGTGCTCGGCGAGGTCGACGCGGTCGTCACGACGCTGCCCGGAACCGATGCGACCCACCACCTGATCGACACCGGCTTCCTCGCGCGCATGCGTCCCGGGGCGACCGTCGTCAACGTCGGCCGCGGCACGGTGATCGATGAGGCGGCGCTCCTCGGGGCCCTCGACCACGGCACCGTGGGCTTCGCGGCCCTCGACGTGTTCGAGGTCGAACCGCTCCCGGAGAACAGCCCGCTCTGGGCGCACCCGCGGGTGCTCGTGAGCCCGCACACGGCCGCTCTCACGGCGGGCGAGGAACGGCGCATCGCGGAGCTGTTCGCGCGCAATGCGGGCATGCTGCTCGACGGCGTACCGATGGAGAACCTCGTCGACACCGTCGAGTTCTACTGAACGCACGACCCCTCCAGGACACACGATGGGACGCACCATGACACATCCATTCGACCTCACCGGTCGCCGCGCGCTGGTCACCGGTTCCAGCCGCGGCATCGGACTCGCGGTCGCGCGCTCGTTACTCGAGGCGGGCGCGCACGTCATCATTCACGGGCGTGCCGCGGCGGGCGCGGAGGCCACCGCGGCCGCCCTCGCGGAGGAGTTCGGCGATGCTGCGGTGAGCGCCGCCGCCTTCGACGTCACCGATGAGGCCTCCGTGGTCGACGGGATCGACGACATCGAGGCGGTCGGCCCGCTCGACATTCTCGTCAACAACGCCGGCGTCCAGCACCGCGAGCCCCTGCTCGACGTGGCGGTGGAGGACTGGGACCGGGTGCTCCGCACGAACCTCACGAGCGCCTTCCTCGTCGGCCGCACCGCTGCGCGGCAAATGATCGCGCGCGGCGATGGCGCGATCGTAAACATCTGCTCGGTGCAGACCGAGCTCGCCCGGCCCACGATTGCCGCGTACACCGCGGCGAAGGGCGGCCTGCGCAATCTCACCCGCGCGATGACCGCGGAATGGGCCGGCCAGGGCGTGCGGGTGAACGGCGTCGCGCCGGGCTACATCCGAACCGAACTGACGCAGGCACTCGTGGATGACGAGGAGTTCAACGCGTGGGTGCTCGGCCGGACGCCGAGCGGGCGCTGGGGCGAGCCCGAGGACATCGGGGGAGCGGTCGTCTGGCTCGCCTCGTCCGCGGCGAGCTTCGTGTCCGGTCAGGTCGTATTCGTCGACGGCGGAATGACGGCGGTGGTCTGATGACGACTCCTCATGCAATCGTGATTCACGCGGCCGGTGACCTGCGCATCGACCCGATCGCGGAGCCGCGGCCCGCGTCCGACGAGGCCATCATCGACATCGTCTACGGCGGCATCTGCGGTTCCGACCTGCACTACTGGCAGCACGGGGCCGCGGGCGAATCGCTGCTGCGTGCGCCCATGGTGCTCGGCCACGAAATCGTCGGCATCGTCGGTCGTGCGGCGGCCGACGGAAGCGGACCCGCCGTGGGGGCGCGCGTTGCGGTTCACCCGGCAACACCGGCTGCGGAGTACGTGCGGCATCCCGCAGACCGCCCCAATATCGCCGGCGGCGGTTATCTGGGATCCGCGGCCCGCTTCCCGCACCGCGACGGCGCATTCGCCCATCGCGTCGCGCTGCCGACGAGAATGCTTCGCGCGCTGCCGGATGCGGTGGGCTGGCGCGAGGCGGCGCTCGTCGAGCCCGCCAGCGTCGCATGGCACGCGGTTTCGCGGATCGGAGACGTGACCGGGCGCTCGGCTCTCGTCGTCGGCTGCGGCCCGATCGGGCTGCTCGCGGTCGCCGTCCTCAAGGCCCGCGGCGCGACGCACATCACGGCGGTCGATCTGCACGATCGCCCGCTCGAGGTCGCGCGCGAGCTCGGCGCCGATGCCGTGCTCAAGCAGCCCGGCGACGCGGAGATTCTTGCGATAGATGCGGACGTCGTCGTGGAATCGTCGGGAAGTCATCGCGGGCTCGACACCGCGATCCGCGGCGCCGCTCGGGGCGGGACCGTCGCGATGGTCGGCCTTCTGCCGAGCGGCGCGCAACCCGTGCAGATCTCGCTCGCGATCGCGCGCGAACTGGATCTGCGCGGCTCGTTCCGATTCAACGACGAGATCGACGAGGTGATCCGCGCGCTCGCGGACGGAGAGCTGCGCATCGACGCGGCGATCAGCCACGTCCGTTCGTGGGAGGCGGCCGCGGAGGCGTTCGCGCTCGCCGCCGACCCGACCGTGTCGAGCAAGGTGCTGCTGCAGTTCCGGGAAGCGTGACGTGAGGGGTGAACGGTGGTTCACCCCTCAGTCTGCGGCGTTAGGCAGTGAACCGGCTCAGCGCAGGTCCCCCAGTTCGATCACACCCCGTTTCGGGACGACAACATCGCGCACCGAGCCGTTGAGCTCGATCGAGAAGCGCGAGCCGGCCGCGGCGCGCAGCGCGAATCGCGTGACGCGGCTGCCCTCCCAGGCGAGGTCGACCTCGCCGCCTCCGCGCACCCGCACCCCACGGAACCGACCGTCTGGCCACTGCGAGGGCAGAGCGGGGAGAAGCGAAAGGCGGCCGCCGTGCGACTGTACGATCATCTCGGTAATCGCCGCCGTCACCCCGAAGTTTCCGTCGATCTGGAAGGGTGGATGCGCGCAGAAGAGGTTGGTGTAGAGGCCCGCCTCGCCCCGGGGTCCTGGGTTGTCGGGGTCGGTGACCGGCGCGAGGAAGGTCAGCAGGGCGGCGTGCGCGGATTCCGCGTCACGCAGCCGGGCGCGGAGCCCGACGCGCCACGCGAGTGACCAGCCGGTACTGCGCGGACCCCGGTCGTCGAGGGAGAGGCCTGCTGCCCGTGCGAGGGCGGCGTCGCGCCACGGCAGGATCGTCTCACCGGGCAGCACGCCGTAGAGGTGAGATTGGTGCCGATGGTGCGGATCCTCTTCCTCGGGGTCGCCGGGCCACTCGCGCACGCGGCCGGCTGCGTCGACCTGTTCGCGCGGCAGCACCGCCAGGTCGTCGGCAAGTGCCCGCGTGAGGTCGTCATCAATCTCGAGCATCTCGGCAGCCTCCAGGACGCCCTCGAAGAGGTCTCGGATCATCGCAAGGTCCGAGGTGGTCGAGGTTGAAAGCCCGGTGGTCCGGCCACTCGGCAGACGGTATCGATTCTCGGGCGAGGTCGATGGGCTCGTTCCAATCGCGCCGTCGACCTCAATGAGCCAGGCGTGGAGAAACTCGGCCGCACCGCGGATCGTCGGCCAGGCTCGTCGCGCATCCGACTTATCGGCAGTGAATTGCCAGCGCTCACGGAAGTGCCGACATAGCCAGGCGGCGCCGAGCGGCCACATCGACCAGACGGGGTCGAAGGATCCGTGCCCGACGGGTACCGAGAAACCCCACGGATCGGAGTTGTGGTGCGCGACCCATCCGGGTGCGCGGTACAACTCCCTCGCCGTCTCCGTGCCCGCACGCGCAAGCTGCTCGATCCACGCGAGCAGGGGCTCGTGGCACTCCGACAGGCCGACGGCCTCGGCCGGCCAGTAGTTCATCTCGACGTTGATGTTGGTTGTGTAGTTGCTGTGCCACGGCGGCAACAACTTGTCGTTCCAGATGCCCTGCAGATTCGCGGGGAGGCCGCCGGGTCTCGATGACGAAATGAGCAGGTAGCGCCCGTAGGCGAACACAAGCTGTGCGAGTAGGGCGCTTTTCCCCGTAAGTCTCGTGCTCGCCAGCAACTCGACGACATCGACCTCGTCGGCGGTCGTTGAGAGGCTGAGTTCAGTACGGTCCCACAAGCTGAAGTGCGCCTCGTGGTGGCGTGTTCGCAGGTCGACTTTCTCGGCCGCGTCGAGCATCGCGGTCGCCTCGTCTTCGAGGCGGTCGCGGTCGCCGTGCGGCATCACGTGCATTCCGAGGGCATCGGTCGCCACAGCCAGAATGATGCGCATGCGGCGCGCACCGGTGATGGCTCCGCCGACGCCGACGCCGTCGTGTTCAACCCGCGCGACGGTAAGAGCGGTGACGGCGCGCTCACCGTAGGCGAGCTGCTCACCGTCGGGTCCGCGCTCAATGTTGGAGGGCATCCGCGAGTACATACGCAGCGGATCCACGCGCTCGGCCGTCGCATGGGGTGACGACAGGGCGACTTCGGCGTCGAACGCTGCTCCCTCGACGACGACCCGTTCGATGACGAGCACATCGTCCGCGGCGCTGACCCACGAGGTCTCGCGCAGTCGGCTGCGTGGTGTGCGCCATTCGGTCGTTGCGATCGCGTTATCGAGATCGAGGGTGCGCCGGACGTCGAAAGCGGCGCCGTCTGAGCGGATGACGAGATCGCCGAGCGGTTGGTACGCCTGGCTGAAGCCCATCTGCATCTCATACTCTGCGCGCTCAGCGGCGTCGATGTCGCCTTCCGCGAGCGCCGCTCGCATGCGGGCGACCGCAGACGGCCCGTCGACGTCGGTCGTCCGGAGGCTGCCCTGGGCCGTCGCGGGACTGCCGGACCAGCACGTCTCCTCGTTGAGCTGGAACCTCGAGAGCGCCGGATCCCCGAACACCATGGCGCCGATGCGGCCATTGCCGAGCGGGAGGGCTTCGGTCCAGCGAGCGGCCGGCTCGTGATACAGAATCCTCATGCGAGCGTGTCCCGCAGGATCTCGGCGAAGGCCTCCGGCTGGTCGTTCATCACGAAGTGCTGCGCGTTCGTCACCCGGACATCGCGCACGCCGCCGCCCGTGATCTCGTGGAGGGCGGCGTATTCGCGGAGGTCCCCGCGCACGAGAGTCGTCGGCACCGGCATGGTCGAGAGCTGTTTGTGCAGCCGGGCCGCGTGCTCGTCGCCGAGGGCGCGAGCGCACCGCACGAGCGCCACGGGATCCGTCAGCTTCACCTCGGCCCGGCGCCACGGTACCTCGCGGGAGAGCAGCTCCCGCCAGCCGCCGGAGGCGAGCGTGTCCTCCGGCGTGGAGGCGATATCGCCCGGTGCGCTCGGGTAGATATCGATCGCAGGTTCGACGAGCACCGCTCGGTGCACGAGATCCGGATGTCGGTGTGCGAGCGCCACGGCGACGGATCCGCCGAGGCTGTGCCCGACGACGTCGAGGGGGCCGCCGATTCCGCCGATCGCGGCCGCCACGGCGTCGGCGAGTTCCGGGAGGGTGTAGCCGAAACCCGGGGGCGCATCGGAGCGGCCGTGTCCCGGCAGGTCGAGGATCATGGCGGGGCGGCCGAGCCTGATGGCCGCCTCCGCCCAGCTCGCGGCCCCGTGGCATCCGAGCCCGTGCAGGAAGAGCACCGGAGCGCCCTCGCCGGGTAGCTCGATCCAGCGCAGCCTCGCGTCGCCGCTGAAGGGGATCCCGTCGCTCATGCGCACCTCTCCGTGGTCGTTATCGCCGTGTTCGTGATCAAAGAGTAACCGGTTACTCGAATTTGGCGAAAGCTCTTCCGCTCGGATCCCGGCTGGGGTTACGATGAGCGCACGGTTAGCGAGTAACCGGTTACTTACGGTTGGCAATAGCGCCAGAAGACAGGACACGTCAATGAAGACCACCACCACGATCCGCATCGCAGCGGTGTCGTCGGTCGCCCTCGCCGCGACCGCGATCACGGGCTGCGCCGTCAACCCCGCTGGAAGCGGCGGGACCGACGCCGACGGCGAGGTCACGCTCACCGTCATGGCGTGGGCCAACGCCGAGGAGGCCGCGAACTACGAGGCCGCCTTCGACGTCTTCGAAGAGAAGAACCCCGGGGTCACCGTAAGCCTCGAGTACTCCGACGTCGGCAGCTACTTCGACAAGCTCAACACCAAGTACGCGGCCGGCAGTCCGCCGGACGTCATGTTCCTCGTGGGCCGCAACCTCGGCGAGTACACGGCGCGCGACGCCCTCCTGAATCTCGACGACTACGCCGAGCAGATCGACTTCGATGCCATGGATCAGAGCCTCCTCGAGGCGAACCGCGTGAACGGCAACACCTATGCGGTGCCGACGGGCGCCGGCGCGGTCGGGATCGCGGTCAACACGGCGATCCTCGACGAGTACGGCATCGCGCTGCCCGACGACAAGACGTGGACGTGGGACGACTTCGCCGAGTGGTCGCGCTCGATCACCGAGGCGTCGGGCGGCGAGGTATACGGATCCATGCTGAACATGGGGTGGCCGCCCATCGTGACGACGTTCGCGCGTCAGCAGGGCGAAGACCTCTACACGCAGGACGGTGAGCTCGCCGTCTCCGAGCAGACCATGCAGGCGTGGTTCGAGAAGGTCGTCGACTACAACGAGAGCGGCGTGTTCGCGCCGGCGGAGCTGGCCGACGACACCGGCGCGTTCTCCGCGGAGCAGTCGCCGCTCGGCTCGGGCAAGATCGCCGCCACGATGGTCCCCGCGAACCAGCTCTCGTCCTACGACGAGGTGCTGGACGGCAAGGCCGTTCTCGTCCGTCTGCCCGGCGAGACCGAGGGCGAACGGCCCGGCATGTCGGTGACGCCCGTGCTCGTCTGGGCCGCGGCGGCCGGATCCGCGCACCCCGAGGAGGCGGCGTCGCTGATCGACTTCCTTACCAACGACATCGACTCCTACGTGGGCCGCGAGGCGTTCCTCGGTGTGCCCATCAACACCGAGGTCGCGAAGGAGCTCGGCGAGACGCTCGGCTCGGCCGACCAGCAGTTCGTCGAGTACGTCGCCGATCTCAGCGCCGAGGAGAACGACCCGCTCTACCTCGAGCCGGCCGGCGCGAGCGTCGTGTCCGACCTGCTCGCGACCATCACCACCGAGGTCACCTTCGGTCGCACCTCGCCCGCGGACGCCGCGAAGAACTTCATGACACAGGCCGCCGACGCCCTCGCGCAGGCGGGCTGACCTCTCCGTGCGGGCGCCCCGGCGCCCGCACCCCTTCCAGAAAGGAGATGGCGATGAGCGCAGTCGCTCCTGCCATCGCGCGGACCGCCGAGGAGACGGCGCCCGCCGCGCCCCCGGCCCGCACCCGCACCCGCACACCCCGGCGCCTCGATGACGACGGCCTCGCCGGCTACCTCTTCCTCGTGCCGTGGTTCATCGGCATGCTCTTCACGGTCATCCCGTTCGGCGTCTCGCTGTACCTCGCCTTCACCGACTACAACCTGCTCCAGGTGCCGAACTTCACCGGTTTCGAGAACTTCATCCGGCTGTTCGAGGATCCGAAGATCGTCACCTCTGCTCGGGTCACGCTCCTCTACACCGTGTTCGCGGTGCCGCTGGGGCTCCTGGCCGCCCTGGGCGTCGCCATGCTGCTGAACCGCGGCGTGCGCGGGCTGCCGATCTACCGCTCGGTGTTCTATCTGCCGTCGCTGATCGGTGGATCCGTCGCCGTGGTCATGCTGTGGCGCGCGATCTTCGGCTACGAGGGCATCGTCAACAAGGCGCTCGCGGTGTTCGGCATCGAGGGGCCGGGCTGGGTGACCGACCCCGACTGGTCGATGGTCACGCTGATCACCCTCAGCATCTGGGGTTTCGGCGGATCCATGGTGATCTTCCTCGCGGGCCTCCGGCAGATCCCCCGCAGCTACTACGAGGCGGCGTCGATCGATGGCGCCGGCGCGTGGCGGCAGTTCCGCTCCATCACGGCGCCGCTCCTCAGCCCCGTGGTGTTCTTCAACCTCGTGCTCGGCCTGATCGGCTCGCTGCAGGTGTTCACCCAGGGTTACGTCTTCAGTGGCGGCTCGGGCGGTCCGGCGGACTCGACGCTGTTCTACAACCTCTACCTCTACCAGCAGGGATTCCAGCGCTTCGATATGGGCTACGCCTCGGCGATGGCGTGGGTCATGTTCGTCGTCATCGCGGCGTTCACCGCGCTGAACTTCCTCGTCTCCAAGTATTGGGTCTTCTACGATGACTGACACCTCGCTTATTCGCACCGGTCTGCGCGGCGCCGCGCAGAAGCTGCGCCTCGGCGGCTACGAGGAGGAGCTCTCCGGCACGCCGCGCAGCCGCTTCACCCGCCACGTGATCCTCGTCGGCCTCGGCCTCGTCATGCTGTACCCGCTCCTGTGGATGATCTCGGCGTCGTTCAAGCCGAGCACCGACGTCTTCTCCGACACGGGCCTCATCCCCGCGATCTGGCAGGTCGACAACTACTCCTCGGGGTGGACCGCGCTCTCGCAGCCGTTCCACGTGTACCTGTGGAACTCGCTCGTGATCGCGTTCTTCAACGTCGTGGGCAACCTGCTCTCGTGCTCCATGGCGGCGTACGCCTTCGCCCGGCTCCGCTTCCGCGGGCGGAAGGTGTTCTTCACCGCGATGCTCGGCACCATGCTGCTGCCCGGCCAGGTCGTGCTGATCCCGCAGTACGTGATCTTCGCGCAGCTCGGGTGGCTGAACACCTACCTGCCGCTCACGGTGCCCGCCTTCTTCGCGACCAACGCCTTCTTCGTCTTCCTGCTCGTGCAGTTCATGCGCAACCTGCCGATGGAGCTGCAGGACGCGGCGAAGATCGACGGCGCCGGCGCGTTCCGCACCTACTGGAGCGTGATCATGCCGCTCACCGTCCCCGCCATGGCGACGGTGGCGATCTTCACCGCGATCTCCAGCTGGGGCGACTTCTTCGGGCCGCTGCTGTACCTCACGGATCCGAAGCTGTTCACGGTGCCGCTCGCCCTGAAGGAGTTCGTCTCGTCGTCGGGTTCGAGCTCGTGGGGGCCGATGTTCGCCATGTCGGTGGTCTCGCTGCTGCCCGTGGTGGCGTTCTTCTTCATCGGGCAGAAGTATCTCGTCAACGGCATCGCGACGACGGGCATGAAATGACGACCCACATCGTCGTGCTGCTCGGGCAGTCGAACGCCAACGGGTCCAACACCGATTTCGAGCCCGACGGCCGCGACGCGCGAGACCCGCGGATCCTCACCTTCCCCGGATCCGGGCCGGACGCCGGCCGGATCGTGCCGGCGCGCGAGCCGCTCGCCCCGATCGGCGCGCATCCGCCGGGCGGCATGGGGCCGGCGGGGCCCTTCGCCTCGCACCTCGCGGAGACGCTGCCGGACGAGGACCGGATCCTCATCGTGCCGATCACGATGGGCGGCACCGGCATGCGCGGCCACGGCAGCTATGCCGGCGTGTGGCTGCCGGGGTTCGAGAAGGAGGGCGCTCCGAACCTTTTCGACGCGGCGATCGCGCAGATCTCCGCGGTGCTCGACGCCGCCGACGATCCGCGCGTCGGGGTGATCGGCGACCCGCGGATCGCCGCTGTGCTGTGGCACCAGGGCGAGAGCGACGGCGGGCGCGAGGAGGCCGATTACGCGGCGGATCTCGACCTCGTCGTCACGGAGCTGCGGCGGCGGATCCCGGAGGCGGCGGATGCGCCGTTCATCGCGGGTCAGCTCCCGCGTGACCGCCTGCGCGCCTTCCCGAACCACCAGGGCGTGTGTGACGCGCTGCGCCGGCTGCCCGAGCGGATCCCGAACACGGGCTTCGCCGACGCGCCGCCGCTCGGGCACGTCAACGATGGATCCACCCACCTCACGGCGGAGGGGCAACGGCTACTCGGCGCGAACTACTTCGCGGCCTACCGGGAACTGGTGGGCTGACCGGGGGCCCAGGGGGCGGACGCGCGACGAGCGCGCCCGCCCCCTGGGCATTCAGGCGAGCAGCCCGAGCCCCCGCAGGCCGTCCGCGACCATTTCCGCGACGACGCGGGCGCCCGTGTGGGAGAAGTGCGTGTCGTCGCGCTCGCCGTCGGGGTAGTACGGGTAGGCGCCCGGCTCGACCCACATGAACAACTCGCGGGTGCCCTCCTCGCCGAGCTCCTGCCAGCGGGCCGCGGAGGAGCGCGCGAGGTCGATCAGCGCGACGCCCTCCTCCTGCGCGAGCGAGCGTACCGCCTGCGGGTAGCCGCCGTGCGAGGGGCGCAGGCGCCCGCCTTCGAAGGACCGCCTCTCGACCGGGGTGAGCAACACGGGCGTCGCGCCCCGCGACCGCGCGGCCACGATGAACCGCCGCAGGTTCGCGGGGTGGGCCGTGAACGGATCCGCGAAGCGGTGATCGGGCTTCGGATCGTTGTGCCCGAAGCCGATCGCGAGGATGTCGCCGGCGCGGAGATCCGCGAGCGCGAGGTCCCACCAGCCCTCGTCGATGAAGCTCCTCGTGCTCGCGCCGGAGATCGCGCGGTTGATCGTCTCGAGGCCGACGACCTCGCTCAGGTGCTCCGCCCAGCCCGCGCGCGGCGCGCGCTCGGGCGGGTAGGGGCTCGCGGTCGAGTCCGAGATGACGATCACGCGCGGCTCGCCCGCGGGTTCCGGATCCGCCAGCCAGGCGGCCGGATCCGGGGCCGCGTCGAGCTGCGGGCCCGTGCCGTGGGCGCCGGGTCCGGTGTTCTCGAACTCCGCGAGGCGGGCGTCCTCCCACGCGAAGCCGCCCATCTCGGTCCACGGATCCGGGGAGATGTGCTCGCCGAGCTCGCAGCGGGCGAAGATCGCCTGCCCGATCGCGTCGGGCTTGCCACCCGGGTGCCAGGGGCGGCCGAGGTGCACGGATCCCGCCTCCAGTCTCTCGCTCGTCAGCCGCACGCCCCAGAACAGGAAACCGCGCTCGTTCTCGATCGCCGTCGAGGGCGCCGCGACATAGCCCGGGCCGACGCTGCGGATTTCGCCGCCCTCGATGAGGGCCGTCGCGCGGCCGTAGACGAAGTCGACGTCGCCCGTGATGAGGCAGTCGCGCAGGTGCACGCGGCGCACGGCCGCGAAGCTCGGCGCGTCGAGTAGCACCGTGTCCTGCTGGCCCAGGAGGCGGCAGCCGTCGACGAGGATCCGGTCGCCGAGGGTCCGCAGGGCGAGCGCCTGCTGGTCGGGGAAGCCGGGATCGATCCGCTTGTCGAAGGTGTTCTCGACCGTGATGCCGCGGAGCGTCACATCGTCCGCGGCGATCGTGAGCGTCGCGCACGCCTGCACGAAGGGCATCCCCGTGCGGTCGCGGTCGCCCTGGCGCAGGCCGAAGGAGATGACGACGTCGGCCGGGTCGCCGCTCGCCGAGCGGATCAGGAGGGGCGCGCTGCGCGGGGCGACGACGACGTGTTCGACGTAGGTGCCCGGATGGAGGACGATCTCGGTCGCCGACTCGTCTTCGAGCGCGAGGGCGAGCGAGGGCAGGAGGTCGGCGTCGTTACCGACCTCGACGACGTGGGGCATGGATGCTCCTCATAAGTAATCGGTTTCTTCCCTCTATGATGATGCCTGAAGACCGCTCCCGGAAGCGAGGTCGACGGCGGGCCTCGCGGCGCGTTCCACCGGGGCATGATGCAATCGATGTCGTCGGGGTGCACGAGAGGAAGCCGCATGGGGAACAAGCGCATTCGCAAGAACCCCGTGCGTCCCATGCGCATTTCCGATATCGCCCAGCTCGCGGGTGTCTCGAACGCGACGGTGTCGCGCGTGATCAACGGCTTCTCGACCGTCAACGAGGACATCGCCCAGCGCGTGCGCGACATCATCAAAGAGGTGGGCTACGTGCCCAGTCAGACGGCGCGCTCGCTGTCGCTGGGGGCGAGCCAGACGATCGGCGTTGTCGTCCCGGACCTGTCGAACCCGATGTACCACGAGGTGCTCCGCGGGGTGCACCGCGCGGCGGCCGCCGACGGCTACCGCGTGCTCGTGGCGGACACGCTCGAGGATCCGCAGGGCGAGGCGGCGGTCGCGCTCGACATCCGGCATCGCACCGACGCGCTCGTGCTCATCGCGCCGCGCATGACCCGGCCCGAGCTGCTCGCGCTGCTGATGCGCGTGCACCCGGCCGCCGTGATCAACCGCACGACGGGCGAGAACGCCGTCGTCGCCCGCGTCGACTACGAGGCGGGGATCCAGACGCTGGCGGAGCACCTGCGCACCCTCGGGCACTCCCGCATCGCGTTCCTCTCGGGTCCCGAGCAATCGCGCTCGAACCAGGACCGACAGCGCGGTCTCGAGCAGTACCGGGCGTCGCACGCCGACGTCGAGATCGTCGAGATCCCGACGGGCAGCGGCTTCGATGACGGGCATCGCTCGTGGGAGGCCGTCCGCGACGCGGGCGCGAGCGCCGTCATGGCGTTCAACGACCTCGTCGCGCTCGGTCTGATCGGGCGCCTCGCGGAGGAGGGGATCCGTGTCCCCGAGGACATCTCGGTCGCCGGCTTCGACAACATTCCGTTCGCCCAGTATTCGAGCCCTTCGCTGACCACGATGGCGGTGGATCTCGGCGAGGTCGGGGCCAGCGCGTGGCGCGACCTCCGGCAGGAGATCGAGGGGGCCGAGCGCCGCGAGCCCTCGGTGTTCGCGCCGGTGCTTCGGGTGCGGGCGAGCACGGGCCCGTACTCGGCACGTGTCGAACTCTGACGACCCGAGTTCGGTGATTGGGCCTCCGAGCATTACCTTGGAGGCATGCACAACCCCACTCCCACCGAGGTTCTCGACGTCGTCGGCCGTCTCGAGGCCGAGCAGGAGATCCCGGACGCGATGCGCGCCGACGTGCGCCTCCTCGGTCGCTTGCTCGGCCATGTCCTGGTCGAGAGCGGCTCCGAAGGGCTGTTCGAGGACGTCGAGCGCCTGCGCGCCGCGACCATCGAGGCGTACACGAGCCCGAATTCGGACGCGTTCGATCGCGCCGTGCAGATCGTCGAGTCGTTCGACCTGAAGCGCGCGGACGAGGTCGCGCGCGCGTTCACCGTGTACTTCCACCTCGTGAACCTCGCCGAGGAGCGTCAGCGCGTGCGCGCCCTGCGCGCCCGCGACGGCGTCTCGACGCGTGACTCGCGCGGGACGGTTGCCGGCGCCTACGCCGCCCTCGTCGACGAGATCGGGCCGGATGCGGCGAAGGAGCGCCTCGACGGCCTCGTCTTCCACCCCGTCTTCACCGCGCACCCGACCGAGGCGCGCCGCCGCGCGATCTCGACGAGCATCCGCCGGTTGACGACCCTCGTCGACGAGCTCGCGGCGGGCCCGCGCGGCGGTGCCGCCGAGCGCCGGACGCAGCGCCACATGCTCGAAGAGATCGACGCCCTCTGGCGCACCTCGCCGATCCGTCGCGACAAGCCGACGCCGGTCGATGAGGTGCGCAACATCATGGCGGTCTTCGACGACACGCTCTTCACCTCGGTGCCCGAGGTCTATCGCAACATCGACGATGCCCTGCAGCGCCGCTCCGCGGGTCTGGCCGAGCCCGTCGTGAAGCCCTTCGTACGCGTGGGAACGTGGGTCGGCGGCGATCGCGACGGCAACCCGTTCGTGACCGCGAAGGTCAGCCGCAAGGCCGCTGGAATCGCGAGCGAGCACGTGCTGAGCCGCCTCGAGGGCGCCGCCGTCGAGGTCGGCCGCGGGCTGACCCTCGGGCGCGAGTCGACGCCGCCGAGCGCCGCGCTCCAGCAGCTGTGGACGCGCCTGCGCAGCAACGACGAGGACGCGGCGGCCGAGGTCGAGAAGCGCTCCCCGAACGAGCTGCACCGCGCGGTCGTTCTCATGCTCGCGCGGAAGATCCAGGCGACCCGCACCCGCAACGCCGACCTGGCCTACCGTGCCCCCGAGGAGCTGCTCGCCGATCTGCGGGTCGTGCAGAACTCGCTCGTCGAGGCGGGTGCCGCCCGCCACGCGTACGGCGCCCTGCAGGACTTCATCTGGCAGGTGCAGACCTTCGGCTTCCACCTCGCCGAGCTCGAGGTGCGCCAGCACTCCGCCGTGCACCGCAAGGTCCTCGCCGAGCTCGACGCCGGTGAGCCGCAGAGCGAGCAGACCGTCGAGGTGCTCGACGTGTTCCGCTCGATCGCCCACGTGCAGGAGCGCTTCGGCGCGCGGGCCGCGGGCCGCTACATCGTGTCGTTCACGCAGTCGGCGGAGGACCTCGCGAACGTGCACCGCCTCGCGCGCTACGCCGTGGGCGAGGACGGCACGCCGCCCGTGCTCGACGTGATCCCGCTCTTCGAGACCTTCGACGACCTGCAGGCGGCCCCCGGGATCCTCGCCGAGATCGTCGAGCACCCGGCCTTCGCCGCGCGCCTCGACGAGACCGGTCGGAAGCTCGAGGTCATGCTCGGCTACTCGGACTCGTCCAAGGACGTCGGCCCGGTCGCGGCGACACTCGCCCTGTACGAGGCGCAGGCCAAGATCGCGCAGTGGGCGCAGGAACAGCACATCGAGCTGACGCTGTTCCACGGCCGCGGCGGCGCCCTCGGCCGCGGCGGCGGGCCCGCCAACAGCGCGATCCTTGCCCAGCCGCCGCACTCGGTCGACGGCCGCTTCAAGCTCACGGAGCAGGGCGAGGTCATCTTCGCCCGCTACGGCGACCCCGACATCGCGCAGCGCCACATCGACCAGGTGGCCGCGGCGATCCTGACGGCGTCGGCCCCCTCGAACGAGGAGACGAACCGCGGCGCGGCGGAGCGCTTCGCCGACATCGCGTCGCGCATGGAGGCCACCTCGCGCGCCCGCTTCTTCGAGCTCGTCAAGGCCGATGGCTTCGCGCCCTGGTTCGCGACCGTGACGCCCATGGAAGAGGTCGGCCTGCTCGCCCTCGGCTCCCGCCCCGCGCGCCGCGGCCTCTCGGTCGAGTCGCTCGAGGATCTCCGGGCCATCCCGTGGGTGTTCGCATGGACGCAGGCCCGCATCAACCTCGCCGGGTGGTACGGCCTCGGTACGGCTCTGGCGGAGATCGGCGATCTCGATCAGCTGCAGAAGGCCTACGCCGAGTGGCCGCTGTTCCGCACCATGATCGACAACGTCGGCATGAGCCTCGCGAAGACCGACGACCGGATCGCCCGCGAGTATCTCGCGCTCGGCGACCGCGACGACCTCGCCCGCCTCGTGACCGATGAGCTCGCGCTGACGCGCGAGTGGGTCGTGAAGATCGTGGGCGGCGACGGGCTGCTGTCGAACAAGCCGGTGCTGCAGCGCGCGGTCAAGCTGCGCAGCCCCTATGTCGACGCGCTCTCGCTCCTGCAGCTGCGCGCCCTGCGCACGCTCCGCGACAACCCGAAGGACACCCCGGTCGACCCGGATGTGCAGCGGCTCCTCCTGCTCGCCGTCTCCGGCGTCGCGGCCGGCCTGCAGAACACGGGCTGATCCGGATCCGGCGCAGAACGCCCGTCTCCACCAGGAGACGGGCGTTCTGCGTTGTCGTCGGGCGCGGCCGCCGTCAGGCGCCGCGGAGCTTCTTGGTCAGCGCCGTGAGCTGTTCGAGCTCGTCGTTGGAGAGCACCGACATGCGCTCGGCGATGTGACGCCCGTGCTCGATGGCGACCTCGCGGAAGGCGCGAGCGCCCTTCTCCGTCGCCGTGACGAGCGATCCGCGGCCGTCGTTCGGATCCGGGCACTTCGTGACGAGGCCGCGCACGACCATCCGGTCGACGAGCCGCGAGACGCTCGGCTGGCTGATGAGCAGGTTGTTGGTGATGTCGCGCAGGCGGGTGGTGTGGTCGGGGGCGCGGGTCACGGTGAGCAGCACGTCGTATTCGCCCTGATGCAGGGGGCCGCGGGCGAAGTCGCCCGCGAAGCGTTCGAAGATCTCGTGCTGCGCGCGGAAGAGGCTTTCCCAGGCCTCGACGGCAAGACGACGATCAGGCATACATTCAAGTGTATGCGTATACCGTCGCGAGGATGCAGAAGAGCCCGGTCGGAGTGTGCCCCGACCGGGCTCGTGTCCCTTGCACCAAGAGTTCCTGCAATCACATGCCGGTGACCGCCACAGCAAAACGATCACCGTGGTCATGACTCTATAACGACGAGGTAACGGGGTGCAAGCCGGTTTCGTTATATTTCTGTTATTCATCGGGAACGCATAAGGAGGGCTCGGATTCGCGGGCCTGCGCGCCCTGGCCGGGCCGAGCCCGCGCCAATCTCGGAAGAATCACGAAAGTCGGAAGGATCCGCCCAGAGTCTCCGAGATTCGTGATCTTTCCGAGTCTCGTGGGGGTCGCGGAGCGTGTTCCGGGCCGAGGGGAGCGTTATCTGCCGACAGGGGCGGCGTCAGCTCGAGTCGTGGCCGGATAGGGTCGATAGCTAACCGCCGTGTGCGGCCTCGAGCGCACCCCACATGGGGCGCTCGCTCAACGACGAGCATGAGGAGCAGACGCATATGACCACCACCTCACCCACCCCGATCGCGCCCGTTGTGCCCTCGACCGGCGCGCTGCGGCCGCTCGGGCTCGACGCCGTCTCGATCACGGGCGGGTTCTGGGCCGAGCGGCAGGACGTCAATCGCCGCGCAACCCTCGCGCACATCGCGCACTGGCTCGAGCGCGAGGGGTGGATCCGCAACTTCGACCTCGCGGCCTCCGGGGCGCTTCCCGAGGGGCGCCGGGGGCGGGAGTTCTCCGACTCGGAGGTCTACAAGTACCTCGAGGCGGTCGCGTGGGAGCTCGGGCGGGCGCACGACGACGATCTCGAACGGAGTTTCCGCGCGACCGTTTCCCGCGTGGCCGCCGCGCAGGAGGCCGATGGGTATCTCAATACCCGCTTCGGGCGTGAGGGGCAGGGCGCACGGTGGTCGGATCTCGAATGGGGGCATGAGCTCTACTGCCTCGGCCACCTCTTCCAAGCCGCCGTCGCTCGCGCGCGCACGGCGCCCGGATCCGATGACGGGCTACTCGAGGTCGCCGTGCGTGCGGCGGACCTCGTCTGCGAAGTCTTCGGCGAAGACGGCATCGCCTCGGTGTGCGGTCACCCCGAGATCGAGACGGGCCTGGTCGAACTCGCCCGCGTCACGGGATCCCGGCGCTACGTCGAACAGGCGAAGCTTTTCGTCGACCGGCGCGGCACCGGCGTGCTGCGGCCCATCGAATTCGGACAGGCGTACTTCCAGGACGACCAGCCCGTCCGCGAGGCCACCGTGCTGCGCGGCCACGCGGTGCGCGCGAACTACTTGTCCGCCGGGGCGGCCGATGTGGCGGCGGAGACGGGCGACGAGGAACTGCTCGGCGCGCTCGCGACGCAGTGGGACAACACCGTCGCCCGCCGCACATACATCACGGGCGGCCAGGGTGCGCACCACCAGGACGAAGCCTTCGGCGCCGACTTCGAACTGCCGAGCGACCGGGCCTACTCCGAGACGTGCGCGGGCGTCGCCTCGGTGCAGTTCAGCTGGCGGCTCCTGCTGGCCCGCGGCGGCGCGCACTACGCCGACCTGATCGAACGCACGCTCTACAACGTCGTCGCGACCTCCCCGTCGTCCGACGGCACAGCCTTCTATTACGCGAACACGCTCCAGCAGCGCACGCCGGGGGAGCCCGCGGATCCGGATACGCCGTCGGCGCGGGCGGAGTCGTCGCTGCGCGCGCCGTGGTTCGACGTCTCGTGTTGTCCGCCGAACGTCGCGCGCACCTTCGCGAGCCTCGCGTCGTATCTCGCGACGACGGATGGCGCGGGCGTGCAACTGCATCAGTACGCGCCCGCGACCGTGCGCACGCCCCTCGACGGCCGGGCTTTCGCGGACTTCGCGGTCGCCACCGAGTATCCCGCCGACGGCGCGATCGTCGTGACGATCGGCGAGGGATCCTTGGGGGAGTGGACGCTCGCCCTGCGCGTTCCCGCGTGGGCGGAGGGATCCACCGCCGAGCTGCGCACGGCGCGCGGCGCAGAACCGCTCAAGGTTGCTCCCGGTTACCTCGAGGTGCGGCGCGAGTTCCGAGCGGGCGACACGGTCACGTTGCAGCTGCCACTCGCCCCGCGGCTGACGCACCCGGATCCCCGCATCGACGCGATCCGCGGCACGGTCGCGGCCGAGCGTGGGCCGGAGGTGCTGGCGCTCGAATCGGTGGATCTGGGATCCGATGTCGCGGACGCCGAGATTCTCACGGATGAGCCGCTGCGGGAGGAGGACGGTCGGGTGACGGCGGCGATCTCGCTCCGTCGTCGTCGCGATTCGGGCTGGCCCTACGGTGCCGCCGCGCCCGATGATGCGGCGCGTCAAACCCTGAGAGTGCCGCTCGTGCCGTACCACGAATGGGCCGAGCGCGGACCCTCGACGATGCGGATCTGGGTGCCGAAGGCGCACTCGAGCGGCAGATCGGATGCGGGGCATTAGAGCGGCTGGGGATCCTCGTCGGTCGTGTCGTGCAACGCGGCTGAGGATGCGGGGCGCGGGCCCCGGAAGAGCACGAAGATTACGAGGACGGCCATGACGGCGACGCCGACCCACATCGCTTGCTGCCAGCCAGCGATAAATGCTTCGTTTGCCGCGGTGAGAATCTGCTCCGCATGGGCGCCGGTCTGCCGGCTGATCATGGCGGCGTTGGCGATGCCTTCCCGCGCCGTCGCGGCGAGCTCTTCGGGCACGCCTGACAGGCCTCCTGCGATTGCGCTCTGATATCCAGCCACGAGAACCCCGCCGAGGAGGGCGATGCCCAGGGCGGCGCCGAGCTCTCGGGAGAGGTCGTTGAGCGCCGAGGCGACGCCCTGCTGCTCACGAGGAAGCGACGAGGTGATCGCCTCGGTGGAAGGCGTCATCGCGAGCCCCGCGCCGAGCCCCATCAAGACGAGCCCCGGGAGCACGCTCACGTACCCGCCGTCGGTGGACACGAATCCAGCCATCGTCGCGAGCCCCGCGGTGGCGATGGTGAGGCCGATGACCATGGAGCTTCGGGGGCCGACGTGTGCTGCCAGCCGAGGGGAGAGCCCTGAGGCGAGCATCATCAGCAATGCCATGGGCATCATGGCGAGCGTTGAGAGGAGTCCGCTCCATCCGAGAACCACCTGGAAGAACGGGTACAGCACCAGCGATACGCCGCCGAGGACGCCGAACCACACGAGTAGGAGCGTGGTGCCCGAGGAGAGCCCGCGGGTGCGGAAGAGCCGGACGTTCAACAGCGGGTATGGGGTGCGCAGCTCCCACAGAACGAACCCTGCGGCAGCGACGCCTGCGGCGACGAGCGGGATCAGGACAACGGGGTCTGCCCAGCCGAGGGACGGTGCCTCGTGCAGGGCGAAGGTGAAACCGACGGTCGCGGTGATCGAGGTCAGCGCTCCCAAGGCATCGAACCGGCCGCGGGCGTTCTCGCGAGAGTTCGGAACCGCGCGAACACTGATTAGCAGTGCCGCGGCGGTGAGCAGGAGCGGGAGGGCGAACAGCCATCGCCAAGACGCGATATCGACTAGCACGGCGGAGAGGTACATCCCCAGGATGCCTCCGCCCCCGGCGACCGCGCTCCACATGCCGATCGCTCGGGATCGGGCCTCATCCGGGAACGAGGAGGTGATCACCGACAGAGTGACTGGCATGATCATTGCCGCCCCGATTCCGCTGAGCAGACGCGCGGCGATCATGACCTCCATCGCGGGCGCCACTGCGGCGGCGAGGTTCGCGATCCCGAATGTCGCCAGCCCGACGATGAGAACGGGTTTGCGGCCGAGCCGGTCGCCCAATGCTCCCAGTGGGAGAAGGAATGCCGCGAGGCTGAGGGTGTAGGTGTTGATAATCCACAGCACCTGCCCCTGGGATGCCTCGAAGGCCGTCGCCAGCTGCGGCTGAGCGACGTTGAGACCGCTCACTGAGGCGACGACGGCCATCAAGGCAATGCAGGTGGCCCACAAGATAGCGCGTCTGCGTCGCGGATCGTCGATGGGATGAGTGGTGGTTTGTGGGCCGGTGTGAGTGGTGGACGTCATGGTAGGGATCTTTCCTTCCGAGAGCTGTTCTGCCCGTGCTGATCGACGGCAGGTTGAGGCAGCGCCGAGGCGGGATGGCCTCGACGCGCGATGCGGGGGACAGGTCAGGTGAGTCGGCGGGCGCGGACGACCACATCACGTAAAAGCAGCGGGGATCCGCCGGGGTAGACGGTGCGATCGTGCTCATAGGCGGAATCGACTCGCCATTCGGGCAAGCTGAAGAGGTTCGTGATCCCGTCCAGCGTTGCCGTTGCACCGTCGGGATGATCGTGTCCACGGTGCACGTCGTGATCGCGGCCGGGCAGGTGTCCCACGATCAGGAGCGTGCCACCCGGCGCTACCCAGGAAGATATGCGCCGATACAGCGCGAGTTGCCCGATCTGCGCGTGGGCGTAGTTGGTGACCACGAGATCCCACGTCTGTCCCGGCTCCCATCGCGACACGTCGGTCTCTACCCAGTCGACCTGCGCGTGCACGTCAGTGGCGGCAGTACGCCTCTCTGCCTCCGTCAGGGCGATGGTGGAGATATCGGCGCCCGTGACGTTCCAGCCGCGCTCGGCCAGCCACAGCGCTTCTGTGCCGGTGCCGCATCCCGCATCCAGCGCTGTGCCGATGGGCAGATGTGCGGTCTCCGCTATTAGATACGGATTGACGGGCAGCTCAGTCCTACGAGCCGGGGCAGCGGTGCCCCACTGATCCTCCCAGTAACCCTTGTCGAAGTCGGCCATTATGCCCGCCCGCTTGTGTTCGTGGAGATGTTGGTCACGGCGTGTAGTCCTCTCAGTTGGAGCAGATGTCCCTCAAGAATCACTCACATTGGGCCTATTGGCAATCTTTCTTGCTGAATGGCAAAATGGGAGCCATGACTGAACACACCGATCAGACCCTCGACACGGTGGGGCCCCGCCTGAAGCACCTTCGATTGCGCCGCGATGTCACCCTCACCACACTCGCGGGGGAGACGGGAATCTCCACCAGCACCCTTTCCCGCTTGGAAGCAGGTCTGCGCCGTCCGACTTTGGAACAGCTGCTCCCCTTGGCCCGCTACTACGGTGTCACTCTCGACTCACTTGTCGATGCGCCTCGCGCCGCTAACCCGAGAATTGACCTCCGGCCCATGTCGTGTGCCGACGGGTCGATCATCATCCCGCTCACACGCCGGCCCGGAGGAATCCAGGCATACAAATTCGTCCTCCCTACGGGCAGGGATGATGCGGCGCCAGACCTGCGATCCCATGAAGGATTCGACTGGGCGTATGTACTCAATGGCACCCTTCGCTTGGTGCTCGGTGACCAGGACCTGCTCCTGCAGGCTGGCCAAGCTGCGGAGTTCGACACACGGACCCCCCACTGGTTCGGGGCCACGAGCGCCGGGCCGGTCGAGTATCTCAGCCTCGTCGGGCGACAGGGCGAGCGTGCCCATGTGCACGCTTCTGTCAGCGACCAATAGCAGCGGTTCTCCGTTGTTGCCAGAGGCGTCGACGTATTCGGGCCCTGTGTGCCCGGGTACCCATGTGCACTGATCTCGTCGTCGCGGTGAACCTAGGACGGATAGGCGGCCGACGGGGATAACGAGTGGAGGCTGTGACAATTCGCGCGGCGGGACTACTGTCTCCACATGGCTGTTCCTCCATGCGTCCGCGCTGCAACGATCGATGACGCCGACGCGATTGCCGCTGTCCACGTCGCAACGTGGCGCGAGACATACGCCGGCCTCATTCCGGAGCGGTTCTTCGACGCGTCCGCGCTCGAGGCGCGCCGCCGCATGTGGACGAGGATCCTCGGGCGCGACCTCGCGCCCGGGGCCGTCGCGGTGGCGGAGCGCGCCGGCCGAATCGTCGGTTTCGCGTTCGCCGGATCCTCGAACCACCCCGACGCACTGAAGGGCGTCGAGCCCGTGCGCGAGCTCCACCTGTTCTCGATCTACCTGCTCGCTTCGGAGCAGGGTGCGGGGGGCGGGCACGCGCTCCTTGCAGCCGTGCTCGGCGATGAACCCGCCCAGCTCTGGGTTGCGAGCGCGAATAGCGCGGCTCGCGCGTTCTACGAGAGCCATGGGTTTCACGAAGACGGGCATGTCTTCGCGGATCCCGGCATCGAGGGGCTCGTGGAGCTTCGCATGGTGCGTTGAGCCGCTCCGGTCTGCGTGGGGCTGCGCCGACCGGCGGGGTGATGAGGTCGATTCGACTCGCCGTGCCCAAACTTGGGTGATTATTGGTCGACCACGGCCCGATGGATACCCCCCGGGGGTATGCTTGGCGCATGAATGGGTATGAGGGCAACAAGGCTGCGGTCGAGGAATTGGGATCCACGCTCGCGCCGCGGGGCGAGTGACCGGCGGGTTGCTCCGTCCAACTCTGTAGGCAACCGAAGTGAGGGAGGCACATGATGAACCAGCAGGGTCACGCCGCGGCGCACCACCACGGCGAGCACCACGACGGGACGTCCCCGGCCAAGACCCACGATCACCACGCGGGCCACGATGGGCACGGCGAACACGCGGGACACGGCGATCACGCGGGACACGGCGGGCACGGTGATCACGCGGGACACGGCGGGCACGCGGGACACGGCGGGCACGGTGACCATGTCGGGCAGTTCCGACGGCTGTTCTGGATCATGCTCGCGCTGGCTGTTCCTGTCGTCGCCTTCTCGACGATGTTCGCCATGCTGCTCGGATACTCGCTACCCGAAGCGACCTGGGTGAGGTGGGTGTCTCCGGTCCTCGGGACCGTGATGTATGCGTGGGGCGGCGCCCCGTTCCTGAGCGGAGCCGTCAGCGAGCTGCGGTCCCGGAAGCCGGGGATGATGCTGTTGATCGCGTTGGCGATCACGGTCGCGTTCCTCGCCTCCTGGGGTGCGAGCGTGGGCCTGCTGCATCACGAGCTCGACTTCTGGTGGGAGCTCGCCCTCCTGATCGTCATCATGTTGCTGGGGCACTGGATCGAGATGCGTTCCCTCGCGCAGACGACGTCCGCGCTGGATTCCCTCGCGGCTCTGCTCCCGGACGAGGCCGAGAAGGTCGAGGGCGACGCCACCGTGGCAGTCGCGCCCGCCGACCTCCGGGTCGGGGACGTCGTGGTGGTTCGCCCCGGGGGTCGCGTACCGGCCGACGGGCGGATCCTGCAGGGCTCGGCGAGCATGGACGAGTCGATGATCACGGGCGAGTCCCGCCCGGTGCGCCGTTCCGACGGCGAGCAGGTCATCGCCGGAACGGTGGCAACGGACTCCGGTCTGCGGGTGGAGATCACCGCTGTCGGGGAGGACACCGCGCTGGCGGGTATCCGAAAGCTGGTGGCCGAGGCGCAGAAGTCCTCGTCGCGGGCGCAGCGTCTCGCGGATCGCGCGGCGGGATGGCTGTTCTGGTTCGCGCTCGGCGCCGGCGTGATCACCGCGATCGTCTGGACGCTCGTCGGGCTTCCCGACCAGGCCGTGATCCGCACGATCACCGTGCTGGTCATCGCCTGCCCGCACGCGCTGGGGCTCGCGATCCCGCTGGTCGTGTCGATCGCAACCGAGCGCGCGGCTCGCGGTGGCGTGCTGGTGAAGGATCGTCTGGCGTTGGAGAGCATGCGCACGGTGGACGCGGTCCTGTTTGACAAGACCGGGACGCTCACGAAGGGCACACCCGCCGTCACCGCTATCGAGTCGGCGGGGACTTTCGGTGCGGACGAGCTGCTCGCCCTGGCGGCGGCCGCGGAGGCAGACTCCGAGCATCCGCTCGCCCGCGCGATTGTGGGCGCCGCCGCGGAGAAGAATCTGGCCGTCGCACGGTCGCAGGACTTCGAGTCCTCGCCGGCCGTCGGGGTGAAGGCGCGGGTCGACGGTCGAACCGTGCAGGTCGGCGGGCCGTTCATGCTCGAGCAAGAGCACGCGCGCGAACTGGCCGTCGCGGATCAGTGGCGAGACGACGGCGCGATCATCCTTCACGTCCTCGTCGATGGTGCGGTCGCCGGGGCCCTGCGGCTGGCGGACGAGATCCGTCCCGAGTCGCTCGAGGCCGTCCGCGTGCTACACGATCGTGGCGTACAGGTGGTCATGATTACGGGCGACGCGGAGGCCGTCGCGGCGTCGGTGGCTGCGGAGCTCGGCATCGACCGATTCTTCGCAGGTGTGCGCCCGGAGGACAAGGCGTCGAAGGTGAAGGAACTGCAGGGCGAGGGCCGGAAGGTTGCCATGGTCGGTGACGGGGTGAACGATGCCCCGGCGCTCGCGCAGGCCGATGTCGGGATCGCGATCGGTGCGGGCACCGACGTCGCGATCGCGTCCGCCGGTGTCGTCCTCGCCAGCGACGACCCTCGCTCGGTGCTGTCGGTGATCGAGCTTTCCCGCGCCAGCTACCGCAAGATGACGCAGAACCTCTGGTGGGCGGCCGGCTACAACCTCGTGTCCGTCCCGCTCGCCGCCGGCGTGCTCGCCCCGCTCGGCTTCGTGCTGCCGATGTCCGTCGGAGCGGTGCTGATGTCGCTGTCGACGATCGTCGTCGCGCTGAACGCTCAGCTGCTGCGTCGGCTGGATCTCGCGCCGGATGTTGTCGTCCGCGCGTAGGTGCAGTCGCGTCGGCGACGTGCCCGGCGCGCGGGACTGATCCCGACCACGCCACGCGGCCGGGGTGGCCGCGCGCGCAGAGCTTCGCTTCTGTGTCCGGCGATGCCGACGAGGTGGTTCAGCTTCACAGGCGGGAAGAAGCGCCGGCCATGAATGATCGTTATCGGCACCGAGGGAACCGAAATCGCGTCGACCGACCTAAACGACGTGCCGTATGGACCCATACGATCGCGTCCGGTCCCGGCCAGAAGCCGGATCGGTCGCGATGACGCGCCGCCGCGACCACGAATCGTCACAAGTTCTCGATCGCGTTCGCGAGGTTCTCGACGGGGAGCCGGGCGTCTAGCTCGGCCGTTGCTCCGCGGCGTAGAAGTGGCTCAACCTCGACCACATGAGATCGGATCTGCTGCTGTTCTTCTTCCGATCGCCCGTACGGGTTGTTCGTCCTTCGACGCACTCGATCAATCAACACATCGGCAGGTGCACTGAGCAACACCACGTGTTCGAAGCGGTCATAGAACCGACCCTGATTTTCGCTGGTGCCTGACACCACAACATCCGGTTCCTGCGTCAGCAGGTCGAGCATTCGAGCCTCATCCCACAAGCCGCCATCACCGTCGGTCCAACCGTCGTAGTCGGTGTCGATCGTGCGCCAGCCTCGCGTTGCGAGTTCGGCTAGCACGGTGGACTTGCCTGTGCCGGACATTCCGGTGATGAGAATCCTGGCCATGTTGAAACTGTATCCGCGAGTAGAGCAAGCCCGCCGAGATCGATCGTCTCCGGCAGGGCGCCGAGATCGAAGTGCGCTCGGGGACTCTGGCAAGGTGAGAGCATCATGTTCTTCACGTCATCTGGCCCCGACGGCGCGTCGCCCGTGCTTCTCCTCCACGGTGGTGGCGTTGCCGGCTGGATGTGGGGTTCCCTCCGGGAGCGGCTTGAATCGGACTACACCGTTCTTGTTCCCGACCTACCGGGACACGGGAAGTCGGCCGCTGAGCCGTACGTCTCTCACCCGCACGCTCTTTCCGCGATCACCACGTTGTTAACTACCGCTGTTCCCGACCGGCCCGTGACCGTCATCGGGTTCTCACTCGGAGCTCAGCTCGCCATTCAACTGGCCTCATCGCGCCCCGACCTCGTTAGTCAAGCGATCGTCGTGAGCGCTCAGGCGAAGGCCATGCCGTTTGCGAATGTCACGCTCGCCGCGCTCGGTGTCAGCGCACCCCTGGCCCGCCAACGGTGGTTTGCGGAGCTGCAAGCCCGCGAGCTTTTCATCCCTCCTCATCTGATGGAGGACTACATCAGCACCAGCTCTGACATCACGAAAACGACGCTCCTCGCCGCGGTCGGAGCCAACATACGGTTCGAGCTGCCAGCCGCATGGTCGAAGTTTCACGGACGAGCCCTTGTCATGGTCGGGGAGCGTGAACGCCGTCTCATGCGCGACTCGGCCAACATCATCCACGCGGCCCTTCCGAGCAGCGCGCTCTCAGTTGTCCCTGGATGCGGACACGGCATTCCCCTGCAACGTCCCGATTGGTTCGATGACCGTGTGATCGGCTGGCTCGACGCGATATAGAGACTCTTGACAAAGGCGCGTCTGGAGGGGTCTGCCGTAACGCGCCTGCGGCGCAACTTCGTATCAGCCGTTTCAGAGCCCAACCACCGCTCCCGCCCGGATCTCCTGCGTGCCCTCCAACAAGACATGACGAACCGTCTACCGCCGGGGCAGAACGCTCCACCGCGTGAACGGTACGGCCTACGTCAACTTCTACGACGTCAGATCTGGACGTGTTCGGGGCCGGGGAACACGGTAATGCTGTTGTCGGTGGTGCCCCGGGCTATGAGTGACTCGAGCGCGGTGCGTTCTGGATCGGTGAGAACCCACGCGAAACGGGTCAACGCTCAAAGAAGTCACCGAATCCGGGGATGCCGAGATTCGACAGTCCTTCACCGAAGCCGCTGATCTGTTCACCCGCCCCCGCGATGGCATCCTGGGCACCGCCTGCCCATTCGCCAACACCGGAGTTGTCCGCGAGTGAAGCGAGGTCGATGCCGGATGCCATCGCCTCCAGATCGACACCTTCCGCGAGCCCCGCGAAGTCGACGCCCATCTGCCCGGCTGACTCCAGCAAGGGACCCGCGACGCTGCTGATGATTGCCCCACCTGCCACAGCGGCGAGCAGACCACCCGCACCTGCGACGCCCGTCGCGATGAGTCCGCCCCTGCCGGCCTTGGCGAGCAGCCCCGACATTCGTCCTGGACGGGCCGCTTCCGCGCGAGCAGCTGTTCGCGCAAGGTCGTCCGCGCTGTCCGAACGGGGGCGCTCGTGCGGAGCGAGGTCTGCACCCATCCGCTCTTTCACGTGCGCGCGCTGCTCAGGAGTCAGCCGGGCGAATGCCTCGCGATGCATCTGCTCCACCTGGTCCGGGTCAGCCGTGCGCAGGAGATAGTCGTAGCGGGCGATCGCGGCGCGGTCGCCGGCCGACATCTCGGATGAAACGTGAGATGACGCCGGAGGAGCGTACCGATCCCTCGACGCGGGTGACGCATGGGGACGGCTCAATTCATCCGCCGACGGGGTGGTTGCGCGGCGATCACCCGTGACAGCGTCGGCTGCGGAGCGGACCATGTCGCGCCAATCCTTACCGCTCGCACCATGAGCGGGACGCTGCGACGAAGACGACGCCTTCCCGGCAGCTTTTGAGGCGAGATCGAAGAGACGGGAGAACGAGACCATGGAGAAACCTCTCGACGGGCGGCACGCGGCCGGAACGTCAAGGTCTCCTCCGCCCGTGCGGGCCGACCTACCCGGAATCCAACCGTGGACTCGTGATGACGGGTACGTCGCGTCGGGAGTACTCCCCTTGCAAGATGACAGCGTAAGAATGTCACCTATGCCTCTGCTGGGTCGCGCACCTCACGGGAGCAGCGGCGGGTGCAGGAGCCGCCCGCGGCCCGACACATAAGTCGCGTCGTGTATTCTGGGCGACAGCAGGGGGAGTACTCCGATACGGCCGGCTCGTCACTACGAGTGCATTCGCACTCCGGGTCACCGGTTCCCGTTTCAGGGAATGGAGAAGACCTTGACGTCACGTTTTGTACGCCATGGTTCAGGAGACCTTCATGAACGTTACCCCTCTCGTGTGGGGCATCACGATCCTCGTCACGATCGCCTTCTTCGTCTACGAATTCTTCGCACACGTCCGTAAGCCGCACGAGCCGACGATCGGCGAATCCGCGCGCTGGTCGGCCTTCTACATCGGCCTGGCGGTCGTGTTCGGCGTCGGGCTCGGCATCGTCTCCGGGTGGGACTTCGGCGGCGAGTACTTCGCCGGCTACCTCACCGAGAAGGCGCTGTCGATCGACAACCTCTTCGTCTTCCTCATCGTCATGACGGGCTTCGCCGTGCCGCGGGCCTATCAGCAGAAGGTGCTGATGATCGGCATCGTCATCGCGCTGATCCTGCGCGGTGCCTTCATCGCGGTGGGCGCCGCGCTCATCGCGAACCTCTCGTGGATCTTCTACGTCTTCGGCGCCTTCCTGCTCTTCCTCGCGTACCGCCAGGCGCGCGGGGGGCACGAGTCGAACCCGGCTGACAGCGCGTTCATGCGCCTCGTCCGCCGGATCCTGCCCGTCACCGACGAGTACCACGAAGACAAGCTCACCGTCCGCAAGGACGGGCGCCGCTGGGTGACGCCGATGCTGCTCACGATCGTCGCGATCGGCTTCATCGACCTCGTCTTCGCGATCGACTCCATCCCCGCCATCTACGGCCTCACGGAAGAGGCGTACATCGTATTCGTGGCCAACGCGTTCGCGCTGATGGGTCTGCGACAGCTGTACTTCCTCATTGGCGGTCTGCTCGAGCGTCTCGTCTACCTCGCGCAGGGCCTCGCCGTGATCCTCGCCTTCATCGGCGTGAAGCTCGTGCTGCACGCGCTCCACGTCAACGAGGTGCCGTTCATCAACGGCGGCCGGGGCGTCGAGTGGGCCCCCGAGATCCCCATCTGGTTCTCGCTGACGTTCATCGGCGCGACGATCGCCGTGGCGACGATCGCGAGCCTCGTCAAGACCCGCGCCGACCGTCGGCGCGTCGACGAGAGCGTCTGAGGGCCTCGTCATGTCTCACCCCGATAGACCCGGGCAGGCGGCCATACGATGACCGACCTGCTCTGGAACATCGCGCTCGTCGTCATCTTCGTGCTCATCGGCGGCGTCTTCGCCGCCACCGAGATGGCGCTCGTAACGCTCCGCGAAAGCCAGCTCACCGCGATCGCCGCCCGTGGGCGACGCGGTGAGCGGGTCGCGGAGCTCGCGCGCAACCCCAACACCTTCCTCTCCGCCGTCCAGATCGGCGTCACCGTGGCCGGCTTCGCGTCGTCCGCGTACGGCGCGACGTCGATATCGCCGTCGGTCGTGCCGATACTCGAGTCGTGGGGCATGAGTGCGCAGCTCGCCTCGACCCTGTCGACCGTGGTGCTGACGCTGATCATCGCGTTCCTGTCGCTCGTGCTCGGCGAGCTCGTGCCGAAGCGCCTGGCGATCCAGCGCAACGCCGCGTTCTCGTACGCCGTCGCGCCCGTTCTCGGTGGCTTCGCCACCATCATGCGTCCCGTCATCTGGCTGCTGTCGGTGTGCACGAACGCGCTCGTGCGCCTGCTCGGCGGCGACCCGCACAAGACCGCCGACGAGATGAGCGAGGAAGAGATCCGCGACATCGTCTCGACCCACCAGGGGCTGCCGGAAGACGAGCGACGGATCCTCGACGACGTGCTCTCGATGCGCGGGCGGCAGATCAGCGAGGTCATGCGGCCGAGGCCGGAGATCACCGGCCTCGCCGCGAGCTCGTCGATCGCCGACGCCGTCGAGAAGGTGCGCGAACTGCCGTTCTCGCGCTACCCCGTGTTCGAAGCGTCGATCGACGACATCATCGGTTTCGTGCACGTGCGCGATCTGTTCGACGCCGACGACACCGATAGGCCGCTGAGCGCCGTCATGCGAACGCTCCCGTACCTCCCGTCGACCGCGAGGGTCCTGCCGACCCTCACGCGCATGCGCGCCGAGAACGACCAGATCGCCGTCGTCGTCGACGAATACGGCGGAACCGACGGCATCGTCACGCTCGAAGACCTCGTCGAGGAGGTGGTCGGCGAGATCTTCGACGAGTACGACACCGACGGCCTTCCGACCGCCGAGGGTGGCCTCATCGACGGGCGCCTCAACCTGCAGGACGTCGAGGAGCTCACGAAGCTCGAGTTGCCGCGCGGCACCTCGGACACCATCGCGGGCCTTGTGGTGGAACGGCTGGGGCGCCTGGCGGTCGTCGGCGACACCGTCGAGGTGCCCGGGGCGACGATCCGCGTCGTGGCGGTCGAACGCCGCCGCGTCGCCTGGCTGCGCATTACGGCGACTGGCGGCGAGCAGCCAGGCGAACGCGTCGCCCCGACGCGCGAGGCGGCGTAGGCCGAACGCTACGCGGAGGCCGGGCGGATGATCCGCACCATCCGCCACGCGTTTCCGGCGTCGGATCCGGTGTGCTCCAGCTCGTCGAGAACCGTCCTCGACAGCGCCAGCCCGCGGCCGGATTCGGCGTCGGCATCCGGCATCGCCGCGCCGGCGAGATCAATGTGGGCCGGCGCCGCCGTGTCGCGCAACTCGGCGCTCAGCGCGCTCGGCGCGGCGCTCACGAGCGCATCGATGCGGGTTCCCGGAGGGGAGTGCTCCACGATGTTGGTCGCGATCTCCGAGACGGCGAGCCCGAAGAGTAGGCGATCCTCTTCGGGCACGCGGGGGACCGCAGCCCAGAGACGGTCGAGCTCGTCGAGCAGGCCGTCCACGAACGCCAGGTCTGCGGCGCCGTCGATCCGGATCGTCCGGATCTCGTCAGTCGGCATCGAACGCCGCTTCCGGCGTCTCGTAGGCGTGCAGGACGCGGTCGAGGTTCGTGAGGCGCAGCACCGTGCGCACCGACTCCGGCACGGCGGTGATCCGGAGGTCGCCGCCCGCGAGGCGCGCCGTCTTGAGCCCGGAGATGAGAGCGCCCAGGCCGGAGGAATCGACGAAGCTCGCGGCGGCGAGGTCGACGGCGACGCGAGGGGAGCCGCCATCGACGGCCGCCTGCACGCTCGAGCGGAACGCCGGTGCGGACGACGCGACGAGCCGCCCCTCGACGCGGATCACGGCATAGCTGTCGCGTTCCTCGGTGCTGATGGTCATGCGTTCTCCTTCTCACGGGGCGAGGGTCCGCGATACAGCGCGGCCTGGATGATGACGCTCAGCACGGCGAGGTCGTACACGACCCACACGGTGTTGACGAGCGTACCGGTGCCGTCGGCGGTGCCCATGATCACGCGGATCACACCGACGATCACCGCGACGATGAGCACGACGATCGCGACGAGCTGCGGCCAGATCTGCCGCAGCGGCACTCCACCCGGCGCGCGACCGTCCTTCCGCGTCACGGCGAAGCCGAGCGGGCGCCCGAAGACGACGTTCGCGACCGCCGTCCAGCAGGCACGGATCCACACGGGGAAGAGCGCGAGCGAATACTGCTGGCCCCGCCACGTGCGCATGCCCTTCGCGACGACGAGGAACAGCACCTGGTTCACGATGAAGAACGGCAGGAATCGCGCGAAGAAATCCACCGACCACGCGGCGACGGGCATCACGCCCGCGAGCAGATAGAGAACCGGGGCGGTGAGGTAGGCGAGGGCGGCGAAGCCCGAGAGGTAGCTCCACATCGTGGCGAAGTACATGAGCCGCTGCCCCGCACCGAGCCCCTTCTTGACGAGCGGATTGTCGCGCAGCATCACCTGCAACGTGCCCTGCGCCCAGCGCAGGCGCTGCGTCAGCATGGTGCGCAGGTCCTCGGGCGCGAGGCCGCGGGCCAGGATCTCGTGGTGGTAGACGCTGCGCCAGCCCTGCGCGTGCAACTGCATCGCGGTCGCCATGTCCTCCGTCACCGAAATCGTCGCGAGCGGCAGCACGGGCTGGGCCTCGTCGGGCCGGTCGACCCGCACGGCATCGAGCAGCCCGCGGACCGCCTCCAGGGCCGTGAGCGGCGACAGCTCACGGGTCGCCAGCTCGTCGAGCGCCGCCTCGTCGACGACGATCTCGCCGAGCTCCGCGTCGCGGGCGATCGGCAGCTCGCCGATCTCGGCGAGGTCGTCCCGGATCCCCCGCAGGTCGCCGGCGAC
>Ga0302349_1000519_pt1 | contig 44452 bp, 40 predicted proteins | sample PhyAR1_FD_202176 | JGI IMG/M metagenome (GOLD analysis project Ga0302349, IMG submission 202176) | Leaf surface microbial communities from alfalfa plants in UC Gill Tract Community Farm, Albany, California, United States - DLSL A.R1... | ecosystem: Host-associated > Plants > Phyllosphere >... | reverse complement strand
CCACACCGGTCTGATCGTCACCGGCTTGCTCCAGCGCCTGGCTCATTTGCTGATGAATGGCGTTGCGGTTCGGTAATCCGGTCACCGTATCGGTGTTAGCCAGCACCCGCAGCCGTTCCTGGGCGCGGCGCTCCTCAGTTATGTCCGTGCCTGAACAGATGAGGAAAATTTCATTTTTGCCACTGCCGCTGTGAACGAACTTATTACGAAACAAGAACAGTCGCTGGCCTTTTTTGGTTTTGACCCAGCGCTCAACCTCATAGGAGTTACCATCCCGGAAGAAGCCGGCAATGTTACGTCGCGAGGAGGCCGCTTCCTGTTTGGTCATAAACAGCTGAAAGACATTCCGGCCAATCACCTCATGTTCATTCAGACCGGTATATTCTTCACTCAGACGGTTAAAACGCTGAATATTGCCGCGCTGATCGAGGATGACGATCACTGAATTGGCCTCGGAAACCACCTGTTCGGCGAATGAAAGCCCCAATGTCAAATCGCGCGCCACTGCGGCGGTGTCGCCCCAGGCTGACGCGGTTCCGGCCCATGAAGATTGGTTAACTTTGCGGCCGACCAGATGCAATGGCACCGCAACACCCTGCAACGGCAGGGTCAGATTAATGCTTGAGGTGATGACCGGCATAGCCCGGATCATCGCAGCCTGGCCGGGCGTGAGCGGCAGGGCGATATTGGTTTGTGACGACTCATCTTCGGCAAAATTCAGCGCATCGCTGTCCGCGGTCAGACGCCAATGAGGGCTGGTTGTACCAAACAAGGTGTACAACAACGTTTGCCCTTGTTCATCGGTCATGGAAACTTCCTCCGGGGAGTGCACTGCAGGCGTTATCTCATTATTTTAGCAACAGTATTCATCATCCGACGTTAGCACAAGGTACAAACCAAATATATTTCACTATCAAGATACGAATGGCACAAAAAAGCCCCAACAATGTGGGGCTTTTGCGTCTCGTCAGCAGGGGCATTTCCCCAGTTTTCCGGCCTTACCTGGGAAGCGGGCATCCAGACAATAGCGATGGAAATCCCGCTCATTCATCGGCGGCTGTGCGGGATGATGCAGTCGCATATGCTGCAGGTACGTTTGATAATCCTGCACCCCGACCATTAAGCGAAAGCACTGTTGCAGACCGCGCCACAGCGTTCGCCAGCGAAAGGGTGCCGGAGCAGGTGCCGACATAAACTGGCAGTGATGAATCTGCCAGTCGCCCTGTGGCCGACGCACCGGATGGATGGCATCAGACATGACGTACCGCCTTATTGCGCAGCGCAATGGTTGACTCATGGGTGGTTGGCAGATCGCTGCGCAGCGCTTTGCGAATCACAAAGAAGGCGGCAATCAGCATCGTCACCGCCACCAGCATAAAGAAGCCGCACAGCACGGCATTGATCTGATTGCTGAAGACGATGGTCTGCATATCGGCCACGGTTTTCGCTGGCGCAATCATCACGCCTTCATCCAGTCCTTTACGGAATTTGCTGGCCTGTGCCAGAAAACCGATCGACGGTTTTTCGTGGAAGATTTTCTGCCAGCCGGCGGTCATTGAGGTGATAAACAGCCAGATGGTTGGCAGGATGGTGACCCAGGCGTAGCGCTGTTTTTTCATTTTAAACAGCACCACGGTGCCCAGGATCAGCGCCATTGAGGCCAGCATCTGATTACCGATACCAAACAGCGGCCAGAGAGTATTAATGCCGCCCAGCGGGTCGACTACGCCCTGATAGACAAAGAAGCCCCAGCCCGCCACCGCGACCGTAGTGCCGGCCATATTGCCGAGCCACGAGCGGTTATTTGCCAGCGAAGGCACCACGGTGCCCACCAGGTCCTGCACCATAAAACGGCAGGCGCGGGTCCCGGCATCCACAGCGGTAAGGATAAACAGCGCTTCAAACAGGATGGCGAAGTGATACCAGAAGGCCATCATCGCCCGGCTGTTGAAAATGTCGGTGATGATGTGTGCCATGCCGACGGCAAACGTCGGCGCGCCACCGGCACGCGACAGAATCGAGCCTTCACCGACGTCGCGGGCGATGCCGCTCAGCATCTCAGGCGTCACCACAAAGCCCCAGCCGTTGATTACCTGTGAGGCGCTCTCAACCGTGGTACCAATCAGCGCAGCCGGTGAGTTCATGGCGAAGTAGACGCCCGGGTCCAGTACCGAGGCGCAAATCAGCGCCATGATCGCCACGAATGACTCCATCAGCATCGCGCCGTAACCGATAAAGCGAATATGACTTTCACGCTCCACCAGCTTCGGCGTGGTGCCGCTCGACACCAGCGCATGAAAGCCGGAGATAGCCCCACAGGCGATGGTAATAAACAGGAACGGGAACATCGCACCGGAGAAGACCGGGCCGCTGCCGTCGATAAATTTGGTGACTGCTGGCATTTTCATCTCTGGCATGGCGAAAACGATCCCCACCGCCAGACCAACAATCACACCGATTTTAAGAAAGGTCGAAAGGTAGTCACGCGGAGCGAGCAGCAGCCAGACCGGCAGCACCGAGGCAATAAAGCCGTAAATCACCAGCACCCAGGTCAGTGAGGTGCCTTTCAGGGTAAAAAACGGTCCCCAGTAAGGATGCTGTGCCACGTCGCCACCGTAAATGATGGCAGCCATCATCAGCACAAAGCCAATCAGCGACACTTCAGCGATTTTTCCGGGACGGATAAAGCGCATGTAAACGCCCATAAACAGCGCGATAGGAATGGTGGCGGCAATGGTGAACAGGCCCCACGGGCTGTTGGCTAACGCCTTAACCACCACCAGCGCCAGCGCGGAGAGAATGATGATCATCACCCCGAGCGCGCCGAGCATGGTGACCACACCGGCAAAGGCCCCCAGCTCCTGACGCGCCATTTCACCCAGCGAGCGACCATCGCGGCGGGTAGAGATAAACAGGATCAGAAAGTCCTGCACCGCACCGGCCAGCATCACCCCGACCAGAATCCAGATGGTGCCAGGCAGGAAACCCATTTGAGCCGCCAGAATCGGCCCGACCAGCGGACCGGCTCCGGCAATGGCGGCAAAGTGGTGACCAAACAGCACCCATTTGTTGGTGGGCACATAGTCGAGGCCGTCATTCAGCCGCTCGGCGGGCGTCAGGCGGCGGTCATCCAGTTCAAAAATATTTCGGGCGATAAACAGGCTGTAAAAACGATAAGCGATGCTGTAACAGGCGACAGACGCAATTACCAGCCAGACGGCGTTAACGTGTTCGCCGCGGCTGAGTGCCAGCATGGCGAAAGCGCCCGCGCCGATTAACGCCACCACTAACCAGATCGCGCCGGTTTTGACGTTTTTCATGACTAACTCCTTGTGAGGATCGAGAGAGATGCGATCGAAAACAACGAGTCAAACTTAATGTAATGGAATGTAAGTGAAAGTTAATCGATGGAGAAGTGTGAAGCGGGGAACAAATTTAACATTTTTGCAAAGAGAGCGGGGCGGGAAGCGGCGGGATAACCGGAGTTATCCCGCCGGATTTCAGACTCAGACGGCGGGACGCGCCACGACGCTGCGGGTTTCCATGCGCACTTCGGCGATGGTCACGTCGATAACGTCAGTAACACGGTAAACCACTTCGCCTTTGATCTGTACGCTGCCATTTTCCTGGCTGCAGACCAGTTCATCACGCACCGCGTGGATAAACGGTGCCGGGATAAACGCGACCGCGCCGAACTCCAGCAGACGGACACGCATACCGCCGCGTGACACATCAATGATCTCCGCGCTGAAGCGACGATCGGTAGCGGCGAACGGCGCCAGATAACGGGCGTAGAGCCAGTCACCGACATCGCGCTCTGCCATGCGGTTGAGGCGACGGCGTTCACTCATGGTGACGGTCAGCGCCTCATCCGGACGGGCAATCTGGTCACCGCGGATGATCGCTTTCAGCAGACGATGGTTGATCATGTCGCCAAATTTACGAATCGGTGAGGTCCAGGTGGCATAGGCTTCAAGGCCCAGACCAAAGTGCGGACCCGGTTCGGTGCTGATCTCGGCAAAGGTCTGGAAACGACGGATGCGGCTGTCGAGGAACTGCGTCGGCTGGGCATCCAGTTCGCGACGCAGCACGCGGAACCCTTCCAGCGTGGTAATCGCCTGCGCATCGACGCTGATGCCGTGGGTCGCCAGTACGGCGGCCGCCTGTTCAGCATTGGTGGTATCGAAACCGGCATGCACGTTGTAGATACCAAAGCCCAGCGTGTCACGCAGCACTTTTGCCGCGCAGACGTTAGCCAGAATCATCGCCTCTTCAACGATGCGGTTGGCGATGCGGCGCGGTTCAGCCACGATCTCCAGCACTTCGCCTTTCTCACCCAGCAGGAAGCGGTAGTCAGGACGATCTTTAAACACCAGCGCATGGGTCTGACGCCATTCGCTGCGGGCCAGACAGAGACGGTGCAGCAGACGGATTTGCTCAGCAATCGCTTCGCTTTCTGGCTGCCAGTCACCGCTGTTTTCCAGCCAGTCTGAAACGTCGTCGTAGGCCAGTTTGGCTTTGGATTCGATCCAGGCGGCAAAGAACTGCAGATCCTCACCCGGCGTACCATCCGGCGCGACGGTGACGCGACAGGCCAATGCCGGACGACGCGCATGTGGGCGCAGCGAGCAGACATCATCAGAGAGCTGGCGCGGCAGCATCGGAATGTTGAAGCCCGGCAGATAGTTGGTGAACGCACGCTGCGCCGCCAGTTTATCCAGCTGGCTGCCTTCCGGCACGTAGGCAGTCGGATCGGCGATCGCCACGGTCAGCCGCAGCGAGCCATCTTCCAGCGCTTCAACGTAGAGCGCATCATCCATATCTTCGGTGCTGGCGCTGTCGATGGTGACGAAATCGAGCGCGGTCAGATCTTCACGCGTCAGATTCTCATCCAGCATCTCGCCAAAGCTGACATCGGGCGCTTCACGCTCCAGGTTATGACGCGACAGCGTCACCCACCATGGCGCGAGGTGATCGTCAGCTTTAACAATGAAATCGGTCAGTTCGGCATAAAAACCGCGATCGCCTTTCAGCGGATGGCGACGCATTTCAGCGACAGCCCAGTCGCCATTCTCAAACTCGTGCGTCAGTCCGCGCACCGGACGGCACTGAATAGCGTCCCTGAGTAGCGGATGATCGGGCACAATTGACAGGCGATCGTCTTTCTTCTGGACCCGGCCAACAAAGCGGCTCAGGAACGGCTCAACCAGGGTTTCCGGCTCAGCGCTTTCACGATCTTTATCACTGTGGATCACGGCGACGATACGGTCACCGTGCATCACCTTCTTCATCTGCGGTGGCGGAATGAAGTAGCTTTTTTGCGCATCGACTTCCAGGAAGCCGAAGCCTTTTTCGGTGCCTTTAACAACGCCTTCAGCACGAGGCGTTTGCGAGTGGAGCTTCTCTTTCAGCTGCGCGAGCAGCGGGTTATCCTGGAACATAATTTTTACGTTTCGTTGCCTGATTGCGGCTGACAGTTTTACGCGAATCGACGCCGCGCGGCAAGGCAAAAAGCCGGACAGGCCGGCTTTTCAGGTGCGCTAAGTTGACCGTAATCAGGCGATGCGTTGGTCCGCCAGCGTCGACGACAGTTCCAGTTTCACCGGCACCGATTTCGAGGTCGGTGTTCCGCTGCCATCGCCGAAGCTGTTCAGCGGTACCAGCGGGTTGGTTTCCGGATAATAGGCCGCCAGATTGCCGCGCGGAATATTGTAGGGCACCAGTTTGAAACCGCTGACGCGACGGGTAATGCCATCATTCCATAGGGTTTCAATATCGACATTCTGGCCTTCGGTGAAGCCCAGATCGGCCATATCGTCCGGGTTGATGAACACCACTTCACGCTGACCAAACACGCCACGGTAACGGTCATCAAGGCCGTAAATGGTGGTGTTGTACTGATCGTGGGAACGCAGGGTCTGCAGCGTAAAGGGCACCTCCTGATCCAGATTCGGGAACAGTGAAGACGGCAGCGCTGCTGCGCTGAACTCCGCTTTGCCACTGGCGGTATTGAAGCGCAGTTCCGCCGCCGCGTTACCGAGATAGAAACCACCCGGAATATCACATTTAGCGTTAAAGTCTGCAAAGCCCGGAATGGTGGCGGCGATGTGCTCGCGGATCAGGTTGTAATCGCCTGCCAGATCCAGCCATTTCACTTTCTCATCACCCAGCACCGCATGAGCAATACCGGCCACAATCGCGGTTTCAGAACGCTGCGTCTCCGCCAGCGGAATGCCAATCCCTTCAGAGGCGTGCACCATACTGAACGAATCTTCCACCGTGATGAACTGGTTGCCGGTCGCCTGGCGGTCACGTTCGGTCCGGCCCAGCGTCGGCAGGATCAGCCCTTCATGACCCGGCACCAGATGGCTGCGGTTCAGTTTGGTGCTGATGTGAACGGTGAGTCCACAGCGTGACAGCGCTTCTTCAGTACGCGGTGAGTCCGGCGCGGCAGCAGCCAGGTTGCCACCCAGTGCAATCAGCACTTTTACTTCGTCGCGCAGCATCGCATTCAGCGCTTCAACGGTGTTGTGACCGTGGGCGCGTGGCGGTTCGAAGTTAAAGTGGTTACCCAGCGCATCGAGAAACGCCTGCGACGGCTTCTCATCGATACCCATGGTGCGGTTGCCCTGCACGTTACTGTGACCACGAACCGGGCAGAGACCCGCCCCTTTTTTGCCCAGCTGACCAAACAGCAGTTGCAGGTTGGTGATTTCACGTACCGTATCAACCGAGTGCTTATGCTGGGTAATGCCCATCGCCCAGGTACAGATCACCCGATCGGCACTCTGGTAGATTGCCGCGGCTTCACGGATTTGCGCCTGGGTCAGTCCCGACTGCGCCACAATCTGCATCCAGTCGGTGTTATCGACGGCCTCGATATAGGCTTCGATACCGTTGGTTTTGGCATTGATAAAGGTTTGATCAAACAGACCGCTTTCACCGGCTGCCAGGCGGGCGCGATGGGTTTCCAGCAGGCATTTCACCATGCCGCGCACCGCTGCCATATCACCGCCGAGATTCGGCTGATAGTAGGAGGAGCTGATGGTGCCGGACATCGAGGTCACCACTTCCAGCGGTTTTTGTGGATCGGCAAAGCGTTCCAGACCGCGCTCACGCAGGGTGTTGAAGGTCACGATCTTCGCGCCATGATCGGCGGCGTGACGCAGGCTATGCAACATGCGCGGATGGTTAGTGCCGGGATTCTGGCCGAAGACGAAAATCGCATCGGCATGATCAAAATCATCCAGACGGATAGTGCCTTTGCCCACGCCGATGCTGCGCTTCAGGCCGGTACCGCTGGCTTCATGGCACATGTTGGAGCAGTCGGGGAAGTTGTTGGTGCCCATCAGGCGGCCAAACAGCTGATAAAGCCAGGAGGCTTCATTACTGGCACGACCAGAGGTGTAAAGCTCCATCTGATCCGGGTTATCCATCGCCTTGATGTGACGGGCGATCAGGGCAAACGCGTCGTCCCAGCTGACTGGCTCATAGTGGTCAGTTTCGGCGTTGTAGCGCAGCGGATGAGTCAGACGTCCCTGATACTCCAGGAAATAGTCGCTCTGGGTGTAGAGCGTGGTCACGCTGTGTTTAGCGAAAAAGTCGGTGTCGACCATCCGGCGTGTCGCTTCCCAGGTGACCGCTTTCGCGCCGTTTTCGCAGAAGCTGAAGGTACTTTTGTTGTCATCGCCCCAGGCGCAGCCCGGACAGTCAAAACCGCGCGCTTTATTCATGCGCATCAGGTTGCGCATATTTTTCAGGGCCGCTTTGCTGTCAAGAACGAAACGCGTGGTGGCTTCCAGTGAACCCCAGCCGCCCGCAGCCGCGCGATAGGGTTTGATTTGGCGTTTAAATTTCATAGTGAGTGCAGGCTTTTTTATAGTAGGAAGTATTGTAGATAGTTTGTTATCAGGTTATGGCCTGATGGTGAAGTGGAGTGTGCAATTATCATCAAACCTTGTCTAATTGATTGACTTAATGGTGCGATAGCTGCCGTTTATCATGCATCGGCCAGAATTGTGATGCTGCTCAAATTTTACCCGCCTGTAACCTGCCGATAACGGGAGTTCTCACCACAACGGGCTAATACTTGCTGTTCATACCAGAAGAGGGCGCGACTCGATGAAACAGCTGACCAGCCAGATCCATGCGTTCGGCAAAGCGTTAATGATGCCAATCTCGGTGATCGCCGCGGCGGGGATCTTTCTCGGGCTGGCGGCAGCCATGCAAAACCCGGCAGTGACTGGCGATGCTTTTGCCCAGATGCAGGTGCCGCAGTTGATTATTGGTTTTATTCGCAAGGTTGCTGGCGCGCTGTTTGCTAACCTGCCGGTGTTCTTTGCGGTTGCCAGCGCCATCGGGCTGGCAAAAGCGGAAAAACCCACCGCTGCCTTTGCCGCCGTGATCGGCTATATCGCCATGAACGTCGGCATCAACGCCACGCTGGCGGCGAAAGGGATTACCGCGGCAACCACAACACCGGAGGCGTTACAGCAGGCCGGGCTGGACCAGACCACCGCGATGATGCGGTCGGCGGAATATATCGAGATGCTGGGCGTCTTCACCTACAACATGAGCGTGCTGGGCGGGGTCATCGCCGGGCTGGTAACGGTGGCGCTGCATAATCGCTTCTATACCCAACAGCTCCCGACGGCGATCAGTTTTTTCGGTGGCCGCCGCTTTGTACCGATCGTGACCGTGGTCTGCCTGCCGCTGATTGGCGTGCTGCTGGCGATGATCTGGCCGACCATCGGCAACGGCATCGCCTGGATTGGCCAGATGATTGGCAAAAGCGGGCAGTATGGCGCTTTTCTGCTTGGGGCGTTTGAACGCATCCTGATCCCAACCGGCCTGCACCATATTCTTAATGAAACCGTCCGCTTCACCCCGATTGGCGGGATGGCGATAGTGGACGGGCAGACGATTGTCGGCGCGCTGAACATCTTTAATACCTCGCTGACTCATCCGGGTATGATCCCGGACGACACGCTGCGCACCGCCACTCAGTTTCTGGCACAGGGTAAAATTCCGGTGATGATGTTTGGTCTGCCTGCCGCTGCGCTGGCGATCTATCATACCGCCCGGCCGGAGCACAAGCAGCGGGTGAAAGCGCTGGTACTGGCGGGCGCGCTGACCTCGTTTACCACCGGTATCACCGAACCGCTGGAGTTCTGCTTTATCTTCGTTTCACCGGTACTCTATCTGCTGCATGCGTTTCTCACCGGCCTCTCGTTTATGCTGATGTCGATGCTGCATCTGATGATCGGTAACGTGCAGGGCGGGATTATCGATCTGGTGGTATTTGGCATCTTAGGCGGCGCAAAAACCCACTGGTGGTGGACGCTGGCGCTGGGCGTGGTTTACGTCCCGATCTACTACTACGCTTTCCGCCTGGTCATCACCCGCATGAACGTTGAAACGCCGGGCAGAGAGTCGGATGAAGAGAAACCCCAGCAGGTGAGCGGGGATGAGCGCACTCAGGTGATCATCAGCGGGCTGGGCGGTCAGGCCAATATTGAGGATGTCGATTGCTGCTTTACCCGACTGCGGGTGCGGGTCAAAGACATGAAAGAGGTGGTCGATCAGACTCTGATGAGCACCGGGGCCAATGGGGTGAACCGGGTCAGTGACAACGATGTGCAGGTTATTTACGGACCGCAGGTGGAAAAGATCGCCAATCAGGTGAAAATGGCGCTCGGCGTGGCGTAACCGCAGCCGTGTTCGGAACCCGCTGACAGCCCGAGGCCATCGGGCTGTCAGGCGCAGATTTTTTATCTCTTTATCCGGCTGCCGTCTGGCTTAAAGTAACTAAAAAAAGCCGTACCCTAATGGGGGACAATTTCTGGCCGATATAACAGCATTCGTTCATTTTCCGGAAGTTGTTATGTCACTCAAAAAATCCTCTCTGCTGATTTTCTCTTTCCTGCTGGCGCTGTTTCTGACCAGCGTAGCCATCAGCACCTGGCTGCTGGTGCAGAGTAATCAGTCGTTAAACGCCGTCAATAAAGAGATCCGCGTGGTGCTGTCGGTCATCGACCCGATTAACCACAGTCGGACGCTGCGCGTGCGCCTGATGGAGTACATGAAAGCCATCGAAGAGAGCAACGGTCAAAACGCGGCCTCTCTGGAGGGCGTCAGAACGGTAGCGGCGAAGGCCGATGCTGCGTTTGAAGCCTATATGGCAGCCCCGCGTCTGCCGGGCGAAGAGGCGGAAGCCGATGCCTATCGTCAGGCCTATCTGGCTTACCGTCAGCAGGGGCTTCAGCCGTTGATCGATGCAGCCGAAGCGCATGATCAGGTGCGGTTTAAAAATCAGATTGCCAGCGTGGTGCGCCTTGACCGGCAGTACGAAATCATCCTCGATCGGGTGCTGGCCCAGCATGAAGCCTACGCCAAAAAGCTCAACACCGACGCGCAGAGCCATTTCACCTCTGGTATCACGCTGCTGGCTGTTTTTGGCATCCTGTTCTTTGCCATCATTATTGCCATCTACCTGTTTATGCAACGCTATGTCCTTTCACCACTCAATCAGGCCCAGGCGCACTGTAAACTGATTGCCGCTGGCGTACTGGATAGCAGCGTGCCGGTCAAAGCCGGTTCACGCAGCGAGATCCAGCAGCTGATGGCGTCGCTGGAGCAGATGCGCAGCGCCCTGACGGACATTATCCTGCAGGTGCGTGATTCGACCCGTTCGGTCTCGACTGCGTCACAGGAGATTGCGGCGGGTAATATCGACCTTGCCTCGCGCACCGAACAGCAGGCCGCGGCGCTGACCCAGACTGCCGCCAGCATGGAGCAGCTGGGCGCTACCGTTAAACAGAATACCGGCAATGTGTTTGAGGCCTGTCGCCTGACCAGTGAAGCGGTGCAGAATGCCGAAAGCGGTGCCAAAGTGTCGCAGGAGGTGGTGGTTTCGATGGCGATGATTAATGCCAGCTCGAAAAAAATTGAAGAGATCACCACCGTGATCGACAGCATCGCTTTCCAGACCAACATTCTGGCGCTGAATGCCGCCGTGGAAGCGGCGAGAGCCGGTGAGCAGGGCCGTGGCTTTGCGGTGGTGGCGGGTGAGGTGCGTAATCTGGCCCAGCGCAGCGCCGTCGCGGCAAAAGAAATTGAGAGCCTGATTGCTGAATCGGTGGCGATTATTCACGCCGGTTCTGACCAGGTCAGCCGCACCGGTGATGCCATGAGCGCCATCATCTCTTCGGTCAGCCAGGTTAATCAGCTGATGGAGCAGATCTCCACCGCTTCGGACGAACAGAGTCGCGGAATTGGACAGATTGAGCAGGCGGTGACCGAGATGGACAGCGTGACGCAGCAGAACGCCGCGCTGGTGCAGGAGTCCGCCGCTGCCTCGGCTTCACTGGAAGAGCAGGTGCACTATCTGACGAAATCGGTCTCCACCTTCCGGCTGTCAGCCCGCTAACCGGCACTCCCGCGCTCTCTCGCCGCGCGGGAACTGCATGGCGACCCGAGCTTTCTGAACCGGGTCTGACCGTGCGCAAGGAGAGGGAGTTTAGCCGGCGCCGCCCGCTTGTTTGCGACGAAAAATCAGCGGATTATATCGGCCATGTTTGCCAGGATGCGTAGGTTCCATGCTGATCACCACTGAAGATGCGCGCAGTATCGGCGCGGATAGTCGTCTGGCCTGTACGCTGGCCGCGGCTGCAGGCGCGCTGAACACCGCGGCGTTTGAGATTGTCGGCTTTTTCTCTGCCAATATGACCGGAAACGTCTCTTCGCTCTCCGATCATCTGGCAAAAGCCAATTTAGGGGCAGGCCTGTTTTTTCTGTCGATCGTCTGCCTGTTTATTGCCGGTTCGATGATCTCAACGCTGATCATTAATTTAGGACGTCGCCGTAATATCCGCACGATTTATGCCGTGGTGATCCTGGCCGAAGGCGCGGCGCTGCTGGCACTGGGCGTGGCTGAAACCCTTTTTTCACCGGATGCGCCTGGCGTGCTGCTGATCATGAGCCTGAGTTTCCTGATGGGCTTACAAAATGCAGTGGTTACCCGGATCTCAAATGCGCGGGTTCGCACTACGCACGTCTCCGGCACCGTGACTGATATCGGCATTGAGCTGGCGATGCTGTATGAGGTGTTACGGCGCAAAGTCTCTCCCAAAGAGGCGCCGCTCTATCTGGATCGCCTGCGGCTGCACGGCCTGACGCTGTTATCCTTTCTCACAGGCGGCGTGGCAGGAATCTGGCTCTACAGCGTGCTGGGATATGGGTTTTTGCTGCCGGTCGGTTTCGCACTCATTGCGCTGGCGCTGAAAACCATCGTCAGGCGTGCAAGGACAGGCTGAATGATCCTTGCTGTTAAGACGTATGCGCGCGTAACCGCTAAAATTGAAATGAATCATCGGGTAAACACCCCAAATAAAATAAGACATCGTGGATTCACCTAACCTGCTGACGGGTCATTAACATCGACATAAAACAATTAATTTACCTGTGTAATCTCGAACGCGAACGCCATTTTGGCCGGGCCGCCGAAGCCAGTTTTGTCACCCAGCCGACGCTTTCGATGCGCCTGAAAAATCTGGAGCGCGAGCTGGGCCTGTCGCTGATTAATCGCAGTAACAACTTTGCCGGTTTCACCCCGGAAGGCGATCGCGTGCTGGCGTGGGCGCGGGAGATCGTGTCGGTTTATCAGGGGCTGAAGCTGGAAGTGGAGTCGCTGAAGCATGGGGTCAACGGCACATTGCGGCTCGGCGTGGTACCACAATGCAGCGTGGCATTACCGCTGCTGTTAAAGGCGGTGCAGGCGCGTTATCCGCAGCTCGATTACCGGATTGCGGTGCTGAGTGCCGATCAACTGCTGGAGGCGCTCAACAGCCACACCGTGGATGTCGGCATTGGCTTCTTTGAAATGGCCACGCTGCGTGAACTCCATTTTCAGACGGCGATGCTGGCCGATCGGGGCGTTGAGGCGATCTTCCATCCCGACCATTTTCCTCAGCTGGTGGCGAGCGCTCCGCTCACGCTGAAAGAACTGGCGCAGCAACCGCTCTGCCTGGCGGAGCCGACCCGTTATTTCCGGCGTTATCTGGATATGGCGTTTCGCGAGGCGGCGCTGGTGCCGCGGGTGGTGGTCGAAAGCGCCTCAGTGATGCAACTGATGCAGTGCGCCCAGGTCGGGCTGGGATTGCTGGTCTCCCCGGTGGGTCACCTGTTGCCCGGTTCGCTGCAGGGATTGCATCAGCGGCCCATCCAGCTGCAACCGATGGCGCGCGAAGCGGCGCTGGTGATAGCTGAACCCGGACGCGCCACGCCGCTGGCCCAGCACTTTTTTGATGAAGCGCGCGGGCAGCTACCGGTCTGACGGTTTTACCTGACTTCCCCCAGCGCATAAAACAGCCGGCTGTTCCAGTTACCGATCGCCACTGACTGAATCACACCAAAGAGGGCGTCTGCGGTCCAGCCTGCCTCCGCCAGCGGTTGCAGATGTGCCGCGCTGAAGCGTTCCGGCGCACGGGTGAGCTGGGCGGCTAGCGCGACAATCTGCCGCTGCGGCTCACTGATGCCAGCCTCATCGACGCCCTCAATCAAATCCTCACTGCCGGACAGGTGCTGAAAGGCCCGGCGGCTGCCGAGTATCCGTGCTGCGGTCGCTTCAGCCAGCGGCTGACCGGCCGCTAATTGCTGACGCAACTGCACCCAGCCATACAGCGCCGACGCATCATGCGCCAGTAGCCACACCGCATCCTGCATTCCCGGCAGCGCCTGACTGCGGGTGATCGCCGCCAGCTGTTCGGCACTGGCGTAGCGTAACTCCAGCGGTTTCAGCGCCGGACGCCACTCAGCCGGCTGACCGAAGCCGATGCGGTCAGCATCCGGCGGGGGAGTGGAGCCAGGCAGCCAGCGCACCGGCTGGGCCTGCAGCGCCTGTAGTCCGGCGACCACGCGCGCCTGATAGCTGACAAAACCGATCAGCTGGTTGAGCGTAACGATATCCGGCTCGGTCAGGCCTACGGCATCCAGCGCGGAAATGGCGCTGGCGGTGATCAGCTCGGGCTGCATCGCCAGCTGACGGGCGTACTGGGTGATTTGGGTCAGACGATTGTTGCTCTCACGGGATGAATCGGGTCCGGGCAGCGGATTAAGACGTGCCGAGTAGTGATTGCACAAGCGCTGGACGCCAGCCACCTGGGCGACGGTCAGGGCGGTGCTGAGGCGATCGTACAGCGTCAGGGTATGGGTCAGCGAGGTCGTGACGCGGTCGGGGAACAGCAGCTGCGCCAGATCGCGCGCCGCCAGCAAAGCGGGCTGGTTCGCGCGCAGCACTGCCGCGATCTGCGCATCATCGGTCAGGCAGCCCAGCAGGAAACGGTCATCAATGTGAGCGGCTTCAGGCACCAGCGGAGCGGCCTGCGTGATGCGTGGACTGGTCTGGCTCTCGTAAAACCAGTGGTTATGGCCCGGATAGCGGCGTTGTTCCATGATCAATCCTTTTGCAAAATTCTGGTTCGGCAGGCAGGCGGCAGAATCTGAAAAATTGCCTGACCGAAGGGCAGAGGTATCCTCGCCGAAGGCCAGGCCAGGGCAAAAGAATGATCGGTGATAATTAATAGCGTTACGGTATAACGACAGGAAAATCAGGTCTGAAGGGGATGGGGCGAGAAGAAGAAAGAGAAGGGCGAGCCAGGCTCGCCCTCAGAAACTTATTTCAGTTCCAGTTCGTTCATTGCAGCGATGCTGAAGCCGCCGTCAACGTGAACGATTTCACCGGTGATGCCGCCTGCCAGATCAGAGCAGAGGAATGCCGCTGAGTTGCCGACATCTTCGATGGTCACGGTACGACGAATCGGGGTAACCGCTTCGCAGTGAGCCAGCATCTTACGGAAATCTTTAATGCCTGAAGCGGCCAGCGTACGAATTGGACCGGCAGAAACGGCGTTAACACGAACGCCTTCCGGACCCATTGCATTCGCCATATAGCGGACGTTGGCTTCCAGTGACGCTTTCGCCAGACCCATCACGTTGTAGTTCGGGATGGCGCGCTCAGCACCCAGGTAAGAAAGGGTCAGCAGCGCAGACTGTGGGTTCAGCATCGCGCGGCACTCTTTGGCCATCGCAACGAAGCTGTATGCACTGATGTCATGCGCGATTTTGAAGCCTTCGCGGGTTACGGCATTCACATAGTCACCATCCAGCTGGTCGCCTGGGGCGAAACCGATGGAGTGAACGAAACCGTCAAATTTCGGCCAGGTTTTTGCCAGTTCAGTGAACAGGGATTTGATGCTCTCATCTTCGGCAACGTCACACGGCAGAACGATGTCTGAGCCCAAATCTTTAGCAAACTCTTCCACACGACCTTTTAATTTGTCGTTCTGGTAGGTGAAAGCCAGTTCTGCGCCCTGTTTGTGCATCGCCTGTGCAATACCGTAGGCGATGGAAAGTTTACTGGCAACGCCAGTAATCAGAATGCGCTTACCGGAAAGAAAACCCATAGCTGTAATCCTTATGGTCATTGTAGTTGGCGGCCGCATTGTTTAAAAAGTAGGCGACCGACGTTAATCGACGTGCGGATTCTAGCACGTCTGTCTGAAATCAGGTAAATCAGCCCGCAAATTGCGGGAGAGGCAGCAATGATTAGTGTTCTCGCCGCCAGGCTTCGGCGGTCAGCGCTTCGCCAAAATGGCTGCTGATCAGCCGACGGGTCAAATCGTGCAACGGGGAGGCCAGCACATCGGCGGTTCCGCCACGCTCCACCACTTCGCCCTGATGCATCACCAGCACCTGATCGCTGATGTGCTTCATCATGCCGAGATGCTGGGTAACATAAATGTAGGCGATGCCGTGTTTCTCCTGCAGTTCCAGCATCAGATTGACCAGCTGCGAACGCATGGTCATATCCAGCGAGGCCAGCGCTTCATCCGCCACGATCACTTTCGGTTGCAGGATCAGCGCGCGCGCCAGGCCCAGACGCTGTTTCTGGCCGGGCGCCAGCATATGCGGATAGTAACCGGCGTGATCGCGCAGCAATCCTACCTGGCGCAGCGTAGCGATAATGCGTTTCTCCCGCTGTTCGGCGGTCAGCTCGGTATTGAGCCGCAGCGGAAAATCGAGGATCTGGCTGACCCGCTGACGCGGATTCAGTGAGGTTGACGGGTCCTGAAAAATCATCCTGATACGCTGGCTGCGGTAGCCGTAATCGCCAAAGCTGAGCGGATGATCGTCAATCAGGATTTCGCCCTCGGTCGGTGCGACCATCCCGCTGAGCATTTTTGCCAGCGTCGATTTGCCGGAGCCGTTTTCGCCGATAATCGCCAGCGTTTGCTTTTCGCGCAGGGTAAAGCTGACCGATTTCACCGCTTCGACATGCTGCCGACGAAACAACCCGGTGCGATAGCGAAAGGTTTTGCTCAGGTTGCGCACTTCCAGCAGGGTTTCCATGTTACTGGCTCTCCATGTTCAGCGGGAAATGACAGGCGTAAAGATGCGATTTACTGCCCGCCAGGCGCGGCGTTTCAACGCACTTTCGCTGCGCATAGGGGCAGCGCGGTCCCAGCCGGCAGCCTATCGGCAGGCTCTCCAGCGATGGAATAGCCCCCGACAGCGTATTCAGCCGGCTTTTATGCGGCAGAGCGCGACCAAAGTCAGGCATGGCGCGAATCAGCGCCTGGGTGTAAGGATGGTGCGGCGTGGTCATCAGATCGTCGCTCTGGGCGGTTTCCACCGTCTGACCACAATACATCACGTTTATCCGATCGGCCCATTGACTCATGGTGCGCAGATCATGACTGATCAGCAAAATCGTGGTGTTGTTATTCTGGTTGAGGCGACTCAGCAGGCGGAAAATCTGTGCCTGGGTAGTCGGCTCCATGGCGTTGGTCGGCTCATCGGCGATCAGCAGGCGCGGCTGGTTCGCCAGCGCGATGGCGATCATCACTTTCTGACACTCACCTTCAGTCAGCTCGTAAGGAAAGCTGCGCATGATATCTTTGTGATCCTTGATGCCGACGCGATGCAACAGTTCGATGGCACGGGTTTTGCGCCAGAACCAGAAGCGCTTCAGCCACGGACCTTTATAGGTCCAGCGCGGAATCGCCTGCATCAGCTGGCGGCCAATGCTTTCGGAGGGATCGAGACAGGATTGCGGCTCCTGAAAAATCATGGAAACGTTATGGCCGACAATACGACGGCGATCGCGGGGTGACAGCCGCAACAGATCCACATCATCAAACACCATGCGATCGGCGGTGACGCGCCAGTTATCTTTGGTCACGCCGCATATCGCTTTGGCCACCAGGCTCTTGCCCGATCCTGATTCACCCACCAGTCCGCGAATTTCACCTTCGCTCAGGGTCAGGTTGACGCGATCGACCGCCTTGACCGGCCCGTCGGCAGTCATAAATTCAATGGTGAGATTTCGAATATCGAGTAACGGCATTTATTCCACTCCCGCTTCGACGGCGCGACGAATGCCGTCACCGAGCAGGTTAACAATTAATACGCTGACCATTAGCGCCACGCCAGGCAGCATGACGGTCCAGGGCGCGACATAGATCAGTTCAAGCGAATCCCCCAGCATGGCACCCCATTCGGGTGAAGGCAGCTGTGCGCCCAGATCAAGAAAGCCCAGTGCCGCAATATCCAGAATCGCCATCGACAGGGCGCGGGTAATCTCACTGATCAATAATGGCAGAATGTTAGGCAGGATGGCGTAGCGCAGAATATTACGACTGCTGGCGCCATCGAGCCGGGCTGCTACCACATACTCTTTTTCCAGTTCATCATGAACCGCGCTATAAATCTCCCGCACCAGACGAGGCATCAGGGCCAGCCAGACCGCCAGCATGGCGTGCTCCAGGCGGGGACCGAGAAAGGCCACCACAATAATCGCCAGCAGCAGCGAAGGAATCGACAGCAGCGTATCCAATACGTGATTCATCACGGCAGACCGCACGCCGTGCGTCATGCCCGCCAGTATGCCTAACACCAGCGCCCAGAAGGTTGCAAACAGTGTGACCAGCATGGCCGACCCGACCGTGGGGCCGGCACCGCTCAGCAGGCGGCTCAACAGATCGCGGCCTAAATCGTCCGTGCCGAGGAAAAACGACACATCGCCATAGCGTGACCAGGAAGGCGGCAACAGCTGATAACCCAGGAACTGTTGATCAATACCGTAGGGCGCGATCAGTGCGCCAGTTAAACAGAGCAGCAGCAACGCGCCAAAGCCATACAGGCCCACCATCGCCGCGGTATCGCGATAAAAATGGTGCCAGCTCTGACGAAACGCGCTGGGCAGGCGTTTTTCGGCATAGATATTATCGGAGGGCATAGATTATCGCCTGATAATAATGAGACAAGGTTGGAACTGAATTGAAATTTTGATTCATAACAAGGGTTTGCTCTGTTTTGTGCTCAAACGTAGTGTAGCGTGCTTTAGCCCGAATAACTTCTTTTACCGCATGCTTAGGGATCACAAACGGCCCGGTGAAGGATAACCCGCATGACAACAAGCCTCTCATCAGCAGAAACGGCCACTTCCTGTGGCAGTCAGGCATTATTGATGCGCGGGGCTACTCTCCGGTTGTTCAGGCTGGACAGCATCAGCGACCTACGCTCACTGTGACGATTATCCGTCTAACTCCCATTCGCTGGCAAGGGAACCGCGACACCCATCAGGCCAGAACCGCCGATCATCACTTCAGGCCGGGCATAGCGGGCTGGCAGATGGCGGGGTATCGGGTAGTGCAGAAGCAAATTTTGCTGCACAAAATCAGTCACAGCAGGCTGAGCAACTTATATCCAGGCGGCAGCGGCGTAAAAGAAAAAATAGCCATGAAATAATCCGGGGAAATATCCATCAGCTTAAAGCCACTCAGTTTAACCGGCGGATCGTCAGCTTAATTTTATCCGCTCACGGCTGTTCAGTGTCGGTAGTCGTAATTGAGTTGGTGGAGGGTTTATTTTTAACGGGATTTATCTTAGTTTTCGACAGGGCAGCATCCAGGCTATTTTATCTGATATTTCCCTGCGTTAACGGGATAAAAGTAAATATTAAAAATTCCGGAAAATAACAATCATTGTAATGAAATGTGGAGTGAAAGTTAATATTCTTGTTAAGTTATCCAGCTATAGCATTTTAAGTTTAAGATGGTTCCGAGTATGGATATTTTGCTATTGTGCCCGTTCTGCTAATACAGATAATGAAGCTCCTTTTAGGAAAACAAGGAAAGTAAAAAGATGAGAGAATTATCTATTAATGAATGTCAGTCAATTTCCGGTGCAGGCCTGGCTGAAGGTTTAATGAGCGCAACACTGCTTGGCGTTGCGGGTACCTGGGGCGGCTTAATGCTGGGCACGCGTGTTGGCAGCAACGGCGGCGGCATCTTAGGCATTGGTTCTCTCGGTGCGCTGGTTGGCGGTATTGTCGGCGGTATCGCCGGTGGCGTTGGTGCAGCACTCACTGGTCTGATTACCGGCTGGGACAGCACCGCTGGTGCAGTACAACTGCTGGCTGATTTTGAAGCGAGCCTGTTAAACGGCACCTTCGGCATGATCCCAGACGCAGTATAATCAGCGTCATAAAATTTAAAATCACGCCATCATGATATTAATTTATATTCCTGCCACGCATGGCAGGAATATTTTTTGGTAAATCAATCGCCGCATTGAAGACGTTGTTTTTTCATCCCGTTCCGGCTTATCAATATCTGTTCCCCATGCTGTTAACTTCCGAATTATTGTCCAGATAAAATCCGTCTAAACCTCTGCGCTGTCAATTTGGCAAGCTGACTATTTTAGCGCCATTAATGTCGATCAGAGTAAAAAGATTACATTGCCCGATTCTGCTTTATTTCTGCGAAAAGCGGCTAACCATGCTGACTCATCATGATGCGTGAATTGAAAAATCCATCAGACACTCAGGAAAGGATCTATTCTGGCTGCAGGCAATCAGATAATCCCAATAACCGACGGCCAGAGAGAGAAAGCTATTGTTTAAGAAATATCGCATCCGACCTGAACAGCCGAATGCGAATGGGGTTCTAAAATAGTATCCGACAGGCAGCGCAGAGCCGCGCTATCGCAGGGCGTACCATTCTTTGTGTTTCAGCGGGTTCATGGCGGCGCCAATCACGTCGGAGATGACGTTAACCAGTATCACCAGCCCACCAATCACCATTACGCCAGCGGAGATCGCCGCGTAATCCTGCTGACGAATCGCATTAATTAACCAGCGGCCCAGACCCGGCCAGTTGAAAACCATCTCAGTGATCATGGCCAGCGTCAGCATGGTCGAAAATTGCAGGCCAAGACGCGGAATGACCGGCGGTAAGGCGTTGTGCAGCACATGGCGGCGGATCACCGTCAGGCGCGACAGGCCTCGGGTCGCAGCGGCTTTGACATAGTTTTTGTCCATCACTTCGCTGGTGCTGTTACGCAGCAGACGGATCACTTCGGTAGTCGGGGCCATTGCCAGTACCGTCACCGGCAAAATCAGATGGGTCAGGGCGCTGATAATCATTTCATGGCGCCAGGGTGAGCGGCTGAGCCAGGCATCAATCAGCGCAAAGCCGGACACATTCTGCACCGGATAGAGCAGATCGTGCCGGCCTGATACCGGCAGCCAGCCGAGCGTCAGAGAGAAGAAGAGGGTGAACAGCAGCGCCAGCCAGAAAATAGGCGCTGAAAAGCCGATCAGCGCCAGCGCACTGATGGTTTTATCCGGCCATTTGTTGCGCATCACGCCAGCACAGATGCCGAGCGGAATGCCGATCAGCAGAGCAAACAGAAAGGCCAGAATGCAGAGCTCCATGGTAGCCGGAAAGACTTCCCGCAGCTGCAGACCAATCTCCTGGCCATTGGTGCTGGAAACGCCAAAGTCAAACTGCAGCATGCCTTTGAACCAGAACCACCAGGCGTCAAACAGCGCAGCGCCTTCCAGCGGTGCATTCGGGGTAAAATAGCTCAGGCTAAAGCTGACCAGCGACAGCAAAAACAGCGTAATCAGCAGCAGCAGCAGGCGGCGCAGAATATAGATGATCACTTACTTTTCCTCACCTTCTTCACGATAAACCCCGGCAAACGAGGCGTTGCCAAACGGACTCAGCACCAGGCCTTTAATGTCATGGCGAAACGCCTGCAGTCGCAGCGACGACGCCAGCGGCAGAACCGGCAGCTCCTGCGCCAGAATCTGCTGCGCTTTGTCATAACTGTCGATGCGTCCCGACAGCTGCTGTGTTAACAGTGCATTCTGCAGAGTTTCATCAAATGCGGGCGAGCACCAGTGCGCATAGTTGGTCTGGGAGCGAATCGCCGCGCAGCTGAGCAGCGGACGGAAGAAACTGTCCGGATCGTTGCTGTCGGTTGCCCAGCCTGAAAGGGTGAGATCGTGATTCATCGACATCAGCTGGGCTTCCTGGAAACGGCCTTCAACCGGCACGATGGTCAGCCGGACGCCGACCTGCGCCAGATCGGCCTGCAATAACTCCGCGGTTTTAAGCGGGCTGGGATTCCATGATTGCGAGGATGACGGCACCACCAGTCGAAGATGCAGGTCAGTCAGGCCCAGCGCTTCCAGCTCCTGACGGGACTTCTGCGGATCGTATTCCGTGATACGGGCGTCACTGTCATAGGCCCATGAGGCACGCGGTAAAATAGAGGCTGCCGTCTCGGCGGTACCGTAGTAAATCGACTCCATCAGCCGTTCATTATTGATCGCCAGTGCCAGCGCGTGGCGCACTTCAGGGCGGTCCAGCGGTGGCTTGCGGGTGTTAAAGGCCAGATAGGCAATATTCATACCGGGCCGCAGCGTCATACGCAGGCGCGGATCGTCGCGTAAAATGCTGAGCTGACTGGCCGCCGGATAGGCCAGCACGTCACATTCACCGGTCAGCAGCTTAGATAAACGACCGGTACCACCGGCGCCCAGATCGATCACCGCCTGCTGCAGACGCGGCACGCCTTTCCAGTAGTGCGGATTACGCGCCAGACGAATGTATTGTCCGGTGCGGTATTCGCTGAGCTGATAAGGGCCGGTGCCTACCGGCTGGCGGTCCATCTCTTCCTGACGACCTTGCGCCGTCAGCTGGTCAGCATACTCTTTTGACAGCACCGGTGCGTAGTGGGTCGCCATATGCCAGAGGAAGGAAGCATCAGGACTGTTCAGCCGGAACTCTACCGTATTGTTATCCAGTTTCTTCACGCTCTGCACTGAATCAGCAAACTGCAGGCTATCGAAGTAGGGGTAGTTACCGCCGTTGACGTTGTGCCACGGATGATGACGATCGAACATGCGGGCAAAACTAAATACCACATCGTCGGCGTTCATCGGCCGGGTCGGTTTAAACTGGTTGGTCTGCTGGAACTGAACGCCGCTGCGCAGATGAAAACGATAGGTCGCACCGTTGTCCCGGACTTCCCAACTGGCCGCCAGATCGGGCTTCAGACGATAAGTGTAGGGATCAACATCCAGCAGGCGATCGTAAAGCTGGGCCGCCAAGGTATCGACGGTTAATCCGCTGCTGACCATTTGAGGATTGAAGGTATTAAGCGTGCCGCTGACGCAATAGACAAAGCCGCTCTGGCGGATATCGCCGGCGGGGGCCGACCATGCAGGCGCACTCAACACGCCGAGGCTAAACAACAGCGAACATATTAGTTTTGACATAGAACTCAACGATTTTGAGGCATTGAACAGAGTGTATCGCAAAGCCGGCAATGTCCCAAAATCTCAAAGGGTGCGCAGGCGGGTTTTCATTAATACAGCGGCAGAAAAAACGCACAGAGAGTGTGGTAATGAGAAATATTCTCAATTAGCGCTTTACAGATGATAATAGGAATGATTATTATTCCCTTGCACTTCGACGGTGGCTCTACCGGAGAAGAGCACGACATTGCTCACATTGCTTCCAGTATTGTTGCCCGCCTTCTGGCGGGCTTTTTTTTTGTCATCCGCTTTTTCTGGCGCAGTGTGCGGCATCACACCGCAGCGGCTCCCCTATCATCCGGAAAGAAGGGGACAGGTCGATGCGATATCGACCGGGAAGGGCTAAGGTCAGTGGGCATCTGCACCGGGTAAAAGGCTTACCGATGTCAGGGGAAAATAGCGGGTAAATGGCACGACAAAGGAGCATGGATCTGAAGTAAGCAGAGCAGGCCTCTGTGGGTACCTTGATAACGGGATCTTTTGCCAGCGCTGGCGCGCGTTTCACCAACCTAAGAAGGGTTGGGCCGGGCGTTGATGACAAGCCGGCATCATGTGATCCTGTCAGGCGCAGAACCCTGGGTTAATCGACGGGAAGAGGAGAAGGCGGAGAATCAGCAAGCGATTCAGGCGAGCGTAATTATTCTGTGAGCGCAAATTTAGCGGCTAATTTATGCAGGGCAACGACAGACATGAAATCCTGACTGCTTTCGAAAAACGCACTCCAGTTTTTTGACAGAAAAAAGGCCAGTGCTTCTTTTTCTTCTTCGGTCAGTTCCATCCTGAATACCCTTTTTTCTCTGTCGCTCTTTAGTTGATTTTGCTAAATCAACGCTCTGTTAGCGTTAATCACGCATCACAGAACAGACGGCGCATAAATTATCGGAATTAACATTTTCTCATCTGATGGCAAAAAAAAAGCGCCCTGATTGCAGGGCGACACCGAATGCCGATGAAAGCCTTTAATTGGTGTTAGCTTACACATTTAATTGATGAGGTCGTACTCACGGAAAACATTATTAACGCCTCAGCGACAACCGCAGTTAAACAGCGAGGTTTTGAACCGGCTATTTTTTGATGCCGATCAATTCTGCCAGCCTTTGGAATCTCATTGTCGATATTAACGTCAGTTATCCGGTGCTGAAAAAAGGGTCGTCGCCTCTGTCTCTGGATAAACGGATAATGCGAACTCTTCTGCTGACCAGCCTGAGCCATAGCCATCAGGAGTGGCAGGCATTACGGCAGCAGATGATCTTTAAGATAGAGACGCCAGTGTTCGATCTGCGTTCCGTCAGGTAAAAGACAATATTCGGTTTTACCGAAAAGGCTTTTTTCAGCCTTCAGTTCTCCGCCTTTCTGATGACAATAGTGTTCTGCTGAATTTTCACGCTGTGATGCGCCAGAACTGCAGGCTGAAACAATAAATAAAGCAATAAAAAGGGATATCGGTTTCATCATTCTTCTCTTAAAACAGAGGACGTTCATCACTGTTGGTATTCAGGCGTGGTACTCAGGGCTTTGCAAAAAAAGCCTGAGCAGGTGTGTAAAGCGGAAGCCGATAAGCTGTGGCCGATTAACAATTCTGCCATCGCAAACGGCTGCAAGTTATTGCCTGAAACCGGCTTACTCTGATGGTTAATTAATAACGGGCTGGCGGCGGGACCACAGCGGGCTATGTTAATCCTTGCCGGGGAAACAAACCCTCAACGCTGCGGTGAGTTGGCAATGAAAATAACCTGAGCCAGCGAATGTGCCGCAGCGGCTGTAGCGTATTCCGTTCGGGAAGCGCTACAGCCGCCTGACCGATCGGAATAGGGGCTTCCAGCGATGCAGCAATTAACCTGTTATTCACCACATCGTTTTGCCGGTTGCAGAAAAGAGCGCCACGGTGCCACAAACTTTGATCTCGACTTCTCTGAAGTGAGTCTCGAGAATTTGGTGTAACGCGTCCGCCGAATCCTGCCTGTTTGAAAATATTCCTTTTTTGTTATAAAGGTTCATCAACGCGGTGCCGAACTGATTGTGGCTGACGCCGGAGCCCAGAATTGTCGCGCCATAGAGTGTACCGTCAGCTTTTAACGCCTTCGCGGCATTGGCTATCACCGCCGCTTTCGACGTCATATTTCCGGGTAAGCAGTGAAGCAGATAGAACATTGAGACCGAGTCATAAGCGTTATGCATCGGATCAGGAAGCGGCAACAATATATCGTGCTGTAAACACTGGGTTTCGAATTGAGACGCAATGCGCGCACGAGCAGCATTCAGGCTGTTAAGATTGAGATCGACAAGGGTGATACTGCGCGGTTTTACCCGACTCCTGGCGAGGTAATAGCCGGTGCCGACGCCGATATCCATATGCTTTTCGCCGGAAAAGCGTTGAAAGTGTTTAAGCAGCACCGACTCCGTATCGCACCGCCAGGCATAGCTGTTTGAGATATTAAGCACCCACCAGTCGTAGGCTTTTAATGAGAGCGGTGTATAAACCTGCGAACCTTTTTGGCTTTCACTCTTCATTTTATCAACGTCCTTTTATCACTTTATCTTCCGGGAATGGGCTCAGGGGGTTATGAGTGAAGAGCGCTCTGATCGCATCCTGAATACAGAGCACTCTTCAGCAGGGTGAGGATTATTTTCAGGCAGCGATCACCGGCTGCTGTCTGAACTCTCAGCTCTCTGTGTGACGCTGCTGCATCTCGCGCTGATATTTATGATAATCCACGCCACACTCTGCTGAGCAGAACGCGGTGCTGGCGACCACAGGCTGGTCCTCGCACCAGATACAGAGCCCGTCGGGGCTGGTTAATGACGGCTGGCGGTTAACCAGAGCCGCCGTAATAATTGCCTGTTCAAGTTGTTGCGCTAAATCCGCGTCATCCATAACTCTTCTCTCATGGTCTGTTAAAGGAAACGTGTCGTACCACTTCGCATCCGCAGGCTGAGATCATAACCCAGCCGTTAGGCCTGCTGTTAGTGTGGATTTATACAGAATAAACCGGTCATTCTGTCTGATAAGTAAACAGGCATTAAGTGAAAGAAAGAGCGCCTTTTGGTTTCACTGTGATTAAGGAATAAAGGTGCAGAGCGGCCTGGCGGTGATTAACGGCCAGGCCGATGATGACCGACAGGCTTTATGGCGAAGAGGAGTAACGCTGGACGATGGCTGACGGAAAACAGGGCGTGCTGTCTACCGTCTTAACCTCATAATTTATCGTTAGAAATGCCGTGTTTTTTCATCATGGCGCGCAATTGATGGTAGGTGACGCCTAACAGACCGGCGGCGCGGCGCTGGTTATATCGCGCCTGTTGCAGGCTGGTTTCTACCAGATCGCGCTCCTGCTGATTCTGCCACTGACGCAGATCCAGCGGCAGCGAAGGCAGTTCGCCATCGTGATCCGGGCGGCTTACCGGCAGGGCATCAACCGGTTCAGGACGTGAAGCGAACGGATTAATAATTACATTATCCAGCGGCTGCTCGCTGCTGTTATGGCGATACACCGAACGCTCAACCACATTCTTCAGTTCACGCACGTTGCCGGGCCAGTGATAACTCAGCAGCGTCTGCTGTGCCTGAGGCGTAAATCCGGGGAACAGCAACAGGCCGAGTTCACGGCACATCTGAATAGCAAAATGTTCAGCCATCACCAGGATATCGCTGCGCCGCTCACGCAGCGGCGGCAGTTGCACGACGTCAAAGGCCAGACGATCCAGCAGGTCGGCGCGGAATTTTCCGGCCGCCGCCAGCGCGGGCAGGTCTTCATTAGTGGCGCAAACCAGGCGCACATTCACCTGCAAAGAGTGGTTACCCCCGACGCGCTCCAGCTGACCATATTCGATCACCCGCAGCAGTTTTTCCTGTACCAGCATCGGTGCCGTCGCCAGCTCATCCAGAAACAACGTCCCGCCGTCCGCCCGTTCAAAACGGCCCAGATGGCGCTTCTGAGCACCGGTAAACGCGCCAGCCTCATGACCGAACAGTTCAGAGTCGAGCAGGTTTTCATTCAGCGCCGCGCAGTTAAGCGAGATAAACGGTCCCTGCCAGCGATCGGAAAGATAGTGTAAACGACTGGCGATCAGCTCTTTGCCGGTACCGCGCTCACCAATCACCAGCACCGGTTTTTCCAGTGGTGCCAGCTTCGACACCTGTTCCAGGACCTCAAGGAAATTATTGGACTCACCGAGAAGGTTATCGTTAGTTCCTGCCATGATGAATTTCGCCACCCCTTAATCATTTTGACTATATTAGAACAAGCTTAAAGGGCTGTAAAATTTAAAAATTGCTATAAATCAAATAATTATAAAATTGGCACGCATCTTGTATTAGCTATGTAGCGCAACACGCCATGACACATTAAAAGAGGAACATCATTATGGGTATTTTTTCTCGTTTCGCCGACATCGTTAATGCCAACATCAATTCGCTGCTGGAGCGTGCGGAAGATCCGCAGAAACTGGTCCGCCTGATGATTCAGGAAATGGAAGACACCTTAGTCGAAGTCCGCTCAACCTCAGCGCGTGCGCTGGCTGAAAAGAAACAGCTGTCACGCCGGATTGAACAGGCGGAGATCCAGCAGGCGGAATGGCAGGAAAAAGCTGAGCTGGCACTGCGTAAAGATAAAGATGATTTAGCCCGTTCAGCGCTGATCGAAAAACAGAAACTCACTGACCTGATCGCCACACTGAAACAGGAAGTCAGCCAGGTTGAAGAGACGCTGGAGCGGATGAAAGGTGAAATCAGCGAGCTGGAGAAGAAACTGAGCGAAACGCGGGCGCGTCAGCAGGCGTTAACGCTGCGTCATCAGGCGGCATCCTCTTCTCGTGACGTTCGTCGTCAGCTGGACAGCGGTAAAATTGATGAAGCGATGGCGCGGTTTGAGTCGTTTGAACGTCGCATCGATCACATGGAAGCCGAAGCGGAAAGCCACGGTTTCGGTAAACCGAAAACCCTGGATCAGCAGTTTACTGACCTGAAAGCGGATGATGAAATCAGCCAGCAGCTGAACGCGCTGAAAGCCAAAATGAACCGCACTGAATAATTATCGACGTTGCGATGAGTGATTAAGGAGAGTCAATGAGCGCACTTTTTCTCGCCATACCGCTAACGATCTTCGTGTTGTTCGTGGCACCGATCTGGTTATGGCTGCATTACAGCAACAAACGCAACGGCGGTTCGGAACTGTCGCAAAGCGAAATCCAGCGCCTGCAGCGCGTTGCTCAGGACGCGCAGCGGATGCGCGAACGCATCGATGCGCTGGAGGCGATTCTGGACGCAGAGCATCCTAACTGGAGGCAACCATGATGAAAGGCCGCAAGTTATGGCGTAAGCCTGACGAAGGTAAACTGATGGGCGTCTGTGCGGGCCTGGCGGAGTATCTCGACATTCCGGTGCGCTTACTGCGCGTTATCATGGTGCTATCTCTGTTTTTCGGCCTGTTTATGTTTACCGTGGTCGCTTATTTCGTGCTGGGCTTTGTGCTGGATGTTAAACCGGCCAATGCCGCTGACAACCCACGTCAGCCCAGCGCCAGCGAACTGCTCGACCAGTTAGAAAGCGCACTGCAGCGCGACGAACGCAGCGTGCGCGATGTGGAACGCTACGTGACGTCTGAAACCTTCAGCGTGCGTAGCCGCTTCCGCCAGCTTTGATTCTTCTTACTCCGGGCCTGTCGCAGGCCCTTTCGCTGACCCTCTGGAGGTGTCGATGACTTTTTCGCGATCCACTGCTTTTCGCCACCGCGCGGCACCCGCGTTGAAGTCGGCGGCTAAATTCATCATTATCAATGCTGTCACCTACGGGCCTGCGGGTGTGACGGGCTGGGCAGTGAAATCGGTCGCCCGTCGACCGTTACGCCTGTTACTGGCGCTGGCGCTTGAGCCACTACTGAAACGCGTCATGAACCGCGCGGCCTCGCGCTTCATCAGGGAGAAAGATGAAAAGACTGCAAACTGAATTTATCGCATTAATGAACCGCGGCGTGGACCGTCATCTGCGCCTGGCGGTCACCGGCCTGAGCCGAAGTGGCAAAACGGCCTTTATCACCTCGCTGGTTAATCAGCTTCTGACGGTCCACAGCGGCGCACGTTTGCCGCTGTTTTCCGTGGTGCGGGATGAGCGCCTGCTCGGGGTAAAGCGGGTACCCCAGCGCGATATGGGCACGGCGCGCTTTACCTACGATGAAGGACTGGCGCAGCTCTATAGCACGCCGCCCGCCTGGCCGACCCCTACGCGCGGCGTCAGCGAAATGCGACTGGCACTGCGCTACCGGCCTAATGATTCGCTGCTGCGCCATCTGAAAGAAACCGCCACGCTCTATCTTGAAATCGTGGACTATCCTGGTGAATGGCTGCTCGACCTGCCGATGCTGGCCCAGGATTATCTCGCCTGGTCGCGGCAGATGAACGGTCTGCTGACTGGCGATCGTGCTGAATGGGCGAAGCCGTGGCGCACGCTCTGCCAGCAACTCGATCCGTTCGCCCCCGCGGATGAAAACCGGCTGGCGGAGATCGCCGCCGCCTGGACCGATTATCTGCACCGCTGTAAAACAGAAGGATTGCACTTCATCCAGCCGGGCCGCTTTGTCCTGCCCGGCGATATGGCTGGCGCACCGGCGCTGCAATTTTTCCCCTGGCCGGCCATCGACGAATCACAGCTCAGCAAACTGGCCCAGGCGGACAAGGGCAGTAACTTCAGCATGCTGCAGCAGCGCTTTAACTACTACTGTCAGCACGTAGTGAAAGGCTTCTATAAAAATCACTTCCTGCGTTTTGATCGCCAGATTGTGCTGGTCGATTGCCTGCAACCGCTCAACAGCGGACCTCAAGCCTTCAATGATATGCGGCTGGCGCTGACGCAGCTGATGCAGAGTTTTCATTATGGTCAGCGCACCCTGTTCCGGCGGCTGTTTTCGCCGGTGATCGATAAATTGCTGTTTGCCGCCACCAAAGCGGACCATATCACCAGCGATCAGCACGGCAATATGGTGTCACTGTTGCAGCAGCTGGTGCAGGATGCGTGGCAGAACGCCGCGTTTGAAGGCATCAGTATGGACTGCATCGGGCTGGCCTCGGTGCAGGCGACGCAGAGCGGGCTGGTGGATCACCGGGGTGAGAAGATCCCGGCGCTGCGCGGTAATCGGCTGAGCGATGGTGAACCGCTGACTGTCTATCCCGGCGACGTCCCGCCGCGGCTGCCGGGCAATGCCTTCTGGCAGCAGCAGGGTTTCCGGTTTGAACAATTCCGCCCACAGCAGCTGGATGTTGACCGGCCGCTGCCGCATATCCGCATGGATGCTGCGCTGGAATTTTTGTTAGGAGATAAATTGCGATGAGCGATCCGCTGAAGCCCCGTATTGATTTTGCCCGCCCGCTGGATGAGGCGACAGAGGTGCCGTTGCGGCCTGCGCAGACCTTTGATCCGCAGGCGCAGGCGGCATTTCTGGCGGTGCAGGATGACGAGGCCGCCGTTGAAGAAGAGGGCGCCGGTGAACGTGCAGTAGAAGCGGCGCTGAAACCGAAGCGCAGTTTGTGGCGCAAACTGGTGATGACCGGCGTGGCCCTGTTCGGTGTCAGCGTCGTCGCGCAGGGCGTGCAGTGGACCCATGACGCCTGGCTGGCGCGCGACTGGTTTTCGCTGGGCAGCGGCGTGGCGGGCGGGCTGATCGTGCTGGCGGGCGTCGGCGCGCTGGCCGGTGAGTGGCGTCGTCTCTACCAGCTCCGTCAGCGGGCGGAAGAGCGCGATATCGGCCGCGAACTGCTGCACAGCCACGGTATCGGCAAAGGCCGGGCTTTTTGTGAGAAGCTGGCGCAGCAGGCGGAGCTGGATCAGGCGCATCCGGCATTACAGCGCTGGCAGGCCTCGCTGCATGAAACCCACAACGACAGCGAAGTGGTACGATTATATGCCCAGCTGGTGCAGCCGGTGCTGGATCGACAGGCGCGACGTGAAATCAGCCGCCACGCGGCAGAAGCGACGCTGATGATCGCCGTTAGTCCGCTGGCGCTGGTTGATATGGCCTTTATCGCCTGGCGTAACCTGCGGCTGGTCAATCGTATCGCCGCGATTTACGGCATTGAGCTGGGTTACTTCAGTCGCATCCGTCTGTTCCGGCTGGTGCTGCTGAATATGGCGTTTGCCGGTGCGTCGGAACTGGTGCGTGAAGTGGGTATGGACTGGATGTCGCAGGATATCGCTGCCCGACTCTCGACGCGGGCCGCGCAGGGCATTGGTGCCGGTCTGCTGACTGCACGACTGGGCATTAAGGCGATGGAACTCTGTCGTCCGCTGCCGTGGCTGGAGCAGGATAAGCCGCGGCTGGGCGATTTCCGTCGCGAGCTGCTGAGTCAGATGAAAGAGGCGTTGCAGAAGGGCGGGAACAAGCCCGCGTAGCTGGTGTGGTGACGGAATAACACAAGGCGGCCTGCTAATGTTCGTCAGTTAAGCAGCAGGTGATAACGCAGTCTGGTGCCGCGCCGGGGCTGGCGGTCCTCGCGCCGCTGCGCGGTACCTTCACGTCATTCGTCTGCCTGACGGACCGCCGGGGATGGCACATCCTGTTCCGCCCCGCCTTTCGCCCGCGTCCTGCGGGCTCTCCTGGCTAATGTTCAGCGCTGCGGATTGCCTGCCCCGGAGCGGCACGCGCGCCCAAAAAAAGCGGCCACGTCTGACCGTGACAGCCTTTGCAAATTTAACCTTAACTGACCAGCATCAGGCCTGGCGCCTTGTTTTTTGCCTCAGTGTGGCTGTCGCAGCACTTCTTGTGCGTCGATCACCCGGCAGTTGCCCGGACAGGCTGATTCATCAGTGATGACCGGATTAGCCGGCAGGGTAAATGCCATTCCGTTTTGCAGCCTGACAAAATGCGCCATGCCCGCAAAGGTCCATGACATGCTGAGCCCCAGCCCACCGAAATCATCATACTTCCGCAACGTAGCCACTTTTGGCAGATATTCCCCGGTCAGACGATAGTAGAGCGCGCCGTCAAAATCTTTTGGCACCTGAGTGGTGATAGCCTGATTAAGCAGAGCAAACTCTTTACCTGCCGGTCTGGAATAGCCATTAATCAGATGACTCATTGCCAGTGACGCGGCAATCACCACTAATACGGCATAAAAGCGCTTTTTCCATTTTAACCGACGGCTGATTTCAAACAGACCGACAATAAACAGGCTGGCAGCGATCAGCGCCCCCGCAATCAGAGTGCGGTAAGCGGCCATGCTCTCACTGACGATCAGGTTTGGCAGCGCGGCGATGAGCAGCAAAATAAAGACCAGGTAAAACTTATCGTTGCCGGCCGCTTTGATTTTCTTCAATCCGAAACCAATGACGATTAACGAGACGATAACGGAAACGGTTTTCGCCCCCAGATCAAAATGACAGATAACGTTCTTCAGATACTCGGTAATGAACCATTTTAGCTTGACCGGAATATCGTAGCTGAATGCAGAACGCGGTAGCGTATGTCCATACAGCTGCACGGGCAGCACCTTCGAAGCAATCAACGCGGCAAACATGCCTGCACCCAATACCAGCAGGGAAATCAGGGCGCGTTTTTTATCGATTCTGCGATCCGAGAGAGATAAATCCAGTAAGGCAAAAAAGGTGAAGGTCATGGCGGCAGGTTGATAAATACAGAAGGCAACCGTCAGCAGGCAAATCGCCAGCAGCCGTCCTGCCACGCCCGATTTCACCGACAAAGTGTAGCTCGCACCCGCCAGCAGAATAGCGGCGATATAGGGAAAGCAGGAGGCCCAGGCGACGTAAACCTGGAAAGAGGGCAGCAGGCAAAGCAACAGCGAAAAGGTGATGCGTTGCGCCTGACTCTCAAACAGGTGATATTGCTGGCACAGCCGGTAGAAATAATAGCCGGTAAAAATAAGCAGAATAATGGCAACGGCGCGCAGCAGCGCCAGTTTTTCAACGCTATCCACAATAAAAGAGGCGGCATACTGGATAATGCCGTACACCGGCCGCCCTGATAACGTATCCCAGTTTAAAATACTGCGCGGGTCAAAATTAGCCCAGTAGAGGTTAGTCCAGTCATCGGTATAGGCATAGTGGCTTAAATAAGCCGGGCTGTACGCAAAAAGGAAAACAAGCACAAATAACGCAACTATTTTGCCGCGGCTTAATCCCTGTTGGCTGTTTATCATTTTCTATCCTTTTTATCATCAGACTGCAGGTGGTTGCCGCCCTGTGGCACCCCAACTTTGTGGTTAATCGTGGCGCTTTCCTGGCTCACTATTTTTTCGCAAAATGTAGCGCGGGCGGTTCTTCGTTTCCATATAGATGCGGCCGATATATTCGCCGAGCACGCCAATGCCGATAAGCTGAACGCCGCCCAGAAACAGCACTGAAACCAGAATCGACGGATAGCCAGGCACCGGATTGCCAAACAGCAGCTTGTCAATAATCAGCCACAGGCCATAAAGGAAGGCCAGCGTAGCGACCAGAAAACCGAGGTAAGACCAGACCCGAAGTGGCAGGGTTGAAAACGAGGTCAGCCCTTCCAGGGCCAGATTCCACAGTTTCCAGCCGCTGAATTTACTGTTGCCCGCGACCCGTTCCGTTCGGACATATTCAACAATTTCTGTCTCTCCACCCACCCAGCTAAGAATGCCTTTCATAAATAAATTTTTTTCAGGCAATAGCTTAATGTTCTCCACCACTTCCCGGGACATCAGCCGGAAATCGCCGACGTTTTCTTCCAGTTTGGGATGACTGATGCAGTTATGCAGTTTGTAAAACCAATGGGCAGTTTTACGCTTCAGGTGACCATCGGCACTTCTGTCGATACGTTTGGCTAACACAATATCGGCTCCCGCCTGCCACTTGGCGATCATTTGCGGAATCAGCGTAATCGGGTCCTGTAGATCGACATCAATCGGAATGATGGCCTCACCCGTAGCGGCTTCCAGCCCGGCGAAAAGCGCCGGTTCTTTACCGAAGTTGCGAATAAAAGAGAGGGAGCGGACCAGCGGATCCTGCTGGCTAAGCTGGGTGATCAGGGTGCGTGTCGCATCCGTACTGCCATCATCAACAAAGACAATCTCAACCTGCCATGCTGCAAAGTCGGCATATTTCCTGACGGCGTCGTAAAAAAGAGGAATCATCTGCTCTTCATTGAATACCGGCACCACCAGAGAGATCTTCATTAATTTCCTTTAAACACGATAAAGCGGGAAAAGATAAAGCCACAGGCCAGGCTCAATGCGGAAGAGACGACCAGCGTAATCAGCGGGTAAAGGCCGATCCGGTCCGCAAGATAGCCAACACCAAACGCCATTGCGCCCATAAATAGCACATACAGAATATAGCGGAACGGGGTAGCCTGTTGCTTAAAGGTCCAGCGGGCATTGACGAAGAACGAGAAGGTGACCGCCAGACAAAAGGCAATGACATTGGCGGTGGATTGTAATAACCCCTGGCTGAGACAGATAAAAAAGGTCATCCAGTGTATCAGGGTATTAAACACGCCAACGGTCAGGTATTTTGCAAAAAAAGTCAGCATTTTTTAATCATTATTAAGGGGTTGTGAGAAATATACAGCAAGTTGGCGGCAATCAACAGTTTATCACTGACGTAACCTGACAATGCCGCTCACTACCGAAACCGATAGCGGGCAGTACAAAAGCCAGCCAAACGGTTTCCGGCTGTCAACTTTTCCTGACAGAGCCCTTTCTGCCGGCGCATCTCTTAGCGTATTATCGCCTCATCTGAACCTGATTAAGGCCATCGCAATGCGTCTGGAAGTGTTCTGTCAGGACCGAATCGGTCTGACGCGTGAGCTGCTCGACCTGTTGGTTGCGCGTAACATCGATCTGCGCGGTATCGAAATCGCGGCGTTAGGCCGTATCTATCTCAATTTCTCCGCGCTGGAATTTGATGCCTTCAGTAATCTGATGGCGGAGATCCGGCGTACACCGGGCGTAACAGATGTGCGCACCGTGGCGTACATGCCGTCTGAGCGTGAGCACCGTGCGCTGAGTGCGCTGCTGGTGGCGATGCCGGAACCGGTCTTTTCGATCGATCTGAAAAGCAAAGTTGAACTGGCGAATCCGGCGGCGCAGAACCTGTTCAATCTTGACGAACAGAAGATGCGTAACTTCAGTGCCGGTAACCTGATTAACGGCTTTAACTTTATGCGCTGGCTGGAGAGCGAGCGGGTTGAAGCACAGGCGCAACATGTGGTGATTGAGGGACGAGACTTCCTGATGGAAGCGCGGCCTATATATCTGGCAGGTGAGGCGGACCAGAACGACCAGCCGGTCGGGGCGATGGTCATGCTTAAATCCACGGCCCGCATGGGGCAGCAGTTGCAGAACCTGGTGGTGACGGACGAATCGGAGTTCGACCACATCGTCGCGGTGACGCCAAAAATGCGTCAGGTGGTGGACCAGGCGCGCAAGCTGGCGATGCACGATGCGCCGCTGCTGATCATTGGTGACACCGGCACCGGCAAAGATATGCTGGCCCGGGCCTGCCATCTGCGTAGCGCTCGGGGTAAAAAGCCGTTCCTGGCGCTGAACTGCGCCTCGCTGCCCGATGACGTCGCCGAAAGTGAGCTGTTTGGTCATGCGGCGGGCGCCTATCCGAACGCGCTGGAGGGCAAAAAAGGGTTCTTTGAGCAGGCCAACGGCGGATCGGTGCTGCTGGATGAGATCGGGGAGATGTCGCCGAGAATGCAGACCAAACTGCTGCGTTTTCTCAATGACGGCACTTTCCGCCGGGTCGGTGAAGAGCATGAGGTCCATGTTAATGTGCGCGTCATCTGCGCCACCCAGAAGAACCTGATTGAACTGGTGCAGCGCGGCGAATTTCGTGAAGATCTCTTTTACCGGCTGAACGTGCTGACCCTGCATCTGCCGCCGCTGCGCGATCGTCCGCAGGATATTCTGCCGCTGACCGAAATGTTTGTTGCCCGGTTCGCCGACGAACAGGGAATGCCGCGTCCGCGTCTGTCACCACAGCTCAATGCGTTTCTGACCCGCTATGCCTGGCCGGGTAACGTGCGCCAGCTGAAAAATGCGCTCTACCGTGCGTTAACCCAACTGGAGGGCTATGAACTGCGTCCTCAGGATATTGTGTTACCGGAGCAGGCACTGGATGTGTCGCTGGGGGATGAAGCGCTGGAAGGGACGCTGGATCAGATCACCAGCCGGTTTGAACGTTCGATTCTGACGCGGCTCTATCTCTCCTATCCCAGCACCCGCAAACTGGCAAAACGGCTCGGCGTATCCCATACCGCCATTGCCAATAAGTTACGGGAATATGGTCTGGGGCAGAAGCGTACCGAAAGCGAATAGGCTGCCTGCTGAGGCGAACATGAAGCGGATAACCGGGTTATCCGCTTTTTTTTATTGCTGTGTTACTTCAGTGCCGCCAGCGCTGCTTCATAATCAGGCTCGGTGGTAATCTCATCCACCAGCTGGCTGTAAATCACCTTATCTTCCTCATCCAGCACAATCACGGCGCGTGCCGTCAGGCCTTCCAGCGCACCATCGGCAATTTCCACACCGTAGTCATACTTAAATTCTGAACCGCGCAGCGTAGAGAGCGTGACCACGTTGCTGAGGTTCTCCGCACCACAAAAGCGCGACTGGGCAAACGGCAGGTCAGCAGAGATGCACAGCACCACGGTGTTATTCAGTTCGCCCGCCGCCTGATTAAATTTACGCACCGAGGAGGCGCAGACGCCGGTATCAATGCTCGGGAAAATGTTCAGAATTTTGCGTTTTCCTGCATACTCAGAGAGCGCAACGTTGACCAGGTTTTTTGCTACCAGCGTGAATGCTTTGGCTTTATCGCCAGCCTGAGGAAACTGACCCGCAACCGGTACTGCGTTACCCTGAAAATGAACGGTCTGAGACATACTGATTCCTTTTGATGGTGAAGAGTTGGGACATTAAAACGGTTAACCCACAGCTATAACCGTTGTTTATGACATAAATGTTAAGGGTTTACGAGTTCAATTGTTGAGTTTAGCGTGGCAGCCTGCCACCGCGTCGTACATTGTGGAGAATCAATGAGAACGGTAAAAAGTTATCCTGAAGCCTGGCCATTGCATACGCCGTTTGTCATTGCCCGTGGAACCCGCACTGAAGTCAAAGTGGTGGTAGTTGAAATTGAAGAGGCGGGCGTAAAAGGTGTCGGGGAAGCGACGCCTTACGCACGTTATGGCGAAACCGAAGCCTCGGTGCTGGCGCAAATCGCCAGCCAGCTGACCGCATTACAGCAGGGTATGACGCGTGACGCGCTGCAACAGGCATTGCCAGCGGGCGCGGCGCGTAACGCCATTGACAGCGCATTGTGGGATCTGGCTGCCCGACAGCAGCAGCGTACGCTGTGGCAGCTCAGCGGCGTGGTGGCGCCCCGTGAAGTGGTCACCGCCCAGACGGTCAGCATCGATACCCCGGAAGCGATGGCCAGCAGCGCCCAGGCGCTGTGGCAACACGGTGCGACGCTGCTGAAGATCAAACTGGACGATAATTTTATCACCGAGCGGTTAATGGCGATCCGCGCCGCAGTGCCGCAGGCGACGCTGATCGTCGACGCCAACGAGTCGTGGCATGCGGAAGGGCTGGCGGCACGCTGCCAGCTTCTGGCCGATATCGGCGTGGCGATGCTGGAGCAGCCGTTACCGGCGGGCGACGATGCCGCGCTGGAGAACTTTATCCATCCGCTGCCGATCTGCGCAGATGAAAGCTGCCATACGCGTGACAGCCTGCCTGCGTTGCGCGGGCGTTATGAGATGGTCAACATCAAGCTGGATAAAGCCGGTGGTCTGACGGAGGCGCTGGCGCTGGCTGACGCCGCTCAGCAGCAGGGATTTGCCGTGATGCTGGGCTGTATGCTCTGCACCTCACGCGCCATTCGCGCCGCGTTGCCGCTGGTGCCGCAAACCCGCTTCGCCGATCTGGACGGCCCGACCTGGCTGGCGGTGGATGCGGAACCGGCGATAAAAGTGCAGAACGGTCAGCTGATTATTGCTGCCAGCGCAGCAGATTGACCATCATCTCAAGATAAGTTTCGGTGGCTTCATCGACTGAAATTACCGGCATTTCTGCCGTCACGCACGGCAGACTGAGATCCTTGCACCAGCTGCCGAACGAGCCGGGCGTGTCATAACCGACGCTGCTGACGCGCGGCAGGCCGGTCCGGGCCGCCAGCCAGCCGCCAATCTCAGCCTGATGCGGATCGTCAATGCAGCCCAGCGGCTCATGCCACGAAACAATCCAGCGCGGCTTGAGCTGATGAATCAGGGCGCACAGTGCCTGGGTTTCCGGTTCTGACGCCGGATGACTGCCGGTGGATAATGCCACGTCGCGCGCCTCTGCCATGCTGTTCCAGCGATAGACCGTCTCACCCGACTGCCAGTTTGCCGCCGGAAAGTTGCGGTTCAGATCGACGCCATTGGCGTTGGCACGCAATCCCAGCTGGCAGCCATCCGGATTCACCGCCAGCACCACATGATGCCGACGCAGCGCGTCGGGCAGCGTGCGTAGTGCGCCGGAGAGCGTGGCGATCGCCGCATTCTCATCGCCGTGGGTGCCCGCGAGGATCAGGCCGCTGTCGGCATCGCCCAGCGGGGCCGGGAACCACAGCAGCGGTGCGCCCAGCACTGACCGGCCATATTGCTGATACGGAACGTCCAGTTTGCCGCGCAGCGGTCGGGGATGTAGTGACGACATGGTGATTTCCTTTGAAAGGGTTTTCCTAAAAGTAGCGGAAAAGCCGCGCGCGGAAAATAGCTATTTATCAATCAGCAATTTGCGATAAAGTGCCAAAAGACAAGCTGCGTCGGCATCGGACCGCGGCAGCGCCTCTTTGGGGTAAAGGAGTGATGATGGTAAAGACCTTTCGCATGACGCTGGTGGCGATCAGCCTGAGCAGCGTCATCACACCCGCGCTGGCGGCAAATGTGCCGGCCGGCGCCCAGCTCGCCGACCAGCAGCAGATCGTTCGCCATATCAAAGATGAGCCTGCCTCGCTTGACCCACTCAAAGCGGTCGGGCTGCCGGAAATTCAGGTCATTCGCGATCTGTTTGAAGGGCTGACCAATCAGGATGCGCAGGGCAAAATCGTGCCGGGCGTGGCGCAGAGCTGGAGCAGCAGCGATAACAAAACCTGGATTTTCACCCTGCGCAACAATGCCCGCTGGTCCAACGGCGAGCCGGTCACCGCGCAGGATTTTGTCTACAGCTGGCAGCGACTGGTGAATCCGAACAACAGTTCGGCCTTTGCCTGGTTTGCAGCGTTAAGCGGCATTGAGAATGCGGCCGCCATCACCAAAGGCGAGATGACGCCCGACAAGCTGGGAGTAGTGGCGCAGGATAAAAGCCGGCTGAAGGTCACGCTTGATCGGCCGGTGCCGTGGTTCCCGGCGCTGGTCGCCAACGTCGCCCTGTTCCCGGTGCCGCAGAAGGTGATTGAACAGCAGGGCGATAGCTGGACCGCGCCAGGTAAACTGGTGGGTAACGGCGCCTATCAGCTGAGCGAAAGGGTGGTGAACGAGAAAATCGTGCTGACCCGTAACCCGCACTACTGGGATGATGCGCATTCGGTGCTGACCAAAGTCACCTTCGTGCCGATTAATGAGGAGTCGAGCGCCACCAAACGTTATCGCTCTAACGACATTGATATCACCGAATCCTTCCCGAAAAACATGTATGCGCTGTTGAAGAAAACCTTGCCCGGTCAGGTTTATACTCCGGACCAGCTCGGCACTTACTACTACGCATTTAATACCCAAAAAGGGCCTACCGCCGATGTGCGGGTGCGCAGAGCGCTGACATGGTCGATCGACCGGCAGATTATTGCGGATAAAGTGCTGGGAACCGGTGAAAAACCGGCGTGGCATTTTACACCGGACGTCACCGCGGGCTTCAGGCCGCTGCCGTCATTTATGCAACAGCACGATCAAAACAGTCTGAACGCGCAGGCCAAAGCGCTGCTGGCGGCAGCCGGATACGGACCGGATAAACCGCTGCACCTGAAACTGCTCTACAACACCTCTGAGAGCCATCAGAAAATCGCGATTGCGGTGGCCTCAATGTGGAAAAAGAATCTCGGGGTTGATGTCACGCTGGAGAATCAGGAGTGGAAAACCTACATCGACAGCCGCAACAGCGGTAATTTCGATGTGATCCGGGCATCGTGGGTCGGAGATTACAATGAACCCTCTACCTTCCTCAATCTGCTGACCTCAGGCAATAGCAGCAATATTGCGCGCTTCAGCAACGCCGACTACGATGCGGCGCTGGCGAAAGCCAGTAAAGAGTCCAGCGATCAGGCCCGTAACAGCGATTACAATCGCGCCGAACAGATACTGGCTCAGCAGGCACCGATTGCGCCCATCTACCAGTACACCAATGGCCGCCTGATCAAACCCTGGGTCAAAGGCTATCCGATCACCAACCCGGAAGATGTGGCCTATAGCCGCGAACTGTGGATTGAAAAACATTAAGCCTTATGCGGCCTGGCATCAGGCCGCTGTCTGACATCTTTCTACACAGCCCAATGATTGCAACTCAACGCCGCCACGCTAGACTGTATCGTATTGATTTTGATAGCGAGGCACGGTTGTGGATGTCATAGACGGAAAAGCATTACAGGTATCGGACGCCATCATTTCCTGCCAGCTGGACGGAAAGGGCGGTTTGATCCCGATTGCAGAAGATGAAGTGATTCACTGCGAGCGTCCCTGCTGGCTGCACCTGAACTATACCCATCGGCAGAGTGCCGAATGGCTACAATCGACAGCGCAGATCCCCGATGCCGTGCGTGACGCCTTAGCGGGCGACAGCATGCGTCCGCGCGTCAGCCGGCTGGGTGATGGTTTTATGATCGTGCTGCGCAGCGTCAACCACAACAGCGATGCGCGTCCCGACCAGCTGGTGGCGATGCGGGTGTTTATCAACGACAAACTGATTGTCTCAACCCGGCGGCGTAAAGTGTTCGCGGTAGATGAGGTGCTGACCGATCTGCAGAACGGCAATGGTCCCATCGATTGTGGCAGCTGGCTGGTGGATGTCTGCGATGCGCTGACCGATCACACCAGTGAGTTTATCGAAGAGCTGCATGACAAAATCATCGAAATGGAAGATGCGCTGCTCGATCAGCGGATGCCGGCGCGTGGCGAACTGGGCCTGCTGCGTAAACAGCTGATTGTGATGCGGCGTTATATGGCACCGCAGCGTGATGTCTATGCCCGGCTGGCCAGTGAGAAGCTGGGCTGGATGGACGACAGCGAGCGTCGAAGGATGCAGGAAATTGCCGATCGCCTCGGGCGCGGGCTGGATGACCTCGATGCTGGCGTGGCGCGCACCGCCATTCTGGCGGATGAAGTGGCTTCGCAGATGGCGGAGTCGATGAACCGCCGCACCTATACCATGTCGCTGATGGCGATGATCTTTCTGCCTGCCACTTTTCTGACCGGCCTGTTTGGCGTCAATCTCGGCGGCATTCCGGGTGGCGAATGGCATTATGGCTTCACCATTTTCTGTCTGCTGCTGGTGATACTGGCGCTCAGCGTGGCAGGCTACCTGCGTAAACGGCGCTGGCTGTAGCGGGCTGTCAGCAGCATCCGATGCAAAAGTGGCACTAAGCCGACAAAAGCTGATCGACATCAATAACCCTTAACCGCGACTGACGCAAAATCTCTCTCGCAGGTGAATGCAACGTCAAGCGATGGGCGTTGCGCTCCATATTGTCTTACTTCCTGATTTAGAATTAATGCATAGCACATTTAATTCGAAACACGCCGGCCACTGTGCCGGCTTTTTTTTTGCCGCCTGGCTGTAAGGCGTTTCCTTTCCTATGCTTAAAGTCCATTCGCAAGAAAAGGAGCACGGCATGAACGCGATTCTTAACAGCGAGCCTATCCCCACGGATCCGACCCCGATTCCTGACCCGATTCCTCAGCCGCAACCGCAGCCCGATCCGCCACCGGACCCGGAATTTCCACCCGTCATGGACCCGCCACCGCATCGGAACATATAAAAAAAGGGCGTGCTGTTAACAGCACGCCCTTAATCGTGGCAAAAGGCTTACTTAATCTGCACCACATCCAGACGCGCACTGATCTCCGGCACGTCTTCGTCTTCCGCGCGCCAGCCAGCAGGCTGTAGCGGCAATGTTTCACGATCAAAGGCGAGATCGCCGCCGTCGACGACCGCATCGCCGTGCTTAATGCCTTTGAAATCGAACAGGTTGATATCGGCCATGTGTGAAGGCACCAGATTCTGCATCGCACTGAACATGGTCTCGATGCGGCCAGGATAACGCTTATCCCAGTCACGCAGCATATCGGCCACCACCTGACGCTGCAGGTTCGGCTGAGAGCCACACAGGTTGCACGGGATGATCGGGAACTGGCGCGCTTCAGAGAAGCGGATAATATCTTTTTCGCGGCAGTAGGCCAGCGGGCGAATCACAATGTGCTTGCCGTCATCGCTCATCAGCTTAGGTGGCATGCCTTTCATTTTGCCGCCGTAAAACATGTTCAGGAACAGGGTCTGCAAAATGTCATCGCGATGGTGTCCCAGGGCAATCTTAGTGCAGCCGAGCTCGCTGGCAGTGCGGTAAAGAATACCGCGACGCAAGCGCGAGCAGAGCGAGCAGGTGGTTTTGCCTTCCGGGATCTTATCTTTAACGATCGAGTAGGTATCTTCTTCGATAATCCGGTATTCAACCCCCTGCGATTCAAGATACTCGGGCAGAATGTGCTGCGGGAATCCCGGCTGCTTCTGATCGAGGTTAACCGCGATCAGGCTGAAATTGACCGGCGCGCTTTTTTGCAGGCTGCGCAAAATTTCCAGCATGGTATAGCTGTCTTTACCACCGGACAGGCAAACCATAATGCGGTCGCCTTCTTCAATCATATTAAAATCAGCGATCGCTTCGCCGACATGGCGACGCAGGCGTTTTTGCAGCTTATTAAGGTTGTACTGTTCTTTCTTGTCAACCGTTTGATTATCTTGCATTTTTACCTATCTCTAAAACCAGAGATCGCACCTGGTCAGCCTGCCTGGGCTCGCGTTCAGGTGATCAACTCTCTGCGGTGTCACGAATATGCAGCGTATGGTACGGATTGTTGCCGCGCTTGTCAGCGCTGGCGTGAACTAATCAGCAGATAAACGTGCGCCGCCCGCCAGGTAAGAGAGGTTAGCCGTCGCGGTGAAACCAGCCGCTCAGCGCAGCTGAAGGATAAGCGCGGTTCTCGGGTCAGGTGCGCGGTTAACCATCGCGATCCGGCACATTATTCCACTGACAATCGATCTCGCTGCTGTGTGCTGAGCAGGAGGGCATCGATGCCTGCCAGGCTGCGCTCACGGCATCTGTTTTTTTTGCGGCACATCCCGCATTAATAAAAACAATTAACAGAACGAACAGGTATTTCATGGCGGTTACCGCGTTAATAAAAGCGAACAGGGTGCGCCAGATTCATTCAATAAGGTCTCAACAAAAAATAATCTGCAGCTGGCTGGATTGATTTAAATCAAAAACAGATATTTTTACTATAAAGAGCATGCTTTCGGTAAAGTCAGTATCTCTATAACTTCCGGCTGGCTGATATATCCGGGCAGCGGTAAGGTTGAATATAACAGCGCTGTTGAAACGCTGTTTATTAGCCTGAATTATAATTATGACCATGACGTTTAAATTGGGTTTCTGGCCGCGTGCTCGATAATGCTGCGATTAAACAGCGTTCAGGTGGCGTCACTGCTGGGTGCAAGGGAAGGGCTGCCCGCTCCCGCAGAGCGGATACATTATTGCAATAGCGTATGTAATATTGTCCGTTACGGGTCACTTAATCATCAGGCGCAGGAAAAATCTGTAAACACGCCACGGCGCACGTTTTGTGAATACAGAATTTTAATGAAAACGTTAAATAACCAGCAACGAAATCTATACTCTGCTTTGCTGTATAAAGAATATGACTCATTCAGGGAAGGCAAACAAAATCAAAAAATACAAATTCAGCGTTACGCTGATTGTTTTTCTATTATGCTATGTTGCAATTATGTATGTTGGCGTGTTGCTATTGATAAACCATCACGGCTTAATTCATTTTTTACTGCATTAATTTCTATTACCCACAGGCTTTAAAAATCCAGCGGTAGGCCTGGTGCAGGAACAGCTTGAGTGAGGCAAAAAATTCGTGAATACCGTCCTCAACCAGACAGTTGCCGGTATCTAACGCATTGTTCACAGAATCCCGATGGTTAACGATCAGCATGATGCCGACCGCTACGGCGATGGCAACCGGGACGATCAGTTTAAGCATCATGCCGTAATTTCTATGCCTGCCATCGGACAGGGCATCGTCAACATCATCCGGATTAAAAGCCATTAGTCTCCAGCCAGAATTATCACGTAGATCAATTAAGGCGGATTATGGCATCAATTTACCCCCGGCTCCATGTTTCAGGTCATTGAAAAAGGGTGACGAGAAGGTGAATTTTGCGTAACCGCAGGCGCTTTACCGCCGGTTCGCGACCCTGATGCGCGGTGATTTTTGCCCATCACTTTTGACATCTCTACTCGCATCAACCCCGGTCAGGCGCAGCTACATCATCTCCAGCGACTGCACCCCTTTGATTTCCATCACCTTATCGTAAAGGTGCGCATCGTTGGATTTGCGTGACAGCGTCACCTGAATGCTGAGTTCGCACAGGCCGCTCTCTTCATCGCGATTGACCACTGTCACGTTACCGTATCGAATCCCTTCGCGTTGCATCACCAGTAACACCAGCGGCACGCTTTTGGGTTTGAGAAACACCAGCAGCGTA
>Ga0302349_1000518_pt1 | contig 44542 bp, 44 predicted proteins | sample PhyAR1_FD_202176 | JGI IMG/M metagenome (GOLD analysis project Ga0302349, IMG submission 202176) | Leaf surface microbial communities from alfalfa plants in UC Gill Tract Community Farm, Albany, California, United States - DLSL A.R1... | ecosystem: Host-associated > Plants > Phyllosphere >... | reverse complement strand
CTCTGCCCGTAATGTTACATCGTGGAGATAGCTCTTATTTTTTAAAAATTTTCTTTTTTGTTCGCGGATTGCCGGGTTTTCCGGAATCCCCATCTTCAACTCGTCACTAATGAAACTCCAGAGATCTGCGTCTGCTGCGAGGCCAGTTCCATCTTCCTGCCAACGCGGCGACAAAAACTCGTCTCCGTACTTTCCATTTTCACCTTGACCAGCTGAAGACAGACTCTGGGCATGCTGTTCGGGGATATTGGCGTCATTCCGTGATGCCTGACATCCCACCAGCAAGACCGAGGCGAGTAATATCGCTTTAGCCTTCATGTGTGTGTCAATAGTTCGCTTAAAAGACGAGCAACTATACGTGACGACTTTTCACAACACAACCCGAAAAATCAAAAAGCGTCTTTCTTCTCGCGTAGAACGGCAAATGTTTGCCATACCGGCTCTGCAGGCGAATTAACGCTTAAAGCCCTTTGCAAATCAGGATCTTGCGTACGAAGAAATAAATTTATTGACCGTTCGTGCGCCAGTTTTGTTGGCAAACTAATGCCATTTTCGGCGCGTAAGTCCTTAATTTTCTGATATTCAGCCGTTATTTGCGGGTCATGGGGCAGAATAGCCGCAGCAAACTTCAAATTGGATAAAGTATATTCATGTGCGCAGCAGACCAGTGTTTCGCCCGGTAACTGATTAAGCTTTTGAAAGGAATGGTACATTTGCTCGGCGGTCCCTTCAAAAAGACGTCCACAGCCGCCTGAAAACAGCGTATCACCACAAAAAAGATAAGGTGCGCTGTAATATGAGATATGTCCTAAAGTGTGTCCTGGCGTGGCGATCACCTCAAAGGACAAACCCATTACCTCGACCCGATCACCTTCGCGAACCCGGGTTTTTGCCCCTTTACTGACGGTTTCCTCTGGACCGAAAACCTCAAGCTGCGGGAACTGCTCACACAGCGCTTTTACCCCACCGGTGTGATCGTTATGGTGATGGGTTAACAGAATGGCGACCGGTTGCCAGCCGTTGGCGGCCATTTTTTCCAACACCGGCTGTGCCTCGCCGGGATCGACAATCAGGCATTTCCCGTCATCATCTGTCAGTGTCCAGATGTAGTTATCCTGCAACGCAGGAATACTGGTAAGATTCATCATCACCTCTCGCAGGCCGAAGGAAAAGGAAGAGGGTAACGCATGAAGCCCGCTAAAACACGCCAGATTCTGAATGCGCCGCTCTCATGGCGCGATATGCCATGGGGAGACTATTTTCGTGACGCGCTGACGCAGCAGCTTCAGCCTTACCTCGGAAAGCTATATGGCTTTCATATGCTTAAGCTTGGCAACCTGAGCGCAGAAATCAACACCGAAAACTGCGCTATTTCACATCAGGTCAACGTCGGCAGTGAGGGCGAGCTGTTACAGGTGCTGGCCAATCCGATGCAGCTGCCGTTTGAATCGAAATCCATTGATGCCTGTTTACTGGCGCACACTCTGGCATGGAGTCAGGACCCGCATCGGGTATTACGTGAAGTCGATCGGGTGTTAATTGACGATGGCTGGATGATCATCAGTGGCTTTAACCCATTCAGCCTGCTCGGCGTCAGTAAAATCGTGCCGGGTTTACCGCGCAAAGCGCCGTGGAGCGGCAGGATGTTCAGCCAGATGCGGCTACTGGACTGGCTGGGATTGCTCAATTACGAAGTGGTCTACCGCACCCGCTTTCAGGTGCTGCCGTGGCACCGGCAGGGCGGGAAATTGATCAGCGCCCATCTGCCGGCGCTGGGATGTCTGAATATTGTGGTGGCGCGTAAACGCACCTTCCCGCTGATTCCGACCCGGGCGAAGAAAAGCCTCAGCACCAGTAAAATTCGTCAGACGGTCAACGCCACGCGCCAGTTCCGGCAGAAAGAGGATCAGGATTCGGTTTTATAACCGATGTCATCAAAGGCGGGATTCTCAGCGGCACTGCGCGCCAGTTCATCACAGCGCTCATTTTCCGGGTGACCGGCATGGCCTTTAACCCACTCCCACTGGATTTTATGGGTGCTGAGCGCCAAATCGAGACGCTGCCAGAGATCGACATTCTTCACCGGTTTTTTGTCGGCCGTTTTCCAGCCGCGTTTCTTCCAGTTGTGGATCCAACTGGTAATACCCTGACGGACATACTGACTGTCGGTGCTGAGCACCACGTCGCACGGCTGTTTCAGCGCCTCCAGCGAGACAATCGCCGCCATCAGTTCCATCCGGTTATTAGTGGTAAGGTGATAACCGGCGCTGAAGGTTTTCTCATGCTGGCCGTAACGTAAAATGGCACCGTAACCACCGGGGCCGGGATTTCCAAGACAGGATCCATCGGTGAATATTTCTACCTGTTTGCGCATCTCTGGTAGACTTCCTCTCAAAAACGCTAAGTCTGACATAAAACGGGTCTTATGAGCACTGCAAATAACCGCCAGATCGTACTCGATACTGAAACCACCGGCATGAACATGATCGGGGTGCATTATGAGGGTCACCGCATCATTGAGATTGGTGCGGTCGAAGTGATTAACCGCCGCCTGACCGGTAACAACTTTCATATGTATCTGAAGCCCGATCGGCTGGTGGATCCGGAAGCCTTTGGCGTGCACGGCATTGCGGATGAGTTCCTTGCTGACAAACCGACGTTCAGCGAGATCGCCGATGAGTTTCTCGACTACATCCGCGGCGCTGAGCTGGTAATTCACAACGCGCCGTTTGATATCGGCTTCATGGATTACGAATTTGCCAAACTGCAGCGCGGCATCGAAAAAACCGAAACCTTCTGCAAAATTACCGACAGCCTGGCGCTGGCGCGCCGGATGTTCCCGGGCAAGCGCAACAGCCTTGACGCGCTCTGCTCACGCTATGAGATCGACAACAGCAAACGAACCCTGCACGGCGCACTGCTCGATGCTGAGATCCTGGCTGACGTCTTTCTGACCATGACCGGCGGGCAGACTTCACTCTCATTTTTATCGGAGAGTGAAAGCGCACGCCAGGCGCAGGGCGAAAGCATTCAGCGTATCGTGCGTCCGGCATCCGCCTTACGGGTAGTGACCGCCAGCGATGAGGAGATCGTTGCGCATGAATCGCGTCTCGATTTAGTAATGAAGAAGGGCGGTAGCTGCCTGTGGCGCGGCTGAGATCGATGATTTTGCGGGTAAAATCAACGAGAAGGTGAAAAAACCAGCAAACGATTTCTGCTGCCGGAAAAAGCGTTGACGTGTTAACAGCCTGCCATTAATATTCGCCTCGTTCTCGACGGGGAACAAAGCGCGGAGCGGTAGTTCAGTTGGTTAGAATACCTGCCTGTCACGCAGGGGGTCGCGGGTTCGAGCCCCGTCCGTTCCGCCAATCTCTTTAAAGAAGCCGATTCAGAAATGAATCGGCTTTTTGCTGTCTGCGCGCCAGGCCTTTAGGCGTGCTTAATCCTTCTGCACCGCCACATCACTGCGCCAGGCTGCAACGTCTTCTCCTTCACGCTCGTCACGGGCAATAAAGCGATAACAGCCGGCTGCCAGACCTGCACCGATAAACCAGCTAAAGTTCGCAACCTCATGCAGTGACGGAATAAAACTGATCACCAGACAGATCGCCACCGACGGCAGCAGGGCGCCAATGGCTTTCGGGTTAAAGCCGCCGCGATACCAGTAACGGCCTGCCGGAGTATCATTGAAGAGATCGTCGACATCGATCCGGCCACGTTTAATCAGATAAAAATCAGTCAGCAGGATGCCGAACAGTGGCCCGATAAAGGAGCCCAGCACGTCGAGCGTGTAGTGAATCAGTTCCGGTGACTGGAACAGGTTCCACGGCGTCAGCAGCACCGAACCCACCGCGGCGATCATCCCGCCCGTCCGGAAGCTGATCTTCTGCGGCGAACAGTTAGAGAAGTCAAAGGCGGGTGAAACAAAGTTGGCAACGATGTTGATGCCGATGGTGGCGATGATCATGGTCAGCAGGCCAATCGCCACCGCCAGATCGTTGCCGACCCGGCTGACCGTTTCGATCGGGTCGGTGATCATTTTGCCGAACAGGGACTGCGTACCTGAGACAATCACCACCGTCACAATCGAAAACAGCAGGAAGTTGAACGGTAAACCCCAGCGGTTGCCGCGACGGATCTCCGACATGCTTTTACCGTAGCGAGAGAAATCACCAAAGTTCAGCAGCGGACCGGAGAAGTAAGAGACCACCAATGCGGTGGCGGTAATCATCTGCCAGGTCTGCTCACCCGCCGACAGCGACTTGCTGGCAAGGGTGAATGAGATACCATCAAAACCGGTCTTGTATACAATCCAGCCCGCCAGCGCCACCATCACGACATAAACTGCCGGTCCGGCAACATCAATAAAACGCTTAATGGCGCTCATGCCGTGCCAGAACACCATCGCCTGCAGCAGCCACATCGTACCGAAGCAGCACCAGCCCAGCAGCGACAGGCCCAGCCAGCTGCTTTCAGTCATGGATGACAGCGACGGCACAAACTTCAGCAGCACCAGCATCAGGGCGTTGGCGGCTAAATAGGTCTGAATGCCATACCACGCAAAGGCGATCAGGCCGCGAATCACCGCCGGAATATTGGCGCCAAACACGCCAAACGCCTGGCGGCAGATCACCGCGTAAGGTACGCCCGCCATCTGACTCGGTTTCGCCACCAGATTGGCGCAGAGCTGCACAATACAGATGCCGACCAGCAGACACAGCAGCACCTGCCAGCTGGCTAACCCCAGCGTAAAGAAGCTGGCAGCCACCACATATCCGCCCATGCTGTGCACATCTGACATCCAGAACGAAAAGATGTTGTACCACGACCAGTTCTGATCGCGGGTCGGTGCCAGGTCGTCGTTACACAGCCTTGGGCTGTAGCTGGCGTTGGCTTCAGAGGCCTTGCTGGCCACCGTTGAATGATTTGGCATGAAACCTGCTCCTCTACCCGGGAATGGAATGAATAATTGCGTGAAACGCTACTGCAGGATTCAGGCCAGATTTGATTTCTTGTATACAAAAATTATTGTTCACGTATACGATATGAGTGCGCACAGTCACCTACCGGAGCGGGTAATGAAGAGTGAAACAGGCCAGAGACAGGCTACCGAACGGCATGATAAAGATGAGGTTATCTACCAGGCGTTGATGAACGCCATCGTTGAACATCAGTTGCCGCCCGGCAGTAAGTTGCCGGAAGAGGCCCTTTCTGCGGTGTTTGGCGTCAGTCGGACCGGGATTCGTAAAGTGCTGCAACGCCTCGCCGCGGTGCAAATGGTCACGCTGACGCCCAAACGCGGTGCACAGGTCACCACCCCAGGCGTCGATGAGGCGCGCGATATTTTTCGTACCCGCAGCTTATTGGAGTGCGCCAATCTGCCTGCGGTGCTGGCGCATCTGCAGGCCCCGCATCTGGCGGCGCTGGCACAACTGATTGAGCAGGAGAATCAGGCGCACGCCGATCGTGACGGCGCGGCCGCGATTCGGTTATCGGCGGCCTTTCATATACAGCTGCAGGCGATCTCAGGTAACCAGGTGCTGACCGGGATCGTAACCCGCCTGACGCAGCGCTCATCGCTGGTGATTGCCGCCTATGGCGCGCCGTGGCAGCACGGCTGTCGCTGCGACGATCACAGCCGGTTGCTCAGCCTGCTGCGGGAACGCGCCTTAGCGCCGCTGACCCAGGCCCTGCAACACCATTTTGATCATATCGTCTCCAGCCTGCACTTTGAGCGCAGTGGCGAGACGCTGCCCGATTTCAGCCGGCTGTTTGGCAGCGACAAAGGAAACGCATCATGAGCCTGATTCAGGTCATCAACCCGAATACCAGCCTGGCAATGACCGAAACCATCGGTCAGGCGGCCCGCGCCGTGGCGGCACCCGGCACCGACATTCTGGCCGTCTGTCCGGCACACGGCGTACCGTCGATTGAGGGGCACTTCGATGAAGCGATAGCCGCTATCGGCGTGCTGGAGCAGATCAAACTGGGTAAAGCGCAGGGTGTCAGCGGTCATGTCATTGCCTGCTTCGGCGATCCGGGCTTACTGGCGGCGCGGGAGTTGGCCAGCGGGCCGGTGGTGGGGATAGCGGAAGCAGCGATGCACACCGCGACGCTGCTGGCGACGCGTTTCTCGATTGTCACCACGCTGCCACGCACCCTGGTCATTGCGCGTCATCTGCTGCAGCAATATGGCTTTACCCATCACTGCGCGGCGCTGCACGCCATCGATCTGCCGGTACTGGCGCTGGAAGATGGCAGCGGTGTTGCGCAGGAGAAGGTACGTCAGCGCTGCATTCAGGCGAAGCGTGAAGATGGCAGCGGGGCGATTGTGCTGGGCTGTGGCGGCATGGCAACGCTGGCCGCTTCGCTGACGCAGGAACTCGGTTTGCCGGTGATTGATGGCGTGGGTGCGGCGGTCAAAATGGTGGAGTCGCTGGTGGCGCTGGGCTTTGGCACCAGTAAACATGGCGATCTGGCCTGGCCTTTGCAGAAACCTCTCTCAGGTGCGTTTCAGCATCTAAACTAACGGAACTCTCCCGATTGATCACAGGAAGCGAGTAATGACTGACGCTGCAGAGAAAAAAGAGTACAGCTTTAACAAAAACTATCCGCGCGATTTAATCGGTTATGGCGCTAACCCGCCGCACGCCGCCTGGCCTAACAACGCCCGCGTGGCGGTGCAGTTTGTCCTGAATTACGAAGAAGGGGCGGAAAATAGCGTGCTGCACGGCGATGCCGGCTCAGAGCAATTCCTTTCCGACATCATTGGCGCGGCCAGTTATCCGGATCGCCACATGTCGATGGAGTCGCTGTATGAGTACGGCTCACGCGCGGGTTTCTGGCGCATCCATAACGAATTTCAGAAGCGCGGTCTGCCATTAACCGTCTTTGGCGTGGCGATGGCGCTGGCGCGTCATCCGGAAATCGTTGAGGCGATCAAACAGGCGGATTACGACGTAGTGAGCCACGGCTGGCGCTGGATCCACTATCAGGGCATGGACGCAAAAACCGAACGCCAGCACATGCAGCAGGCGGTGGACGTTTTGCTCGACCTGTTTGGTAAAGCGCCGACCGGCTGGTATACCGGGCGCGACAGCCCGAATACCCGACGTCTGGTGGTGGAGCAGGGCGGTTTCAGCTACGACAGTGATTACTATGGCGACGACCTGCCGTTCTGGACCCAGGTCACCTGCCAGGATGGTACGGTCAAACCGCATCTGATCATCCCTTATACCCTGGAGTGCAACGACATGCGCTTTGCCTCGCCACAGGGCTTCAACACCGCTGAACAGTTCTTCACTTATCTGCGTGATACCTTTGACGTGCTGTATGAAGAGGGCGAAACCGCACCGAAAATGATGTCGGTGGGGATGCATTGCCGCCTGCTGGGCCGTCCGGGAAAATTCCGTGCCTTACAGAATTTCCTCGACCATATCCAGCAGCACGATGACGTCTGGATTTGCAGCCGTCAGCAGATTGCCGATCACTGGATCAAAACGCATCCGGCACCCGACGCGTCCTGATGACTGCAAGGCGTTTCATTCAGCCGTCAGGCCGGATGAAACGCCTCGCCAGCCCGCTTAACTCATCAGGCTTACCTGCGCCGCAACGATGCACCAGCCGTGCGGCAACCGCACCCAGGTTTGCTGCTGGCGGCCGATTTTATCGCTGCCGGCGCGGGTAAATTCGGTGCTGCACACCGCGTAATCTTCGCCAAAGGTGGTGATCACCGTGTTGCGCAGCGTCCGGTCCAGCCCGGCGGAAGGGCGGGCCGCCCGGAATGCGCGGATCTCATCAATGCCATACAAATTCTCACCGGCACCCAGCCGCACGGTACGGGGATCATGCCAGAACAGCGCATCCAGTTCGGCGATATCGTTGCCGATCAGCGCCTGCTCGTAGCGGGTAAACTGCGCCGTCACTTCACTGACTATCTGCGGTAAATTGATCTGTTGAATGTCCATCAGGCTCCTGCCATGTTGATTTGCGCCACGGTGAACCCTTGCTGCTCCAGTACCCAGGCAGCCCGCAGCACCGCGGCTTCATTAAAGGGACGGGCGATTAACTGCAGGCCAATCGGCAGACCGCTTCGGGTCGCCAGCGGCACGGTACAGACCGGCAATCCCAGGAACGAGATCGGCTGCGTCAGCATACCCATGCTGGCTTTGGCGGGCAGTTCCTCCCCATTAATGGTGATCGTTTGCTGTCCAATGGTGATCGCGCTGCACGGCGTCGCCGGGGCAATCAGCAGATCAAACTTGCTGAACAGCGGCAGCACCTGCTGCTGGAAATGGCGGCGGAAACGCTGCGCCTGCAGATACCAGGCGGCGGGCATCATCGCTCCCGCCAGTAAACGCTCGCGCGAGTTGGGCTCAAACTGTTCCGGCATCTGGCGCAAGGCGGGCAGATAAGGCGTGCCGCCTTCCGCCGCCGTCATGATAAAGGCCGCAGAGCGTGCCAGCTCGGCTTCCGGCATCATCACCTCGTCCTGCGCGTTGAGCGCGGCGGCAACAACGGCCACCGCAGCCCGCGCCTCCTCATCACACCATTCACTGAAAAAGCCGCCCAGTACGCCGCAGCGTAGCCCTTCCAGACCCCGGGACAAGCCTGGCAGCGTCGCGGCAGCAGGACGACTGGCCTGAAACGCATCGGCGCTGTCTGCGGCCTGTAGCTGGTCATAGACCAGCGCCAGATCGTCGACCCGACGGGCGAAGGGACCGATGTGGTCAAGGCTGGCGACAAACGGATGGCTGCCGCTACGCGACAGGCGGCCAAAGGTGGGCTTCAGGCCAAAGGTGCCGCACAACGAGGCGGGAACCCGGATCGAGCCGTTGGTGTCAGTGCCAAGTGAAAAATGGACCAGACCGGCCGCCACCGCCGCGGCTGAACCGCCCGATGAGCCACCAGCTACGCGGCTCAGGTCGCGTGGATTACGGGTCGCGCCGTAGTGGCTGTTTTCGGTGGTAAAGCCGTAGGCGTAGGCGTCCATATTCAGCATACCCGACAGCGTCGCGCCCGCCTGCCGCAGCCGGTCGATGGCAAAGGCATCGGCACGCGCCGCGGGCCGCTGGCTGAACAGGCTGGCACCGGCCAGCGTACTGTAGCCTGCAACGTCAAACAGGTTTTTTACCGCGTAGGGAATGCCCGCCAGCGGCGGCAGATCTTCACCGCGCTGCCGCTTTGCATCAATACTCTCTGCCTCTTTCAGCATCCGCTGCCCGGTCACCTCAGTCCATGCATTGAGCTGTGGATTGTGCTGCTCAATCGCCTGCAGTGTGGTTTCAGCCACCTCTCTGGCACTGATCTCACCGCTGTGGATCGCCAGCCGTAATGCCTGAATCGAAACGTCGCTCAATTTCATGCCTGATACACTCCCGCGACGTCCAGCCGATCGTCGAGCGGATAAGCCATCAGCGGCTCCGCCATCTGCGCAATTCGCGTGAGCTGGATTAATAACTCTGCGCGCCGGGCGTCATCCAGCTCCAGTTGCAGTATCTGCTCCATATGAGCGATGTAGTGGGTCCAGTCTGGTGAGTTCATGGTGGGCTCCTGTTAAAAACCGGCGGCGCTGCCGTTGCTGCGCGGATCGCTGGCGCCTTCAAACATGCCATTGCTGTGACGCACAATTGCGCCCGCATGGCCGACAAATTCACTGAAGGCCGGCAGCAGTTCGACCTGATGTCCCCACTGGCGCAGCTGCTCCACCGTTTCCGGTGCCAGGCGGCTCTCCAGTTTGAGCGAGTCGGAAGACTGGCCCCAGGTGCGGCCCAGCAGCCAGCGTGGCGCGCTCACCGCCTGCTGCAGCGGCAGGCCCTGAATCACATGACGGGTAAAAATCGCCGCCTGGGTCTGTGGCTGGCCGTCGCCTCCCATCGAGCCATAAACCAGCGTGCGGCCATCTTTCAGCCGCGCAGCCGCCGGATTCAGGGTATGGAACGGCTGCTTGCCAGGGGCTAGCGCCAGTAGATGATCGGGATCGAGACTGAAGGCCGCACCGCGGTTCTGCCAGGTGATACCGGTGCCGGGCAGCACCACGCCGCTGCCAAATTCGTGATAGATACTCTGAATAAACGATACCGCGAGGCCGCTGCTGTCCATCACGCCCATCCAGACCGTATCGCCCGGCCCGCGGCCGTTGCCCCAGGGCGCCGCCTGGCGATCGTCAATCTGGCTGGCGAGCGTGCGAAGATGATCGCTGTCGAGCAGCGCCTGCAAATCTTCGGTAACGTGACGCGGATCGGTGATGTGTTTGTCACGCAGCGCAAAGGCTTTTTTGGTCGCCTCAACGATGCGGTGGATAGTCTGCGCTTCAGTGGCGTCGCCCATCTCCAGCACGTCGGTGATGCCCAGGATCGCCAGCGACACCATGCCCTGGGTCGGCGGCGTCATATTCCAGATATCGCCTTCGCTGTGTGACAGATGCAGCGGCGTACAGCGGCGGGCGCGCTGCTGTTGCAGATCCTCAAGGGTGATCGGCATACCCAGCGCTGACAGCTCACTGGCGAGATGGCGCGCCAGCGGACCGCGATAGAAACTGTCGAGTCCCTGTTCCGTCAGCTGACACAGCGTTTGCGCCAGCGCTGGCTGAGTAAAGCGGCTGCCCGGTTGCGGCACATCGCCATCGGGCATAAACGTGGCGGCAAAGCCGGGCTGATGCTGCAACTCGTGGCGGAATGTCGTCGTGGCGGCGGTCTGCGAAGCGGTGACCGGAATGCCATCGGCGGCATAACGAATGGCATCGCGCAACAGACGCGCCAGCGGCAGCGGCGTACCGCCCAGCTCCGCGCCCAGCTGTAACGCTTCCTGCCAGCCGCTGACCGTGCCGGCAACGGTTAATGCGGCTTTCGGACCGCGATGCGGGATCTGTTGATGATCGGCGTAAAAGTCGAAGTGGGCCAGCGATCCGGCGGCGCCGCTGGCATCAATCGCGACAGGATCGCCGCCCGGCGGCATAATCAGCCAGAAGCCGTCGCCGCCAAGGCCATTCATGTGCGGATAGACCACGGCGATGGTTGAGGCCGCCGCCACCATCGCTTCAATGGCGTTGCCGCCGTCACGCAGCACCGCCAGCGCACTTTCACTGGCCAGATGGTGCGGCGTCACCGCCATCCCCTGCGGGGCCATATTGCTTTGATTCATGCTTTTCTCGTTCTGTTATCGGGTGACAGAACGGTATACAAAGCAAGAGCTGTTCCAGTTTTCATTCCGGCCGTTATGACAGCCGCGTTAACCTGGCGCAAATTATGCTAGCTTCAGCTGAAACAAAAGTTACAGGACCTGTTATGCAACAGCTTGATGAACGACTCAGAAGCCACTATTCCCAGCTCTCACCGCAAGAGCAGCGTATTGCTGACTTTGTTTTTGACCATTTTGACGATCTGATCAGCTACAACAGCGCCGAGCTGGCGCGGCTCAGCGGCGTGTCGAAAGCCACCGTCAGCCGGTTGTTCAAACGGCTGGGCTATGAAAAGTATAAAGAGATGCGCGATGAGCTGCGTACCCTGCGACAGAGCGGTATGCCGCTGACCGATAACCGCGATGCGGTGCAGGGCAACACCTTGCTGTCGCGCCACTATAAGCAGGAGATGGCTAACCTGACGCAATGGGTCAATAGCCTGGACGCGCAGCATTTCGGCGAGGTGATCCAGCAGCTGGCGCAGGCAAAACGGGTGTTTATCATTGGGATGCGCAACGCTTATCCGGTGGCGCTGCACCTGCGTCAGCAGCTGATGCAGGCGCGGCCGCAGGTGCATATTCTGCCGCAGCCAGGCCAGACGCTGGCCGAGGAGCTGGTGGATATTACGCCGGACGATATGGTGGTGGTGATGGCGTTCCGCCGTCGCACCCGGATGATTCGCCCGCTGATGCAGCAGCTACAAACCGCCGGCATCCCGCTGCTGGCGCTGTGTGAGCCGCAGGCGCAAACGGTGATTGCGCTGGCACGCTGGCAGCTCTGTGCGCCGCTCGACAGCGTCTCGGCCTTTGATAGCTACGCCTCGGCAATGAGCCTGATCAACCTGATCGCCAACGCGCTGCTGCATGAAATGCTGGCGCAGGGCCGCCAGCGCATTCATCAGATTGCCGACCTTTACCAGCAGTTTGACGAGCTGGAGCACCGCTAACAGGCACCGTTTTGGTGCCTTGCCCCATTTTAGTACAACCTTTCCCGACGGCGTATCGCGGCGGATAACGCCGCTTTTCTCACCATCTCATTGCCACTCCACCTTTTTTCTCCCGCTGCGCTGATTGGCACATTAGTTGCAGATTGGAAGCTAAAGAATCTTTTGTTTCACACAATCTCACCGGGGTGCATAATGAAAAAAGTTTTGATGGCGGTTGCCGCAGCGGCATTACTGATGGCACAGGCAGGCAGCGCGCTGGCCGATCAACTGCAGGATATCCAGCAGCGTGGCGTGATCCGCGTGGCTGTGCCCCAGGATTTCCCGCCGTTTGGATCAGTCGGCACGGATCTGCAACCGCAGGGTTACGACATCGACATGGCGAAGTACCTGGCGAAGCAGATGAAACTTAAGTTACAGCTGGTGCCGGTCAGCAGTGCTAACCGGGTGCCTTATCTGCAAACCGACAAGGTCGATCTGGTGATCTCCAGCATGGGCAAAAATGCTGAACGTGAAAAAGTGATCGATTTCACCCGCGCCTACGCGCCGTTCTTCCTTGGCGTCTTTGGGCCGAAGGGCGAAGAGATCAAATCGGCGGCGGCACTCAGCGGCAAGTCGATTGGCGTCACGCGCGGTGCGGTGGAGGATATGGTGCTGAGTGAGGTGGCACCGAAGGACGCCCAGGTAAAACGCTACGAAGATAACAACACCACGCTGTCAGCCTACCTCTCCGGTCAGGTGCAGTATGTGGCGACCGGTAACCTGGTCGTGGCCGCGATTGCCCGCCAGAACCCGGCCAAAGCCCCGGTGGCGCAGTTTATGCTGAAAGATTCGCCCTGCTTTATTGGCCTGAAGAAAGACCAGCCGGCACTGAAAGCGAAGATTGATGCGCTGATTGAGCAGGGTATCAAAGATGGCACCCTGAATAGCCTGTCAGAACAGTGGCTGAAAGCCCCGCTGCCCGCCAGCCTCGGCGCCTGAGGAACGGATAATGATCGGGCAACTTAACTTTCCCGCCCTGTGGCCTTACTGGCCGGAGCTGCTCTCCGGCCTGTGGGTCACCATCCAGTTGACGCTGCTGGCCACCGTCGGCGGCGTCAGCCTCGGCATTGTCGGCGCAGCATTGCGCAGCGGCAAACCGAGCTGGATGAGCCGTCTGTGGGGCGTCTACGTCGAGCTGATCCGCAATACGCCGTTCGTGGTGCAACTGTTCTTCATCGTGTTTGGTCTGCCTAACCTGGGCCTGAAACTCACCGCTGGCGAAGCGGCGCTGCTGGCGATGCTGATCAACCTCGGCGCCTACAGCACCGAGATCATCCGCGCCGGTATTCAGGTGACGCCAAAAGGGCAGTGGGAAGCGGGCCGGGTGCTGGGCTTAACCCGTAGCCAGACCTTTTTGCGGGTGGTGCTGCCACCATCATTGCAGCGCATTTATCCGGCGCTGGTGAGTCAGTGCATCATTGTGATGCTCGGATCGTCGGTGGTGTCGCAGGTCTCCTACGAGGAGCTCACCTTCGCCGCTAACCTGATCCAGTCGCGCACCTTTTTAAGTTTTGAGGTCTATCTGGTGACCACGTTGATCTACCTGGCGTTGTCGATTGCGATGCGTCAGCTGCTGCTGGCCATTGGCCGTAAATGGTTTGGAGTGCAGGCATGATGACAACCTTCACCGACTGGGACATCGTGCGCAACCTGCTGCTGGCGGCGCGCTGGACCCTGCTGCTCTCTCTGGTGGCGTTTGTCGGCGGCACGCTGGTGACGCTGCCGCTGCTGTTTATGCGGCTGCTGCAGCGTAAATGGCTGACGCGCTGGGTGCGCGGCTATACCGCGCTGTTCCAGGGCACGCCGCTGCTGATGCAGCTGTTTCTCGCCTTTTTTGGCGTCGGCCTGTTCGGGATTGACGTCGCGCCCTGGACGGCGGCCTCGCTGGCGCTGACCTTCTACACCAGCGCCTTTCTGGTCGATATCTGGTACGGCAGTATTCGTGCGTTGCCGAAAGGGCAGTGGGAAGCGTCACGCTGTCTTGGCCTGAGCTTCGGTCAGACCCTGGCGCGGGTGATTGCGCCGCAGGCGATCCGCATCGGCATCGCCCCGACCGTGGGCTTCGCTGTGCAGGTGATCAAAGGCACGGCGCTGGCGTCGATTATCGGTTTTATCGAGCTGACCAAAGCCGGCACCATTCTGAACAACGTGACCTACCAGCCATTTAAAGTCTTTGGGCTGGTGGCGCTCGGTTACTTCCTGATGTGTTATCCGCTGTCTCGCTACAGCCAGTATCTGGAGAAAAAATTCAATGCCGCTCATCACCATTAATCAGGTACAAAAATATTACGGCGACAACCATGTGTTGAAAGGCGTGGATCTGGATATCGACATGGGCGAGGTGATCTCGATTATCGGTCGCAGCGGCTCAGGCAAAAGTACCTTGCTGCGCTGCATCAATGGGCTGGAGGGTTATCAGGAAGGCAGCATCAAACTGGGCGGCATGACCATTACCGATCGCGATTCGCAGGCCCGCGAGATCAGCCGTTCAGTCGGCATGGTGTTTCAGAGTTTCAATCTGTTCCCGCACATGACCGCGCTGGAAAACGTGATGCTGGCACCGCGTCGGGTACTGAAAAAGAGCGAGGCGGAGTGCCGGGCGCTGGCGACGCAGATGCTGGAGAAGGTCGGCCTGGGCGAACGCCTCGATTACTATCCCGCCAGCCTCTCTGGCGGCCAGCAGCAGCGGGTAGCAATCGCCCGGGCGCTGGCGATGACGCCGAAAGTTTTACTCTGTGATGAGATCACCTCTGCGCTCGATCCTGAGCTGGTCGGCGAAGTGCTCAAAGTGCTGGAGCAGCTGGCAGCAGAAGGAATGACGCTGATCCTCGTCACCCATGAAATGAACTTCGCCCGCGACGTGGGCGATCGCGTGGTCTTTATGCATCAGGGGCGCGTCTGGGAGCAGGGCGACAGCAAAACGCTGTTTGCACAGCCGCAATCGCCAGAGCTGAAACAGTTTATCTCCTCGGTCCGCCTGTAGGTCTTCAACAAGGAATTTATCATGGATATCACTCGCTACCCGCAACTCAATCCACCGCAACGTCTGCTGATGGGGCCTGGACCGATCAACGCCGATCCGCGCGTGCTGCGCGCCATGTCGAGCCAGCTGCTCGGCCAGTACGATCCCGCCATGACCCACTATATGAATGAGGTAATGGCGCTCTATCGCGGCGTGTTTCGCACTGAAAACCGCTGGACGCTGCTGATTGATGGCACCTCACGCGCCGGGATCGAGGCGATTCTGCTCTCCGCCATCCGGCCCGGTGACAAAGTGCTGGTGCCGGTGTTTGGCCGCTTTGGTCATCTGCTGTGTGAAATCGCCCGCCGCTGCCGCGCCGAGGTCCACACCATTGAGGTGCCGTGGGGCGAAGTTTTTACTCCGGATCAGATTGAAGATGCGATCAAAAAGGTGCGGCCACGGCTGCTGCTGACGGTGCAGGGCGACACCTCTACCACCATGCTGCAACCGCTGGCGCAGCTGGGCGCGATTTGCAAACAGTATGGCGTGCTGTTCTACACCGATGCCACCGCGTCGCTGGCGGGTAATGCGCTGGAAACCGATGCCTGGGGGCTGGATGCGGTCTCAGCCGGGATGCAGAAGTGCCTCGGCGGGCCATCCGGCACCTCGCCGATCACCCTGAGCGAACAGATGGAAGCGGTGATCCGCAAGCGGAAGTGCGTCGAGCAGGGGATCCGCACCGCCGCGCATCAGGATGGCGAAGAGGAGATGATCTACTCCAACTATTTTGATCTCGGCATGATCATGGATTACTGGGGACCGGAGCGGCTTAATCATCATACAGAGGCGACCAGTGCGCTGTTTGGCGCCCGCGAATGTGCCCGTCTGATCCTGCAGGAAGGGCTGGATAACGGCATCGCCCGCCACAAACTGCACGGAGAGGCGCTGCTGAAAGGGATTCAGGGCATGGGCCTGGAGACCTTTGGCGATCTGCAACACAAAATGAATAACGTGCTGGGCGTGATGATCCCGTCCGGCGTGAACGGCGACCAGGTGCGCAAGCTGATGCTGGAAGATTTCGGCATTGAGATTGGCACCTCGTTTGGCCCGCTGCACGGTAAGGTGTGGCGCATCGGCACCATGGGTTATAACGCGCGTAAAGATTGCGTGATGCAGACGCTGGCGGCGCTGGAAACGGTGCTGACCTATCTGGGCTATCGCACGCCGCAGGGCGCTGCCCCGCAGGCGGCCTGGGACTACTACGGGAGCCAGGCATGATGATGAATGCCAGCGAAGCCCACGCCGCCGCGCAGCGCGTCATGGCGCGCTGTGATGCGCTGGCAGCGATCAGCGAAACGGCGCAGGGACTGACGCGCGTCTATCTGTCGCCAGAGCATCTGCGCGCCAACGCCTGCGTAGGCGAGTGGATGGCCGCCGCCGGAATGCAGGTATGGCAGGATGCGGTCGGCAATATCTGTGGTCGCTATGAAGCCGCGCAAGCCGGCGCGCCCGCCTTGCTGCTGGGCTCGCATCTCGACACGGTGCGTAACGCCGGTCGCTACGACGGGATGCTGGGCGTGCTGAGCGCCATCGAAACCGTGCAGTGGCTGCATCAGCACCAGCAGCGTTTGCCGCTGGCGATTGAGGTGATCGGTTTTTGCGATGAAGAGGGTACGCGCTTTGGCATTACGCTGCTCGGCAGTCGCGGCATTACCGGCAGCTGGCCGCAGAGCTGGGTAACCCATCCTGACGGCAACGGCATTACCGTGGCGCAGGCGATGGCGGATGTCGGGCTCGACAGCCGTGAAATCGCCTCAGCGGCGCGTCGGGTTGAGGATATTGTCGGCTACCTTGAATTGCACATTGAGCAGGGACCCTGCCTGGAGCAGGCGGATCTGCCATTGGGTGTGGTGACGGCGATCAACGGTGCGCGTCGGCTCAACTGCCGTTTCATCGGCGAAGCCGGTCATGCGGGCACGGTACCGATGGCCCACCGCAAAGATGCGCTGGCCGCCGCTGCCGAATGGATGGTGTTTATTGAGCAGGCGACCCGTGAGCAGGACCCGCAGCTGGTCGCCACCGTCGGTACAATTAACTGCGCGCCGGGTGCGGTGAACGTCATCCCTGGCGAGGTATCGCTGTCGCTGGACGTGCGCGGGCCGCAGGACAATCCGCTGGAAGCGCTGCTCTCCAGCCTGTTAACCCAGGCAGAGGCGATTGCGCTGCGTCGCGGACTCCACTTTGAGGCGAACGAATATTACCGCATCGGGGCCACCGCCTGTGACTCCGCGCTGCAACAGGCGCTGAGTCATGCGGTGGAAACGGTACAGGGACGCAGCCTGTCGCTGCCAAGCGGCGCGGGCCATGATGCGATCGCGATTGCCGAACGCTGGCCGGTCGGGATGCTGTTTGTGCGTAATCACCGCGGCATCAGCCACCATCCGGCGGAGTCGGTAGCGGTGAACGACGTCGCCCCGGCGCTGCAGGCCTATCTGCAGGCGGTTTGTCTGATAGCTGAACGGAGCTGAGCATGGAATTAACCCTCTTTAATCAGTTACCGGCGGAGCAGGCGCTGGCGGCGATTGCCCACTGTGTGGCGATCCCACACTGGCAGCAGGCGCTGGTGGCGGCGCGGCCCTATCCTTCAGTGGCGGCGCTGCTCGCCACCGGCGACAGTCTGGCGCGTCAGTGGCAGAGCGATGATTTACAGGCGGCGCTGGCTGCCCATCCGCGTATCGGCGAGCGGGCCAGCGGCAGCGACAAACAGGCCACCCTGTCGCGCGGTGAACAGTCCGCCATGCAGCAGGCCGATCGGTCGCTGCAGCAGGCGATGCAGCAGGGCAATCAGGCTTATGAGGCGCGTTTTGGCCGGGTGTTTTTAATCCGCGCCAAAGGACGGAGTGCAGAGCAGATGCTGGCGGAATTGCAGCGTCGGTTACAGAATGATCAACAGGCTGAGCAGCAGGAAGCGCTGGATCAGCTGCGGGAAATTACCCTGTTACGCCTGGAGGAGAGTATTGAATGAGCACCGTCACCACCCATATTCTTGATACGGCGCTAGGCAAACCGGCCAGCGGCGTGGCGATTTCGCTGGAGCAAAACAGCCCGGAAGGATGGTTTCCGATTTCTCAGGGCGAGACCGACAGCGACGGTCGTCTGAAAACCTTAACCCCGGAACCTCTGGCGCCAGGCCACTATCGCTTAACGGCGGAGATTGGCGACTATTTTGCCGCCGCCGGTCGGGATGCGCTCTACGTCAGCGCCCAGATCGATTTTGTCATTGCCGAGGCGGGCAGCCATTTCCATCTGCCGTTCCTGATCTCGCCGTGGTCGTGGTCAACCTATCGCGGCAGCTGATCGTCTCCCCTGAACCTCAGCCGGGTCGTTTACAATGAAAAACGATCCGCATCCTGCCACGCCGGGAAGCGTTCACGATAGGCATTGAGCGCCTCCAGCGACAGCTCCGCATCCAGCCGGGCGCGCTGGAACGGCTCGGCGGCACTGAGGATCTCACCCTGCGGCGAAATAATCTGGCTGTCGCCGCGGTACTGATGCTGGTTGCCGTCACTGCCGACCCGGTTACAGCCCGCCACGTAAGCCTGATTTTCAATCGCGCGCGCCAACAGCAGCGCCTGCCAGTGCAACGCACGCGGCGCAGGCCAGTTGGCGACGTACAGCGCCAGATCGTAGTCGTTGCGATTACGCGAAAAGACCGGGAAACGCAGGTCGTAACAGATTTGCGGCAGAATGCGCCAGCCGCGCCATTCCACAATCTGACGCTGCTCGCCGGGCAGATAGTGATGATGCTCGTCCGCCATGCGAAACAGATGCCGCTTGTCATACTGATGCAGCGTGCCGTCCGGCTCGACCAGTAAAAAGCGATTTACCGCGCCGTTTTCGGTCTGGATCGCGGCACTGCCGCCGATCAGGGCGTCAGTCTGCCGGGCGTGCTGCTGCAGCCACTCCACTACCTGTGCCTGCGGCAGCGAATTTTTTGCCGCCTCCATCGCAAAGCCGGTGGTAAACATCTCCGGCAGCAGAATTAAATCGCGTCCGGTGATGCCAGCCAGTTGCTGATCAAAATGGCGCAGATTGGCTTCGCCATCCATCCAGCTCAGTGTTTCCTGCAATAGGGTGATGTTTAAAGCTGACATAGGCGCTCCGCGGCGGCATCCAGCGTCGCCGGCTGTTTAGCGAAACAGAGGCGAATCAGTTTATGAGGAAAGGGATCGGCGCAGAACACCGACAGCGGTATCGCCGCCACACCCACCTCTTTGGTCAGCCACTGGCAGAAACTGACATCGTCCAGATCGGAGATCGCGCTGTAATCCACCAGTAAAAAATAGGTGCCTTCGCACGGCAGCACGTTGAAGCGGCTGTGCTGCAATCCGGCGATCAGCTGGTCGCGCCGTGCCTGATAAAACGCTGGCAGCTCGCGATAATGTTCCGGCTGGTGGCGCAGCATATCGGCAATCGCCAGCTGCGCCGGGGTATTCACCGAAAAGGTCAGATACTGATGCACCTTGCGTACTTCAGCGCTGATTGCCGCAGGCGCAATGCAGTAACCCACTTTCCAGCCGGTCATATGGAAGGTTTTACCAAACGATGAGACGGCAATGGCGCGCTGACGCAGTTCAGGATGGGCCAGCACGCTGGCGTGACCGGCCGGATCGAAGCAGATATGCTCATACACTTCGTCGCTCAGCACATAGACTGGCAGCCCGGCAATAGCCTGCCACAGCGCGGCATAATCCTCGCGCTGCCAGACGGTGGCCGACGGATTGTGCGGCGTATTCAGGATTACCAGCCGGGTTTTGTCACTCAGCAGTGCACTAAAAGCCGTCCAGTCAACGCGAAAAGCCGGTGGCTGCAGGGGGATGCGCTTCAGCACGCCACCCGACAGTTCAACCGCCGGCGCATAACTGTCATAGCTGGGGTCGAAACAGATCACCTCATCGCCCGGCCTGATCAGCGCGGTAATCGCCGCATACAGCGCTTCCGTCGCCCCGGCCGTGACCGTAATCTCCTGATCCACATCCGGACGATAGTCATAAAGCGCCGCGGTCTTCTCCGCAATCGCCTCGCGTAACGGCAACGCACCGGTCATCGGCGCATACTGGTTCGCGCCCTGGCTAACGTGATACGCCAGCCGCTGCTGCAAATAGTCCGGTCCGTTAAAATCAGGGAAGCCCTGAGAAAGGTTGATGGCGTTGTGCTGCTGCGCCAGCGCACTCATCTGGCTAAAAATAGTGGTCCCAAGCGCCGGAAGTTTGCTCTCGGGAATCAGGTTGTGCTGCGTCATGGTTATCTGGCCTTCAGCGCGAATGTCGATGCGGAGTCACCCGGTGTTTGTGCCACTATAAACAGGATGGTAGTATTTGGCAATCGAGACGCTTAGACGGCTAAATGCGTCATGCTACGCACCTCAGCGGCGTTGGCTGCGTTTGCTCCTGCCGTCATGCTCCGCGCGTCAGCGGCGTTGGTTGCGCTTGCTTACCCCGGTCACTGACTGATGTCAGCTCGCGGGGATAAGCGCACTTACCGCCTTGCTGACACACGGATCATTTGGCAGGAGCGTGAGTCTTACTCCTTAAGAATGTAGCAAACATAACCTGTTGTATTTTAGAGGCCGTTACCGTTATCTGAGTCACCAGGCATCACATTCCACCGCAAGGAAATATTTGGCAGGGGCGTGAGTCTTATTCATTAAGAATGTAGCAAACATAACCTGTTGTATTTTAGAGGCCGTTACCGTTATCTGAGTCACCAGACATCACATTCCACCGCAAGGAAACTCTATGTCGGATATTCACCCGTTAGATCAACTGGTCGCCGCCTGTCACTGGATTGGCGCGAAGGGCTGGGCACCCGCGACCGGCGGTAATATGTCTGTGCGTCAGGATGCGCAGATCTGCCTGCTGAGCGAATCGGGTAAAGATAAAGGCACGCTGACCCGCGATGACTTTATTCAGGTTGATATTGCTACCAGCCAGGCGCTGTCAGGCCGTAAGCCGTCGGCGGAAACCGGCCTGCATACGCTGATCTATCGGCTCTTCCCCGAGGCGGGCGCGGTGCTGCACACCCACACCGTCAATGCGACGGTGTTATCGCGGGTCGAGCAGGGCGCTGCGCTGCTGCTGCACGGCTATGAGATGCAGAAAACCCTCACCGGTCAGCATAATCATCTGGATACTGTGGCCATTCCGGTGTTCGACAACTGTCAGGATATTCCGGCGCTGGCGTCGGAAATTGAAGATTACGCCGCCCGGTTTCCGCTGCGCTATGGCTTCCTGCTGCGCGGTCACGGCTTAACCTGCTGGGGCCGTGATGTCAGCGAAGCGCGTCGCCAGCTGGAAGGGCTGGAATTTTTATTTGAATGTGAACGTCAACGTCGCCTGCTGGAGAACGCATGATCCGCGCCATTGTTACCGATATTGAAGGCACCACCAGCGATATCCGCTTTGTCCATAACATCCTGTTTCCGTACGCGCGTCAGCATCTGGCGACTTTCCTGCGTGACCAGCAGCAGCAACCAGAAGTGCAGGCTGCGCTTCAGGCGGTGCGGGATGAGGTCGATCAGCCGCAGGCCGATCTCGCCACCCTGACGCAGATCCTGTTCAGCTTTATGGATCAGGATCGCAAATCTACCGGCCTGAAAGCGCTGCAGGGGATGATCTGGCGCGACGGCTATCTCAACGGCAGTTTTACCGGACATCTCTATCCCGATGTGCTGCCTGCGCTGACCGCCTGGCAGGCGCAAGGCCTTAAACTCTATGTATATTCCTCAGGCTCGGTGGCGGCGCAGAAATTGTTATTTGGCTACAGCGACGAAGGTGATATTACTGGCTTATTCAGCGGCTACTTCGATACTCATGTCGGCGCGAAACGTGACGTCACAGCGTATCACACCATTGCCGCACAGATTGGCCTGCCAGCCGAACAGCTGCTGTTCCTGTCGGATATCCATCAGGAACTGGATGCGGCTGCTCAGGCCGGCTGGCATACCCTGCAGTTGATACGCGGTGAGGCGGATGGCGAAAGCCGCCACCGTCAGGTCACTGATTTTTCTGAGATTAAACCGGAGTCGATTTAGAATGAGTGCACTGACTATTTTTACCGACAGCGAAGCCAGCCAGCCGATATGGCACAGCACCGAGGCAGAAGCGATTCGTGAGCGACTGAATGCCAAAGGCGTTCGTTTTGAGCGCTGGGAAGCCGATCGCGATTTGGGTGAAAATCCGGACCCCGAAACGGTGATCAACGCCTATCAGCACGCTATCGATCGGCTGGTGGCGGAGAAGGGCTATCAGAGCTGGGACGTGATCAGCATGCGCGCCGATAATCCGCAGAAAACCGTGCTGCGCGAAAAGTTTCTTTCCGAGCATACCCACGGCGAAGATGAGGTGCGTTTCTTTGTTGAGGGTGCCGGACTCTTTTGCCTGCATCTGGATGGCGAAATCCTGCAGATCCTGTGCGAAAAGAACGATCTGATCTCAGTGCCGGCCGGCACGCCACACTGGTTTGATATGGGATCGTCACCGCATTTCACCGCCATCCGGATTTTTGATAATCAGGAAGGCTGGGTGGCGAACTTTACCGGCGATAAGATTGCGGATGCTTATCCGCGTCTGGCGTAATCGGTCAGATCCTATCGGTGATCCCGCTGAGCGCAGCGGGATCACCGGCTGACTTACTGTGGCTGGAAAATCCCGGCCTGAACCTGCTCAGGTGTCACCACGCCGGTGTCCAGCACCCAGCCGCTGATCAGGGCGGCTGGCGTCACATCAAACGCCGGGTTATAGACGTTCGCCGCTTCAGGCGCCCACTGCACGCTACCAAAACTGCCAGCCACGCCGGTCACTTCGCTGGCGGCGCGCTGCTCGATCGGGATCGCTGCGCCGTTCGGGCATCCGCGATCTAGGGTGGTGTGCGGCGCGGCAACGTAAAACGGGATCTGATGGTAGTGTGCCAGCACCGCGAGGCTGTAAGTGCCGATCTTATTGGCAACGTCGCCGTTGGCGGCAATCCGGTCCGCGCCGACCCACACTGCATCCACCTGTTTAGTGGCCATCAGGCTGGCGGCCATGCTGTCGGTAATCAGGGTATAAGGAACCGCCAGTTCGCCCAGCTCCCACGCGGTTAACCGACCACCCTGTAACAGCGGGCGGGTTTCATCCACCCAGACATTATTAACCCGGCCCTGCTGATGAGCGCGAACAATCACTCCCAGCGCGGTGCCGACGCCCGCCGTTGCCAGCCCGCCGGTGTTGCAGTGGGTCAGCAACTGGCTGCCAGGTTTCACCAGCGCGCTGCCTGCGGTGGCAATCGCTTCGCACAGTTGCTTATCTTCTTCGACCAGCCGCCAGGCTTCTTCTGCCAGCGCGGTCGCGAACGCCGGCTGCGCCAGCGCCTGTTTCATCCGATCGAGGTTGTTCATCAGATTGACGGCGGTAGGGCGGGCGGCACGCAGGATCGCCAGCGACTCTGCCAGTTGCGTCTGGCTCTGACCCTGTTCTGCCAGCAACGCCAGCAGCAATGAGGCGGAAAGGCCAATCAGCGGCGCACCGCGTACCCGCAACGCGTGAATATGCTCAACCAGCTGCGCGACGCTGTGCGCCGGCAGCCAGTTTTTTTGCTGCGGTAATGCCTGCTGATCGAGTATCCAGAGCTGATTGTCACGAACCTGTAAGCTGGTGGTCTGAAGAGTCTGCATGGTGGGTTAAATCCCTGTTGCGTTAATGTCGGTTATTGTGCCAACATGCTCGGCGGATGTATAGACGTCTGAACGGCTTTTACACCGGGATTATTCCGCCTTCGAATGATGAGGAACAGGCAATGTCGCAATACCGTACCTTCACCGCTGCTGACGCGGTGGACTATGCCCGACAATTTGGCGGGCTGGACGATCCCTCCGTCCTGAGCCGTGCCGAAGAGATTGGCGACGGCAACCTCAACCTGGTGTTTAAAATTTATGATAACCAGGGCAACAGCCGGGTGGTGGTCAAGCAGGCACTGCCGTACGTGCGCTGTGTCGGTGAGTCCTGGCCTCTGACGCTGGATCGGGCGCGGCTTGAAGCGCAGACCCTGGTCGAGCATTACAAATATTGTCCGCAGCACACGGTGCAGATTACCCATTACGACGCGGATCTGGCGGTGATGGTAATGGAAGATCTCTCCAGCCATCATATCTGGCGCAGCGAGCTGGTGAAGGGCGTTCACTACCCTGACGCGCCACGGCAGCTGGGCGAGTATCTGGCGCAGACCCTGTTTCACACCTCCGATTTCGTGCTGCATCCGCATCACAAGAAAGCGGAAGTGGCGCGCTTTATTAATCCGGAAATGTGCGAAATCACCGAAGATCTCTTCTTTAACGATCCCTACACCGATCATCCGCGCAACAGCTATCCGGCAGCGCTGGAGCCGCTGGTTGACAGCCTGCGTCACGATGATGCGCTGCGTATTGCGGTGGCCGGTCTCAAGCACCGCTTCTTCGCCCACGCCGAAGCTCTGCTGCATGGCGATATTCACAGCGGATCGATTTTCGTCGCAGACGGCAGCCTGAAGGCGATTGATGCGGAATTTGGCTATTTCGGACCGATAGGCTTTGACGTCGGCACCGCGCTTGGCAACCTGCTGATCAATTACTGTGGCTTGCCTGGCCTGCTGCCACCGCGTGAAGCGGCTGATGGGCGCGAACAACGCCTCAGCGATGTGCATCGCGTCTGGACAACCTTCTCCAGCCGTTTCCAGGCGCTGGCTGCCGAGAAAACGGCTGACGTGGCGCTGGCCTATCCCGGCTATGTCGGGGCGTTTCTGCGCAAAGTATGGGCGGATACTATCGGCTACTGCGGAACCGAACTGATTCGCCGCACGGTAGGCATGTCACACGTGGCGGATATGAAGCTGATTGCCGATCCGGCGATGCGCACTGACTGCATCCGTAACGCGATTAACCTTGGACGCACGCTGATTCTGGCGGCCGATCACGTTGAAGATGCCGATGCGCTGATTGCCCGCATCCGTCAGGCAGGATAAAAAAGACCGACGTGATGTCGGCCTTGAGATAAAACAAAGATTGTCGGCGATGAGGGTGTGCCCGCGCCGGAAACACCATCAGATTAAACGTTAAAGCCATCCCTGGCTCGCGCTGAGCGTGCCAGGGATGGCTTTTTTGCCTCTTTACGGAGGGCGTCGCTGAATTAACGGGCCGACATCACATCGGCCCGCAACCTTATGCCGCCTCGCTGGCGCGTGGCGAAGCGGATTGTGGTTTCTTCTCCGGCACCGGCACTGCCAGCGCATCCGCTTCAAACTCATCCACATTGATAGAACGCAGGCGGCTGGTTTCAGCGCGGCGCAATATCTCTGCTTCTTTATCGTCAATCCAGCCCTGCTCCAGCGCCCGTTTTGCCAGCTCATCCAGCCGGGTAAAGGAGAGATGCTGCTTGTGCTGTTTGCTCAGTCTGTCGTGAATCACTTCTGCGGCCATCACATCCTGCAACGCCTGTTCCAGCTGACCGGCCGGATTATTTTCCACCGACGCCAGATACTGTCCGCGTCCCAGACGGGTACGGGTGGCAGACGGCAGCTGCAGTATTTTTGCCAGCTGATGATCCAGACGATCGGACGGGGCCGGGCAGTGGTGGCCACCGGCAAAAATCACCAGCCGTAATGCGCCTGCCACCATCCGGTTAGGGAAGTTGCGCAGCAGGTCATCGATCGCCACTTCCGCCTGATGCAGCGCATCCTGAACGCCCCAGTGCACCAGCGGCAGGTCCGCTTCATTGCGGCCTTCGTCATCGTAGCGTTTCAGGGTGGCAGAGGCCAGATAGAGCTGGCTCAGAACATCACCCAGTCGCGCCGAAATGCGTTCACGGCGTTTCAGGCTGCCGCCCAGCACCGCCATTGAGACATCCGACAGCAACGCGAGGTTAGCGCTGATGCGGTTGAGCTGCTGATAATAGCGGCGCGTGGCATCGCGGGTTGGGGTCGCGCTGGTGCGTCCGCCAGTTAAACCGAGCCACAGGCTGCGTACCTGATTACTGCCGACGTGGCCGATATGGCTGAACAGCGCCCGATCAAAGGCGTTAACGTCGTTACTCGCCGCGGCCGCCATCTCCTGCAGAATATAAGGATGGCAACGAATAGCGCCCTGACCGAAGATGATCATGCTGCGGGTTAAGATGTTGGCCCCTTCAACGGTAATGGCGATCGGTGCACCCTGATAGGTGCGTGCCAGGAAGTTGCTGTTGCCGAGCATAATGCCTTTACCCCCGGCAATATCCATCGCGTCGATGATCGCCCGCTGACCACGATGGGTGCAGTGATATTTCACAATCGCCGACAGCACCGCCGGTTTTTCGCCCTGCATAATGCCCGCGGTGATCAGCGTCGCCGCCGCATCCATCACGTAGGCGTTACCGGCGATACGCGCCAGCGGCTCTTCAATCCCTTCCATTTTACCGATCGACAGTCTGAACTGACGGCGGATATGGGCATAGGCCCCAATCGCCAGCGCCGCGCTTTTCAGGCTGCCGGTCGAGTTGGATGGCAGAGTGATGCCGCGACCCACTGACAGACATTCAACCAGCATACGCCAGCCCTGTCCGGCCATTTCCGGTCCGCCGATGATGTAATCGATCGGCACGAAAATATCCTTGCCGCGCGTCGGACCGTTCTGGAACGGCACGTTCAGCGGGAAGTGACGATGACCGATCTCGACGCCGGGGGTGTTAGTCGGGATCAGCGCGCAGGTAATGCCCGGACTGGCGTTGTCGCTGAGCAGATGGTCGGGATCGGAGAGTTTAAATGCCAGCCCCAGCACGGTGGCGATCGGTGCCAGCGTAATGTAGCGTTTGTTCCAGGTCAGCCGCATACCCAGCACCTGCTGACCCTGCCATTCACCCATGCAGACCACGCCGGTATCGGGAATCGCACCGGCATCTGAACCCGCTTCCGGGCTGGTCAGGGCGAAGCAGGGGATCTCTTCACCTCGCGCCAGACGCGGTAAATAGTGGTTTTTCTGTTTTTCAGTACCGTAGTGCTGCAGCAGTTCGCCCGGACCGAGTGAGTTCGGTACGCCAACGGTAATCGCCAGAATGCCCGATACGCCCGCCAGTTTCTGCAACACGCGCGCCTGAGCGTAGGCGGAAAACTCCAGCCCGCCATACTCTTTTTTGATGATCATGGCGAAGAAGCGATGCTGTTTCAGATAAGCCCACAGTTCCGGCGGCAGATCGGCCAATTCATGGGTAATCTGGAAATCATTCGCCATCCGGCACGCTTCTTCAACCGGACCATCCAGGAAGGCCTGCTCATCTGGCGTCAGGCGAGGCTGCGGATAGTTGTGCAGCTTCTGCCAGTCCGGTTTGCCCTGAAACAGATCGCCTTCCCACCAGGTGGTACCGGCATCGATCGCCTCTTTCTCGGTGCGTGACATCGGCGGCATCACCTGCTGAAAACGCTGCAACATCGGTTTTGAGAACAGGTTGCGGCGCAGCGACGGCAGGTTAAACGGCAGCAGAATAATTGCCAGCGGCAGCAGCAGCCACGGCGTCCAGAGATGTGCGGCCGCCATCGCTGCGGTCCACAGCAGCAGAATCAGGCTGCTCAGCCGCAATGACAGGCGGTGATAGAACAGGGCGCCAATCAGCACCACCGTGGCAAGTATCGAAACAACCATCATAATGAACCACTCCATAAGAAGTAAGAGGTCTGACCTGTTATGCATAGAGGTTTAGAATAGTTGGCTGTTTTTATCAATTCGTTTACATCGCAATTACAACCTGACTCACAAAATCAATTTTTCGACCCGTTTCGCTTCCGGCTGTGCAGAGATAATGCCAGCGGCAGTCGGGTGGGGATGGCGTGATGCTTTGCGCTGCCCGGCCATTCCGTTAAACTTGCTGCGATTAACCTCTCCTAAAAAAGGACACGCCTATGTACCAGGACATCATCCGCTCTGAGCTTAACGAAGCCGCTGATACGCTAAATAAATTCCTTAGCGATGACGCCAATATCCATGCGATCCAGCGTGCTGCGGTGCTGCTGGCAGACAGCTTTAAGGCGGGCGGCAAGGTGCTCTCCTGCGGCAACGGTGGGTCGCACTGCGACGCGATGCATTTTGCTGAAGAGCTGACCGGCCGCTATCGTGAAAATCGTCCTGGCTATCCGGCGATCGCCATTTCAGACGTCAGCCATCTCTCCTGCGTCAGTAATGACTTCGGCTACGATTATGTGTTCTCACGCTACATTGAAGCGGTAGGCCGTCCGGGCGACGTGCTGCTGGGGCTCTCCACCTCCGGTAACTCTGCCAACATTATCAAGGCGATTGAGGCGGCACGGGCGCAGGGGATGAAAGTGATCACCCTGACCGGCAAAGATGGCGGTAAGATGGCGGGCAGTGCCGATATTGAAATCCGGGTGCCGCACTTTGGCTATGCCGATCGCATTCAGGAGATCCACATTAAAGTGATCCATATCCTGATGCTGCTGATTGAAAAAGAGATGGTGAAGTAACTCGTTAGCCTCTCGCCTGGCGGGAGGCGTCTGACTCTAAGGCGGTGGCTATGTGCGAATTGCTCGGGATGAGCGCCAATGTTCCCACGGATATCTGTTTCAGCTTTACCGGCCTGGTGCAGCGTGGTGGCGGAACCGGCCCACATAAAGATGGCTGGGGCATTACCTTTTACGAAGATAAGGGCTGTCGTACCTTTAAAGATCCGCTGCCGAGCTTCAACTCACCGATAGCGCGGCTGGTGCAGGAGTATCCGATCAAATCGCATTCGGTGGTGGCGCACATCCGCCAGGCGAATCGTGGTCAGGTCTCGCTGGAAAATACCCATCCGTTTACCCGCGAATTGTGGGGCCGCAACTGGACCTATGCCCATAACGGACAGTTAAAAGGCTACCGGCAGCTTGAGACCGGCACCTTTCGCCCGGTCGGTGAGACCGACAGCGAGAAAGCGTTCTGCTGGATTCTGCATCAGCTGGCGACGCGTTATCCGCGCACGCCGGGCAACTGGCCCGCGGTGTTTCGCTTTATCGGCGAGCTGGCGGGCAGCCTGCGGCAGAAAGGGGTGTTTAACATGCTGCTGTCGGATGGGCGTTATCTGATGGCTTTCTGCTCCACCAACCTGTTCTGGATCACCCGGCGCGCGCCGTTTGGCCGCGCGCAGCTGCTCGATCAGGATGTCGAAGTTGATTTCCAGCAGCACACCACGCCGCACGACGTGGTGACGGTGATTGCCACGCAGCCGCTGACGGCCAATGAAACCTGGCAGCGGATTGTGCCAGGTGAGTGGGCGTTATTCTGCCTTGGAGAGCGCCAGGAATGAGCGTGAAGCAGCATCGGGATTGGTCACGACCGGGCTGCTGTTCATCACATACTTACCGCTGGTGACATTCACCGTCGGCGGCTGGTGATACTTCGCAAAATAAGCGTAACCCGGCTGCAACTGCTGCCAGAAACTGGCGTAGGTGGAGTAACGGTGACGCTGCATATTGCTGTCGGTCATGCGGAACGGATAGATACTGATGCTGATATCCTGCTGGCCGTTACGCAGCGCCGCATTCACATAAGTAAAAATCTCATCCATATAGGCGTTAGTCATGGCGTAGCAGCCAATCGATTTGCAGTCGCCATGGATCATCAGGTAGTTACCGCTGTAGCCCTGATTGCGATCGTACTGATTCGGAAAGCCGATGTTGATCGCGCGATAAAACCGGCTATCCGGTTTCAGCTGGTTCAGCCTGACGTTATAAAATCCTTCCGGGCTTTTGAAATCGCCTTCACGACGTTTCGGGCCGAGGCCACCAGAAAAATTACAGATGCGGTAGGTATCCAGCAGGCGGTATTCGTTACCAATTTTGCCGTACAGTTCGAGGGTACGCTCTTCCTTGAAAATCTGAATATAGACCGGCGTGCCGAGTAACTGTTTCTTTAATTCTTTACTGACCGGTGCCGCTTGCTGCGCGGGTTCGGGGGTCATTGCCATGCTGAGGGCTGGCAGTAAAATCATCGCAAACAGGAGTGCGATTTTGCCCATGCTGTGTGTACCTTGAGGTGAAGAGAACAATGACGCCATCGTGCGTCTCTGCTTGCATTATCGGAACTATCCGCTACCGCAGCGCAACATTAAACACTGTCTGTTTTTTTAGCAAGACAGCACGCCAGAAATTCGCAATTTCCTGAACAGAATACGGCCAGAAATTTGTAAACTTTAATGCCGGTCGCGACAAATATTGCAGTTACCTTCGCCAACTGTATACTTATCCAGTGCTGGAGGGGGTATGCGTAAAATCATTCATGTCGATATGGACTGCTTCTATGCTGCGGTGGAGATGCGCGATAATCCCCTGTTGCGTGACATCCCGATTGCCATCGGTGGCAGCCGCGAACGTCGCGGCGTCATCAGTACCGCTAACTATCCGGCGCGCAAATATGGCGTGCGCAGCGCCATGCCGACCGGGATGGCGCTGAAGTTATGTCCCCATCTGCGGCTGCTGCCCGGACGCTTTGACGCCTATAAAGAAGCCTCGGCGCAGATCCGCGAGATCTTCTCGCGCTACACACCGCTGATTGAACCGCTGTCGCTGGATGAAGCCTATCTGGATGTGACAGACAGTCCACACTGTCACGGCTCCGCCACCCTGATCGCCCAGGATATTCGCGCCACCATCCTGCGTGAGACCCGGCTCACCGCCTCGGCCGGTATCGCCCCGATTAAATTCCTGGCAAAAATCGCCTCCGACCTGAATAAGCCGGACGGGCAGTTTGTTATCACGCCAGCGGAGATGTCCGGATTTTTACTGACGCTGCCGCTGGCAAAAATCCCTGGCGTCGGCAAGGTCTCGGCAAAAAAGCTGGAAGAGATGGGGCTGGTCACCTGCGGTGATGTCCAGAAGGCAGATTTAGCCCAGCTGCTGAAGCGCTTTGGTAAATTTGGTCGGGTGCTGTGGGAGCGCAGCAACGGCATCGACGAGCGTGACGTGGTGGTTGAGCGGGAACGTAAATCACTCGGCGTGGAGCGTACGTTGGCAGAAGACATTAACGACTGGGACGCCTGCCTGGAGATCATCGATTTTCTCTACGCCGAGCTGGATCGCCGGCTGGGCCAGATCCGACCCGATAAGCAGGTCGCGCGTCAGGGGGTGAAACTCAAGTTCAGCGACTTTCAGCAGACCACCCAGGAGCATATCTGGCCGGTGCTGAATAAAGAGGACATGATCGCGATTGCCAGAAAAACCTGGGATGAGCGCCGGGCCGGACGGGGCGTCAGGCTGGTGGGGCTGCACGTCACCCTGCTCGATCCGCAGCTGGAACGGCAGCTGCTGCTGGGGTTGTAACCGTCAGCCTCACCGACCGGTAAGGCTGACATCCAATTACTTCTTATATTTCGCCGCCAGCGTGGCAAACCACGGCGCGACGAAATCATCATTACCGCCCCATCCAGGCACGATTTTATTCAGCGAGGCAACGTTCACCGCGCCGGGCTGGCTGTTGAGCTGCTGCTGAGAGATCGACGCCGCCTTAAACTGATACGTGGCTGGCGTCGCTTCACCGGCAATCTTTTTCGCTACCAGACGCATGTTCACCGCGCCGATGGTTTTAGGATCGACCGCCACGGTCTGGACCCACGGGCTGTTCTTCTCACGCATCAGTTGCAGATCCTGGTTCGACACATCGATGCTGTAGAGCTTGATCTCGGTACGGCCATTCTCCTGTAGCGCTTTATAGGCGCCCTGGCTGAACGCATCCCATGCGCCCCAGATCGCATCGATTTTGCCTTTCGGGTATTTAGCCAGAATGGCGCCAATCTTGTTGGCGGTATCGCCCTGAACATCGGTGGAGACGGCGCCAATCGACTCCAGCTGATGAATGCCTGGATTCTCCTTCAGCAGTTTCTCGTACACCACCTGACGGCGTTCCATAGGCGGGAAACCGGCGACCCACAGTTTGACGATATTGGCTTTGCCGTTGAAATCTTTAATTAACTGACCCAGCGACAGCTGCGCCAGAGAGGCGTCATCCTGCGCGGTGACGGTGACACCGTCAATCGGGCTATCAACCGGGGTATCAAACACCGACACTTTAATGCCCGCGTCGGCGATGCGTTTGACCAGGCCGCTGGCGTAAGGCGCTTTGCCGTGCGACAGCACGATACCGTCATACTTCTGGCTGATCGCCTGGTTAACGAAATCCTGGAAACGCGCATCGTCGCCGTTGCTCAGAAAGGTGCTGACCTTAAAGCCCAGCTGGCGACCCTGCTGAATGGCACCGGCGACAAACTGGGTGGTGTTATCGTCAGAACCGAGGTTACGGATCACCGCGATGCGGATCGGGCCGTCATGGCTGGCGATGGCAGCCGGTACCGGGGTGACGGTATCCGCGAAAGCGGCGCTGGCGTTCAGCAGGCTCAGTGCCAGCAGCGAGAGCGTTATTTTTTGCATTATTATCAACTCCGGGTAATGCGCCTTAGCGGCGCTGAATATAGGTCATGGCCAGTGCCAGAGCCAGCACCAGTCCTTTAATAATGTCCATGGCGTAGTAGGGGACGGAGAGCATCACCAGCCCGTTCTGCAGCACCCCGAGGATCACCGCACCGACCAGCGTGCCGAGCGCATTCGGTTTGCCCGATCCCGCCAGCGAGAAGCCGATCCACGCTGCCGCCACCGCGTCCATCAGATAGCCGCCGCCGGCGTTAACCTGCGATGAGCCGATACGCGAGGCGAGCAGAATGCCGCCCAGTCCGGCCAGCAGCGAGGCGATCACATAGGCCAGCACGCGATAGCGGGTAGTGCGGATACCGGAGAGCCGCGCCGCTTCGGGATTGCCGCCCAGCGCATACATCCGGCGGCCATGTTTGGTCAGCGACAGCGCCAGCTGCGCCACCACCGTGACCACCAGCATAATAATGACGATGGTCGGCACCTGGCCCAGCAGGCCAAACGCTGCCGGAATGGTGCCTTCCGCCATATCGCCGCCTGGCAGCACCATGTTTTCGGTGATGGAACCGCCAAAGCTGTAGGTCATCGCCACGCCCTGAATCACAAACAGCGTTGCCAGCGTCGCCAGCATGTCGGGGATGCGCAGGATCACAATCAGAAAGGCGTTAAACAGCCCGACCAGGGTGCAGAGCGCCAGGGTGATCAGGATCGCCTGAGTGGTATCCATGCCGTACCAGACAAACAGCGATATCACCAGCGCGTTGGCCAGCGAAGCGGTTGAGCCAACCGACAGATCAAAGCCGCCGACGGTGAGTGAAATCGATACGCCAACCGCGATGACCGTGACAATCGCAATCGATCGCAGAATATTGATGATGTTATTGGGTTCGAGAAAACTGTCTGAGGCCAGACCAAAGGCAGCGATCAGGATCACCACCGTCAGTAACATGCCCCATTTATAGAGGAAATCGAACAGTTGATGACGCCACGACGTGGACGGCAGATTCAGGCTGGTTTCTTTGCTGCTCACGCAGGGGTTCCTCCGGTGGAATAAAGCAAAAGCGTCTCTTCGGTAACGTCGCGCGCGGCCAGTTCGGCTACGATGCGTCCATCCCACAGCACGCAAATCCGGTCGCATAAGCCGACCAGTTCAGAAAATTCACCTGACGCGTAGATAATGCCTTTACCTTCGCGCGCCAGGCTGTCGATCAGGGTGAAGAGTTCGGTTTTGGCTTTGATATCGACGCCTTTGGTCGGCTCATCGAAAATCAGGACATCGGCGTTGTTGCGCAGCCATTTACCAATCGCCACTTTCTGCTGGTTACCGCCAGAGAGGCGACGAAGCGGCTGGGCCGGGCCGGTGGTGCGCACCTGAAGCCGCTGAATCACCTGTTCTGCCCAGCGCCACGCCTGGCGATGCCCGAACAGGCTCCAGCGAGAGAAACTGTCGTCCGCACTGACGCTGAGGTTCATCGCTACCGACTCATCAATAAAAATGCCTTCTTTACGCCGTTCTTCCGGCACCAGCGCCATGCGCCGGCTGACTGAATCGTGCGGGGATTTCGGCCGCCACGGCTGGCCGTGCAGCTCGCCTTTAGTGATGCGGCTTTTACTGGCGCCAAACAGCGCTTTACACAGTTCGGTTTTGCCGGCACCGGCCAGTCCGGCGATGCCGAGAATTTCCCCTTTGTGCAGCCGCAGCGAGATATCCTGCAACAGATGTTCATCATGCAGCCCGTCAACCGCCAGCAGCAGCGGCTGCGGTTGCGGTTCACGTCGGGCGGGATAGATATCGGTGAGCTGATGCCCAAGCATTTTTTCCACGATCTGCTCGCCACTCAGCGCCGCCATCGGCCCGCTCTCAATCAGCCGGCCGTCGCGCAGTACCGTCAGGCGATCGCAGATCGCTTTCAGTTCGTGAATACGGTGCGAGATAAAAATCACGCCGATGCCGCTGGCCTGCAGGCGACGCACCACGGTGAACAAGCGTTCGCTCTCATGCTGATCCAGCGGGGCGGTCGGCTCATCCAGAATCAGAAAGCGGCAATGATGCGACAGCGCACGCGCCAGCAGAATCTGTTGCTTTTCAGCCAGAGTGCAGCGCTCAACCAGCCGGTTAACGTCCAGCGTCACCTCCAGCTGTGCCAGCAGAGTGCGCGCCTGGCGACGGATCTCGCCCCAGTGATAGCCGTGACCCGGCTCCGCCAGCCGATCCAGCAGAATGTTTTCCGCCACGCTGAGCTGCGGCACCAGTGCCACGTCTACTTCCTGCTGAACCAGATGGATACCGAGCTGTTTAGCATCACGCGGCGTGCGGATGGAGACCGGCTCACCATCCAGCAGGATCTCGCCGCTGTAGTGGCTGTGCGCACCGGACAGTATCGCCATCAGGGTCGATTTGCCTGCGCCATTCGCGCCGGTCAGCGCGTGAACAGAGTGGCCTTCGCTGACAAAATCGACCGACGTGAGCGCGGCGAACCCGCCAAAAGCGATGGAGATGTTACGCATCTCAAGGCGGTTTAACGCAGCCATGTCACCATTCTCCTGAAGAATCACTGGCCGCATTTTTTCCTGAAGCTTCAGGCGCGGCAACGACCGAAAGCGCATAAGCTAGCACGAAACGGTCTTAGCCATCCAGACATCTGGACATAATGGTGGCTATAACCAGCGAAGCGCGAAAGCGTGGCGGTTTCAGGTGGGGAAGGGCGTTCAGGGTGGTGAATTATGCTATTGCGGCACGGCAGGCATAAAAAAACCAGGCCGGAGCCTGGTTAAACTTTTTGCGGTGAGATTACTTTTCTGGCACCGCATTCAGCAAGGTGGTCAGCAATTTCCAGTAAAGGCCGACGCTTTCAATATGCACCTGCTCATCCGGTGAGTGTGGACCGGTGATGGTCGGACCGATCGACACCATATCCATCTGCGGATAAGGTTTTTTGAACAGACCGCACTCCAGACCGGCATGAATCACCTGAATGTTGGGCGTTTTGTCGAACAGCGCGATATAGGTCTGACGGGTCAGCGCCATGATCGGCGAGTCCGCGTCCGGCTGCCAGCCTGGGTAGCCGCCTTTCGCTTTGGTCTGCGCGCCTGCCAGTTGGCCCAGCGAGGTCAGCATCTGCACCACATAATCGCGTCCGGTGTCGATCAGCGAGCGGATCAGGCAGTTGATTTCGGCTTTATCCGCGTCCATCGTCACTACGCCGATATTCAGCGAAGTTTCGACCACGCCTTTCGCCACATCTGAATTACGGATCACACCGTTTGGCGTGCTGTTCAGCAGATTCAGGAAGCGATCGCGGCTGTCAGTGGTTAATGCTTCACCCTGATGGGCCAGCGGTTCGGTGACCAGCGCGATGTTCGGCTCTTTAATGCCGTGCTCGTTCTGGATGGCGGTCAGGAAATGCGCCGCAGCAGATTTCAGCGCATCGGCCTTGTGGCTCTCGACGGCAACGGTCGCAAAGGCTTCACGCGGAATGGCGTTACGCAGCGTACCGCCGCTAAACGCCAGCAGACGCAGGTCCAGTTCGGCAGCGTGCGCCGCCAGGAAACGCGCCAGCAGTTTGTTGGCGTTGCCGAGGCCCATATGAATATCGGCACCGGAGTGACCGCCGCGCAGCCCTTTCAGCGTCAGCTTCAGGGTCTCGAACGCAGCAGGCACCGCTTCACGGGTCAGTGGCAGGGTAGTGACGAAGTCAATACCACCCGCGCAGCCCATGTAGATCTCACCTTCTTCTTCCGAATCGGTGTTGATCAGGATGTCAGCCTGCAGCCAGTTCGGTTGCAGACCAAAAGCCCCATCCATGCCGGTTTCTTCGGTCATGGTCAGCAGCACTTCCAGCGGACCGTGAGTCAGGCTGCTGTCAGCCAGCACCGCCAGCGCCGAGGCCATACCGATGCCGTTGTCTGCGCCCAGTGTGGTGCCGCGCGCTTTCACCCATTCGCCATCAATCCACGGCTGAATCGGATCTTTGGTGAAGTCGTGTACGGTATCGTTATTCTTCTGCGGCACCATATCGAGGTGCGCCTGCAGCGCAACGGGCTTGCGGTTTTCCATCCCGGCAGTGGCGGGTTTACGAATCAGGATATTGCCGACCTGATCGCGCTCACACCAGAAGCCTTGCTCTTTGGCCCAGCCGACGATGTAACTCGCCAGCGCTTCTTCATGAAAAGAGGGATGAGGAATAGAGCAAATCTTAGCGAAAATATCCCACAGTGGCTGTGGAGAGAGTTGAGACAATTCAGACACGACAAGTCTCCTGTGTCAGTGCGCCGGACCAGCCGGACATCGCGAGTTTCCAGTGAAAGATCGCCGCCAGAGAATCTGGCGAGATGGCCTGAGAATATCACTGTTTTTCGTCGGGTGTGCACTCAGACGCGCTAAAAAGCCGCAACCGACGCGCGGGTGCTGGTTTTTAGCGCGTCAACTCCTTATAATCTCGCGCAACCTTTTCCCCGTTGCACATTTTTAAGCCACTCCGGTTGGCTGGGATTCCTATTCTATGAGCGAAAAATACGTCGTTACCTGGGACATGCTACAGATTCATGCCCGTAAACTGGCTCAGCGCCTGCTTCCTGTTGAACAGTGGAAAGGCATTATCGCGGTCAGCCGCGGCGGTCTGGTACCGGCTTCGCTGCTGGCGCGTGAACTGGGGATTCGCTATGTCGATACCGTCTGCATCTCCAGCTACGACCACGATCATCAGCGCGAAATGAAAGTACTGAAGCGCGCAGAAGGCGATGGCGAAGGCTTTATCGTGATCGATGACCTCGTCGATACCGGCGGCACCGCGCAGGCGATCCGCGAGATGTACCCGAAAGCCCGTTTCTGCACCATTTTTGCCAAGCCGGCCGGACGCCAGCTGGTGGATGATTACATCGTCGACATTCCGCAGAATACCTGGATCGAGCAGCCGTGGGACATGGGCGTGGTTTACATTCCGCCAATCGTTAAAAGCTGATTGATGCGCCTCAAACAACGCCCGGTTTTCCGGGCGTTGTGCTTTCTGCACCTCGCACCCTGAACTGGCGTACAGTAGACTTAGCCATCGCCGTTTCTGCCGCAGGAGAAGTGAGTATGTCGAGCAAAAATCTCAGCGAGGAGTTGTTCAAACCCCGCTTTAAACATCCTGAAACCTCTTCTTTAGTTCGTCGCCAGCATCACACGACGCCCGAGCTGCACTCCGCCCTGGATGGCGACAGCCAGCGCGGCTGGTATCGTATGCTGAACAAGCTGATGTGGACCTGGCGCGGCCTCACGCCGCAGGAGATCAGCGAAGTGCTGGCGCGCATCGCCATCAGCAACGTAGAGCATACTGACGAGACGTTGCTGGACACGGTGATTGGTTTCCGTGGCGGCAACTGGAACTTTGAATGGTGTCGCCAGGCGGGTATCTGGCAGCAGAAAGCGCTGGAGTGCAGCGACGACAGTGAAGCGGGCGAATACTGGCTGCACGCGGCGCATCTCTATAGCGTGGCCGCCTATCCCTATATTAAAGGCGATGAGCTGGCCGATCAGGCGCAGACGCTGGCGAATCGCGCTTATGAAGAGGCGACGCAGCGGCTGCCGGGTGAGCTGAAGCCGCTGACATTTGCCATCAGCGGCGGCAGCCCGGTCAGCGGTTTCCTGCATATGCCCGCTGGCGTCGAGGCGCCTTATCCCACCGTGCTGTTCTGCGGCGCGCTCGATTCACTCCAGAGTGACCACTATCGTCTGTTTCATGACTATCTGGCGCCGCGCGGTATCGCGATGCTGACCATTGATGTGCCGTCCGTTGGCAACTCGGTGAAGTGGACCCTGAATCAGGACACCAGCTTTTTGCACCAGCAGGTGCTGCGCCAGCTGGAAACCGTGCCGTGGATCGATCACACTCGCGTGGCGGCCTTTGGCTATCGCTTTGGTGCTAACGTGGCGGTGCGGCTGGCTTACCTCGAATCACAGCGGCTGCGCGCGGTGGCCTGTCTCGGCCCGATTGTGCATGCGCTGCTGACCCAGACGGCGCTGCAGGATGAGATTCCGGATATGTACATGGATATGCTGGCGAGCCGGCTGGGAATGGCTTCCTCGTCTGACCGCTCCCTGCGAACCGAACTTAACCGCTATTCGCTGAAAACTCAGGGACTGCTGGGCCGCCGCACGCCGACGCCGATGCTGTCCGGCTACTGGCAGAACGACCTGTTCAGCCCGGAAGAGGAGAGCAAGCTGATTGCCAACTCCTCGGCAGAGGGCAAAGCGTTGCTGATCCCGGTGAAACCGATGATGGCCAGTTTTGACCGGGCGCTAAATGAAATTTGCGACTGGCTGGAGAAGCGTTTAAAAAGGTAACTGGCAAAATTTACAGTATTTGCTACAACTATTACCTGAATTATTCCGACTGCGGTGCCGCACTTCACTCACCTCAGGCTGTGATGCCAGCGACATGACGTGGAGCAGACGGCGGCAGTCCGGATGATTGAGGATCGATATCGGTCAAAACCTATGGAGAATTAGCATGACGTTACCGAGTGGTCATCCCCGCAGTCGCCTGCTTAAGCGCTTCACTGAGCTGGGGCCGTATATTCGCGATGGGAAATGTGGTGAAACCCGTTTCTTTTTCGACTGCCTGGCTGCCTGCGTCAATGTGAAACCGGCACCGGAACTGCGTGAGTTCTGGGGCTGGTGGATGGAGCTGGAAGCGCAGGCCGATCACTTTACCTACGTCTACCATATCGGTTTGTTCGATAAAGAGGGCGACTGGTCGGTGGCAACCGTAAAAGGCAAAGAGAACACGGCGCGCGTGGAAGAAACCTTACGGAATTTCCACACCCGCCTGAAAGCGATGCTGCAGGAATTTGAGCTTGGGCTGATTCCGGCCAGCGATTTCGATGAGAAACCGGTTAAGCTCAGTGCCTGATCGGCGGGTTTAATAACAGAAAAGGGGCGAGTTAAACACTCGCCCCTTTTTTTATGCAGACACATTCAGATTAAGGGTAACGCACTGCGTACCCGCGTCCGCCACAGCAATCAACAGGGACGGCGCGGGTGCGACAGATATCAGAACTGGTAAGTCATACCCACGGCAACCACGTCATCGTTGTTGATTGACAGGGCGTTATCGTCATCCAGCTGGTTGATTTTGTAATCCACAAAAGCGGACATGTTTTTGTTGAAGTAGTAGGTGGCACCCACATCGATATATTTCACCAGATCCGCATCGCCGATGCCGTTCTCGATGTCTTTGCCTTTGGTCTGGACATAGCCGATAGACGGACGCAGGCCGAAATCAAACTGATACTGCGCCACCAGCTCGATGTTCTGGGCTTTGTTGGCGGCACCGGCTACGGCAGCACCGGTGTTGCGGTTGGTGCCGCTGATTGGCGTCATGTTGCGGGTGTCGGTATAGATAGCCGCCAGGTAAACGCTGTTGGCATCATACTTCACGCCTGCGCCCCATGAATCTGCACGGTCACCGCCGCCATAGGCACGCGCCTGCTGCTGGTTGGTGCGGTCAGAGGAGGTAATGGCACTCATCAGACTCACGCCGCTATCGCCCAGGGCATAGCCGAGTGACGCACCGTAACCATCGCCGTTCTGGCGGTTGATGTCGGTACGGCTGTTGGCGCTGCTGGCGTCATTTTTGCCCTGATACTGCAGTGCAAATTTCAGACCATCCACCAGGCCGAAGAAGTTGTTGTTGCGGTACGTCGCTACGCCGGTGGCGCGCTGGGTCATAAAGTTATCAGAACGCGCGGTGCCGTCACCGCCAAATTCCGGGAACACGTCGGTCCAGGATTCAACGTCATACAGCACGCCATAGTTACGGCCGTAGTCGACAGATCCATACTGTGAGAATTTCAGACCGGCAAAACCGAGGCGGGTTTTGTTACCGTTGTTGGCATCGCTGCCTTCGGAGTTGTTGACGTTGTACTGATATTCCCACTGACCGTAACCGGTCATCAGGTCGTTGATCTGCGTCTGGCCTTTGAAGCCGATACGCACGTAGGATTTGTCGCCATCTGAGCCGGCATTATCGCTGAAGTAATGTTCAGCTTTCACTTTGCCGTAAAAGTCCAGTTTGTTGCCATCTTTGTTATAGACTTCGGCAGCCTGTGCGGTAGACGCCAGCGCCAGAGCGGAGATGATCATTGCCAGTGTGCTTTTCTTCATTTGCTATCAATCCCAATGTGTACGTCAAAAAGTTGTGAAAGTTTTTGTAAAACACCGACTTTTTACCGGTCGGCGATGAACTTTTTATGACACTTTTCGTGATTTCTTGTTAACCGTGAACTTTTGGTCTACGCCCTTGTCCGCGTAAAATCGTGCTTTTCCCCCGCTGGCTGTTGGCTTCCTTATCGACTCCTGTTAAAACGTCCTTTCGTAAAAATTTTTCACTACGGCAGGAAATATGAGTGGCAGTCAGACCTTAGTGGTCAAATTGGGTACCAGCGTTCTCACCGGCGGGTCACGCCGGCTGAATCGGGCGCACATGGTGGAGCTGGTTCGTCAGTGTGCTCAGCAGCATGCTGCAGGCCACCGCATTGTGATCGTCACCTCCGGCGCGATGGCGGCCGGACGCGAACATCTGGGTTACCCCGAACTGCCGCCGACCATCGCCTCAAAGCAGCTGCTGGCTGCGGTGGGGCAGAGCCGTCTGATCCAGCTGTGGGAGCAGTTATTCTCCATCTATGGCATTCACATCGGTCAGATGTTACTGACCCGCGCCGACATGGAAGATCGCGAGCGTTTTCTGAATGCCCGCGACACGCTGCGCGCACTGCTCGATAACCACATTGTGCCGGTGATCAATGAGAACGATGCGGTGGCAACCGCCGAGATTAAGGTGGGCGACAATGACAACCTGTCGGCGCTGGCGGCGATGCTCGGCGGCGCGGACAAACTGCTGCTGCTGACCGATCAGCAGGGCCTGTTTACCGCCGATCCGCGCAGTAATCCCGACGCTGAGCTGATCAGCGACGTGCATGTGATTGACGATGCGTTACGCTCATTAGCAGGCGGCAGCGTTTCGGGACTGGGCACCGGTGGAATGTCGACCAAGCTGCAGGCGGCGGATGTCGCCTGTCGTGCCGGTATCGATGTGATCATCGCTTCAGGCAGCCGCAGCGGCGTGATCGGTGATGTGATTGATGGCAAGCCGGTAGGGACGCTGTTTCACGCTCAGCAGTCGCCGCTGGAAAACCGCAAACGCTGGATTTTTGGTGCACCGCCTGCCGGTGAACTGACGGTGGATGACGGCGCGCTGGCGGCGATTATCGAACGGGGCAGTTCGCTGCTGCCGAAAGGCATCCGCGCTATCCAGGGTAATTTTTCCCGCGGTGAAGTGATCCGCATTCGCAGCCTGCAGGGACGGGATATCGCCCACGGCGTATCGCGCTATAACAGCGACGCCATGCGGATGATTGCCGGACACCACAGTCAGCAGATCAGTGAAATCCTCGGCTATGAATATGGCCCGGTGGCGGTTCACCGCGACGACATGATCGTCAGTTAAGGAGCAAACAATGCTTGAAGAGATGGGAAAAGCGGCCCGCGCAGCAGCCTATCGCGTGGCCGATCTGTCGACCGCAGAGAAAAACCAGGTCCTGATGACCATTGCCGATCGTCTGGAAAACGAAAGTGCCGATATCCTGGCCGCTAATGAACTGGATTTAGCCGATGCGCGCCAGAACGGCATGAGCGCAGCCCTGTTAGATCGGCTGACGCTGAATCCGCAGCGGCTGAGCGGCATCGCCAGCGACGTCCGTCAGGTCTGTCAGCTGGCCGATCCGGTCGGGCAGCTGATTGATGGCGGTCTGCTCGACAGCGGGCTGCGTATCGAGCGCCGCCGTGTGCCGCTCGGCGTGGTGGCGGTGATTTATGAAGCGCGCCCCAATGTGACGGTGGATGTCGCCAGCCTGTGCCTGAAAACCGGCAACGCGGCGATTTTGCGCGGCGGGAAAGAGACGTGGCGCACCAACGCCGCCACGGTGCGCGTTATCCAGAACGCCCTGCAGCAGCACGGCTTACCGGCGGCGATTATCCAGGCGATTGAAAATCCCGATCGTGAACTGGTGAATCAGCTGCTCAGGCTGGATCGTTACGTTGATATGCTGATCCCGCGCGGCGGCGCGGCGCTGCACAAGCTGTGTCGTGAAAACTCCACCATTCCGGTGATCACCGGCGGCATCGGCGTCTGCCACATCTACATTGATGAAACCATGGAGATCGAACCGGCGCTTGAGGTGATTGTAAACGCCAAGAAACAGCGTCCCAGCGCCTGTAATTCGCTGGAGACCTTGCTGGTGGATCAGGCGATTGCCGACCGTTTTCTGCCCGCCTTCAGCGCTCGCATGGCGCAGGAAAATATTGTGCTGCACGCTGACAGCAACGTGCTGGCGCAGCTGCAACCGGGGCCGGCGCAGGTTAAACCGGTTAATCCGTCTCAGTATGATGATGAATGGCTGTCATTGGATCTCAATGTGAAGCGGGTGGCGAATATGGATGAGGCGATCGATCACATCCGCACACACGGCACTCAGCATTCCGATGCCATTCTGACCCGCAGCACCCGCAATGCTACCCGCTTTGTTCGTCAGGTGGATTCTTCAGCGGTCTACGTTAACGCCAGCACCCGCTTTACTGATGGCGGACAGTTTGGGCTGGGAGCGGAAGTTGCCGTCAGTACCCAGAAGCTGCACGCGCGTGGCCCGATGGGATTAGAGGCGCTGACCACCTACAAATGGATTGCCTGGGGCGACGACACCCTGCGGGCATAATCCCCCTCTTTTCTTTAACAAAACGGGAGTCTTTTTACAGACTCCCGTTTTTTTTATCGACCAATTCCGGTCCATTCAAAGTTAGAGTTTCTCGCCTGTAAGATAATTTTCTGCCGCTGTCGGGTCGCTTCAGCGGAAAAAGCTGACTGAATTTCACGCAATTCCTTACGGAAGATTCCTGAAAGCCGGTGCTATACGCGGCCTGAGGCAATATTTTTTGTTCAGGCGCAAACGGCAGAGGATAATGATAATTAGAAATGCTTGATAAAGCGGTTAGGTAGTAAACGGACGGTAATATAAAATGAACTGGTAGCAATAATGAAAATAACATCCAGTACCTCCTCTATGGCTGATTATTAACTAATGGTTAAAAAAGAAAGTACAAGACAAGCTTTCACCGCCAGGCTGATCGCGGCCTGTGAGAGTGCCGGCATTGTCGGACATGGACGAAACAAACAGGTTGCTAAGGCCCTGCAACAGCAAGGCTGTAAGATTTCAACGCCGGGGGTGTGGAAGTGGTTTAACGCCCAGTCAGTGCCCGATGGAGGTAACCTGCTGGCCCTCAGCCAGCTGCTGGGCGTCCGGGTCGAGTGGTTGCAGTACGGTATGGATCATCCGGCTGAACCGGTGACGTTCAGCGCGCTGACCAGCCATAAAAACGTGTTTCGCGTTGATAGCCTCGATATCGGCCAGAAAAGCGCGGCAGGCGTGCCTGCGCGCGATGAGTTTGTCGAAACCATCCACGCGATCGAATATGGTCAGGATGAGGCGCGGGTGCTATTCAATGGCCGCCCGGCAGAAAATATCCGCTTAATTGCCATCAACAGCGATTCGATGGCGGACACCTTCGCGCCCCGCGATCAGCTGTTTGTCGACATCAGCGTGCGGATGTTTGACGGTGACGGCATCTACATTTTCACGCTGGACGAGCAGCTCTACCTGAAACGCCTGCAGCTTCAGCATAAGAAAATAGCTGTTATATCAGACAATAAGCGCTACGAAACCTGGTATCTCAACCACGATGACGTGGCCAGCCTCAAGGTACTCGCCAAAGTCATCATGAGCCAGGCGCGAGACTATCAGATCCTCGGCTAAGCCCGTTGTCAGCGGTCCGGATCCGATTGCCTGCAAAAAAATAATCGACATAAATTCAAAAATTTAACCAGCGGTAAATAAAAAATTAACCAACAGTGTTTGATAAAGCATAAGAACCTGT
>Ga0302349_1000516_pt1 | contig 44745 bp, 38 predicted proteins | sample PhyAR1_FD_202176 | JGI IMG/M metagenome (GOLD analysis project Ga0302349, IMG submission 202176) | Leaf surface microbial communities from alfalfa plants in UC Gill Tract Community Farm, Albany, California, United States - DLSL A.R1... | ecosystem: Host-associated > Plants > Phyllosphere >... | reverse complement strand
TCAGGCCTCCACTCTTGTGCCCTTTTTAACAATACACACTGAAGTTTCAGAGCAGGCGGGGGCCGATCAGGGGCAGGCAATCCGCAGCGCTGAACAGAATGAGTCTGCCAGGAGAGCCCGCAGGACGCGGGCGAAAGGCGGGGCGGCACAGGATGTGCCATCCCCGGCGGTCCGTCAGGCAGAGGAATGACGTGAAGGAACCGCGCAGCGGCGCGAGGACCGCCAGCCCCGGAGCGGCACCAGACTGCGTTATCACCGGTCGCTTAACTGACGAGCATTAAGCCATAGCTGTCGGCTGGCGCTAATTCCTCGATCTGGCGCACATTCTCCGGCACAACGCAGCGGCTTTTTCTGCTTTTGTGCAGCGCCGCACTGGCGGTTGTGGCGGTTGCCAGAATTAAGCCAAATCAGCGTCGACGATCTCAACATTCGCACAATGACCAATGATTAGCCTCCTATCTATATTTGCTCAACAGGGGAATCTCAGCGGTATTCCTGAAAAAAACCTCGCGACGTAACCCGCCGCTTTTTAAGGAATTCACCTCATGGTTAAAGACAAAACGACCACCCGCACCACCCATGTTCGCATCTGGATCCTGTGTCTGATCCTGTTTCTGTCGGTGGTGGCGTATGCCGACCGTTCGATCCTGTCGATCTCCGGATCGGCGATTAAAGAGGAGTTCGGCCTGTCAGCGATCCAGCTCGGGCTGATCCTCTCCGCCTTCAGCTGGGCTTATGTCATTGGGCAGATCCCCGGCGGGCTGTTTCTCGATCGCTTTGGTGCCAAAAAGGTCTATGGCGTGACGCTGGCGCTCTGGTCGGTCTCGACGCTGGCGATGGGCTTCGTCGGTGAGTTCTCCACCGGCCTGAGCGGCGCACTGATGCTGATGTTCGGCCTGCGTTTTCTGCTGGGACTGATTGAAGCTCCCAGTTTCCCCGCCAATGCGCGGGTGGTGATTATGTGGTTCCCTGGCGCAGAGCGCGGTCGCGCCTCGTCGCTGTTCAGCTCAGCACAATATTTCGCTGTCGCCATCTTCTCGCCGCTGTCGGGCTGGCTGGTATCGCGCTTCGGCTGGGAATGGCCGTTCTTCGTGCTGGGCGGTATCGGCGTGCTGGCGGTGTTTGTCTGGGCCGCCTATATGCGCGAGCCGCGCAACCATCCCGGCGTATCAGAAAGCGAACTGCAGCACATTATTAAAGGCGGCGGCCTGGTGGATATCGATGCCGCACAGACCCTCAAAGCGCGTCCGCCGGTCAGTAAAGCGATGTTCAGAAAGCTGCTGACTAACCGCATGTTGTGGTGCGCCTATCTCGGCCAGTACTGCATTATCGCGCTGAGCTACTTCTTCATTACCTGGTTTCCAATCTATCTGGTGCAGGCGCGCGGGATGGACATCATGGAAGCGGGCTTTGCCACCATTGCACCGGCGCTGTTCGGCTTCCTCGGCGGCATCAGCGGCGGCTATATCTCTGACAAACTGATTGCCAGAGGCTGGAGCGTCTCCTGGGCGCGCAAAACGCCCTATATCGTCGGGATGCTGATGGCGGCCAGCCTGGTGCTGGCGGCGGTCATCCCCAGCAACGTCGGCATTATCGCCATTATGTCCTTTGCCTTTTATGGCAAAGGAGTGGCGGCGGGCGCCGGAACCTGGACGGTGATCAGCGACACCGCGCCGAAAGAAGCGGTCGGCCTGGCAGGCTCAATTTTTAACGGCATCGGCAATATCGCCGGTTTCACCACGCCGCTGCTGTTCGGCATCATCGTCGGCCTGACCGGCAGCTACGGCATCGGGCTGGCCTTCGTTGCTGCGCACTGTGTAGTGGCGGCACTGCTGTTCCTGCTGGTGATGGGACCGATTGAACGGGTCGGCGAACAGAATCAACGGCCGGTATCCTACGAAAAACAGGGGAAAGAAGATGGCATTAAAGCAATGTAACGTGCTGATTAAGGGAAAATTTCTGCCACCACAGCTGATAGCGAATATCGAAACGTCTTTTACCGCCTATCGGCTGTGGGAAGCGGACGACGAAGCGGCTTTTCTGGCGGAAATGGGTGCAAAAATCGACATGCTGGTCACCAGCGGCAATGCGGTAATGGGCGCACCGGCGGCGCTGATTGCGGCGCTGCCCAATCTCAGGGCGATCTGCAGCAACGGCGTCGGTTACGACAGCATCGACATGGCGGCGGCCCGGGCGCGCAACATTGTGGTGACCAATACGCCCGAGGTACTGAATGAGTGCGTCGCGGACCTCGGCATGGCGCTGCTGCTGGACGTGGCGCGACGCATCAGCGAAGCGGACCGCTTTACCCGCGCCGGCCACTGGCAGCAGGGACGTTTTCCGCTGAGCCGCAAAGTGGGTGGCAAGGTGTGCGGCATCGTCGGGCTGGGCAATATCGGTCAGGCGGTGGCAAAGCGGGCGCAGGCGTTTGATATGACGATTCACTACTACAACCCGCGCTCACGCCCGGATGTGCCTTATATCCGTCACGACAGCCTTGTCTCACTGGCGCAGCAGGCAGATTTCCTGGTGCTGACGCTGCCCGGCGGGGCGGCCACACGGCAGATCATCAACGCCGAAGTTCTGCAGGCGCTGGGTCCGCAGGGTTATCTGATTAATATTGCGCGCGGCAGCGTGGTCGATCAGCAAGCGCTGATTACGGCGCTGGAAAGCGGGCAGATCGCCGGGGCCGGGCTGGATGTGTTTGAGCAGGAACCGCAGGTGCCTGCGGCGCTGCGTCAGTGTGACAACGTGGTGATCACCCCGCACATCGCCAGCAATACCACAGAAACCATGGCGGCGATGGCCGATCTGGTGTTCGAAAACATGCTGGCGTTCGCCAGCGGTAAAGCGGTGCTGACTCCGGTAGCGTAACGTACCGGCGATGCCGTGGCGGGCATCGCCGTAGTGCCAGCGAAAACCTGTGAACAGGATGCTTTTCCCCGCGATTTATCCTGCCTCCTCCGACCACACACTCCGCACAAAACGGCCTGAAGAAATTTTGTCCAGCTGCCGATATCACCTTACCCCCCGCTGATATTAAGGAGTGATATCGTGATAAAGCTGATTACCGTTGACGAATTACGTCCAGGCATGTTTATCCACAAACTGGAGGTCTGGTGGATAAAAGACAAACGTATTCGCAACCAGATGCTGATCACCGATCCACGACAAATCGCTATGCTACGCAACGAAGGGATCCAGCAACTCTGGATCGACCTCGATCGATCGGTGCAGGCGCCGATCGCGCCGGTTGTGACAAAAAGGTCGATCGCCCGGACGCCGTTTTTCCAGGAGCTGGATCAGGCGCAGCAGATCTTTCAGCAGGGCAAATCGAAAGTGCTGGCAATGTTTAACGAGGCGCGTCTCGGGACCAGCCTTAACCTCGATTATATGATGGATCTAGTGGATGAAATCTCCGGATCGATCCGGCGTGAGCCTTCTGCGCTACTGAGCGTGGCGCGGCTGAAAAATCACGATGATTATACCTATCTGCATTCGATGGCGGTCTGCGGGCTGATGATTTCGCTGGGTAAAAGGCTCGGGCTGAATGAGATCCAGCTGCGGCGCGTTGGGATGGGCGGCTTGCTGCATGATGTGGGCAAAGCGGCGGTGCCGCTGGCGATCCTGAACAAAGCGGGCAAGCTGACCGACGACGAATTTACTATCATGCGGCAGCACCCCATCGTCGGCGCGCAGATGCTGATGGAGGCCAATGCCGACGCCGATCTGCTGGATATTGCGCTGCACCATCATGAAAAGTATGACGGCAGCGGCTATCCGCACGGCCTGAAAGGCGAGGAGATTTCGCTCTATGCCCGCATGGCGACGGTGTGCGATGTCTATGACGCCATCACCTCGACGCGCGCCTACCGCACCGGCTGGACGCCCGCCGAGGCGATGCATCAGATGCTGAGCTGGCGCGGCCACTTCGATAACGGCCTGCTGCACGCCTTTGTCCGCACCATCGGCATTTATCCGGTCGGTTCACTGGTGCGGCTGGCCTCAGGTCGGGTGGCACTGGTGGTGAAAGCGGGTGAAAAATCGCTGATGAAGCCCTGTGTCCACGTTTTCTGGTCGCTGCATGCCCAGCGCGAAATGAAACCGGAAGAGCTCGACCTCGGCGACAGCTTCTGTACCGACAGCATCGTCGGGGCGGAAGACAGCACGCGGTGGGGCAATGTCGACCTCAACCGCATCTGGGCGCTGGAAGTCGCCTGATTTTTCGCCATTTTTACACTATTTTTACGCCCGCCCGCTGCATTTTAACCCCTTCTTTATACGCCGCCGCGCAAGCTAATCAGCAAATCCAAACCTCTGGAGGTTCCTGTGAGCGTGGGCGTAATAACCGGCATTGTGCTGGTGGTGTTGTTACTGGGCTATCTGATCTATGCCCTGTTAAATGCGGAGGCCTTCTGATGGCGGCTAATGCTTTTTTACTCGTCGGATGTTACCTGCTGCTGTTAATGGTGCTGGCGCAGCCGCTTGGCCGCGGGCTGGCGGCATTGATTGCCGATAAGCCGGTGTTCGCCCGGGCCGAAGCGCCGCTGTGGCGACTGCTGGGCGCAGAGCAAAGCGAGATGCGCTGGCCGCACTATCTGCTGGCGATCCTGCTGTTTAATGCGCTCGGCTTTGCGCTGCTGCTGGCGATTTTACTGCTGCAGGGCACGCTGCCGCTTAACCCGCAGGGACTGCCGGGCCTGAGCTGGCATCTGGCGCTCAATACCGCGGTCAGCTTCGTCACCAACACCAACTGGCAGTCCTACAGCGGTGAAAGCACCCTGAGCTATTTCAGTCAGATGGTGGGCCTGACGGTGCAGAACTTCCTGTCGGCGGCGACCGGTATTGCGGTGGCGTTTGCGCTGATTCGCGGCTTCGCCCAGCGCGGCATCGGGACGCTCGGCAACGCCTGGCGTGACCTGACGCGCATCACGCTCTATGTGCTGCTGCCAATCAGCCTGCTGATGGCGCTGGTGTTTGTCAGCCAGGGCAGCATTCAGACGCTGTCGCCCTATCACACGCTCACCACGCTGGAAGGCACGCAGCAAACGCTGGCGATGGGCCCGGTCGCCTCGCAGGAAGCGATCAAAATGCTCGGCACCAACGGCGGCGGCTTCTTTAACGCCAACTCCTCTCATCCGTTTGAAAATCCGAATCTGCTGACCAACCTAATCCAGATGCTGAGCATTTTCCTGATCCCGGCGGCGCTCTGCTTTGCCTTTGGTGAAAGCGTGCGCGATCGCCGTCAGGGCAACATGCTGCTGTGGGCGATGACGCTGATGTTTGTGGTGGCGGTGGCAGTCGTCATGTGGGCAGAACTGCGCGGCAACCCGCACTTCCTCCAGCTGGGGGCCGACAGCGCCATCAACATGGAGGGCAAAGAGACCCGCTTTGGCATTCTTAACAGCAGCCTGTTTGCGGTGATCACCACGGCGGCTTCCTGCGGTGCGGTCAACGCCATGCACGACTCCTTCACCGCGCTGGGCGGCATGGTGCCGATGTGGCTGATGCAGCTGGGTGAAGTGGTGTTCGGCGGCGTCGGTGCCGGACTCTACGGGATGCTGCTGTTTGTGCTGCTGGCGGTATTTATCGCCGGGCTGATGATCGGCCGTACCCCGGAATTTCTCGGTAAAAAGATCGACGTGTGGGAGATGAAAATGACCGCGCTGGCGATTCTGGTGACGCCGGCGCTGGTGTTAATCGGCACCGCGCTGGCGATGATGACCGACGCCGGTCGCTCAGCGATGGCTAACCCCGGCATTCACGGCTTCAGTGAAGTGCTCTACGCGGTCTCGTCGGCGGCCAATAACAACGGCAGCGCCTTTGCCGGGCTGAGCGCCAACACGCCGTTCTGGAACCTGCTGCTGGCCGCCTGCATGCTGCTGGGTCGCTTCGGCATCATCATTCCGGTGCTGGCGATTGCCGGTGCCATGGCGGTGAAAAAAGTGCAGCCGGTGGGCAACGGCACGCTGCCGACTCACGGCCCGCTGTTTATTGCGCTGCTGGTCGGTACCGTGCTGCTGGTGGGGGCGCTGACCTTTATTCCTGCTCTGGCGCTGGGCCCGGTGGCTGAGCATCTGCAACTTGTTCAGGGACAATCCTCATGAGTCGTCAACAACAGGCGTTATTTGACGCGGCGCTGCTGCGTACTTCAGCCTGGGATGCGCTGAAAAAGCTCGATCCACGGGTGCAGTTCCGTAATCCGGTGATGTTTGTGGTCTACCTTGGCAGCATTCTCACCTCATTGCTGGCGCTGGCGATGCTGGCTGGCAAACTGAACGGCAGCGCCAGTTTTACCGGCGCAATTGCGGTCTGGCTGTGGTTCACCGTGCTGTTTGCCAATCTGGCCGAGGCGCTGGCGGAAGGGCGCAGTAAAGCCCAGGCCAGCAGCCTGAAAGGGGTGAAAAAGACCAGCTTTGCCAAAAAACTCACGGCGGCGCGCTATGGCGCAGAGTGGCAGCAGGTGAGCGCCGATCAGCTGCGTAAAGGCGACGCGGTGCTGGTGGAAGCGGGCGACATCATTCCGTGCGACGGCGAAGTGATAGAAGGCGGAGCTTCGGTGGATGAGAGCGCGATTACCGGCGAATCCGCGCCGGTCATCCGTGAATCGGGCGGTGATTTCGCGTCGGTAACCGGCGGGACCCGCATTCTCTCGGACTGGCTGGTGATCACCTGTAGCGCCAATCCGGGCGAAACCTTTCTTGACCGGATGATCGCCATGGTGGAAGGAGCCAAACGGCGTAAAACCCCGAATGAGATCGCCCTGACCATTCTGCTGGTGTCGCTCACCATCGTGTTTCTGCTGGCGACCGTCACCCTCTGGCCGTTCTCGGCGTGGGGCGGGACGCCGGTCAGCGTCACGGTGCTGGTGGCGCTGCTGGTCTGTCTGATCCCGACCACCATCGGCGGCTTACTGTCGGCGATTGGCGTGGCGGGGATGAGCCGGATGCTGGGTGCTAACGTTATCGCTACCAGCGGCCGCGCGGTGGAAGCGGCGGGTGATGTGGATGTGCTGATGCTGGATAAAACCGGCACCATCACCCTGGGCAACCGTCAGGCGACGCAGTTTCTGCCGGCACCGGGCGTCAGCGAAGAGCAACTGGCGGATGCCGCTCAGCTCGCCTCGCTGGCCGATGAAACACCGGAAGGTCGCAGCATCGTGGTGCTGGCGAAACAGCGATTTAATCTGCGTGAACGCGATCTCAGCAGCATGGGCGCCAGCTTTATTCCGTTCTCGGCGCAGACCCGGATGAGCGGCGTCAACGTGCAGGACCGGCTGATCCGTAAAGGCGCGGTCGATGCGGTACGTCGCCATATTGAAGCCAGCCACGGCGCGTTTCCGGCCGAGGTGAATGCCCGGGTTGAAGAGGTGGCGCGCACCGGTGGTACGCCGCTGGTGGTGGCAGAAGGGGCGAAAGTGCTGGGTGTGGTGGCGCTGAAAGATATCGTCAAAGGCGGCATTAAAGAGCGCTTTGCCGAGCTGCGCAAGATGGGCATCAAAACCGTGATGATCACCGGCGATAACCCACTGACCGCCGCGGCGATTGCCGCCGAAGCGGGCGTGGATGATTTTCTTTCCGAGGCGACGCCGGAAGCCAAACTGGCGCTGATCCGCCAGTATCAGGCAGAAGGACGGCTGGTGGCGATGACCGGTGACGGCACCAACGATGCGCCGGCGCTGGCCCAGGCCGACGTGGCGGTGGCGATGAACTCCGGTACCCAGGCGGCGAAAGAGGCGGGCAACATGGTCGATCTCGACTCGAACCCGACCAAACTGCTGGAAGTGGTACACATCGGTAAACAGATGCTGATGACGCGCGGTTCACTGACCACCTTTAGCATCGCCAACGACGTGGCGAAATATTTCGCCATTATTCCGGCGGCGTTTGCGGCCACCTATCCGCAACTCAACATGCTCAACGTGATGCATCTGCACTCACCGGCCAGCGCGATTCTGTCGGCGGTAATCTTTAACGCGCTGGTGATTGTGTTTCTGATTCCGCTGGCGCTGAAGGGGGTCAGCTATCGCCCGCTGAGCGCCGCGGCCCTGCTGCGCCGCAACCTGCTGATCTACGGGCTGGGTGGCCTGCTGGTGCCGTTTGTCGGCATCAAAGCGATCGATTTGCTGTTAGTGCTGTCAGGCATGGCCTGAGGAGAAGAAAATGAGTCAGTTACGTCCGGCGATTTTACTGTTGTTGCTGCTTACCGTTATCAGCGGCGTGGTTTATCCTTTGCTCACCACCGGCCTGGCGCAGGCGCTGTTTCCGGCGCAGGCCAACGGATCGTTACTGGAGAAACAGGGCGTGGCGCGCGGGTCGGCGCTGATTGGGCAGAACTTTACCCAACCCGGTTATTTCTGGGGTCGCCCTTCTGCCAGCGGCGATCGGCCCTATAATCCGCTGGCCTCGGGCGGCAGCAATCTGGCCGCCAGCAATCCGGCGCTGGATAAAGCGGTCGCTGAACGGGTTGCCGCGCTGCGCGCTGCCAATCCGCAGGCGCCGACCGCGGTGCCGGTTGAGCTGGTCACCGCCTCGGCCAGCGGACTGGACCCCGATATTTCACCTGACGCAGCCCGCTGGCAGGCACCGCGTATCGCCGCCAGCCGTCAGATACCCTTACCCCAGGTAGAGGCGCTGATCGAGCAGCAGACTCACCGGCCGCTGATGCCGTTCCTCGGCGATCCGACGGTCAATGTGCTGCAGCTCAACCTGGCGCTCAGCGATCTGTAATGCCGACAAGGACCCTATGAACCACGAACCGACGCGCCCCGATCCCGATGCTCTGTTGCAGGCTAACCGCGACAGCCATCGCGGGCGGCTGAAAATCTACTTTGGCGCCTGCGCAGGCGTCGGCAAAACCTACGCCATGCTGCAGGAGGCGCAACGGCTGCGGGCGCAGGGGCTGGATGTGCTGATCGGCGTGGTCGAGACCCACGACCGGCCGGAAACGGCGCAGCTGCTGACCGGCTTAACTCTGCTGCCGCGCCGCGCCACTGGTCGCTCACGCCACGCCGAGTTTGATCTCGATGCGGCGCTGGCGCGCCATCCGGCGGTGATCCTGATGGACGAACTGGCGCACACCAACGTTCAGGGTTCGCGCCATCCCAAACGCTGGCAGGACATTGAGGAGCTGCTGGAGGCGGGCATTGACGTGCTGACCACCGTCAACGTGCAGCATCTGGAGAGCCTCAACGATGTGGTGGGCGGCGTCACCGGTATTCAGGTGCGCGAAACCGTGCCCGATCCCTTTTTCGACAGCGCCGACGAGGTAGTGCTGGTCGATCTGCCGCCTGACGATCTGCGGCAGCGGCTGAAAGAGGGCAAGGTCTATATCGGTGACCGCGCCGAACGCGCCATTGAGAATTTTTTCCGCAAGGGCAACCTGTTTGCCCTGCGCGAACTGGCGCTGCGTCGTACCGCCGACCGGGTTGATGACCAGATGCGCGCCTGGCGCGATCAGCAGGGACGGGATCGGGTCTGGCACACCCGCGATGCGATTCTGCTGTGCATCGGCGATGATAGCGGCAGTGAAAAACTGGTGCGTACCGCCGCACGGCTGGCGGCGCGGCTCGGCAGTGAATGGCATGCGGTCTATGTCGAGACGCCGCGGCTGAACCGGCTACCGGAAGCGCGGCGGCGGGCGATTCTGCGTACGTTGCAGCTGGCGCAGGAGCTGGGCGCGGAAACCGCCACGCTCTCCGATCCTGACGAAGCGGAAGCGGTGCTGCGATACGCCCGCGAGCACAATCTCGGCAAAATCGTCACCGGCCGACGCCCGCTGCGGCGCTGGCGGCGTGACAGTTTTGCCGAGCGGCTGGGCCAGCTCGGCCCCGATCTCGATCTGCTGGTGGTGGCGCTGGATGAGCCGCTGCACGACGCGCCGCATCCGCTGGCGGACGGGCGGGTCACCAGCGACAAGTGGCGTATCCAGCTGCGCGGCGTGATGATGGCGCTGGTGCTGTGCATCCTGGTGACCGTCGCCGGTCAGTCGCTGCTGATCGGTTTCGATCCCGCTAACTGCGTGATGATCTACCTGCTGGCGGTGGTGATCGTGGCGCTGCGCTATGGACGCTGGCCATCGGTGATCGCCACGGTGATGAATATTCTCGCCTTCGATCTCTTCTTTGTGGCACCCACCGGCACGGTGGCGGTCTCTGACCTGCAATATCTGGTGACTTTTGGCGTAATGCTGGCGGTCGGGGTGATTGTCGGCAACCTGACCGCCGGAGTGCGTTATCAGGCGCGGGTGGCGCGCTACCGCGAGCAGCGGGCGCGCCAGCTCTATGAGATGGCGAAATCGCTCGGCAGCGCCTTAACGCCGCAGGATATTGCCGCCACCAGTCAGCGGGTGCTGGATGCGACGTTACAGGCGCGCTGTCTGCTGCTGCTGCCGGATGAGCAGGACGAACTGCATCCGGTGGGCGATGCGCTGCCCGCCAGTGAACCGGATCGCGCCATCGCTAAGTGGAGCTACAGCAAAGGCCAGCCGGCCGGTGCCGGAACCGACACCTTACCGGCGGTGCCGTACCAGATTCTGCCGCTGAAAAGTGGCGCGCACTGCCGCGGCCTGCTGGTGGTGGAGCCGCAAAATCTGCGGCAGCTGATGATCCCCGAGCAGCAGCGGCTGGTGGAAACCTTTACGGTGCTGATCGCCAACGCGCTGGAGCGGATGGCGCTGTCGCACAGCGAGGCGGCGTCGCGGCTGTCGGCAGAGCGGGAGCAACTGCGCAATGCGCTGCTCTCTGCCCTGTCACACGACCTGCGTACTCCGCTGACCGTGCTGTTTGGTCAGGCGGAGATGCTGATGCTCGACCTCGCCAGCGACAACTCAAAATATGTGCCGCAGGCCAGCCAGATCCGTGAGCAGACGCTGAGCACCATCCGGCTGGTGAGCAACATGCTGGATATGGCGCGCATTCAGTCGGGCGGGCTGAACCTGCGTGAAGAGTGGCTGGCGCTGGAAGAGGTGATCGGCGGGGCGCTGAGCAGCATGGCACCGTCGCTGAAAGGGCATGAGGTCCAGCTCGATCTGCCGGACGATATCGTGCTGATTAAAGGCGACAGCACCCTGCTGGAGCGGGTCTTTACCAACCTGATTGAGAACAGCCTCAAGTATGCCGGTAACTGCGCGCCGCGCGGGATTCGTGCCTGGCGTGCCGGGACGCGGCTGGAGATCGCCGTCTGGGATGGCGGGCCCGGCATTGCAGACGCCGATTTAAGCCGGATTTTCGATAAGTTCTCGCGTGGCGATAAAGAGTCGGCGGTCCCCGGCGTCGGGCTGGGGCTGGCGATCTGTAAAACCATTGTTGAGAGTCACGGCGGGCAGATCTGGGCGGAGAACCGGCCTGAAGGCGGCGCCGCATTTCGTCTCTCGCTGCCGCTGCCGCCGGTTCCGGAAATTTCTGACGAAGGGCTGAAATAACTTCACAGTTGATCAGTTATACTGCCCGACCTGTCTGATTATTATTGGGAATGTATGGAACGTTTTACCGAAAACCTGATGTATGCATCGCGCTGGTTGCTGGCTCCGGTTTACATTGGACTTTCACTCGGCCTGCTGGCGCTGACCATCAAATTTTTCCAGGAAATTTTCCACCTGCTGCCCAACATTTTCAGCATCGCGGAAAACGATCTGATCCTGCTGCTGCTGTCGCTGGTCGACATGACGCTGGTTGGCGGACTGCTGGTGATGGTGATGCTGTCGGGCTACGAAAACTTTGTTTCTAAACTCGATATCGACGAAAGCAAAGAGAAGCTGAGCTGGCTCGGCAAGATGGATTCCGGCTCGCTGAAGAATAAAGTGGCGGCGTCGATTGTCGCTATCTCCTCGATTCACCTGCTGCGGGTCTTCATGGAGGCGCGCAACGTCGCCAATGACAAACTGATGTGGTACGTGATTATCCACCTGACGTTTGTGCTCTCTGCCTTTGTGATGGGCTGGCTGGATAATATGTCGCGTGGCGACAAGAAAGGCCACTGAGTGAGGCGGGTGCCAGAGCACCCGCTTTTTGCCCCGCCCGCCCGCCATCGCCTTTATTGCCCCGATTTCGCCTGACGACGCGCTGCGGTGGCGGGCTGAGTTCCTGCCAGCTGCGGCATCACCGCTTTGATCATGGTAAAAAAATGCTGCAGCCGGGCCGGATAGTAGCTGGCCCACGGATAGGTCAGCCAGATCGGCAGCGGCGGTGCCTGCCACTGCGGCGTCAGCTGAATCAGCCGTCCGTCCGCTAGATCCTCCTGCACCACCCACGACGACACGATCGCCGCGCCCATCCCCGCCAGCGCCGCTTTACGGACCGCATATAAACTGTCACTGCTAAGTCGCGGCGTGATAGCCAGATTGATCGGCTGGCCGTCGTCAATCTTCTGTAATGCCACTTCGTTACGATAAAAACTGGTCAGCGCCAGCCACGGCAGATCGCGCAACTGTTCAACCTGCTCAATCGGCGGATGACGGTCCAGCAGCTCGGGCGACGCGACCACAATACGCGGCACTTCCGCCAGCAGAATCGCCACCACGGAGGGATCGGTCGGCGCGCCGACCTGAATGGCACAGTCGACATTTTCCGCCATAAAATCGGGCGTGCGGTCATTGAGCATCCACTCAATATTGAGTCGCGGATAGCGGCGAAGGTAGTCGACCAGCGGGGCGATCAGCTGATCCTGACCAAACGCGTGCGGCGCACGGACCCGCAGCGTACCGACCGGCTCGTCGCTGGCACCGGTCAGCTCATCTTCCAGCGCATGCCAGGTCGCCAGCAATTGCCGCGCCTGAGCGTAACAGCGTTCGCCATCGTCAGTGAGCTTCAGTGCATGGGTGGTACGCAGGATTAACTTCAGGCCCAGCCGCTGCTCCAGGGCTTGCAGACGCCGGCTGATGGTCGGCTGGGTGGTGCCGAGCTGAGCGGCAGCGGCAGAGAGGCTGCCACTTTCCACGATACGAATAAAAGTCTGCATCAGGTCGATACGATCGCCGGTCGCTGGATTGCTCATACGCACCACGCATAACAGTTTTGTCTGACAGTAGTCTACCGCGTATGGCCGCGATATGCGCTAATAGCCTTACGCACTTATGAGGATCACACCATGTCAGCCATACGCAGCATCGCCACTCCGAACGAAACGCTTCCCGCTCCGCTGGTTTTTACCCTGGCGGCAGGCGCCGGACTGAGCGTGGCATCGATTTACTACAGCCAGCCGATGCTGGATATCATCAGCAAACAGTTTAACGTCGGCATCGGCGCGGTCGGCATGGTGCCGATGCTGACCCAGGCGGGCTATGCCCTGGGCATTTTATTGCTGGCGCCGCTTGGCGATCGCCATGACCGCCGTACTATTATTTTTATCAAAGGATTGTTGCTGGTGGCGGCGTTGCTGCTGTGTGGTTTCTCTGGCGGGCTGAGCGCCTTGCTGATCGCCAGCTTCGTAACTGGCCTGACCGCGACGGTGGCGCAGGATATTGTACCGGCTTCGGCGGCGCTGGCCCCGGAACGCAGCCGCGGTAAAACGGTCGGCACGGTGATGACCGGCCTACTGGTCGGCATTCTGCTGTCGCGGGTGATCAGTGGCGTGGTGGCCGAATATTTCGGCTGGCGCACTATGTATATGGTAGCGGCGCTGGCGGTGCTGCTGATCAGCCTGACGCTGTGGCGGGTGCTGCCGCGCTTTACGCCCGGTACGTCGGTCAGCTATCCGCGTCTGCTGCTGTCGCTGGCGCATCTGTGGCGTCATCATCAGACGCTGCGCCGTGCCGCACTGGCGCAGGGACTGCTGTCGGTCGGTTTTAGCGCCTTCTGGTCGACGCTGGCGTTAATGCTGAGCGATCGGTTTCATCTCGACAGCGCGGTGGCCGGTGCCTTTGGTTTAGCCGGTGCCGCCGGTGCGATGGCTGCGCCGCTGGCCGGCAGCTTCGCTGACCGTATCGGTCCGGCCAGGGTAACCCAGGCGGGCGCCGCACTGGTTACCGTCTCGTTCGCCCTGATGTTTCTGCTGCCGCTCCTGCCGCTGCCGGCCCAGCTGGCGTTGATTGTGGTCAGCACCATCGGTTTCGACTTAGGGGTGCAGGCGACGCTGGTGGCGCATCAGACGCTGGTCTATGGCCTGGCGCCGGAAGCGCGCAGCCGTCTGAACGCGTTGCTGTTTACCGTGGTGTTTATCGGTATGGCAAGCGGCGCGGCGCTGGGTAGCCTGGCGCTGGCGCATTGGGGCTGGAACGGTGTGGTGGCGCTTTCAACCCTGGCCGGTGCCGCCAGCCTGGCGGTGCGCTTTGCCAGCCGTCATCTGAAGAACTGATTTCAGCGGCCGTCAAAAAATGTGCCAGGCTTATTCATAAACCCGAAATAATCTGGAGTGTTATGAGCTTTTTAGCCTGGACAGGTGCAGCGGGTGCCCTGCTGCTGCTGATGTCACTGGCTTCCGGTTGGATTCACCGGGGGCCGGTGACCTCGTTTGGCCTGTTTCTTATCGCTGGTATGTTGTGCGGGCCGTGGGCGTTTGATGTGCTGCACATTGATATCGTCACCCATTCCGAAGCGGTGGCCCACATCACCGAAATCACCATGGCCGCGTCGCTGTTTATCACCGGCCTGAAGCTGCGTTTACCGTTACAGAATAACTGCTGGCATACCGGTCTGCGGCTGGCTTTTCCCGCCATGCTGCTTACGGTGGGCGCAATGACGCTGCTGGCGCACTATCTGGTGGGGCTGGACTGGCCGATCGCGCTGGCGTTTGGGGCGATTGTCGCCCCGACCGACCCGGTGCTGGCGAGCTTAATCTCGGTCAACGATGCGCAGGATGACGATTCGCTGCGCGTCGCCATTTCCAGCGAAGCCGGGATGAACGATGGCTCCGCGCTGCCGCTGCTGGTGCTGGCCCTGCTGCTGTTTAATGGCGAAAGCCTGAACGGCGCGATGCTGGCGCACTGGGGCGCGAAAGAGGTGATATGGGCGATCGGTGGCGGCCTGGTCATCGGTTTCAGCCTGGGCCGTTTGATCGGCATCCTGGCGACCAGACTGCGTAACGCCAATGGCGACGTTGCGCCCAACGACTTTCTGGCGCTGGCGCTGATTGCACTCAGTTATTCGCTGGTGCAGTGGCTGGGTGCTTCCGGCTTCCTGGCGGCCTTTGCCGCGGGTCTGGGCCTGCGCCGCGCCGAGCTGGGCGTGTTCCGTCGCCATCAGCCCGAGGATCTCTCCGAAGATGAACGGGTGCTGCCGTCTGAAGCGCTGGTCAACCCGAATAAGCGACTGGCGCACCAGGGCGATAGCAGCATGGTGAAGTCGATAGGCTTTGTGGTCGGCGATGCGCTGTCGTTTGGTGACACCATTGAACGGTTACTGGCGGCGGGCATGATGGTGGTGCTGGGCGTCACGCTGGCGCAGCACTGGAATCTCTATGGTGTGCTGCTGGGGCTGGTGCTGTTTGTGGTGGTGCGCCCGCTGGCGGTCTGGCTGGTCACGCTGCGCGCCGGTCTGCCGCTGGGGCAGCGGCTGCTGATTGGCTGGCTTGGCATTCGCGGCATCGGCAGTCTGAACTACATCGCCTACGCCTGGACGCACGGCATGGAAGGGCCGCAGATGGAGATCATGACCAATATGGCGTTAACCCTGGTGGTCTGTAGCGTGGTAATACACGGCACAACCGTGTCACCCCTGCTAAACTGGCGTCAAAGGCGTCTGGAAGCCCTTCAGCGCAAGGTTTAATCCCGAAAAACAGGAGTAGAGAATGAGAGTGACCCACATACTGCTGCTGAGCGTACTGGCCTCTGGCAGCGCCCTGGCGGCGGACGACAGTGAACAGAATGTCTATGCCAGCCAGCTGTGTCACATTGTCAGCAGCGAAAAATCGGTCGCCAGTGCGGACCAGTATGTTGAGCAGATGAAATCGTACGTGGCGCGCAGCCAGTCGCCCACGGCGATGAACCAGCCCGGTTTTGATGAAGATACCGCGCGTGAAGTGGCCAGCGCCTGGCTGCAACTGGGTGACGATGAGCGCGCTAAACTGCGGGTCAATGAACAACAGTGTGAGCAGGCCGTGATGGCACAGTTCCAGCAGGAAGATTAATTCGTCTGGTCAAGGTAAAAACGCGCCGTCCGGGCGCGTTTTTTTATGGATTTTGGCACTGGATTGCGTACATAATCGCCAGCCATGGCACCGGACTTGCATCACACTTTATTCAGTAGCCCGCCGCAACGGCTGGCTGAGCGTTTTGATATCACTTAACAGGCATCATGATTACGCGTCGACGCTTTATTCTCGGCACGGGAGCGCTTGGGCTCTCCATGACCGCCGGCAAATTATTTGCCCGCGATGACATTATTCCCCTCTGGCCGGACGATCCGCCCGGCGGCGGCGGCCCATCCGGCGAACTCCATATTAATTCCAGCGGTTCATGGTCAAATATTGTCAGCCCGGCGATCCAGCGTTTTAAGCCGGAAAATCCGAACGGTGAAGCGGTACTGATTGCCGCTGGCGGCGGCTATCGCTGGATTGGCATGGGACGCGAAGCCTGGCCGGTCGCGCGCTGGCTGAACGCCAACGGCTACACCGCCTATGTGCTCAGCTATCGTTTACCGCATGAGAAGTGGCAGGCGGGCCGGCTGGCTCCGCTGCAGGATGCACAGCGGGCGATTCGGCTGGTGCGATCCTTTGAGCGTAAGGTGCATGTGCTGGGCTTCTCGGCCGGTGGTCATCTGTTAGGCATGGCGGCGGCGCGGCCCACGTTTGAGTCCTATCCGGCCATCGATCCGCTGGATGAGGTGGTGCCAAAAGTGGATAGCGTTGGCCTGATCTACCCGGTGATTACGCTGGAAGCGCCTTATCAGCACACCAATACGCACCTGATGATGGTCGGCAAAAATGCCACGCCGCAGGATGAGGCTAACTGGTCGGTACAGAACTATGTCACCCGACAGTATCCGCCGACCTTTCTGGCGCAGGCTGAAGACGACCACACCTCCAATCCGTTTAACACCGAACTGATGCACGACACCTGTCGCCGTAATCGGGTGCCGGTCGAGCTGATTCAGATCAGTAAAGGCGGTCACGGCTTTGGGCTCGGCAAAGCGGGAACGCCCGCCGCGTTATGGGATCAGGCATATGTGCGCTGGCTGGATCGCGTGAGCTGAGTTGCCCTGCGGTGGTGCAGTCCTGCACTCTCCTTATCGCAGGCAAAAAAAACAGGCGACCGGAGTCGCCTGTCTGAAGCACTCTGCCGTTGCGGCTTAGCGCATGGTTACGAACTCTTCCGCTGCGGTCGGGTGAATCGCCACGGTATTGTCGAAGTCTTTTTTGGTGGCACCCATTTTCAGCGCCACCGCGAAGCCCTGCAGCATCTCATCCATACCAAATCCGATACCGTGAATACCGACGATCTTCTCCTCGGCACCGACGCAGACCAGCTTCATGCGGCACGGCTGGCGATGCTGGGTCACGGCGGTGTACATGGCGGTAAACGCCGATTTGTACACTTTCACCTGGTCGTCGCCATACTGCTCACGCGCCTGCGGTTCAGTCAGGCCGATGGTGCCAATCGGCGGATGGCTGAAGACCACGGTCGGGATGTTGCTGTAGTCGAGATGCTCGTCCGGCTTGTTGTTGAACAGGCGCTCAGAGAGGCGACGACCCGCCGCCACGGCGACCGGCGTCAGTTCTACCGCGCCGGTGTTGTCACCGACCGCATAAACGCCAGATACGTTGGTGTTCTGAAACTTATCGACTTTGATATAGCCTTTTTCGTCCAGCGCCACGCCCGCAGCCGCGATATTCAGGTTGTCGTTAGCCGGTTCACGACCAATCGCCCACACCAGGCAATCCACGGTAAAGTCGCTGCCGTTTTCCAGCTGCAGCGTCAGGCTGCCATCGTCGTTTTTAATCACCGCTTTTGGAATCGATTCGGTATGCAGCGTCGGGCCTTCGCTGTTCATCACTTCCACCAGCGTCTCGGTGATCAGCGGATCGAAGTCGCGCAGCGGACCATGTTTACGCACAAACAGATGGGTTTCCGATCCCAGTGCATTCACCACGCCCGCCAGTTCAACGGCGATATAACCCGCGCCCACTACCGCAGTCCGCTTAGGCAGCGCATCCAGTTCAAAGAAGCCGTCGGAATCAATGCCGTATTCCGCACCTGGAATCGATGGCTGGCTGGGACGTCCGCCGGTGGCAATCAGGATATGGTTAGCCGTGATGATCTCGCCGTTGACTTCGACGCTGTGCGCATCAACAAAACGGGCGAAGCCTTTGATCACTTCAACGTTGTTTTTACCCAGCACGTTATCGTAAGAGGTGTGGATACGATCGATATAGGCCGTGCGGTTTTTTACCAGCGTGGCCCAGTCGAAGCGGTTAACCGTGGTGTCGAAGCCGTAGTCCGGCCCGTAGAGATGGATAGCTTCGGCGATTTGCGCAGCATGCCACATAATTTTCTTTGGTACGCATCCCACGTTAACGCAGGTGCCACCCAGTTCTTTGGCTTCAATCAGGGCGCATTTCTGGCCATACATGGCTGCACGGTTGATCGAGGCGATGCCGCCGCTGCCGCCGCCGATGGCGAGATAGTCGAAATGTCGGGTCATTGAAGTATCCATCCGGTTGCATGAAAAATTGGCATAGAGTGTAACGCTGCGGGTCGAATTGACGCAAAGTTTGCGCCTATGATTGTAATAGGGTTCTGTTTTTCATTCACTGACAGGGAAGCATACCATGCACCTTACTTTTCTCGGTACCGGCGGCGGCGCGCCCAGCCTGCAGCGTAACGTCACCGCTATCGCTTTTACCCGGGCGCAAAGTGGTGAAACCTGGCTGTTTGATTGCGGGGAAGGGACGCAGTTGCAGTTTATGCGTTCCGATCTGAAACCGGGCAAGCTGGATACCATCTTTATTACCCATCTGCATGGCGATCATATCTTTGGCCTGCCGGGATTGCTGACCAGCCGCTCAATGGCCGGGCTGACCAGCCCGATGACCGTCTATGGCCCGAAAGGCCTGAAGACCTTTGTCGAAACGGCCTTGTCGATCAGCGGTTCTTATACCGATTATCCGCTAAATATTGTTGAGATTGAGCCGGGCTGGACGCGGGATGACGGTGAGTTCCGCATCAGTGCCTGGCCGCTGAACCATACGCTACCCTGTCTGGGCTATCGGATTGAGCAGCATGATAAGCCGGGATTTCTCGATGCGCCGCGCCTGAAGGCCGAAGGCGTGCCGCGCGGCCCGTGGTATCAGCAGCTAAAGCTGGGCGAAACCGTCACGCTGGAGGATGGCCGGGTGATCAATGGCGCGGACTATCTGGGTCCGGCGACCAAAGGCAAAACGCTGGCGATTTTTGGCGATACCGCGCCGACCGAGGTGGCGTTGCAGATGGCGGCTAACGTGGACCTGATGGTGCATGAAACCACGCTGGAGGCGGCGATGACGGAGAAGGCCAACGGGCGGGGCCACTCTACCACCCTACAGGCGGCGGAGGTGGCGAAGCGCGCCGGGGCAAAACGGCTGATCGCCACCCACTTCAGCTCACGCTATCTGGCGAAAGATATGCGCCGCCTGCTGGCTGAATGCCAGACCATCTTCCCCTGTACCGAGATGGCCTGGGATCTGGCGGTCTTTCCCCTTTAGTGATGCAGTGCGGGATAGGTGAAAAACAGCAAATGGGTCATGTTGAGGGCAAAGTGCAGGGCGGTCGACAGCCATAACCGGCCGCTCCAGTGCCACGCCAGGCCATACAGTAACCCGGCGAGGGTGGCGAAGATCACCAGCAACAGACCGCCGCTCAGGTGCGCCAGACCAAACAGCAGTGAGCTCAGTAACAGCGCAGGTATACCGCCCAGCGCCAGCGCTAATTTTTGCTGCAGATAGCCACGAAACAGCGCCTCTTCCGCCAGCGAGACAAAGAACAGATTGGCGAGCATAAATGCGCCCAGCCAGTCCGGGAAGTGACGTTCAACGGCTAATCCGCCCAGCAATACGGCACTGTATAACAGCAGCGGAACGGCGGCGATCAGCGCCAGCGCGGCGGGCAGTTTATAACGCGGCGGACTGGCCGGAGCGCGAAACAGCGTCGGCAGACAGGCCAGCAGCACAAAGGGAACCAGCGCTTTATCAAAGTTAAACGAGAAGCCGAACGCCACGCTGCGCGCACCGACCTGCACATCATCAATTTTGCGTGGATTAGCAAAACCCGGGAACAGATGGAGGAATAGCCCGATGGCGATCAGCACCAGCACCGCTTCAGTCAGCAATTGCCGCCGGGGATGGTCTCGGTCATAAATACGGAATGCCACCACCGCGGCAGTGCCCGCGAACAGCAGCAGCGCGGGCCACGCTAATACGTCCTGATAAAAACCCAGCAGCGTGGCGAGCGCCAGTAACAGTAATGCCAGCCGCCGGGCCGGTTGCAGCGCGGCCAGCGCGCCAGCCAGTATGATCCACATGGTAAAGACCTGATACAACGCCGCAGCACCGGCAGTGTGCGGCTTAAAAGGAGAAAAAGTTATTCGGGTACGATCTGGTTGACCACAAAGTGGCCGGTGCCAGCCGGAACCAGTTTCTTATGCAGCCACGGCAGCAGCTCGTTCATCTGGGCAGCCAGCTTCCACGGCGGATTAATCACAATCATGCCGGAGGCGGTCATACCGCGCTGATCGCTGTCGGGACGGGCCGCCAGCTCAATCTGCAGAATATTGCGAATGCCGGTCGCTTCGAGATCGCGCAGCATATGTTTGATCTGCTGACGCAGCACCACCGGATACCAGAGCGCGAAGACGCCGGTACCGAATCGCTTATGACCTTCATGAATCCCTTTCACCACCGCCTGATAATCACTTTTCATCTCATAAGGGGGATCGATCAGAATCAGGCCGCGACGTGACGGTGGCGGCAGTTTAGATTTCAGCTGCTGGTAACCATCAGCCCGCTCTACCCGCGCACGGCTATCTTTGCTGAATTCGTTGCGCAGCAGCGGATAGTCGCTGGAGTGCAGTTCGGTCATTTGCAGGCGGTCATCTTCGCGCAGCAGATGGCGGGCAATCAGCGGCGAACCCGGATAATAACGCAGCGTCCCGCTACGGTTCAGCGCCCGGATGGCGTCGAAGTAGGGTTGCAGCAGTTCAGGCGCGTCCGGCTGCTGCCAGATGCGGGCGATGCCTTCCAGATACTCGCCGGTACGCTCAGCGTGCTCACCGCTCAGTTGATAGCGACCCGCGCCCGCATGGGTATCGAGATAAAAGAACGGTTTCTCTTTCTCTTTCAGCGCGGTGATGATCAGGCTCAGTACGGTGTGCTTCAGCACGTCAGCGTGGTTGCCAGCATGGAAGCTATGGCGATAACTCAGCATTGTTTATCCTGTTGAATGTATAAGGTTTTAACTGATGGAAAATCAATTTATACCAATTATTACCTCACGTATTACCCACAGAACGACGCACAGCAACCGACGCAGGAACAGCATGAGAATCCGCGATTATATCAGGGATGCCTCGCTGATGGGTCGAAAGCGTGATAACTAATCCAGCCGCTGCCGCGCGTGACGCAGGTGAAAATCTCACAGCCAGAGTAAAAGCGTCATTACGCCCTGACCGAAGCGGCACTGCCTTGACGTAACGCAAATTTTTTTCGCCCGGCAGCCCATGAAATGCGCCGCGATAAGCACCGTTTAGTTTTTGCCGCGCCATGGTCATATTGCGCTCGTTTCTTCCGCAGCGAAGTTAGGCCCCATTGATTTTCGCTACACTTAGCCGCATGTTACTTAGATTGCGTTGCGCGACCCATCGCGCCCCACACATCAATAAAGGACTGCGCTATGACCAATCCGCTACTGACATCTTTTACGCTTCCCCCTTTTTCTGCCATCCAGCCTGAACATGTGGTTCCTGCCGTCACGGAGGTACTGAACGACTGCCGCGCGATGGTCGAAAAAGTGGTGGCGCAAGGCGCACCTTACAGCTGGGATAACCTGGTTCAGCCGCTGGCAGAGAGTGATGACCGCCTGAGCCGCATTTTCTCGCCGGTCAGCCATCTGAACTCGGTTAAAAACAGCCCGGAACTGCGCGAAGCCTACGAGCAGACGCTGCCGCTGCTCTCTGAATACAGCACCTGGGTCGGCCAGCATGAAGGTCTGTATCAGGCCTATCGCAACCTGAAAGAGGGCGACCAGTACGCCGCGCTGGATCTGGCGCAGAAGAAAGCGGTCGATAACGCGCTGCGTGATTTCGAACTCTCCGGTATCGGCCTGGCAAAAGATAAACAGCAACGCTATGGCGAAATTGCGGCCCGCCTCTCTGAGCTGGGATCGGCCTACAGCAATAACGTGCTGGATGCCACCATGGGCTGGAGCAAGCTGATCACTGACGAAAACGATCTGGCCGGTATGCCGGAAAGCGCGATGGCTGCCGCCAGAGCGCAGGCGGAAGCCAAAGGTCAGGAAGGCTGGCTGCTGACGCTGGATATCCCCAGCTATCTGCCGGTGATGACCTATTGCGACAACGCCGCGCTGCGTGAAGAGATGTATCGCGCCTATGCGACCCGCGCGTCCGATCAGGGTCCTAACGCCGGTAAATGGGATAACGGTCCCATCATGGCGGAAGAGCTGGCGCTGCGTCATGAACTGGCGCAACTGCTGGGCTTCGACTCCTACGCCGACAAATCGCTGGCGACCAAGATGGCGCAAAGCCCGTCTCAGGTGATCGACTTCCTCAACGATCTGGCGGAACGCGCCCGTCCGCAGGGTGAAAAAGAGCTGGAGCAGCTGCGCGCTTTTGCCCAGAAAGAGCATGGCGTCACCGAGCTGAACCCGTGGGATCTCACCTATTACGGTGAAAAACAGAAGCAGCACCTCTATACCATCAGCGACGAACAGCTGCGTCCTTACTTCCCGGAATCGCGCGCGGTAGCGGGCCTGTTCGAAGTGGTTAAACGCATCTACGGCATCACCGCAAAACAGCGTACCGATGTGGATGTCTATCATCCTGACGTGAAGTTCTTCGATCTGTTTGATGAGACCGGTGAGCTGCGCGGCAGCTTCTATCTCGATCTCTATGCCCGTGAACACAAACGTGGCGGCGCCTGGATGGATGACTGCGTCGGTCAGATGCGTAAAGCCGATGGCAGCCTGCAGAAGCCGGTCGCCTATCTGACCTGTAACTTTAACCGTCCGGTGCAGGGCAAACCGGCACTCTTCACCCATGACGAAGTGATCACCCTGTTCCACGAATTTGGTCACGGTCTGCACCACATGCTGACCCGCGTAGAAGTTCCAGGCGTCTCCGGCATCAGTGGAGTACCGTGGGATGCGGTCGAGCTGCCAAGCCAGTTTATGGAAAACTGGTGCTGGGAGCCGGATGCGCTGGCGTTTATCTCCGGCCATTACGAGACCGGTGAACCGCTGCCGAAAGAGCTGCTGGATAAAATGCTGGCGGCGAAGAACTATCAGGCGGCGCTGTTTATCCTGCGTCAGCTGGAGTTCGGCCTGTTCGATTTCCGTCTGCACACCGAATTTGACCCGACCAAAGGGGCACAGATTCTGGAGACGCTGCGTGAAGTGAAAAGCCGCGTTGCAGTGGTCCCGAGCCCGGAATGGGGCCGTTTCCCGCACGCCTTCAGCCACATCTTCGCCGGCGGTTATGCAGCCGGTTACTACAGCTATCTGTGGGCGGATGTGCTGGCTGCGGATGCCTATTCACGCTTTGAAGAGGAGGGGATTTTCAACCGCGAAACCGGTCAGTCCTTCCTTGACAACATCCTGACGCGCGGCGGTTCGGAAGAGCCGATGGAGCTGTTCAAACGCTTCCGCGGCCGTGAGCCGCAGCTCGACGCGATGCTGGAACATTACGGCATTCAGGGATAAGTCGTTACGTGAAAATCTGTTTGGTCGATGAATCAGGCGCCGGAGACGGCGCCTTATCACTTTTGGCGCAGCGCTGGCAGCTGGAGCACGACGAGAACGCGCTGCTGGCGCTGGTACAGACGCCGACCCATCTTGAGCTGCGTAAGCGCGATGAACCGAAGCTGGGCGGCATCTTTGTCGATTTCGTTTCCGGTGCGATGGCGCATCGTCGCCGTTTTGGCGGCGGACGTGGCGAAGCCGTGGCGAAAGCGGTCGGCATTAAAGGTGACTATCTGCCCGATGTGGTGGATGCCACCGCTGGCCTCGGACGCGATGCCTTTGTTCTGGCGGCGCTGGGCTGTCGGGTGCGGATGCTGGAGCGCCATCCGGTGGTCGCGGCGCTGCTGGATGATGGCTTACAGCGTGGCTATCAGGATGCGGAGATCGGCGGCTGGTTGCGTCAGCGTCTGACGCTGATTCACGCCGCCAGCGCCCAGGCGCTGAGCGATATCACGCCAGCACCGGACGTGGTCTATCTCGATCCGATGTATCCGCATCGTCAGAAAAGCGCCATGGTGAAGAAAGAGATGCGGGTGTTTCAGTCGCTGGTCGGTGCCGATGAGGATGCTGACGCGCTGCTGGAACCGGCCCGTCGTCTGGCAAAGAAACGTATCGTGGTGAAGCGGCCCGACTATGCGCCGCCGCTGGCAGGGGTCGTCACTCAGGCGGCGGTGGTCACCAAAAGTCATCGCTTCGATATCTATCCCCCGCTGGTCAGCTGACCGTAACGGATCTGCGCATCTGGCAAACCGGAGACCAGCCCTTCCTGTTTAATGCCGGCCGCCGCGCCAACCAGAAAAAGCCTGCCTGATGATATCAGGCAGGCTTTTTATTAGCGTATTTAGCGGGCGATCAACCTGCCGCAGTAAATACGCAACCGCTTATATTTAATCAGGCGGCTAATTTAGTCAGAAAACCTGAGAAAGCGCTTAAAAAACTTTTCGCTACGCTCAGGCCAAAGGCTTTATAAGACAGACCAATTTCTTCCTGAATAACGGTTGTTTCATTCAGAGATTTAATTGTGGTGTCGAACAGATCAGAAACCTGAGTTAATGCATCATTAACGTTGCCGATAAATTCAGTCAGGCCCGCGCCGCTAACGGCAGCAATTTCAGTCTGGTTGATTTCTCTCATAATTAATATCCTTATCTTGTTGTTAAATTACATTATTGTGCTTCATCAGTCGCCCGGCGACTGAGAGAGCAGAACGAATATAATGAACCCGGCGAACCTTGCCTATAGTAAAATATTGATAAATGAAATTGCGGCGTAAAGCGTGAGAGGAACCTTTGCTTGTTAATGTATTGCTAATATAAAGATTATTTTTATAGAGGCTAAATGCGCAATTTTATCGTGAAAGTGCGAATTATCTGATGTCTGGTAATATCGGTCACGGCGGTGTCAGTTGAACAGGCCCTTTTCCATTGTGGCGAATCGTGCTGACAGGGGAACATCAGGAAAGCGCAATGCTGGCGACAGGCGAAGCGGGCTGGCGATATTCACTCACGGGCCGTGCCGGACCCGACGTAACGGGAAAAAGCCGGTGATTGTCGCCGGCTTTATGATCGGCGGTTATTCGTCGTCTTCATCGCGCAGCGGCACAATCAGCATGTCGATGTGCACGGTGTTGATCAACTGACGCGCCGAGGACATCAGCTTGCTCCAGAAGTCCTGGTGATGACCACATACCACCAGATCGACGTCATACTTTTTAATCGCATCGACCAGTACCTGGCCGAGATCGCCACTGCCGCTCAGCGTCTCACTGATCGGGTAGCCGGCGGAATCAGACAGACCTTTCAGCGCCGAATGGGTCTCTTCGGAAATACGCTTCTGCATATCGCCAAGGTTGACATCAATCAGGCCGGTATAGAGGTCGGAATAATTCACATCAACGTGGATCAGGGAAATTTTAGCGTCATAAGGGCGGGCCAGCGAAACGGCTTTATCCACCAGTAACTGACTTTCGGGAGAAAGGTCTACTGCAATCAGGATATGTTTATAAGCCATGATAAAACTCCTTTCACGAGATTAAGGATGGCATCCGGTGTTCCTGCCGCGTCACAGCGTAGCGAAATCCTTTGCGCGAACGGGCGATGAGCGCCACCAAAGTGTGTACCTGCGCTGCAGGTGACGATGTTGTTATGTCTCTGAGTATAGCCTTCTCTGGTGGCAAATGCTGCTGTTGCCGCCTGGCTTGTGAATAAGATCAACGATGCGGCAATTTTACTCGCCCCGAACGAAAAACATCGCTGGAAAAAATTTAAACATTTCTCCTACACTGAAAAAAGGCGGTCTGGTTTGTTTCCGCCCAGGCGTTCATAACACTATCGCAGTCCGGTAATTCAGTGGTTGGCTATTTCTGTGGGCGTGCTCAGCGTTTTCCCGCTGCGTCTGTTCCTGCGGCTCCAGCCAGGAGGGGAGAATATGATCAGCACTATCGCGCTTTTTTGGGCTCTTTGTGTGGTGTGTATTGTGAATATGGCGCGCTATTTTTCGTCACTGCGCGCCCTGCTGGCGGTGTTACGTGGGTGCGATCCGCTGTTGTATCAGTACGTCGACGGTGCGGGATTCTTCACCTCACACGGTCAGCCCAGCAAACAGGTGCGGCTGGTGACCTATATCTGGGCGAAACGCTATCTTGATCATCATGATGACGAATTTATTCGGCGCTGCGAGCGGGTGCGTGGACAGTTTATGCTGACCAGCGCGCTGTGCGGACTGGTAGTGATCAGTCTGGTGGCGATGGCCATCTGGCATTAAAAAGGGCGACTTGCGTCGCCCTCGGGTATCACTGGTTTCTGGTGTTACACCAGTTTTAACGCAATCCAGTAGAGCGAGCCTGACAGCACAATACAAACCGGCAGCGTGAAGATCCACGCCATGGCGATGTTCTTGATGGTCCGACTCTGCAATCCGCCACCGTCAACCAGCATAGTACCGGCAACAGATGAGGAGAGGATGTGGGTGGTGGAAACCGGCATTCCGGTGTAGCTGGCGACGCCGATAGAGAGCGCTGCCGTTACCTGCGCCGACATCCCTTGCGCATAGGTCATGCCTTTCTTACCGATCTTCTCACCGATGGTGGTGGCAACACGACGCCAGCCAATCATGGTACCGGTGCCCAGCGCTAACGCGACGGCGACGATAATCCAGACCGGCGCATACTCAATAGTGCCCAGCAGATCGCTTTTCAGCTTATTGAGGAAGCGCTGATCCTCCGGGGTGGTTTCCGGCAGTTTGGCCGCTTTGTCGGCGGTATCAGAGATACACAGCAGCAGACGACGCATCTGACCGCGTTGATCAACCGTCAGCTGATCGTAGCTTTGCAGATTATTCAGCAGCCCCTGCGCGCGCTGAACCGCCTGTAACGCGCGAGCGCTATCACAGTGGAACTCTTTCGGGCTGGATGACGGCACTTCTTCCGGCGTCGGCAGCTTAGGCGGAGCCATCTGAATAATATGGGTCAGCGAGGCGTTGTGCTGCTGATAATATTGCTCCAGATGATTGACCGCATCGCGGGTCCGGGTGATGTCATAGCCAGAGGCATTCATGTTCACCACGAAGCCAGCCGGCGCGACGCCAATCAACACCAGCATAATCAGGCCGATGCCTTTCTGGCCGTCATTCGCGCCATGCGAATAGCTGACGCCAATCGCTGAAACAATCAGCGCAATACGGGTCCAGAACGGCGGCTTTTTCTTGCCGTCGATCTTCTCGCGGTCGGCGGGCGTCATATGGATGCGGGCACGCTTTTTGGTGCTGCTCCAGTAGCGACGCAGAATAAAGATTAAGCCGCCCGCAATCACCAGGCCGACAATCGGCGACAGGATCAGCGACAGGAAGATGTTCAGGACTTTCGGGATGTTGAGCGCATCAACCACCGAGGTACCGGTCATCAGGGCGTTGGTCAGACCGATACCAATAATGGCGCCGATCAGGGTATGGGAGCTGGAGGCCGGCAGACCCAGATACCAGGTGCCGAGATTCCAGATGATCGCCGCCAGCAGCATAGAAAACACCATGGCGAGACCGTGAGCCGATCCAACATTCAACAACAGATCGGTGGGAAGCATATGAACAATGGCATAGGCGACACTCAATCCACCGAGTAGCACGCCAAAGAAGTTAAATACACCCGCCATTACCACAGCAAGCTGGGCACGCATGGCACGCGTATAGATGACCGTCGCAACTGCGTTGGCCGTGTCGTGGAAGCCGTTGATTGCTTCGTAAAACAATACAAACAGCAGGGCAAGAACCAATAACAGGCCAGTACTGAGGTCGAGACCAGCAAACAGATGTAGCATAAACGTTACGCCATTTTTGGAGGACATGAACGCGGCGCATTATCCGCGACAACGTGCTGTATGGGAAAGGAAAATATAGTCTTAATTTGACCTTTAGCAGTAACGCACCTGACTTAAAGGGTTAAAAAGCTCCAGATATTAGCTAGTTACATTATGACACATTTACGGCAAATTTTTGACGCTGGCGTCTCAGTGAGCAGATCACTACAATCTGCGCCTTTCCGATTAAGTGAGTGAACCGCCGTGGAACAGTTTGACGTTATCATCATTGGAGCCGGTGCCGCAGGGCTGTTCTGTGCCGCCCAGGCCGGACAGCGCGGGCGTCGCGTCTTGCTGCTGGATAACGGCAAAAAGCCGGGACGTAAGATTCTGATGTCGGGCGGAGGACGCTGCAACTTCACCAATCTCTATACTGAACCGGCGGCCTATCTGTCGCACAATCCTCATTTCTGTAAATCGGCGCTGGCGCGCTATACCCAGTGGGATTTTATCGATCTGGTCAATCGTCACGGCATTGCCTGGCATGAGAAAACCCTCGGCCAGCTGTTTTGCGATGAGTCCGCGCAGCAGATTGTCGATCTGCTGATGGCCGAGTGCGAAAAGGGCAACGTGACGCTGCGGCTGCGCAGTGAAGTGCTGAACGTGGCGCGTGACGACAGCGGTTATACCCTGCAGCTGAACGGCAGCACGGTACAGGCGGAAAAGCTGGTGATTGCCAGCGGCGGCCTGTCGATGCCCGGCCTGGGCGCAACGCCGTTCGGCTATAAAATCGCGGAACAGTTTGGCCTCAACGTCTTCCCGACACGCGCGGCGCTGGTGCCCTTTACCCTGCATAAACCGCTGCTGGAACAGCTGCAGACCCTGTCTGGCGTGGCGCTGGAGACCACCATTGACGCGCAGGATGGCACCCGCTTTAAAGAGGCGATGCTGTTTACCCATCGCGGCCTCTCTGGCCCGGCGGTATTGCAGATCTCCAGCTACTGGCTGCCAGGTGAGTTCGTCACCATCGATCTGTCACCCGCGACGCCGCTGGATGCCTTCCTGACCGTCCAGCGTGAGGCGCATCCTAACCTCAGCCTGAAGAACAGCCTGGCGAAAATTCTGCCGAAGCGGCTGGTGGAAGTGTTGCAGACGCTGAAAGTGGTGCCGGATATCACGCTGAAGCAGCTCAACAGCCGGCAGCAGGCGGAGCTGGTCGGGACGCTGCACGCCTGGCGTATTCAGCCCAACGGCACCGAAGGCTATCGCACCGCCGAGGTAACACTGGGCGGCGTCGATACCACCCAACTCTCCTCGAAAACCATGGAAGCGCGGGCCGTACCGGGGCTCTATTTTATTGGAGAGGTTGCAGATGTGACCGGCTGGCTGGGTGGCTATAATTTCCAGTGGGCGTGGAGTTCCGCCTGGGCGTGCGCCCAGGCGTTGTAACGCGCGTTTACCAGCGCTGATGGACGTGAGGCGCGATCTTCTCCTGATAGATCTGCTTCAGCGCCGTCATGGTATCCGCAGAGAGCGCATCGACGTCGCTGGCGCGGGCATTGGCTTCCGCCTGTTGGCGGTTTTTCGCGCCAGGAATCACTACGCTGACATCCTCGTTCATCAGGATCCAGCGCAGCGCCAGCATCGCCATGGTGGTGTCGCCAGTGACATAGCGGCGAATCTCCTCGACCGCCTCCAGCGCCACCTCATACGGCACGCCGGAAAAGGTTTCGCCCTTATCAAACGCTTCGCCATTGCGGTTAAAGGCGCGATGGTCGTCGGCAGCAAACTGGCTGTCTGGCCCCATTTTGCCGGTCAGCAAGCCTGACGCCAGCGGCACACGGGCGATAATCCCGACATTACGCCGCTTCGCTTCACGCAGCAGTAGCTCCGCTGGTCGCTGGCGGAAGAGATTGTAAATCAGCTGAATGGATGAGACGTTCGGAAACTCCAGCGCCTTCAATCCTTCCTCTACCTTTTCCACCGACACGCCGTAGTGACGGATTTTGCCGGCAGCCACCATCTCATCCATTACCGCAAACACCTCCGGGTTGTAATAGACCTCGGTGGGTGGGCAGTGCAGCTGCACTAAATCCAGCGTGTCGGTTTGCAGGTTCTCGCGCGAACGGTCAATAAAGGCGTTGAGGTTGCTGGCGTTATAGCCCTCGGCAACGTGCGGCGAAAGCCGGCGGCCCAGCTTGGTGGCGACAAACGGCCGTTCACCGCCACGCTGATTCAGCACTCCGGCAATAATCTTTTCAGAGCGGCCGTCGCCATAGACATCGGCGGTATCAATAAAGGTGATACCGGCATCAAGAGCAGCATGCAGCGCCGCCTCGGCATCCTGCTGGCTGACTTCTCCCCAGGTCCCGCCAATCGCCCATGCGCCAAAGCCAATTTCGGAGACGCGCTGACCGGTACGACCTAACGTGCGTTGTTTCATCTGAATCTTCCTCAATATGTTGCAGACAGGGTGACCGTCATCGGACAAAGAGTGAGCTTAGCGCTAACCGGCGAGAAAGGGGTGAAGCACGCTCACAGACCGTGCAGCCGGAAAGGGAGAGTTGTCGCTGCCAATCTACTGGTTATATTAGCTATTTCAGCCAATCACGCCGTGTAATGATCGCTAGCCGCTTCGCTAATTAATTGATTTTAAGAAATTTCACCTGAAATTAACCAGGCGAGAGTGTCGTTTCAGTCACATACTTCCTCTTTTAGGCCAGATAAGTGGATCGCCATGTTCAAATTTGTAAAATCGCTGTTTGCCAGCCCCGATAAATTTCTGCAAATCATGACCCGCCAGGATATCAACGACTCTATCGCCGAAGGCGAGCGCATCATTATTGACGAGAACGGCAATATTTCGGTCAACACGCTCAGTGAAGAAGTACACGAAGATTTTGCCCGCCATGTGAATACGTTAAAGGGAGTCTGAGGTGGGTACCGCAATATTCATGGTGTTAATGGTCAGTGGTTACTGGTACACCAGCCGCGATTTAAATAGCCGTTTTAAAATTCGCCGTTCATCGGGCTGGGATGTTTATTTTCTGGTTGCGCTTTATGGCTGTATTTTCGTTCTGCAGGGCGTGTTTGCGACCGGCATCGTCTGGTTACTGCTGCTCGCCGTCTCTGCTATTGCCAATGCGGTACAGATGATCCCCGGCGTCCATCTCAAATGGCAGATGGAGTTTATGAACTGGAGCTTCCTTGGCATCCAGGCACCGATTGTCATCATGCTGGCCTTCGCTATTCTGCTCTGTCTGTATCGCTCGAACTGGGCGGGCAGCGCACGACTCAACGTTTCGGGCCGTAAAGATCTCTATCAGCAACTGTCGCGCTCGAACGGTGTGGAGCAGCTGCTGTTTCAGTGCATGGAAGAGGGCGAGCTGGCGTGGATTACCCTCAAGTCACGCCGCATCTATATCGGCATGGTACACGCCTCGACGTTTGAGTATGAGAGCACCAAAAATATCGTGCTGATCCCGATGCTCAGTGGCTACCGCGACAGTAAAACGCTGAAGCTGGCGGTGGAGCATAATTACAGTAAGTGGTACGCCGAACACGACATCACGCTGGACTCGACGCCCAAAGATGCCATGTCGTTCCGCAAGGTGATCATGGTGGATCAGATTGAGAGCCTGTCGCTGTTCGACCCGGCCAGCGCGACGGCGCTCTCTATGGGCCATCCGCAGGAAGTCGAGAAAAGCCAGGGCAGCGAAGACGGTCAGAGCCCGGATGATCAGAGCCGGGAGCCGCCGCAATAATAATAAGGCCAGGTCAATACCCTGGCCTGTCGCGATTAGCTATATTGCTTCGCCGTTTCTCTCAGCAGATCGGTAAAGTTATAGATATCGTTGAGGGATATTATCGGATGGCGAGTCTCTTTCTTCTCGCCATCAAACATCCCAATATACAACTGGCTGCGGTTAAAATGCAGACGGCAAATAGGTTTCCGATTGTTATCATCGATCAGTATGCCCAGATAGCTTTGCGTATCCCTAAAGGTAATTCGCTGAGGTTCAATAACCTTTCTTATTATTGATTTTACGATGTGGAACCCTTCTATCTCCATTTCGGTGGTAACGATTAAATGCTCTTCTGCTTCGTTTTTCTCACTATGATTTTTTACTACATCGTCACTACTGATTTGAGCGGGGGATGTTGTAACACCCCCACTTATTGCTGACTTAAGCCTTTCATTAATTTGATCATTTAACCACTGCGTAGCGGCCTTTTTAGTCAATACAGCAAACTGTTCTCTGACCTTTTGCGTCAATATTCCATCATAGACACGCGAAGCAAAAAGCTTAACGAAGTCTTCATCGGGTTCACTGAACTGGCGGGAAATCATCTTTTTTAACTGACTGATGTACTTAAGTTCACCTGCTGCGCTAACAATCGATTCGACATCAAAGGCGCTTTTAGTGAGTTTGAGCAGTTCAGGAACCACATGCTCATCAATATCCAGCAGATCCAGTTCTAAAAATGGCTTTTCATCCATTTTATTGGGTGCATCAAGGTCAGTGAAGAATTTATAAATCTGACCATTTGTCAGGATAGAAATGCGTGCGTTAGTAACGTGAAAGTAACGGAAAAGTTGAGAGGCATGTTTAATATTTAACGATTCGCCAATCTTTTTACATTCAATCAGAATCTGAATTTCACCGTTTTTCAATATAGCGTAATCAATCTTTTCACCCTTTTTCGTTCCGACATCACAAATGAATTCAGGAATGACTTCAGTCGGATCAAAGACATCGTAGCCTAATATCTGACTAATAAAGGGCATGACAAAGGCGCTTTTAGTAGCCTCTTCTGTTTGAATAACGGCTGACTGCTGCTGAATTTTTGCTGAAAGTCCATTGAGATTACTGAAAATATCCATAGAGAATCCTGTCTATTGTTCTGACTTTTTTCGAAATTTTGGCTTCATTCACGAATGATGAGGAAGCTGAATGTTGGAACATCTTTTTTTAAAACTTTCAGGGCTTTGGCGGACGATAGTTGTATTGAATTATTCCCTGAATTCAAAACGCCGTATGAAAAATTATCAGAAAAAAAGGAGGTTGGCTATTTAGTGATCGATGAGAGAGGTTTTTTTAAGGGAAGAAGACATAGCAAGATGGGCAATTCCTTTTGGCTGAGCGACCTGCGTGAATACGTTCGAAGCAACGCTAAGTATAAAGTTTGCGTTGCCTCCAGAAGGTATCCTACATTGCTTCCATATTCTCCGCCGTAAACAGCCGGAACGCGACCTTACCTTCCTGATACTCATCCGGCTGATAACCGGTTTCCAGATGGCGCAGCAACAGATCAATCGACAATCGCGCGTGCTGCTGCGCGTGCTGATCCAGCGTGAACGCCACCTCATCGTTCAGCAGCAGCTGGCGGGTTACCGGATAGAGCTCATGGGTGATATAGGTACAGTGGCCCAACAGCCGGTGGGCGCGCAGGGTTTCGCTAACGTCGGTATTGCCCATCCCGGTGTTATAGACGCCCGCTATCGCCTGCGATTGCGTCAGATTGCGCGCCAGCAGGCTGCGAATGGTGTCACGATCATCCTGGCCGAGCAGCACTTCACGCAGGTGACGCTGCGGCGCGCGCTGCGTCATCACCTCACGGAAGCCGGCGATGCGCTGCCGGTGCGCCTGATAATCAAACCGGCCGCTCACCATCACAATATCCCCGGCCTGATGGGCGGTCTTACTCATCAGTAAACCGGCGGTCCGTCCCGCCTGATACTGATCGATACCGACATGGCACAGACGATCGGCGGCGGGCAGATCGGTCACGATGGTGATCACCGGTACGTGACGACTGCGACACAGCGCCAGGGCGCGATAGATCGGCGGCGAGTCATGGGCAAAGACAATAATGCCGTCGCGGGTGGCGCTGCGGGCAATAATGCTCTGCGCCAGCTTTTCGGGCTGCGCTTCTGTGACCAGCGTTTTATGCAGTTTAAGCCGCCGGTAGCCGAGCTGGCTGGCGACGTCGCTGAAATGGGCGGTGAGCTGCTGGAAAAATGCGGAGCCGTTGTTGCTGAGGAAGACCTCAATCTGCCACGGATGTTGATACTCCTCCGGCAGCAGTCGTTTGAGACCGGCTTCGCGCGCCGCTTTTAACACCTTGCGGGTGGTCTCCAGCGACACGCCGCCACGCTCGTTCAATACCCGATCGACCGTCGCGATGCCTACGCCCGCCATTTTTGCCACCGTCTCTAAGGTGAGCTTTTTCATTCAGACTCCACGCGAAAAAAGCGGGCGAACATCGCGCCGCCTGCCTGCCAGTCGATATCTTCTAACCGGTTAAAAGTAAAAGATAAAGCGAAACTTTGATGGAAAACCATCAATGAAGCCGAACGGGCCGATCAGCCGCATCAGCTGATGCATTTTACCTGCCGTGCGGTCACCCGACTAAAACGCACATCCGGGCGCTGGCAACGCTGATTTGTCGTTAAGCTAGTAGTGAGATTAACAACGAGGAATGAACATGGCTCAGCAACAGAAAGTGTTAGTGATTGGCGCATCGCGGGGTATTGGCCTGGCGGTGGTACAGGCGTTTGCTGCACAAGGCTGGCAGGTTACGGCCACGCACCGCAGCGGCATCCCGACGCAGGGCAACCCGTCGGGCGTTGACTGGCACGCGCTGGAGATGACCGAATCGTCCTCGGTGCAGCAGCTGGCCGGCCAGCTCGCCGGACAGACCTTCGATGTGATTCTGATTAATGCCGGAATATCCGGGCCGGCGCATCAGAAACTGGCGCAAAGTGACCCTCAGGAACTGGCGCAGCTGTTTATGACCAATACGATCGCACCGGTGCGCAGTGCCGAGATTCTGCTGCCGCTGCTCAGCAAGCAAAAGGGCGTGCTGGCGATCACCTCATCACAGCTGGGTAGCCTGAGCGAAAACCCGCGTGCCGACATGCCGCTCTATTCCGCCAGCAAGGCGGCGCTGAATATGCTGAGCCGGACGCTGGCCGAAGATGTGGAAGCCGTGGCCGGTACGCTGGTGACGCTCCATCCGGGCTGGGTAAAAACAGATATGGGTGGCGAAGCGGCACCTTTAACCGCAGAGGAGAGCGCGGCCGGTATTGTGCAGCAGCTGACCGCCTGGCAGGGCCGCGGCGGCCATCACTACATCGATTACGCCGGTAAAACGCTGCAATGGTAATCGACGACGGGGCGGTTACGCCCCGATATCACGCAGCGCTTTGCCTTTCATCAGGTTGCGTTCGATATGCTCCAGCGTGACATGTTTGGTCTCCGGCACCAGCATCATTGTCACCACAATGAACACCAGATTAAGCGCACCGTAGAACCAGAAGGTGTTGGCGTTGCCCAGCTGATCGAGCATGGTCAGGAAGGTCGCACCGACAATCATGTTACCGACCCAGTTGGTGGTGGTCGACGCGGTGATGCCAAAGTCACGCCCTTTCAGCGGCTGAATCTCTGAGCACAGCAGCCAGATCACCGGTCCGGCAGCCATCGCAAATCCGACGATAAACATCAGCAGCATAGCGATAGCAAAATATTTGCGGAAGTCGGTTTCGACGCCAAGATGCAATAGCGTGCCGAGCACGCCCATTCCCACCGCCATCACCAGAAAGCTGGTGGTGAGCATCGGCTTACGTCCCCAGCGGTCAACCAGGAAGATCGCAATCAGCGTCGCCAGCATATTGACCAGCCCGACGATAACCGTGCCCCACATCTGTTCGCTGGTGCTGGAGAAACCGGCAATATTGAAAATTTTCGGGGCGTAATACATCACCACATTCATGCCGGTAAACTGCTGCATTACCTGCAGCAACATGCCCAGCCACACGGCACGGCGGAAGTTGCTGTTCGAACGAAACAGTGACCAGCCGCGTTGCTTCACCTGCAGACTTTCACGGATCTCTTCCAGCTCCTGCCGCGCCTGTTCGCTGGTATTACGCAGCCGGTCCAGCACCCGCTGTGCCTCATTAAAACGGCCGTGCGCCGCCAGCCAGCGCGGGCTGTTAGGCAGAAACAGCACGCCGATGAACAGAATCACCGCCGGAATGGCGATAATCCCCAGCATCCAGCGCCAGTTGCCAGTGTAGCTAAAGGCCGTATCAGAGAGATAAGCCACCACAATGCCGGTGGTCAGCATCAGCTGGTACATCGAAATCATGGAACCCCGAATACGCTCAGGCGCAATCTCAGCCAGATAGAGCGGGGCGGTGTAAGAGGCGATGCCGACCGCCAGCCCCAGGATCACCCGGGCGCAGACCAGCGATTCGACATCCGGTGACAGCGCTGACCAGAGCGAGCCGATGACGAACAGCGTGGCACCGGCCAGCATACTTTTCTTGCGTCCCAGCTTTGATGACATCCAGCCCGCGCCCAGCGCACCCAGCGCAGCCCCGAACATCATCGAGCTCACGACCCACTCCTGCTGATGGTTAGTGATCTGCAAATCTTTGGCGAGAAACGGCAGCGCGCCGGCAATAACGCCGATATCCAGACCAAACAACAGGCCGGAGAGCGCGGCCATAAAACAGACGAACCAGGTAAAGCGGTTCTGACCCGACGGCGATTTGTTAGTTGCAGCCATGCCTCACTCCTTGCCCTGTGACTTTGTCAGTATTGTTAATGTTATGTAAACATAGTCGATGGCAGTGTGTTACCGGTCACAGTTTAAAACATCAGCGACGTGGCAGAAGGCCGTGGTTGCCCGCCAGAACCCGCTGGCACAGGATCGGCGGCTCAGCACCGCTGTGGGCGCAAGCGCACGAATATCCAAAAACCGGCCAGCCGGGGAAATTTTGCAACCCCCGGCGTGCGCCATTACACTGCAGTTTTTCTGCTAATGATTGAAGGTGCTTATGTCTCAGCCTTATCAGCGCCAGCCGCTGCCCTTACCGGGCGGCCACAAAAAGGTGCTTTTACACTCCTGTTGCGCTCCCTGTTCGGGCGAAGTCATGGAGGCGATGCTGGCATCGGGTATTGAATACACCATCTATTTCTACAACCCGAATATTCATCCGCTCAAAGAATATGAGCTGCGCAAAGAGGAGAATATTCGTTTTGCTGAAAAATTTGGCGTGCCGTTTGTTGATGCCGATTATGACCGCGATGACTGGTTCAAACGCGCGCGCGGTATGGAGTGGGAGCCGGAGCGCGGCGAACGCTGCACCATGTGTTTTGATATGCGTTTCGAACGTACCGCGCTCTATGCGCATGAAAATGGCTTTCCGGTAATGACCAGTTGCCTGGGTATTTCACGCTGGAAAGATATGAAGCAGATTAACCGTTGTGGTGTCCGCGCAGCGGCGGCGTATCCGGATCTGCTTTATTGGGATTTTAACTGGCGTAAAGGCGGCGGATCTTCACGCATGATTGAAATCAGCAAGCGCGAGAGTTTTTATCAGCAGGAATATTGTGGCTGCGTTTATTCACTGCGCGACACCAATCGTCATCGCGTCACGCAGGGTCGTGAGCGGATTCAGATTGGTGTGCAATATTATCAGCCGGACGATCTCTGAACCTCACAGGCTGTGGGAGGATTCAGTCTGGCGATAGTGGTGCGGTGATATCGCAATACGCTGAGTGATTCCACTGCAGCTTTTTTCCGGCGTTCTGCCCTGAGCATAGCTGCATAATGCGCAGGGATTATCGGTCCCGGCTAACTGCTGTCGCGCCGCCTCATCCAGCGCGCGCCGGCGGCAGACGCTGGGCGTACAGCCCATCAGTTGTTTAAACGAGCGGGTGAAAGATTGTTGGCTTTCAAAATGATACTTCAGCGCCAGGCTTATTATCGGCGTGCGGCTGTTTTTTAAATCATTGACACAGGCAGCCAGCTTGCGCTTGCGAATATAACGTGCCAGCGTTTCATCGTGATAACGCGCAAATAATTTCTGCAAATACCATTTGGAATAACCTGCTTTTTCAGCAATATCATCAACGCTTAATCGCTGGTCGAGATTATTATTAATCCACTCAGTGACAGAGACGATCACGCTTTCATTATATTTACTCTCATTCATATCGGCCCCCTAATTTTTGTGCGGGCAGTTTAAAATAATTTATCTTTTGCTGAGCATGACTTGCGTAAAGTTTTATCAGGAAATGAATCTTTATCTCCGATAAAACAGTTTTAATGATCATTTGATAATATAAATAGCGTAATTGTTATTGATGTGTTGAGTGTATTGGTGGGGTTAGTGGTTCGAATAAGCGGAAACCGTAATCTTCATTAAAGGATTTTCTTTCGCTCAAACTGTCCCGTGGTGACGCCAGACGCTGATAATGGAGTCATCATATCGCACAGCCCATCAATACACTTTTCGCCGCTTCATGCCAGGCTTAACCCTCACCTTTAACCTGGAGAACTCTGGATGAGCCCGACATACGCGTTGAAGAAACCGCTTGCCGCCTTGCTCACCTCGCTGACTTTACTCAGCACGGCACCGGCTCTTGCCGCCACCGTCTACGGCGAGCAGCTGGAAGGATTTCAATACCCTTATCCTCTGCAACATTTTAATTTTTCCTCCCAGCAGCAGCCGCTGAGCATGGGCTATATGGATGTGAAACCGGCAAAAAATGCCAACGGACAAACCGTGGTGCTGATGCACGGTAAAAATTTCTGCGGAGCCACCTGGGAAGAGACGATTCGCGCGCTGAGCCAGCAAGGTTATCGCGTAGTGGCGCCCGACCAGATCGGTTTCTGCAGCTCAACCAAACCGGCGAATTACCAGTACAGTTTTCAGCAGCTGGCGGAGAATACCCATCAGTTGCTGACGAAGCTGGCAGTGGAAAAAGCGGTGATTATCGGCCATTCCACCGGCGGAATGCTGGCAACACGCTATGCGCTGATGTATCCGGCACAGACGCAGAAGCTGGTGCTGGTCAATCCGATCGGGCTGGAAGACTGGAAGGCCAAAGGCGCGCCGTGGCGTTCTGTCGATCAGTGGTATCAGCGCGAGCTGAAGCTGAGTGCCGAAGGGATTAAGAAGTATGAACAGCAGACCTACTATGTCGGACGCTGGAAACCGGAGTATGACAAATGGGTCGATATGCTGGCCGGCCTGAACAGCGGGCCAGGACACCAGAGGGTGGCGTGGAACTCCGCCCTAATCTACGACATGATCTTCACGCAGCCGGTATTTTATGAGTTTGGCGATCTGAAAGTGCCCACCACTCTGATGATCGGCACCTCAGACACTACCGCCATCGGCAGTGATATCGCCTCTGCGGCGGTGAAAGCGCGGCTGGGTGATTACAAGGTGCTGGGAAAAGAGACGGCAAAACGCATTCCGGGCGCGCGCTTAATCGAATTTCCGGGGATGGGTCATGCGCCGCAAATGGAAGAGCCGGCGAAGTTTAATCAGACGCTGCTCGACGACCTGGCGCGTCAGTAACCGGTCAGGCGCGCGGCGTCCGACGTTACAGCGCCGCGCGCTTCTGCTTTTTACTGCGGTACATCTGCTCATCGCTGTCATGCAGCAACTGCTCCAGCGACTGCGGCCCGGCCGGATCAAACTCCACCACGCCGCACGAGAAGTGCAGATGATAACGGCGGTTCAGGCTGATCGACTGCTGCGCCAGATAGTGGGCAAACTGCTGCAGCAGCGCTTCAGTCTGCTGCTGTTGCAGGCCGTTGAACAGCACCACAAATTCATCGCCGCCTAAGCGTGCAAACAGATCGGAGTGTTTAAACACCACCTTCATCGCATCAGCAAAATCCATCAGGGCGCGGTCGCCCTCGCGATGGCCGAGTGAATCGTTGATCTGCTTGAACTTGTCGAGATCGAGAAAGGTCAGACAGGCGGGGCGGTTCTTCATCCGGCACTCATTCAGCACCATCTCGCCCAGCGTCATAAAGCCGCGACGATTAGTAATCTGCGTCAGCTCATCACAGGTTGCGGTCTGAAATGCCACCAGTTCCGCTTCAGCCATCGCCGCCAGGTCGCGTAGCGTGGCCCGATCTTCTTCGTCGAACGGGCGTGGCGACCGGCCAATGATGCAAAGCGTGCCCATCTTCGCGCCGCCCGGCGCCCGCAGCGGGCAGCCAGCGTAGAAGCGAATATGCGGCTCACCGGTCACCAGCGGATTATCATGAAAGCGCGGGTCTGCTGCGGCATCTTCGACGATCATGATCTCATCCTGCAGGATGGCATGGCCGCAAAAAGAGATATTGCGCGGCGAACCGGCAGGCTCAAAACCCTGCGCTGACTTAAACCATTGATGATCGGCTTCCAGCAGGCTAACCAGCGCAATCGGCACGTCAAACAGGCGGCGCGCCAGACGGGTTAAACGATCGAAACGCTCTTCCGCAGGCGTATTCATAATGTTCAGCGCACGCAACTGCGACAAACGTTGTGCCTCATCGGCAGCGATCTCAGGTGCTTTCATCGCAGAGCCCTTTATTTTTTTAACTAGAGCCAGGTTCTGGTGTGAGCCTTACGGCAAAGAAAAAAGACAGTGATCGAAGCGATTCAATTCACTGTCTTATTGAGGGGGGATCAGAGCACTTTTTGTTCGGCGAGATCAAGCGCGAAATAGCTGAAAATCAGGTCCGCACCGGCACGTTTTATCGCACCCAGGCTTTCCAGCACCACATTACGTTCATCGATGGCGCCCGCCTGCGCGGCAAATTTGATCATCGCGTATTCGCCGCTCACCTGGTAGGCAGCCAGCGGCAGCTCTGTGCGCTCGCGGATGTCACGCAGGATGTCGAGATAGGCGCCTGCCGGTTTAACCATCAGCGAATCTGCACCTTCAGCCGCATCAATCAGCGATTCACGGATCGCTTCACGACGGTTCATCGGATTCATCTGATAAGTCTTACGGTCGCCCTTCAGCGAGGTGCCTGCCGCTTCACGGAACGGACCGTAGAAGGAAGAGGCGAACTTGGTGGAGTAGGACATAATGGCGGTCTGGGTGAAACCCGCCGCGTCCAGCGCCTGACGAATCGCCTGCACCTGACCGTCCATCGCCGCCGAAGGGGCAATAAAGTCAGCCCCTGCTGCTGCGGCCACGACCGCCTGCTTGCCGAGGTTGATCAGGGTCGCATCGTTATCCACGCCGTGATCGCACAGCACGCCGCAGTGGCCGTGGCTGGTGTATTCACAGAAACAGGTATCGGACATGACAATCATTTCCGGCACCGTCTCTTTGCAGATGCGTGACATCCGCGCCACCAGACCGTTTTCATTCCACGCATCGCTGCCGGTGGCATCGGTATGGTGTGAAATCCCAAAGGTCATCACCGAGCGGATACCGGCTTTCGCGATGCGTTCAATCTCATAGGCAAGACGCTTTTCCGGGATACGCATCACGCCAGGCATCGCCTGAATCGCTTTGTAATCGTCAGCACCCTCTTCAACGAAAATGGGCAGAGCCAGATCGTTCAGGCTGAGGGTAGATTCCTGGAACATTTCGCGCATTGACGCGCTGGCGCGCAATCTTCTTGGGCGCTGGATAAGGGAATAATCAGACATATTCATTCTTACGCAGGTGAAAAAAGTGACAACAGTTTACTCCCTTTGTCTGCGTGGCATGAAGGTTTGTGTGCGGTCATCGGGGGGCAAAAAAAACTCTCCCGCCGGGCGGCGGGAGAGGAGGCGGTTACTCGTTAATGTCCGGGTGCTGCTGCACCAGGTTTTTACGTTTCGCTTCGAGGCGGGCAATTTCTTCGTCGATATCTTCGATTTTGTGCTCGATGTTATCGTGATGCTCCTGCAGAATTTCGCGCGCTTCAGCCATATCGGAGGCGGCTGGTGTCGCCCCTTTCAGCGGCTTGTTAGCGGTCTCTTTCATAAACAGACCGGTAATCAGACCCACCACCGCGACTACCATCAGATAGTAGGCTGGCATGTAGAGGTTGTTGGTGGTCTCGACCAGCCAGGCGGCCAGCGTCGGGGTCAGACCGGCAATCAACACCGAGATGTTAAAGGCACTGGCCAGCGCACTGTAGCGGATGTGGGTCGGGAACATCGCCGGCAGCGACGAGGCCATCACGCCGGTAAAGGCGTTAAGGATTACCGCCAGCAGCAGCAGACCGGCGAAAATCAGTCCCAGCACACCGCTGTTGATCATCATGAAGGCCGGAATCGCGAAAATCATCAGGGCGATACTGCCGATGATGACAAACGGACGACGACCAAAACGGTCACTCATCATGCCGATCATTGGCTGGACAAACAGCATACCGATCATGATGGCGATAATAATCATCACGCCATGATCTTCGCTGTAGTGCAGGTTATGCGACAGGTAGCTCGGCATGTACGTCAGCAACATGTAGTAGGTGACGTTAGTAGCGATCACCAGACCGATACAGGAGAGCAGGCTGCGCCAGTGTTTGGTCGCAATCTCTTTGAATGAGACTTTCGGGCCATCCTGCAGGCCTTCGCGGTCACCCTGTTCCAGTTTGTCCACGTGCTGCTGGAAGGCCGGGGTCTCTTCCAGCGCATGACGCAGGTAAAGACCGATAATTCCCAGCGGCAGCGCCACAAAGAATGGCAGACGCCAGCCCCACTCAAGGAAACTCTCTTCCCCGATGATGGAGGAAATCAGAACCACCAGGCCTGCGCCGAGCACGAAACCGGCAATCGAACCAAAGTCGAGCCAGCTCCCCATGAAACCGCGCTTACGGTCAGGCGAGTATTCGGCGACAAAGATAGAGGCACCGGTATATTCCCCGCCGACCGAGAAGCCCTGCGCCATCTTGGCGAGCAGCAGCAGAATCGGTGCCCAGATGCCGATAGAGGCATAGGACGGTATCAGGCCGATACAGAAGGTACTGACCGACATGATGATAATGGTGATGGAGAGTATTTTCTGACGACCATATTTGTCGCCCAGCATACCGAAGAACAGGCCACCCAGCGGGCGAATCAGGAAAGGAACAGAGAAGGTGGCGAGCGCCGCAATCATCTGAATGCCCGGCGAGACGTCCGGGAAAAAGACTTTACCCAGCGCGTAAGCCACAAAGCCATACACACCGAAGTCGAACCACTCCATCGCATTACCCAGAGAGGCTGCGGTGATGGCTTTACGTAAACGGGCATCATCAATGATGGTTACATCATCGATCCCGATTGGTTTTACACGCTTCCTACGCAATTTCATAGAATTACCCTGTAATGGAACATGAAAGTCCTCAACGGCGCGAACCGAGCAAAAGGGTTCAGACCGCGGCGTTGAGGAAATTAAAGCATAGCCGTAAACAGGCCTGTTTTACCGGCCAGCCAACACAATAATTCGTGCCGGAATTAGTGCGTTAAGCGGCAGAGTATACCGTTTTTGTGTGATATCTGTCATGTTTGGCCTAAAACTGAGCCATCAGACCGATCATTTAGTCCGTTTATCATCCCTGAAAAAATAATCACTCTGCGTGACGAATGACGCTTTTTTCATCAGATTGCTCACTGTGGGTCCGCATTGTCAGCCGCTTCGGTTAGATTTTCAGCGGTTTGCCGTCGGCAAGCTGACGATCAGCGCGGCACAGAAACATTCAGTAACATTGGGTGTTTCGCAAGGGCAGGGGTGAAAGGGTTGATCGCTGAGGCTGCCCGGATACAGAGGCGCTGGCGACAAGCGCCGCAACGGGCAGGTTGTGAGGGCAGAGCACACAGTAAGGCGGGACCATCCAGCCGCCGTGGCGTTGCGCGCCGCCGGCAGGCAGCAGAACCGGCGTGATTCAGCGGATGTTAACCGGGTTCATCATCCCGCATGGGCCGATCGCCCTGTTCCTGCTGCCAGACGATCAGCGCAGCGTTATCCATGGGACGGGCATAGTAGTAACCCTGGATAAAGACCACGCCGCGTTGCTGCAGATAACGAAACTGCAGGGCGGTTTCCACCCCTTCGCCCAGCACCTGTAACTGCAACTTATGGCTGAGGTTAATGATGGCGTCCAGCACCGGCGTTTCGCCCTCCAGCGATTCAATGGCGTTAATAAAGCCGCGATCGATTTTCAGGTAATCCAGTGCGAAGGTCTGCAGGTAGCTCAGGGAGCAGTGACCGGTGCCGAAATCGTCAATCGCAACTTTCATGCCGAACTGACGCAGCTGGTCGAGTTTACGCGCCACGCCTTCGCCATCTTTAATCAGGCTACGCTCCGTCAGTTCAAGGGTGATCACAAACTGCTTCTCTTTCACCCGCTCGGCAAAATAGAGCATGTCGCTGACAAAATCGGGATGCTGCAGATGGTCTGCCGCCACGTTAATGGCCAGATGGAAATGCGCCGGGACCTGCCACTGCTGGACATCTTCCACGATCAGATCGAGCAGATGACGGGTCAGCGGCACAATCATCCCTTCCGCTTCGGCGGCACCGATAAAAATATCGGGACGGACGCCATTGCCATCGGGCGTGGTCCAGCGCAGTAGCGCTTCCACGCCACTGCAACGCTGCAACCGATCGTCATAAACCGGCTGATAGTGTGCGCGGAACTGACCCCCGGCGATGGCGCGGCGGATCTCGTCACGCCATGAAATGCGCCGCTGCAGCCAGTTTGAGGTCAGGATCATCAGCAGAATGGAAAAGATTGCCGCCATCGGCAGGAAGATAAACAGCACCTGACGCCAGGCCGTGATCAGCTCGCCGGGCGG
>Ga0302349_1000515_pt1 | contig 44761 bp, 47 predicted proteins | sample PhyAR1_FD_202176 | JGI IMG/M metagenome (GOLD analysis project Ga0302349, IMG submission 202176) | Leaf surface microbial communities from alfalfa plants in UC Gill Tract Community Farm, Albany, California, United States - DLSL A.R1... | ecosystem: Host-associated > Plants > Phyllosphere >... | reverse complement strand
GAAGGCGCAGAGTTTATCCGTCGCCATATTATTCCGGTGGCCGATCGCGCTTTTGACGATTTTGCCGCCGCCGCCGCTGCACCGGTGCGCAGGCAACTGGGGCTGGATTAAGCCCTGTCGGTCAGGCGGGCGACGCAGCGGTTCCGCAAAGTGTGTTAGCCTGCCTGCCACCGATTTGAGCAAGGGTTGCCATAATGTCGATTCAGAAAATCGCCCGGCTGGCCGGAGTTTCGGTTGCCACGGTTTCACGGGTGTTAAATAACAGCGACAGTGTCAAAGATCGCAATCGCCAGAAGGTGCTGCAGGCGATCAAAGAGAGTAACTATCAGCCTAACCTGCTGGCGCGTCAGTTGCGCACCGCCCGCAGCTCAATGATTCTGGTGATGGTTTCGGATATTTCAAACCCGTTTTGCGCCGAAGTGGTGAAAGGGATTGAAGAGCAGGCTGAGAAAAATGGCTATCGCATTCTGCTGTGCAATTCAGGTTCAGATATTGAGCGGTCGCGCTCCAGCCTGCAGTTACTCTCTGGCAAAATGGTGGATGGCATCATCACCATGGATGCGTTCAGCAAACTGGCCGAGCTGAGCCAGCTGATTGGCACTGCGCCGTGGGTGCAGTGTGCTGAGTATGATGACAGTGGCGAAACCTCCTGCGTCGGCATCAATGACCGTGTTGCTGCACAGCAGGTCGTCAGCTATCTGGCTGAACAGGGACGCCAGCGCATCGGACTGATCAATCACGATCTGAGTTACAACTATGCCCGGCTGCGTCAGGAGGGTTATCTGCAACAGCTGAGTGAACAACGGCTGAGCTGGCAGGTGATCGCCTATGCCAGTGAACTGAGTTTCAGCGCCGGTCAGGCAGCCATGAATCTGTTACTGCAGGGTGAGACGCGGCCAGACGCGGTGTTTGCCGTTTCTGATACGCTTGCGGCGGGTGCAATGGCCGCCATTCAGCAGGCTGGCTGGCGGATACCGGACGATATCGCGGTGGTCGGTTTTGACGGCACCGATCTGGCTGCCATGGTCTCGCCACCACTCACCACGCTGGTCCAGCCGTCGCGTGAAATCGGCCGTCAGGCGTGTGAACTGGTGCTGCAGAAAATAGCCCGCCCCGACGCCGCGCCGCAGCGCATCATCATGACCGGCGAGTTAATCCTGCGCGCCAGCAGCTAACCCCTCACTCACCCGCCTCCCGATTTCATGCGAAATAGCGTTTAACGTTATTGTCCACTATTCGGTGACAGTGATTGGCTTTTGACGCCATTGTTCGACGATCAGGTTTACTTATATGCTGTTTCTAACGAAGAGCACTCGCGCTTCACATCATTAAACAGCAGGTTAAGGGGCAGAACATGATTGAGCAAAGATTGTCAGAACAACGCGGCGTCGGTGATCACGGCTGGCTGAATTCTCGTCACACCTTCTCGTTCGCTAACTACTGGGACCCGAAACAGGTCGGCTTCTCAGACCTGCTGGTCATCAATGATGATCGGGTGGCAAAAGGACGTGGATTCGGTGCGCATCCTCACAGCAACATGGAGATTATCTCCTATGTACTGGAAGGCGCGCTGGAACATAAAGATTCAATGGGCACCGGTTCGGTTATCGTGCCCAGCGACGTGCAGCTGATGAGCGCTGGCAGTGGCGTGACGCACAGCGAGTTTAACCACTCCAGTACTGACGGCGTGCACTTCCTGCAAATCTGGGTGGTGCCGGCAGAGAAAAACAGCCCGCCGGGATATCAGCAGGTTTCGGTCAGTGAGGCGGATAAACGCGGTCATCTGCGGCTGATCATTTCGCCGGAAGGGGAAAATGGCGCGCTGCGGGTGCGCCAGGATATCCGGATTTATGCTGGCCTGTTCGACGGTGATGAGCAGCAAACGCTGACGTTGCCGGACGATCGCTACGCTTATATCCATGTGGCACGCGGCAGTGTAGTCGTCAATGGACTGCAGTTTAATGCCGGCGACGGTGCGCGGGTCCGTAACGAGAAAACCCTGACCTTCAGTGGCGGCAAACAAGCGGAAGTGTTGGTGTTTGATCTGCGGCCAAATGAAGTGAATCATCCAACCCGTTAACCGTTAATAAATCACTGCGCGGCATTTACCGCGCAGTTTTTTTTTGCTGTTAACGCGCGTTCAGAAATGCCAGCAGATCCTGGTTCAGTTGATCCTGATGCGTCACCGCGAAACCGTGTGGTGCATTGTCATAGACCTTGAGTTCTGATCCTTCAATCATCTCTGCGGCCACTTTACCGGTGGATTCAAACGGCACCACCTGATCGTTACTGCCGTGGATCACCAGCGTCGGCACATTGACTTTGGCGATATCGGCACGGAAATCGGTCTCGGAGAAGGCCGTGACGCAATCGACGGTGCTCTTCAGTGAGGCCAGCAGCGCAATGTTCAGCGTCTGGGTCAGCACGCCTTCCGAAACGGTCTGACCGGCATTAAGGCCGTAGAACGGGGTGGCGAAATCACTGATGAACTGCGCACGATCTTTCAGCAGGCCATCGCGGATACCGGCAAACACCGAGAGATCGACGCCCTGCGGGTAATCAGCAATTTTGCCAAACACCGGCGTTACCGCACCCAGCAGCACCAGCGCTGCCACGCGGTCTGTGCCGTAACGACCGATATAGCGCGTCACGTCACCGCCGCCCATTGAGAAGCCCACCAGCGTAACGTCCTGCAGATCGAGATGATTGATCAGATCGTTAATATCCGAAGCAAACGTATCGTAATCATTGCCGGTCCAGGGTTGCTCTGAACGGCCAAAGCCACGACGGTCAAAGGCGATAACCCGGTAACCGCGCTCTGCCAGGAAATTCATCTGGCTGTCCCACATATCCGCATCCAGCGGCCAGCCGTGGCTGAAGAGTACAGGTTTACCGGTGCCCCAGTCTTTGAAATAGAGCTGGGTGCCGTCGGTGGTTTTGAGTGTGCTCATGGTATTGCCCTCTATGTGACGTGATGAATGAAAAGGTTGCTGTGCAGCCGGTCAGGCTGGTGCCACCAGGTATCGAACTTCAGGCGGATTTTCACCCTGATGAAAGGCGTTAACCCGACGCTGGATTTTTTGATCGTTCATGGTGTAGCGCTCTTTCTGGCGTAAATGTTCTACCCAGGAGCCGACCACAAAGGTTTCGACGAAAATGCCAGGCTGGAGAATATCTTCATACACGGACCAGTTGATGGCACCGCCCCGGCGTCGGACGCGTCGCATATCCTGCATGCAGACGGCAAAGGCATGGGCTTCATCAATATTAATCCGGTATTCGTAATTCACCATCACCGGACCGCGTTCATGACGAATATCCATCGCGGGGGCGTTAACGCCATCACCGATCATATCGAGATTCAGATCGGGGTCCTGATCCAGTCGCCAGCGCCACACCGTGCTGCTGGCCAGCACCATGCCGAGCGTGGCGATACAGAGTGAAACCGGGATGCTGAAGTGTGAAGCCAGCTGTCCCCAGAGCGTGCTGCCCAGCGTCATTGAGCCAAAGAAGACCGTCAGATAGACCGCCAGCGCACGCGCCTTAACCCATTTCGCTGCGCTGCGCTGCGCACCCAGGTTGAGGGTCGACAGCACCGCAATCCAGGCGAAGCCGGTAAAGAACTCAAAGGCATTCAGCAGCCAGAAATGACGCACAAACGCCAGTGCCAGCATGGTCAGAGCGAATAACAGGCTGGCCAGCACCATCAGCCGATCGGAACTGAAGCGGCGGCGCAACCGCGGCAACATCACCGCGCCGGTAATCGCGCCAATGCCGATACAGGCCAGCATAATGCCGTAACCGCCCGGACCAAGGCCGAGCTCCCGACGCGCCACCAGCGGCAGCAAAGCCCAGCCGGCACTGCCGAACAGGAAGAACGCCACCGTGCGCACCAGCACGTTGCGTAATACCGGCGCAGCGTGAACATAGCGCAGTCCGGCGCGAACTGCCGGGAAGAAGTGCTCCGGCGGCAGGCGCTGGACGCTGGGTTCCGCCTTCCAGCGATAGAGCACCCACGCCACGCCGAGCACCGACAGCGCATTCAGCAGAAATACCATCCACGGACCGGTAAAGGAGAGGATCAATCCCCCCAGCGCCGGGCCGATGGCACGGCTGATATTGATGCCCAGCGAATTAAGCGCAATCGCCGGACCCAGTTCAGACTTGCTCACCAGATCCGGCACGATCGCCTGAAACGGTGGCGAACTCATCGCTGCACCGGTGCTGAGCAGGAAGGCGGCGGCCAGCAAAACCGTTGGTGTGACGTGGCCGGTGTAGGCCAGCACCGTCAGCCCGGCGGCGGCTATAAAGGTCCAGAGCTGGGAGAACAGCAGGTATTTGCGGCGGTCAACGATATCCGCCATCACGCCCGACGGCAGCGCAAACAGAAACATCGGCAGGCTGCTGGCCGCCTGCACCAGCGCCACCGCCAGCGGGTCGGCGCTGAGCGTCAGCATGGTCCAGTTGACGCCAACATCGTTCATCCATGAACCGATATTGGAGACTACCGTGGCAATCCATAGCATCCGGAACACCGGCTGATGCAGCGGCTGCATCGGAGAAACAGCGCTCGCTTTCGGCGCGTCGCTGATCTCCTGATCCAGCTGGTGAATGTCATTAACCTGCGCCATGGCGCACCTCCCGTTGCGTGCTGGCACCCAGCCGCCAGTTGCCCGGCCCGGTTAACGCCAGGGTGGTGAAAATAATCAGCAGCAGCCAGCCAAACTGGCCTTCAGCAATCGACCAGCCGGGATGAACCACCAGCATCGCCACCAGCAGCACCGCAATGATCGGCAGGCAGGCGAGGCGGGTCCCCCAGCCGAGGATGATAAAGATCGGACAGACGACCTCGGCCAGAATTGCCGGTAACAGGCTCATCATCGGACCCAGCCCGAACGGGTCCTCGATACGCGTCAGTTCTTCGCTGAAATGCAGGATCTTCGGCAGCCCGTGCACATGTAACAGCAACAGGCTGCCCGCCAGGCGCAGGAAGAACAGCCCCGCGTTGAGACGGGGCGGCTGAGTGAATAAGGTCTTCATGATCAAAACGCGAAGCAGCTGCAGCCGAGCGCGCCCCAGAAGGCGTTATCTTCGGCGACCGGCACGCTGGAACCCCGCGCGATATCATGCGAGTGGCTGTGTACGCCGCACGGACCGCTACAGTGGTGCGCAGCAGGCATCATGCCGACGCGGCTCTGGGCGACCGGCGGAGCGCTGCGGTAATGACCGGGCACGTTGACTACCGGAGACCACTCCGGCAGAACCGGAATCGCTGGTGGCGCTTCAGAGGTGAATGAACCGGCGGCATAGACGATGTTGCCATCGACCACGGTCAGCACCGATTCAATGCCTTTGATCTCCTCTTCAGGCACGCTGAAAAAGTCTTTGCTGAGTACGGCCATATCAGCCAGCTGACCGGCTTTGATCTGGCCTTTTTTACCCTGTTCACTGGAGAACCAGGCGCTGCCCTGAGTCCAGAGCATCAGGGCGGTTTCACGATCGAGACGGGCGTTAACGTCATACATCTGCATTCCGCCAACGGTGCGTCCGGATACCAGCCAGTAGAGCGCCGTCCACGGGTTATAGCTGGCGACGCGGGTGGCATCGGTGCCGAGTCCGACCGGGACGCCGGTTTCCAGCATCCGCGCGACCGGCGGCGTATGTCGGGTGGCCTCAATACCGTAGCGTTCGGCAAAATATTCGCCCTGAAACGCCATGCGATGCTGAACCGCGATGCCGCCGCCCAGCTCCTTGATACGATCGATATTGCGCTGCGTGACCGTTTCCGCGTGGTCAAAGAACCAGTGCAGCCCGTTAAACGGAATATCGCGGTTGACCTTCTCGAACACGTCGAGCATCCGGCTGATCGATTCGTCATAGGTGGCGTGCAGGCGGAACGGCCAGCGATGCTCGACCAGATGGCGTACCACGCGCTCCAGCTCATCTTCCATGCCTGGCGCTAAGTCCGGACGCGGCTCCAGGAAATCCTCAAAATCCGCTGCCGAGAACACCAGCATTTCGCCTGCGCCGTTGTGGCGGAAATAGTCGCTGCCCTGGCCCGGTGTCAGCATATCGGTCCACTTTTCGAAATCTTCCAGTTCGTGACCCGGCCGCTGGGTAAACAGGTTATAAGCGATGCGCAGTGTCATCTGCTTCTTCTGATGCAGTTCGGCGATCACTTCATAATCTTCGGGATAGTTCTGGAAACCGCCGCCCGCATCGATGGCGCTGGTCAGGCCGAGGCGGTTCAGCTCACGCATAAACTGGCGCGTGGAGTTAACCTGCTGCTCCAGTGGCAACTTGGGACCTTTGGCCAGCGTGGCGTAAAGGATCATCGCATTGGGACGGGCAATCAGCATCCCGGTCGGGTTACCGTTGCTGTCGCGCTGAATTTCGCCGCCCGGCGGATTTGGCGTCTCTTTGGTATAACCGACCACTTTCAGCGCGGCGCGGTTAAGCAGGGCGCGATCGTAAAGGTGCAGCACAAAGACCGGCGTATCCGGCGCGGCTTCATTGATCTCATCCAGGGTCGGCATCCGGCGTTCAGCAAACTGAAACTCTGTCCAGCCGCCTACCACGCGCACCCACTGCGGCGATGGCGTACGCAGCGCCTGTTCTTTCAGCATCCGCAGCGCATCCGCCACTGACGGAACGCCTTCCCAGCGTAATTCCAGATTGTAGTTCAGACCGCCACGAATCAGATGCAGGTGCGAGTCGTTCAGACCCGGCACGGCGGTATGACCTTTCAGATCGACCACTTTGGTGCCGTCGCAGTGATATTCCATCACCTCTGCCAGCGAGCCGACCGCGACAAATTTACCTTCGCGGATGGCAACGGCGTCGGCAACCGGATTGCTGCGGTCCACAGTGTGAAATTTGCCGTTGGTTAATATCAGTTCTGCTTTACCCAGCGTAACCATAGATCCTCCTGAATGGGGTTGTCCGACTTGCAGCGGGACAGGAAGTGCGCTGCAGGGAGCAGGGCACGAATAGACCGGATTATGGTGAGTGGTCTGTTGGAGCGTCTAGTTATACGAAGGGATACCTATACCTTCGTATAGTTATACGCAGAGATAATAGTTTGCCCTCGCTCGCCGCCCTACACTGCGAACCAGACAGCCAGCGCAAGCCGCATTCAGGCGTGCTGCCCGTCCTTTTTGCTCCGTTACGGTTTACGGAAATCCAGTTACTTAACCTCTATGGGTGAACACATGTCCAACGCTAAACTTGAAGTCCTGACGCCACATAACAGCCAGATTATTTTCATCGACCAGCAGCCGCAGATGGCGTTTGGCGTGCAGTCAATTGACCGTCAGGTTCTGAAAAACAACACGGTTGCGCTGGCGAAAGCGGCCAAAGTTTTCAACATTCCCACCATCATCACCACCGTAGAAACAGAGAGCTTTTCTGGTCACACCTACCCGGAGCTGCTGGACGTGTTTCCGGGTCAGGACATTTTAGAGCGCACCTCAATGAACTCCTGGGATGACCAGAAAGTCCGTGATGCGCTGGCCGCCAACGGCAAGAAAAAAGTGGTGGTTTCCGGTCTGTGGACCGAAGTGTGTAACAACAGCTTTGCGCTGTGCGCGATGCTGGAAGGGGATTATGAAATTTATATGGTGGCGGATGCCTCAGGCGGTACCACCAAAGAAGCGCATGATTATGCCATGCAACGCATGATTCAGGCTGGCGTCGTGCCGGTTACCTGGCAGCAGGTGATGCTGGAGTGGCAGCGTGACTGGGCCAACCGCGATACCTATGATGCGGTAATGAATATCGCCAAAGAGCATTCGGGCGCTTACGGCATTGGCGTCGATTACGCCTACACCATGGTGCACAAAGCGCCATCACGTCAGAAGAGCGAGCATCGCACACTGGCGCCTGTTCACGCGCCTGTACGCTAAGTTGCGGGTGGCTGATCGGCACTTTGTGCCGGTCAGCACTGCCGCAAAACAGGAGCGGGATATGAGTCCACTACTGATTTCACTGGGTGCAGGCGTATTGATTGGCCTGCTGTATGCGCTGCTCAATGTCCGGTCACCGGCACCGCCCGCGATTGCGCTGGTCGGCCTGCTGGGTATGCTGCTGGGCGGCGCGCTGATGCATGCCTGGCTTCCGGCCTCCAGACCGGTGACCACGCTGCTGCAGCCGGCCGTTTCCGGCGATGCCACGTCACATCGGGTAGGCTAAAGATGATGAAATCTTACGCTATTTCTCTGATTGTCGGGCTGCTGGCCGGCGTAGTCTATGCCCTGATCGACGTTAACTCGCCGGCCCCGCCGGTGATTGCGTTACTGGGACTGTTTGGCATGCTGGTGGGTGAGCAGTTGATTCCACTGGGGAAACGCATCATTCGTCGCCAGCCGGTGACGCTGGCGTGGTTCCGCCACGAATGTGTGCCGAAAATCAGTGGCACACCGCCGCCGGGCGGCGATAAAGCACCCTAAGTTCTCGCAGACGGGAGGACTTTCAGAGGATAATTGCATGACGCTGTCACAGCGTATTGTCATTGTTGATGATGAACGCTCAGTCCGCAGTGGACTGAGTAATTTATTGCATTCTGACGGCTACACCACAGGATTATTTGAGTCGGGAGAGGCACTACTGGCCGATGACAATGCACTTTGTGATGCGAGCCTGTTGATTATTGATGTCGGGCTCAAAGGGATGAGCGGCTTCGAGCTTTTTACCCTTCTGAAACAGCGTCCCTCTCTGCCACCGGTCATTTTTATCTCTGCCGACCTGGAAGAGACCACCTTGTGGTATGCCATCGCGCTGGGCGCGCTGACCTTTTTCCGCAAACCGATTGAAGTTGATACCTTCCTGAACCTGATCCGCAGTGAACTGACGGCCGGGAAACAAGGCTAATCGATTCAGCCCCTGTCAAGCTGCGTGTGACGGCGCTGCTGCCGGTCCCGGATCGTACCGGTATCGCGCCTGGTCGCGCCTGAAAATCACCTGTGCGGTAAAAGTGCACCGCTGCGGCGGGTCACCAGCCGCAGGCTGCCTCGCCTCAGCGGCGTCGGGTTTGGGCGATATTGAGCCGTTCTGCTGCCCGCACGAGATCAGACAATGAGCGCGCATTCATCTTTTCCATCACTCGCCGCTTGTGTACTTTGGCGGTAATTTCGCTAACGCCCATTTCAGCGGCGATCTGTTTGTTCAGCAGGCCGCTGATCGCCAGCAGCATCACCTCGCTTTCGCGTGGCGTCAGGGTCTGATGGCGCAGGGTCATCTCCCGTTTCTCCTGTGACGTCGCCATGTTCTGTTCAGCAATCCGCATCGCTTCGGAGACCGCCTGCAGGATACGGTCAGGATCAACCGGCTTGGTCAGAAACTCATAAGCGCCGGTTTTCATTGCCCGGACCGTCACAGGAATGGTGCCAAAGCCGGTTAAGAAAATGGTGGGGATGGTGTAACCGCGATCGATTAACACCTGAGCGACCTCAAATCCATCCGCGCCCGGCATATTAATATCCAGAATCAGGCAGCAGGGAAGCGGGGCAAAGTCGTGTGCCAGAAAATCATCTGCGGAAGAAAAAGAAATAACCTCGTAATTGTCTGAGCTGAGCAGATTGCTCAGGGCAGTGGTAACCGCGGCGTCGTCGTCAACGATATATACGATGTGATTCATAGAGATCTCATTCCAGCCAGTCAGAGAAGATTCACGTCTGGAGGATTTAATGTGATGAGCAGTTATTTCATTCTGTGCCTGTCAGCCACGGAAAACCGCCAGTGTTGATTGAATATTATCATAACAATTTTCATTATCATCTAATAATTACGTCATGGATGAAATTCAGATAACCAACTGAAAATAATGGTTAAATGATGAGCGAAAGCCGGAGTTTTCACCCGAATAATTGTGCTCTGCTAACCAACAAGCCGTCATCAAAGCCGATTAAGACTGTCATCATTTCGTCATTTTTTTTAGGTCAGCAGAATAGTGCTGCCTGCAAAGCGAAATAATCCATAGCACCATTAACGGCCCGCAATTGTCAGGGCGAGGGTTTAATCGGGCATTCTGACAAAAAGAAGCAGCCGGTACGTCATTATTTTTTATTATGTCAGCGCGCGGCTGTGAGTGGCTGGTTTATTTGCCAATAAACCAGGTCCATTAATTCTTCATCTTAATCCCGCCTAATCGAACAATTAAGGACAAGGAATTTTTGCCAGCCAGCCGAGGCTCAGCCATCAATGCAGGTAAACGGCGGAAAGAGTCCGCCTCTGGCGGTGGTGCCATTGAGCAACAGTGCCTGAATAGTTACAACATACTATAAGTAATCTCAGTAACAGGATGAGCACCGCAGCCGTAAATGGTCGTAAAGGGAAAAATTCAGTCCTGCTGCGCGCATCGGACCTATCCGTTTGTATAACTATCCATCTTCGACGCTGACCGGAATAATTGCTTCAGCCGGAAATAGCGCCGGCTGCGTTTCAGACACTTTCAGTGCAGAGGGCTTATGTGTGAGAAAGTAAGCAGTGAGGCGAAACCGCCTGCGCCTGACAGTCATAGCGTTAAGGCAATCGATGCCGTGGTCAGCGACATTCTGCCGTGGATTGAACAAAACCTGTTTGATGAACGGGTGCGGGTGAAAACCATCACCCGTAAAAGCGGCTACGGGCACTGGCATTTTCAGCGCGCCTTTCGCGACCGCACCGGTTACAACCTCGGGCAATATATCCGGCTTCGTCGGGTAATGCGTGCTGCGGTAGCGGTGATCGCCACCAACAAAAGCCTGCTGGATATCGCGGTCGAAAACGGCTTTAGCAGCCAGCAGAACTTTACCCGCACATTCCGTAAATATCTGCTGCTGACGCCAGGCGCATTTCGGGATCACTATGGACACGATCTGCCCGCCTGCGAACGTTACCTGGCCGAACGGATCATTCCCGGCGCGGCGCCCTGGCTACGCGCTGCGCTGGCGGGGCATGAACATGGCACGGCTGTAAGCTGCGCAGCCTGATTGTCGCTGCGGTTCATGCGCGGACACGTCGCTTTAACTTAATAAATCTAATCAAAAGAAACAGCTGCGTCGGTAGCGGCTGTCTGCTTTTCCCGCTTAGTAAAAAGTCATTACATTTTAAAAAAGTTTAGGATTCAGAGAGTAACCCCAATAAGCGTAGCGGTATCCGTGGCGTGGCTGTTAATCCTCACTAAGCTGAAGAGTCAACCCTATAAATACAGGGATATTTTTCGGCTGGAAGCTATTCGCAATGTCTTCATGAGGCTTATATGAGCGGAGAACACTGCACCATAATTTACAATGGTGAACGGTTAACCGGGTTAGCTGATCAACCCTTGATTGATTTTCTCGATGCGCAGGGAAAAAAACTGCCCCATGTCTGTTATCACCCGGCATTACCGCCTTTACAAAGTTGTGATGTCTGCTGGGTCGATGCCAATGGCGAGCGGGTTCGCGGCTGCACGTTGCGTACCCAGGAAGGATTAACGGTACAAAGCGAAGGCGAGGCGTTAAAAGCGGCGCAGCAGGAGGGGATGGATCGGATACTTAACCGCCATGAACTTTACTGCACCGTCTGTGAACATAATACCGGCGACTGCACGCTTCATAATGCGGTCGCGGATATGCATATTCCGATTCAGTATTACCCGCATCAGCCCAAGCCATACGCAAAAGATCATTCCAACCCGTTTTATACCTACGATCCTGACCAGTGCATTTTATGTGGCCGCTGCGTGGAGGCCTGTCAGAATGTCGAAGTGAATGAAACCCTGTCGATTGACTATACCCAGGCACACCCGCGTGTGCTGTGGGATGGCGGCACCGAGATTGCCGGTTCAAGCTGCGTCAGCTGCGGACACTGCGTCACGGTCTGTCCCTGTAACGCGCTGCTGGAAAAAACCATGCAGCCAGATGCAGGACCCTTTACCGCGATGGATGAGGGACTGAAGCGCCCGTTGATCGACTTCGTTAAAACGCTGGAAAACAGTATCGGCATGGAGCCGATTACCGGCGTGTCAAAAATTGATATGGCACTGCGCCAGGCTGAGATCAAACGGACCAAAACCGTCTGCACCTATTGCGGTGTGGGATGCAGCTTCGAAATCTGGACGCGCGATCGCCACATCCTCAAAGTGCAGCCGGTGGCTGAGGCGCCCGCTAACGGCATCTCCACCTGCGTCAAAGGCAAATTTGGCTGGGATTTTGTCAACAGCCCGGAACGTCTGACGACCCCGCTGATCCGTGAAAATGGGCGCTTCCGGCCCGCCAGTTGGGATGAGGCGCTGCAGCGCGTCGCGGAGGGTTTACGGCGGGTGGCAGAGCAGTATGGTGGCGATGCGATTGGTTTTATCGGTTCGAGTAAAGCCAGCAATGAAGAAGCCTATCTGACCCAGAAAATTGCCCGACTGATCTTCGGCACCAACAACGTGGATAACTCCTCACGCTATTGCCAGAACCCGGCGACAGAAGGGCTGTTTCGCACGGTAGGGTATGGCGGCGATGCCGGCACCATTCGCGATCTGCAGCAGACGGAACTGATCGTGATCGTTGGCAGCAATCTGGCTGAGAATCACCCTGTCATCGCTTCGCACATCAAGCAGAGCCACAAGCATCAGGGACAGAAACTGCTGGTCGTTGACCCGCGCCGTCATGAAATGGCCGAGCGTGCCGACCGCTATCTGCGAATCAAGCCCGGTACCGACCTGGTGTGGGCGTCGGCTATGGCCAGATATATGTTTGATCACGGCTATGCCGATCAGGCATTCCTGGCGCAGCGGGTCAATCAGGTAGAGGAATACCGTGCATCGCTGGCTCCGTTTACCCTGGCCTATGCCAGCGAAATCTGTGGCCTGAGTCTGGATGAGCTGACCGCAGCAGCAGAGATGATCGGTCAGGCAGGCAGCGCCTGTATCTTGTGGGCGATGGGGATCACTCAGCATAGCCACGGAGCAGATACCAGCACCGCCTTATCCAACCTGCTGTTGGTCACCGGTAACTACGGTCGGCCGGGTACCGGCGGTTATCCGATGCGCGGCCATAATAATGTGCAGGGCGCCAGTGACTTTGGCTGCCTGAGCAATGTCTATCCGGGCTATGAAAAGGTCAGCGATGCCGCGGTGCGCGAGAAATGGGCGCGAGCCTGGGGCGTTGCGCCTGAGGCGCTGTCTGACCAGCCGGGCGCGGACAACTTTAAAATGGTGCAGCACGCCCATGAAGGAAAACTGCGCGCCATGTACATCACCGGAGAAGAAACCGCCTTTTCCGATGCGGATTCCACCAATGTGCATGAAGCCTTCAGTAATCTGGAGTTCATGGTGGTGCAGGACATTTTCATGAGCCGTACCGCGGAGTTCGCGGATGTGGTACTGCCGGGATGCCCCAGCGTGGAAAAAGAGGGCACCTTCGTTAATACCGAGCGGCGCATCCAGCACTTTTCACCGGCGATGGCACCGCTCGGTGACAGCCGGCCTGACTGGCAAATCTTTACCGATCTGGCGGCGCGTCTGGGCCATCCGTGGTATTACCCGAATCCGGGCGCGATCATGGCTGAAGCCGCGGGTATTGCGAAAATCTTTGCCGGCGTCAGCTATGAGAATCTGGTCGGCTGGCAGTCGCAAATCTGGCCGGTCAGCGCCGACGGCGAGAGTACGCCACTCCTCTATACCGAACAGTTCCATTTCCCGGACGGCAAAGCGCGGCTCTATCCCTTGCAGTGGCAACCGCCGGCGGAACAGGAAGATGCGGAATACAATTTGCTGCTCAACAATGGCCGGATGCTGGAGCACTTCCAGTCCACTAATCAGACCGGCCAGGGCGGGCGTTTCATGTCGCTGTCACCGAACGCGTTTGTCGAAATCTCGCCGCAGCTGGCTGCCGAACGTGGTCTGACGGAAGGCGAATGGGTTCGGATTGCGTCGCGACGTGGTTCGATCGATGTGCCGGTGGTGATCACCGATCGCGTAGCGGGCAATGTGCTGTTTATGCCGATTCACCACGGCAAAGATGGCGTCAATACCCTGACCGGTGAGCATCATGATCCGGACGTCAACACGCCCGCCTATAAAGAGGTCGCGGTAAACATGAAACGTGTGGAGCGGCGTATCCAGCCAAATCCTATACCGTTACACAATTTTCGCTATGGCAAACGCACGCCGCTGGATCACCTGCCGGTCGAGCAAAAATGGCAGCAGGCTGGCTATCGCGAACCGCCTGAACATGTAGAAAAACCGGAGAAATTCTGATGGCTGAAAGGATGAAATATCAGGTCACGCCGACCCGGACTGAACCCACTGCCAGAGAGGCGATGGACGAGTTGATTGAAAATCTGCATCAGCATGGTTTTCTGCGGCTGGCGAACGATCTGGTCAAGTCGAACAGCGAGGTCAGCAAGATCCTGGTGTCCGGTCTGAACCAGCCCGGCACCCAGAGTGCGTTGCAAAACCTCTCACTGCTGATGATGACCTTAGGCAGCGTGCCGCCGGAACGGTTTAATCATCTGCTGCTCGCCCTGCGGGATGCGGCGATGGCGATTAAACCGGCCAGAGAAGAGGCTAACAGCGGGAAAGCTGCGCCAGGCATCCGCGGCATTATCCGGCTGCTCAATGATGATGAACTGTGGCGTGGCCTGAGCCCGGTTTTATCGGCACTCAAGGTGTTCTCACGGCAACTCGACGGCGAAGAGCAAAAGCCGATCACGCGCTTCAGCGGTAAGCGCAGCCTGGAGTAACCGCGTCAGAGGGTGCGCTTACCGCACCCTCTGCGACTCAGGCCGGTTTATAGATCAGATGTCCGGCTACGCCACCGGCACCGCCATCTTTAGGATGGTGGATGCCGTCGCTCACCGGCACATCGGTAAAATCAAACGGTGAAATCCCCGCCAGACAGGCAACGTTAACGCCATACTGGTCAGGCTGTGAGCGGCTCTGATGGAAGGTATAAATGCCGCACACTGAACAGAAGTAGTGGCCAACCTGTTTGCTATTGAAGCGGTATTCGGTGAGCTGATCTTTGCCGCGCGTCATCTCGATTTCACGGGCAAATACCACCACAGCGCCGCGCATCCGACAGAACGAGCAGTTACAGCGCCGTACCGTATTAAATCCATCCTTCAGCGTTACGCTGAACGCCACTGCACCACAATGACATTGTGCTGACATCTCATTTTGCATGGTCAACTCCTGAACCGTCCGGACATCCGGATATAAAAATATAGGCCATGATGGTCTGTTGTGCGGAATACCGAATATTGCTTCGCCTGCCGCCGCATTGATTGCCAAAGCGTTTCATTTCTCCCACTGCTCTTGCTTTTTCACTGATCTGGATCGTGGTAAATCCTGAGCTGTCATGAAAAGGTGATTTACCTTCGGCCTGATAATAACGAGTAAGCAAGGAGCATGAATAACGATGGACACCACGACCTCAATATTGCCTGAGGGCATTGCGCTGACGCTTCGCCAGCCAGTCCAGCCCACAAAACATCCGGTCATCATTCTATGTCATGGCTTTTGTGGTATCAGAGAAATTTTACTGCCTGATTTTGCCGACGCCTTTACCCGCGCGGGTTTTGCTACCATTACCTTCGATTATCGTGGTTTTGGTGACAGCGAGGGTGAGCGCGGACGACTGGTGCCCGCGCAGCAAATTGCCGATATTCTGTCGGTTGTGAACTGGGCAAAACAGCAACCCGCGCTGGATCAAACAAGAATAGGCCTATGGGGAACCTCGTTTGGTGGATGCCATGTTTTTGGCGCAGCGGCTGATAATGCCGACATCAAATGTATCGTCAGCCAGCTTGCTTTTGCTGATGGCGAAGCCATTGTGACAGGGCAAATGGATGCGGCAGAAAAAGCGGCTTTCTCGGCAACGCTGGAGAAGATGGCAGAGAAACGCATCAGCAGCGGCAAAGAGATGTTTGTCGCGATTACTCGCGTGTTAAACGATGTGGAATCTAAAACGTTCTTTGAAGAAAATCGACATCATTATCCAAAAATGGATATTAAGATTCCTTTTCTAACCGTCCGGGAAACACTGCTATATAAACCCGCACTCAATGCGGCAAAGGTTCAGTGTCCGACGCTGGTCGTTATTGCCGGTAAAGATTCGGTCAATCCTCCAGAACAGGGACGGGCCTTATTCGAGGCGATAGCCGCAACGGACAAAAAACTTTATGAAGTGACTGACGCACGCCATTACGATATTTACACGGGTGACTTTTTTAGGCAGGTTGTGCAGGTCCAGACCGAATGGTTTGCTGAACATCTGTAACCAGAACCTGATATCGACTCAGGCGAGTTGATCCCGGCTCGCCTTATTTTTCCGTTAACCCTTCCAGTTGCACCCAGCGCCGTCCCGCCACTACCGTGATGGCGATAATGGTGATGCCAGCAGCCAGATGCATCGAAAAATCGATCAGGTGCAGATGGGTATCATGGCAGAGTGACAGCAGTCGTTTGATGTCAGAGCTTAGCGTCGGGGTTCTGCCTGTACATTAGTTTTAAGCTGCTTTCGCGAACTTAAATCATTCCTTTTTGGCTAAAAGTGACCCGAGTGGCCTCATTTAAATCCATACTTTTCATTGTTTCAGGTGATACCCAGATAATTTCCTGAAATTCTTCGTTGAATGTAATGTCCCGATTGGCACTAACGCAATCAAATATAAGATAAATCATGTAAATTTCTTCGGTAGTGCCGTCTGGATAAGTTTTAGTCCTGATGTCATCACGAAAAGCCCACGGTTTAATATCAGTGATAAACAGCTCCGCGCCTAATTCTTCCCTGATTTCGCGCCTAAGTGCAGCTTCCATCGTTTCGTCGGGTTCCATCCCGCCACCAGGCAGCGCCCACTGGCCGGGGAAAACTCCACGATCTGAAGCCATTTTACAAAGCAGAAAATCACCTTCATTTTGTATAACAGGACACACGATTACTCTCTGGCGCATATTATCTCCTTAATAAAATTTCTTTCTGAATTAGGGTGTTGAGGCTCAGTGAAACCCAAGTGCACGTTAATCGATTGTAGGTAAGGACATCTGGAATTCTGCCGGCTTGCTTAGAAAGGAAGTGAAAAACACTTTAATTTCCTTAGAGATAGCAAGTATCTCATTGGATGTTAGTATGTGATTTTTATACTCAAACTTAATTAATGGTCGTTGTTTTTTCATTTTTTGAAATTCTTGTGATTCCTAAATGATCTGGAATAAATATGCCACCTTTAGTTACAAGCAACTCTTTTCCAACTCGTTTCGTTGCGGCAGAGTAATTCAAAGGGTGTGTGTAGCGTGCGCAATTGTTGTATGGTTCATTAATTTCTGGTGCATTATCATAAGTTAAAAGCCAAGGGTGCTTAAGCTTAAAAATAGCTTCAGATACTTTTTCATGATCTTTCGAGTTATAAAAAATTGTATAGAGTAAAGAGCCTTTATCAAAGTAAGGAGGATCAATGCAAAACATTGATTTTTCGGCATGCACTCGTCGATTTCATTCATGAAATCGATGGCGTCTTTATTATACAAATTGATTCTATGTTTGTATTTTTCTATTCGCTTAATTCTATTAATTAATGGGGTTCAATCGCTCATAGTCCATTATGAAGTGATGTCCGACAGTGGAAAGATAGGTCATAAAACCTAACTGTGTTGCGTATTCTATCAAAGTAATTAAGTCTTCTCTGGACGTCGGTTCACCACCAGTAAAACCTAAGCGGCGTAAACCCATCCTATACATGCGTTCAATGACATTAAGGGTAGTAGAAAGAGAAGAATCTTTGATGCCGGAATTGCGAAAACACAGATCGCATCCGAGATTACCGTGTGAGGTTATTCTAAAATCCAGAAGCAAGGTGCTAATGTCCATTATAAGCCCTCTGTTTATTGTAATAAAACATTATAACCATATAGGTTATGTGGCTATTGCTATACGATACTCTCTCCCTGGATAAGTTGAAAGCTAAAATTCAATAGGGCGTACTTAACCTTGCTCGGCTTAGCTTCTTTAATGACAGAATTTTGGTGGGGTCCTATTGGCTACCCCAAAATGGATAGAATGACTGGCGCAAGGGATGAGGATTGGCAATGTTTAAGGGCTTTGAAGATCCTATGCAATAAATCGTAATTCCGGCGAAGAACCATTATGAAACAATTATCCACCATCCCGACGGTCAATTGACTGAGCTTGAGGCTGCGATGGTGCATCAGGCCTGCGCTAACTGCACCCAGCGCCGTCCCGCCACTACCGTGATGGCGATAATGGTGATACCAGCAGCCAGATGCATCGAAAAATCGATCAGGTGCAGATGGGTATCATGGCAGAGTGACAGCAGCATCGAAGAGCTGAACGCGCTGCCGCAACCCGCCAGCGCGAGGCTTTTTGCGGGATGCAAAGAGCGTGTACGCTGTAAGGCAATCACCGATAACAGCATCATCGGCAGGCTGGCAGAGAGCATAAACAGATAGCAGTGTATTCCTTCACCCAGGCGACCTGCGCTCGCTGGCGGCACTGAAGAAGAGAGATTGAACAGATTCAGCGTCAGCCACAGGCCCGCCAGCAGCCATAACCGATACAGGCTGACCGGTTTTCTACCCGCAATACTCAGAGTAAAGGCCGCCGCAACGCTGCTGCCAGCAATGACAAACGCGAGTAGCAGAGCACTCAGGGCGACCGCCGCGCCAGGCTGTGACCAGTCGGTCAGCCGGGTATGAAACGCCCAACTGCTGAGCGCGCCGCAGGGCAGGGCCGCGGCAATCCAGCCGGCAACGCGCCAGGGCGTTGGCCAGACGCGCTGCACCGGCTTGACGGATTCGGTCAACCGATCAATCAAGGGGTCATGATTTCTCATGATTGTTTCCATATTTTCGTAGGTTAAGCATTGCGCGATGCAGCAGCGATTTCACCGCTGACACCGACTGATTTGTTTCCGCCGCAGCCTGCGCCAGACTCTGTTCACGCAAATGAACCGATTCGACAATTTCACGCTGACGCAGCGGCAGATTGCCTAAGTAACCAGTGAGTTCATCTGCTTCAGGGGCGCTCTCGGCACTTTCAGCTGGCTGATGATTCAGCGCATCCTCATCCTGTACTTCCTGCCGACGTCCCCGCTGACGCAGGGCATCTATCGCTCTTGCAGAGGTAATCGCGGCGACCCAGGGCAGGATGGGACGCCGCGGATCGTAGGTATGCCGTACCCGATGAATCGCCAGCAAAGTCTCCTGGATCACATCCTCGACCAGCGCAGCATCACTGATTTTTTTGCACGCTAAAGCCCGGATGGCCGGAACCATCGCTTTCAGCAACTGGTTATAGGCGTATTTATCGCCTTCCTGCGCGCGGGCCATCAGCTGTGGCCATAACTGCGCGCGGTTGTCAGTCTCTGGCATTCATTATCAGCGGGTTAACCGCCTGGCACGCTGCCAGCGTGTTGATTCATTATGGGATTCACGATTTCTTGCCGTTCTCCGTTGCCTGATCCAGCGCTGAAATTACGATCCGCGGCGTCAGAACCTGCGGTAATACCACCGGTTTGCCGCCATTGGCCGGATAGACGACATAGAGCGGCAGTCCGCCGCGGCCAAAATCGCTAAGTGCCTGTTCCACATCCGGATTGTATTTGGTTGAGTCCGCCACCATGTAAATGGTGCTGGTGCGCGCCATCGCCGCTTTGACCGCCTGAGTTGACAGTGAGGTGCGATCGTTAACCTGACAGGTAATACACCATGAGGCGGTAAAGTTCACCAGAATCGGCTTACCCAGGCCTTTAATCGCATCAACATTCTGTGGTGACCAGGCGACCGCGGCGGCGGCCTGTGAAGCCTCTTCGCTTTGTGGTGCTGCGGCAAAACTGTTCAGATTCAGTAACGGCGGAACCACTAATGCCACGAAAAAGGCGGTGGCGAGGTGCAGCGCCCGGTGACGCTGACCCATCATACGGCGTTTCTGCGCCATGCCATACAGCCAGGCCGCAAAACTGAGTAACAGGCAGCAGATGAGAATAGCGGCCAGCGCCGCTGAACCCGCCTGACGCTCCAGCACCCAGATCAACCAGCCCACCGCACCGAGCATCGGGAAGGCCAGACCCTGTTTAAGGGTGATCATCCAGGCACCGGGTGCCGGTAAAATGCGCGCCAGCAGCGGGAAAAAGGAGATCAGGGTAAAGGGCGCAGCAAAACCCAGCGCCAGAGAGATAAAAATCACCAGGCTGACCATGGGCGGCTGAGTCAGCGCATAGCCAACGGCGCTGGCCATAAAGGGCGCGCTGCACGGTGTGGCGACAATAATGGCCAGCGCACCGGTCAGCGCCGATCCCAGCAGACCGCCACGGTCACTGCCTACGCCGCCAACCCGTTGCACTGACAGTCCCACCTCAAACAGCCCGAGCAGATTCAGTGCAGAACCGAGCATCACCAGAATCAGCAGTGCGATCACCACCGGTGACTGCAACTGGAATCCCCAACCCACTGAAGCCCCTCCGGCACGCGCCAGCAGCAGCACCGCGCTCAGTGCGACCATCGTCACCACGACGCCGAGCAGGAAGGCCAGCCCTTCACTGCGCGCATGGGCGGGCTGGTCGTGATGGCGAATCAGGCTCAGCGCTTTCAGTGAGATCACCGGAAAAACGCAGGGCATTAAGTTGAGAATAATGCCGCCCAGAAAGGCGGCTGCAATGGCTGTCAGCATGATGAACCTACTCGGAAAGTGAGATTAAGCCGGATTGGCCTGACGATATTTTTTAACCGCATCCATCGCTTTCTGGATATGGGCATCAGGATTTTTGTCGGTATAGCTGAGCAGAATTTTGCCGTCCGGCGCAATAACGTAAGAGGTACGGTCAGAGAGTTTCTGGCCTTTCATCTCCATGGTGCTGTTATATTCGGCCGCCACTTTTGCGCCAGGATCGGCCGCCACGGTGAATTTATCCCGGCATTCCAGCTGCGAGAATTTTGCAATCTGATCGGTGTTGCCCGCGGTCACGCCAATGACGGTCGCGCCCTGTTTTTTAAATTCATCAGTTGCTTCGGCAAAGTCGTGGGCTTCCAGCGTACAGCCGGCGCTAAACGCGGCGGGGAAGAAGTAGAGCACCACGGGTCCTTTCTGCAACGCCTGTTGCAACGAGAAGGTGGTCGCTTTACCAGCCAGCGCGGCTTCCAGCTTAAAGTCAGGCGCTTTTTCACCGACCTGCAGGGCAGCCAGGGCGGAACTGACCGGGACGCTGAGCGCCATCAGGGTGGCAATAGCCAGGGTTTTCAGGGTGGTTTTCATCGGCATAGCTCTCTCTCCGTTAACAGGCAGGCGGTGTCGCCTGATGACCTTATTAACAGGTTCGCTGGCCAGCTGAAAAAGTTGCGGGTGAGTTTCATTATTTTTTTATTTTTAACCGGCCGGAAATCAAACCGCCTGAACAGGCTGAGTGGATATTAACCATCCTGAATGATCCGGCTGCCAGCCGATTACAGGCTGAATCGTGTAATGCTTTTACTGTTTTCTTCACGCAAATGGCTGCAATAACTGTTAGCGCGTTCATCTTTGTGTGACTGAGCACGCATTAATGCGTCATTCTGATGAGCTTTTTTCAGCAGGTGAGACAGGTCACGTTTCTGTTAACGCGCAGCCCGTAGATTTCCCTTAAATCATGAAAAAACGATTCAGCAAAAGGGATAAATAATGAAGATAAAACTGGCGTTAACGGTACTGGCTCTGCTGGTTTCGGGTTCTGCAACCGCAAAAACCTGGGTGCTGACGAGTGCTGAACAGGGCATGGATAAAGGCAACTGGCAAATTTCCAGCAGTGAGCTGAAACTGTCAGGTAAGCCGTTCAGCATTGAACAGCAGGTGTTGCACGGCGGTAAGCAGGAAGGCAGTAAAATTCTGGTTATCAAAAGTCAGGATGGCCTGACTATTACGCTGAGCCCGACCCGTGGCATGAATTTATTGCGTGTTGAAGGGTTTGGCAGCCGTATGGGCTGGGATTCGCCAGTTAAAGAGGTGGTCAACCCGGCATTTATTAATCTGGAGAGCCGCAACGGACTGGGCTGGCTGGAAGGTTTCAATGAGATGATGGTGCGCTGCGGCTATGAATGGACCGGCCATCCGGTGACCGCCGACGGTAAAATTTATACGCTGCATGGTAAAGCCGGTAATACCCCGGTTTCTCAGCTGGAAGTGGAAGTGGCTGACGCAGCACCGCATGAGATTCGCATCCGCGGTTTAATCAAAGAGAGCACCTTTAAAAAAGCGGATCTGCAGACCCTGACTGAACTGCGCTACGTACCAGGCAGCAACAGTTTCAGCCTGCACGATGTGTTAACTAACCATGCAGATTATCCGCACGATTATCAGATCATTTATCACAGCAACTTTGGTACGCCGATTCTGGAAGAGGGTGCGCGTTTTATTGCTCCCATGTCAGGCATCAGCCCGTTCAACGATTATGCCAAAGCTGGTCTGAAAACCTGGCAAACCTATCAGGGGCCAACCAAAGGTTTTGATGAGATGGTGTTTAATGTCAAACCACTTGCTGATGATCAGCATCAGTCAGTCGCGGCGGTGGTGAATAAAGCCGGTAACCTTGGTGCCTCGATCCAGTTCGATACCCGTCAGTTGCCGGTGCTGTCGCTGTGGAAAAATACCGATACCCTGAAACAGGGCTATGTAACAGGAATCGAACCCGGCACCAGTTATGCTTATCCGGTCACCATTGAACGTGAGCAAAAGCGCGTTAAGCAACTGCAGCCCGGTGCCAGCACGGCTTTTGATCTGACTTATACCTTGCTGCACAGCAGTGAGCAGGTGAATGCGGTTGAGCAGCGGATCAAGACTATCCAGGGCGAGACAAAAATCGATGAAAACGCAACGCCAATAGCCAAAGAGTAACGGTACGATAAAAAATCCCGTTAACGTCAGTGGCGGTTGCGGGATTTTTTTCTGCTGATATTCTGCGGTATTGATCAGCCAGTGCGGGCTGCCGCGCGGAGCAGATAATGAGAGGTTTATTATCAGATTTCGGGGACGCAATGATTTCTAAAGAGAATGCTGAGCACTATCAATGGGGAGATGCCTGTGACGGATGGTATCTGCTGAAGCGCCAGGATATGTTAATCATTCACGAAAGAATGCCGCCTGATAGCCAGGAGAAACGCCATTTTCACTCGATTTCACGCCAGTTTTTCTTCGTGCTCGACGGCGTGCTGACCATGGAACTCAATGGCGAGAAGCATCAGATTGCTGCGAGGCAGGGAATTGAAATTCCACCTGAAGCTAAGCATCAGGCGCGAAACGAATTCGATAGCGCAGTAGAATTTATCGTCATTTCCCATCCAACGACGCGCGGTGACCGCTCTGACTTAGCCGGACAGTAGTGGGACGGGCAGCAGGGACTGGGCGCGTGAGACTGGCAACCTGCTGGCAATGCGTTTGACTGGGCTTATTTAACATAAGATAGATTATGCGCACCTAATGTGTTAGACCAATTTAGTAATGTCACTTTTTAGCCATTTAGAAATGTCCCTTTTTTTGGCATAAAGACACTAAGCTTTTGCGACTAACCTGACGCTCCAGGACCGATTAATCAAAGAGATGCGACTCGAGGACATCAGCTGTATCGAGAAAGCCAATGTCTGGCTGGACAGCTCCATCCTGGACTGCAACCGCCGCTTTGCTAAGGCCCCCAGGCAGAGCATCGCCTGGAAAAGATACCAGATACTGCGGATAATAGATGGAGCAGTATACTAACAGTTAATAACTGATAGTAATCCTGATGGAGATATGACCATGCCAACCAGCGTAGCGCTCAGTCCTTACTTCGAAGCGTTCATCCGTGAACAGATAGAAAGCGGACGATATAACAACACCAGTGAGGTGATCCGTGCGGGACTCAGGGCACTGGAAGAACGGGAGCAGCAGATGAAACTTGAATCACTGCAAAAAGCGGTCAGTGCAGGTATAAACAGCGGCGAAAGCAAAAGTGCAGAAGAGGTGTTTGGTCGCCTGTCACAGAAATACCGACGTCAGGCTGAAGGCGGTAAGGCGTAATGAAACTGGGTATTTCACCTCTGGCAGAACAGGATATGGAAGCCATCGGCGACTATATCGCGGAGGATAACCCTGTGCGTGCGATGAGTTTCACGGCAGAGCTGTACGCTGATAGCTGAATCACCGGTCATCTACAAGGGTCGTAAAATCGTCAGCGATCGCCTGAAGGATATTCCGGCTGAGAAACGTATTCGTGCCTATATGGCAAACCCGCAACTGACCACCTACGGTTCCGGTAAATATACCGGCCTGATGATGGCGCACGCTGGTGCGGTTAACGTGGCGGCGGCGACCGTGCAGGGATTTAAATCGGTGTCGATGGAACAGGTTATTGCCTGGAATCCGCAGGTGATTTTTGTGCAGGATCGTTATCCCTCCGTGATCGATGAAATCAACCATTCGCCACAGTGGCAGACCATCGATGCGGTTAAAAATCATCGGGTCTATCTGATGCCGGATTATGCCAAGGCCTGGGGTTACCCGATGCCGGAAGCAATGGGCATTGGCGAACTGTGGATGGCGAAAAAACTCTATCCGGAGAAGTTCCAGGATATCGACATGCGCAAGCGGGCTAACGACTGGTATCAGCGCTTTTACCGTACCTCATGGCAGGGAAGCGACTGATGCGCGTACTGGCGGCGGGCAGTCTGAAAAGCGTCTGGCCCGCGCTGATGGCGCACTTTCCCCAACCCGTTGATACCCTGTTCGGTCCGGCCGGACTGTTACGTGAGCGCATTGAAGCCGGTGAACCCTGCGATCTGTTTGCATCGGCCAATAGGGCTCATCCCGCGTCGTTGCTGGATCAGGGACGCGCGCTGTCGATCGTCCCGTTTGCCAGCAATACGCTCTGTCTGACCGTTCGCAGCGATCTGCTGCACCCGGGAGACGACTGGCTCACCCTGCTCACCCGCAGAAATCTCCGGATAGCTACCTCTACGCCGGGCGCCGATCCTTCAGGTGACTACACGCAGCGGCTGTTCACCCTGATGGGTGACGCCGGGGAAGTGGTTCGCCAGCGGGCGATGGCCCTGGTTGGCGGCCGTGATACTCCGCCTGTTCCACACGGCAGGCTGGCGGCAGAATGGCTCATTCGGGAGGGTAAGGCGGATCTGTTTATTGGCTATGCCAGCTATCGGAGCGCTCTTAGCCAGATTGCCGGGCTGACGGTGCTGGAGATTCCGGCGGTTTTTAACCCGCCAGCAGAATATGTTTGTGCGGTCATCACGCCTCAGGCAGAGGCGCTGGCGGTGTTTTTAGCTTCGCCACTGGCGAAATCGGTGCTGCGGCAGGCCGGTTTTGGTGGTTAACCTCAATCCCGATAAGGCTGCGTCCTGCCGTTGCGGTAACATCCCGTCAGCGTAACGGCTGACAGGATATCAATCCTAAAGCGTGGTGAAATCGACTTTCAGGGTGTGGCTGATATGCTCAGCCTGTTCCCGGACGTTATCGCCCTCCCCGGTCAGCAGATAAGCAATCGCGAAGGCAAAATCAAAAACGGCACCCAGATCCTGCCCGCTGACCAGGTTGCCATCTTTAACTACTGGCGCATCGACATAGCGACCATCGGTGACATCCTGGTACGACGTTCCGGAGCTGACAAAGTGGCGACCTTTAAGCAGACCCTGTGGCGCCAGTACGCGTGCTGCCGCAGAACAGATCGGGCAAATCAGACGACCTTCCTGATCGTGACGGCGAATAAACGCGATTACCGCCTCATTTGCCGCGAGGTTTTTACTGCCATCCGGCCCGCCAGGAATAATCACCGCATCAAACAGCCTCTCCCGATTGTTTTCCAGCAGATCATCCGCCAGCACCTTCAGGTTGTGATAGCTGGTGACCTCTCTGGTGGACTGGCAGGCCAGCGTTACAACGTGAACGCCCAGCCGTGAAAGAATGTCCAGAGTGACGATGGCTTCGGCTTCTTCAAAGCCAGGCGCAAGCAAAAGAGCAACGTTCTTATCCATGAAATTAATCCTTTTTGCTGTAGATGAAATCTGATTCGGTGGAGAGGAGAATGAGAACCATCAAACCTAATCTGGCCGGGCAGCGGTTTTACTGATCCTTATCAAAACAGAGCACGTCGGCCTGAGATTTACATCAGGTGAAGATGGCCAGGTGCCCTGCTCTTGGCTAAAACTCTTCCGGCTCGCCGGGCAGCGGCTCAGTCAGTTCCTGCCCTTTTACACCGGCATAGGTAATTACCAGTTCAGCCGGCTGGTCGAGGGTAAAGCCCCGATGCGCACTGTTAACCGTTTCATTCAACGCCTGTCCGGCATGAAAAGTTTGTTGTTCGCCGCTCTGTTTATCTTCAACAATCAGGGTGCCGGAAAGAACAAATGCCGCATTGGGCATCGGGTGTGTATGCCAGGGTAATGAGGTATTGGCCGGCAGAGAGAGACGCATTACGGTAAGCTCCGGCTGTCCGGCCGGATAGCATTCAATCCTTTCGCCGTTCCAGGCCTGACTGCTGCGCATCACTTCGACGGCGGTGACCTCTGAAGCGCTGCGGGTATCCTGTTTTGACATGGTTAATCCCGGTATTTAATCAGTGAAATCCAGGCGTCTGACGCCTGCTTTGCGCTCTAAGCATAGAATAAAAATGGTGATCTGCTTATCCATTCTGATAAGGCGGGTCGCCGACTTTCTGCCTTGATCGGAAGGGGCTTTATTGCCGCCATTGAAGGTGGTCATTCGGCGCGTAATAAATAACCCGCCTGAGTTGTTTAATTTATGAGCAACAGGATGTTTTATAGTTATAAGTTATATCCCTCAGTCAGTACGCAACCTGGCGATTCTGTATTATCTTTGAAGCCATCTACTACCTGAGGGATTTCTGATAATGAAAGGTCTGTTTACGGCGTTACTTGCCAGTTCTGTTTTATTATTATCCGCCTGCTCAAAAGATGACGACAACAAAGTTAAAGTAGCGATTAATACCGGGCCGGATGAAGCCATCTGGCAGGTGGTAAAACAGGTCGCAAAAGATAAATATCAGCTGGATGTGGAAGTGCTTAACTTCAACGATTACGTCTTACCCAATGAGGCGCTGAATAATAAAGAGGTGGATGCAAACGCCTTCCAGAGTCTGCCTTATCTTGAAGATCAATCTAAAGAGCGCGGTTACAAATTTGCCGTGGTCGGTAAGACCTTTGTCTTCCCGATTGCCGCTTACTCGCACAAAATCAAAAACATCAACGAGCTGCAGGATGGTGCCACTATCACTATCTCTAATGAAGCAACGACTTTGGGACGTAGCCTGTTATTGCTGCAGGCCCAGGGCCTGATTAAACTTAAAGAGGGTGTGGGTTATTTACCGACCTCACTCGATATTGTTGAGAATCCAAAACATCTGAAGCTGGTTGAAGTCGATACGCCACAACTGACCCGGACGCTGGATGATCCTAACGTTACCCTGTCGATCATTAATACCAACTTCTCGGCTCAGGCTGGATTATCAGCACACCGCGATGGATTATTTATGGAGAGTGCCGCCTCACCTTATGTCAACGCGCTGGTTTCGCGCGAAGATAATAAAGACAGCGATAAAATTCAGAAGCTGAAGTCAGCGCTGCAGTCACCTGAAGTCGCTGCGAAAGCGGAGGAAGTTTATAAAGGCGATGCCATAAAAGGCTGGTAATCAGCATCCATTAAAATCGAAAAGGCCGCAGTGATGCGGCCTTTTTCTATGTTGTGTCAGGAACAAACGCACTGTGTTTATGACACGCTTTCGGCGGTAAAACCCATCAGGCTGCGGCACCTTTTGGCTGGGCAGAGACGTGGCCTGCCCACAGGCTGGCAACCCACTTCACGCCTTTAGCCGTGAAACGTGCCTGGGAAAAGGCATGCTGATTTTCGCCCACGCCGGAGTGCAGCGTGAAATAACCGGCCTGCAGATGGTAATGCTGCGGCGTCAGTGTTCCTTTGGCGCGATACATGATATTGCGTTCCAGCAGGAACTGGCGAAATTCAGGTTCTTTCACTTTCAGCATCTTGCACAATTGGCGAAAACCCAGCGAATCCTCGACTTCGATGAAGTTATCGAAGAAGGCCGCCTTGGGGGCGGAAAGCGCCAGCTGCTGTTCAGCGGCCTGACGCTGCTCGAACTGCTCAGCCCAGGCACGAGCGGCTTCTGCCGGATTGGTAAAGTCAGGCAGATGTGTGGTTTTCTCGCGATCCTGCCAGCGGTCCAGCACTTCAGCGGTAAAACCCGGCGACAGGCGTGCCACGGCCAGCAATGAGTCACGTTTGTTCAGCCGGTACTCCTGACGCACTTCCCCTTCCCGCTCATAGTCATTAACAATGATCGGCTGCGACAGGCGCTGGGCGGTCTCCAGGCTTTTAATTAACCGCTTAACTTCTCCATGCGTGATGCCGGTCATCTGCGCCAGTTCACGGCTGCTCATTGTGACCGATTGTTCCAGTGATTTGAGGCTTTCAGTCGAAATCATCATGGGTTGACCCCTCACTAACTCTACCAATACCCAGCGGGCAGTAGAATTATTATACAAACACCTGTTCAAATATCCAGTATTTTATTTAACCGATTGGTTAAAAGGAATCGATGACTTAAACGGGCAATTGAGTGGCATGCCGTAACGGCCTGAAGACACCGCGAGCTGAAGGATTATCGATCGCACTCACCGCAAGGTTACCGGCCAGCAAAAAAGGGCAGCGACAGGCTCGCTAACGGAAAAGAACCTGCAATTTCACCCTTAAGCGCTGTTAAATAAAGCAAGATCGTTAAAGACGGACGGGGTCTGTTTACATTACAGTATCATCGTAGCGCTCGAATCCGCCTTCGACGCTGCCCAGCGCCCCGGCTATGGGGCAGCAGGACAACCTGATTTGTCCGCCGCTGGGTATCTGACCGTGCCAACCCGCGGGCCATCAGAGGCTCGCCGACAGGGTGGAAAGCGTGGCTTTCCGGGCTAAAACTATTAATCCGGTGGCGCAGGATGTTGACCTGGCCCATTTTCCCCGGATGTCATCTTAACTGGAGTAAGTCATGCAGCCGTTGAAAGTCGCCTTTATCAAAGCTAACTGGCATAGCGAAATCGTTTCCCAGGCCCTGTCCGGATTTGAGCAGGAACTGGAGAGTCGCGGGACGCCGTATGAGATCAAAACATGGGATGTTCCCGGCGCTTTTGAAATGCCGCTGCTGGCGCAACGTCTTGCGCAGACCGGAAAATTCGATGCCGTAGTCTGTGCCGCACTGGTGGTCGATGGCGGTATCTATCGCCACGACTTCGTTGCACAGGCGGTAGTCAGCGGTCTGATGCAGGCTCAGCTGGCCACCAATGTGCCGATTTTCTCCGTGTCGCTGACGCCGCACAACTTCCAGCCAGCGCCGGAATTTATCGATTTCTACACTGAGCACTTCGTGAAGAAAGGCAAAGAAGCGGCGCGCGCGGTCAGCCAGATCCATGCCATCGAACTCTGATTGACGGGTCAATGCTGCGGCTCAGCCTGATTGCAAGCGCGGGGAGATAAAGATGGAAAATGCACGTCCGCCTTTGCCGCCGTTTAGCGTGGCGCAACAGGCTATTGAAAAAGTGCGTCTGGCAGAAGATGCCTGGAACAGTCGTGATGCTGAACGGGTCTCACTGGCTTATACCGCCGACAGCCAATGGCGTAATCGCGATCTTTTCATTACCGGCCGCAGGGAAATTGTCGCTTTTCTGCAGCAGAAGTGGCTACGCGAGCAGCAATACCGGTTGATTAAGGAGCTGTGGAGTTTTGATGGCAACCGGATTGCCGTCCGTTTTGCCTATGAATGGCACGATGCCCATCACCAGTGGTTTCGCTCCTATGGCAATGAGAACTGGGCGTTTGACGACAACGGTTTGATGATGCAGCGCCACGCCAGCATTAACGATCTGGCGATCCCTGAGGAGCAAAGACTGTTTCACTGGCCTCAGGGTCGCCGTCCTGATGATCATCCTTCGCTCAGCGAGCTCGGCCTGTAAACAGCCTGTATGCAGATTCACCCAGCGGAAAGCCTGGCTTTCCGCTGCGCTCCCGATTCGCTGTTAACCCTGCTCGTCCGGATGTTCTACAAAGCTCGCCTTATTACGCGTGACGGTATAGGCCACTTTTTTGACGTCCTCAGGTGACGTTGTCACCTCTATCGGAGCAATAGTGACGCGCCCGAGCCCGAACAGAGTCGGAACATAACCGCCCACCTGATGCTTTCCTGCCGGAACATGCAGCAATTTGCTCTGACCATCAGGCAACTCACCCGCATCTTTGCCATCAACGGTTAAAAAGACATTAGAGCCATCATCTGCGCGGGTCTTGATGTGTGAGACATCAATCTGCGTAGGGCCAGCAGCAAAATCGGTGGCAGCATCAGTAGCGCCATGTCTGGCACAACCGGTCAACACAACGGCAGCCGTCGCAACGGCAAGTGTAAAACGATAACGCATTTGGCAGTCTTTCTCCTGGTCATTTGAACCGACTATTTTAGCGTTTTAGCCGGGGGATGAAAGGGAAAGAGAGCTCAGCATGCTCTTAAAAACGGGGGTTTTCGCTGTTTACATAAGCTGTTGTAGTCTGAGAAAACTTTACTGAGTAAATACACAGGCTTTTCCCGCGGGGATACCTGATCATTTAACCACCTGAACAGCCTAAGAATAACCCGCTTTTCAGGGCGAATAAGCGCAGCGTCAGGCGCGTAGCAGGCTGTTTTGTCTCAGTTCAACCCCTATCAATTTGCCTTTATGAGGTTCATAGTGGTTGTTCATCCCCGGTCAAGTCCGGCGGCCTTTCCCTCAGCAGAGGGCACGATATGCATTCTCATACTACTGAAACCATCTGTGCGATTACGGGTACCCATCCGGCGAACCTGAAACGCTGGATGAAACAGGGCTTATTATCGCCGCAGCACCCGCTGAAGCACTGGAGCGACGCACAGTTAAACGAAGTGCGCAGTCTGGTCGCGTTAACCGCAACCGGCGCCACGCTGCAGGAAATTAAACAGGGTCAGGATAGCGCATCCGCGATCATGACTTCGGGCTGGGCTGCGCGTAAAGGCGATATGTTGTGGCAGCTTGAATTTGGTACACCGCTGTCGCTATCGCGTCAGATGCATCAGATGTCCAGCGACTACAGCGGTGATGATTTTATCTATAACCTGTTACGTCCACTCAGCGACTGGCTGCGCGCCGACCGTCGACAGGGTGCCGGACGTCGGCTGGATCGTTTTCAGCAAACGGTGCAGCATCAGGCGGATAAAGTCATGCGCGCTTCCTCGCGCAGTGAAGAGTCCATTCCGCTGTTTCTGGAAGCGGTGAGCGTACGCGACGAAACCGAAATCTGGATTGAAGCGATCCGGCTTTCCGCGATGGGCTTCGACGTCGATATTGCCTCGCATGTTACCGGCCAGCCGGCGATGAAAACCGATCTGCATCAGCATCACATCATGTGGTGTGGCGCGGGCATCAGCCAGACGATGCAGGACTATTTTGAACAGCAGCGCCAGGCGGGCAATCCGGTGATGCTGAGCGGCCCGGACCGTAACCTGCACTATATGATGCAGGCGAAAACCTCTTCTGCTGCCTGACTGCAGGCAGCCTTCTCCTTTCTTTCCTCCTTTTCTCTTCCCGTCTCTGGCAGATATTTTTTTCGGTTAAGAATCTCTTAAGCTGGCTGCGTATACTGACGCAACCACACAGACTCATTGACGAGACGATTATGAAAAAAACGTTGCTTGCCCTTAGCTTCTCCCTGTTGCCTTTCACTTTTACTGCGGCTCATGCCGACAGCTCTCTCACCGGTTGTGCCGCGAAGAAGCAGGAGATTGAAACTCAGCTCTCTTATGCTCGCCAGCACAGCAATACGCACCAGATTGCCGGTCTCGAAAAAGCGCTGAGTGAAGTGAATGCGAACTGTTCTGACAGCGGACTGTTGCAACAACGGCAGGAAAAAGTGGCAGAGAAAAAGGCTAAAGTTCAGGAGCGCGAACAGGAACTGGCAAAAGCGCAGGCGGAAGGCCGTAGCGCCAGTAAAATCGAAAAGCGTCAGCAGAAACTGGCAGAAGCACGTCAGGAACTGCAGGAAGCTGAACAGGCACTGCAGCAGTAATTTTATCGGGCCAGCTGCACGGCTGGCTCGCGATATCTCCCCTTTCATTTCTCCGTTATTTTCCCCACAGCGACCGGTAAGCGCTAATTACCTGATAATGCTTCGCTATCCTGACCTGACCCATTACTTAATGTAATCCTTTGATTACTTATTCTCATGCACTTAATTGGTGCAGCAAAGTCAATATCGACTGGATCAATTATTTAACTTTTTGAAGGCCTTCAAAGATCTGAAAAATGGTGATATTTGCTGATTTATGCAGCCACTATGCGCTCACCGCGCATGATTATTCGCCTATAGCGCTGCTGTTTTTCGGATAATTATTCACTGATTTTGCCCCAAAATGGCGCAACTGCCTCCCTGTACGAGGGTGGCTCCACATCTTATTTGTTTCAGGAGTGTTAGATTATGTCGGCGCGCTACAACGCGCTCTACTTTCCCGGCTCCACACAATAAATAACTTCATTAAGAAAGGTTTTTTATGGATAAGTTATCTTATGCGTCTGAAAGCAGTACATCTGCCTGGTCCACCTACTTACAACAAATCGACCGGGTTGCGCCCTATTTAGGCGATCTTTCACGTTGGATAGATACTTTGCGTCATCCAAAACGTGCATTAATTGTTGATATCCCTCTGCAAATGGACGATGGCTCAATCCGCCATTTCGAAGGCTATCGCGTTCAGCACAACCTTTCACGCGGTCCGGGCAAAGGCGGCATTCGCTATCATCCGGATGTTGATCTCAACGAAGTGATGGCGCTCTCCGCCTGGATGACCATCAAGTGTGCCGCAGTTAACCTGCCCTACGGTGGTGCCAAGGGCGGCATCCGCGTTGATCCTTTCAAACTGTCCGACGGTGAACTTGAGCGACTGACTCGCCGTTATACCAGCGAGATCGGCATCATCATCGGGCCGCAAAAAGATATTCCTGCGCCAGACGTCGGCACCAACAGCAAAGTCATGGCGTGGATGATGGATACCTACTCCATGAACCACGGCACAACGATTACCGGCGTTGTCACCGGCAAGCCGATTCACCTCGGCGGCTCACTGGGTCGTGAAAAAGCCACCGGCCGCGGGGTGTTTATCACCGGACGCGAAGTGGCACGCCGTGCCGGTATTGAGATTGAAGGCGCACGCGTTGCGGTTCAGGGTTTTGGTAACGTGGGTAGCGAAGCGGCCCGCCTGTTTGATGAGGCTGGCGCACGGGTTGTGCTGATTCAGGATCACACCGCCACGCTGCTCAACACCGATGGCATCGACATGGCCGCCCTGACGGAATGGCAGATTGCTCACAAGCAGATTGCTGGCTTCCCCGGCGCGCAGGCGATTGAGAAAGAGGCGTTCTGGACCACAGAGATGGACATTCTGATCCCGGCGGCGCTGGAAGGTCAGATTACCCGTGAACGAGCGGAAGTCCTGAGCTGCAAAATCGTGCTGGAAGGCGCCAACGGTCCCACCTATCCCGACGCTGACGACATGCTCGCGACGCGCGGCATCATCGTGGTACCGGATGTGGTCTGTAACGCCGGCGGCGTCACGGTCAGCTACTTTGAGTGGGTACAGGACATGGCGAGTTTCTTCTGGAGCGAAGATGAAATTAACCGTCGCTCTGACAAGATCATGACGGAAGCGATGGTCCACGTCTGGGAGAAAGCCAAAGAGAAAGATTGTTCACTGCGCACCGCGGCTTATATTGTGGCCTGTGAGCGTATTCTGATGGCGCGTAAAGATCGCGGTATCTATCCGGGCTAATCTGTCGGGCGCTGCTCTCAGGCAGCGCCCGGTTCACGCCTGCTTCATCAGCACCTGAAACTGGGGATTAAACTCATCAAAGATCGGTAAGGCGGCCGCGCCCAGCGCAGCGGTATCACTGCCGGTCATGCCGGTTTTCAGGCGCATCGCATTCAGATAGCGTCCGCGCACCGACTGATAAAGCGGCGGCAAACGCTGCACCATCTGCTCCAGTAACGGCGCAGGCATCATCCCGCCAATAATCACCGCCTCAGCATCAAAAACCGACTCCAGAATATTGATCGCCTGCCGCAGCGGAACCAGCACGCTGTCAATCCATGCGGTAAAACGCGCGGGTTCGATCTGCAACAGATCCTCTGGTAGCGCGCGCATCGGGTCCAGCCCGCAAAATTCGTAGGCGGCCTGTAGCGAGACGTAACGCTCAAGGCAGCCCTGATTGCCGCAGTAGCAGTCGCGCCCACCCGGTTCGACTACGATGTGCCCTATTTCCCCGGCGTTGTGAGCGTGCCCGGTATAGATATGACCGTCGGTGAAGATTCCCGCGCCCAGACCGGTGCCGATGTAGAGATAGATAAAGGAGCTGAGCTGGCGTGCCACACCGTGAAAGCGCTCGCCGATGGCGGCGACCGTGGCATCGTTCTCCAGCGTAACCGGCAACCCGCTGAGGGTTCTGAGTTCGGCTTCAATATCAACCTGTTCCCAGCCGTTCAGCGTTGTCGGACCTACCGAAGAAATACCTTCAACGCCAAACGGCCCCGGCATCACCACGCCAATACCCAGCACCTTTTGCCACTGCGCGCCGAGAAAGGTGCGCATCTCATCCAGCACGCCAGCAATGCGCGCCAGGGTGGCAGCGGGCTGGGGCTTTTGCACCATGATGAGGCGGCGCAGGTGCACTTCACCGCTAAGATCGACCAGCACCAGCAGCAGCGTCTGATGATCGAGATGAATGCCAATCGACCAGGCGCTGGTGGGATTCAGCGTCACCGGAATCGAGGGCTGACCGCGCCCGCTGCGGCGCGGCTGGCGGCTGGTCAGCAGTTCTGCCTGCTCCAGTTCCGCCACGATATTGGAGACCGTCTGCGGCGTCAGCGCTGTCATGCGCGCCAGTTCAGCGCGTGTCAGCTCGCCATGCAGACGAATGGCTTCAATGACCACGCGTCGATTGTGCGCCCGCGCATGTTCAAGGTTAGTGCCCGAGGTTTTCATGTTGTTTTCCATTTCAGCGGGACCGACAGTATTAGTCCCTGACGCGGTGCGGGCAAATAATATCTTTGATCCTGCACACAAATTCATGCCAACAGGATAGGCAGTTATGGTGTAAAAGCGCAGTCTGAGTTTCAGCGTTGTTACGGCATTGTTTCATCTGGTCCATCGTTTGTGGCACGCCGTTTGCTTATTCCTTTTCAGGTCAGTGCATTTACTGCGCCAGATTACGCCCCCGATTAAATCAATCAAATTGATTTAATTAATCGACATCCTGTTGCTGCAAAGTGGAGAAGATCATGTCACAGCGTTTTAATCCTCAACTCAAAGCGGGCGTTGCCGCCCTGCTGATGCTCAGCGCCGGCAGTGCCGTTGCGGCCAGCCAGATCAATGCCCTGTTTATGACGCAGGCGGCCTACAGCGAAAATGATATTCGCGCCATGACGCAAAATTTCCAAAAGCAGCATCCGGACGTCAGCGTTAATCTGGAGTTCGTGCCGTATGAAGCGCTGCACGACAAAATTGTTGCGGCGCGTGGTGCCGGCGGCAACGGCTATGACGTGGTGCTGTTCGATGCCATCTGGCCCGCTGAATTTACCCGTTTCGATCTGCTGCAGGATGTGAGTGCCCGAATTACTCCGGAAGAAAAGGATAAGGTCTTTCCTGGCGCGATGAACACGGTGATCTATAAAGGCAAAACCCTGGGGATGCCGTGGATTCTGGATACCAAATATCTCTACTACAACAAGGCGATGCTGAGCAAAGCGGGCATCACCACCCCGCCACAAACCTGGCAGCAGGTGCTGGATGACGCAAAAATCATTAAGCAGAAAAAGATCGTCAACTATCCGCTGGTCTGGAGCTGGTCGCAGGCTGAAGCGCTGGTGTGTGATTACACCACGCTGGTATCGGGCTTTGGCGGGCAGTTCTATCAAAACGGCAAGCTCAACTTTTCCAGCCCGGCGTCGCTTAAAGCGCTAAACCTGATGAAAAGTTCGCTCGATGACGGGCTGAGTAATCCGGCCTCACGCGAATATCTGGAAGAAGATGTCCGTAAATCCTTCTCCAACGGCGATGCAGCGTTCGCGCTGAACTGGACCTACATGTACAACATGGCGAACGATCCGAAGCAGAGTAAGGTGGCGGGCGACGTCGGCATCATGCCTGCGCCAGGTGATGCACCGGGCCAGGCGGGCGGCGTCAACGGATCAATGGGGCTGGGTATCGCTAAAGGCAGCACCCATCCGGAGCAGGCGTGGCAGTACATTCAGTACATGACTTCACAGCCGGTACAGAATCAGTATGCCCGGCTCAGCCTGCCGATCTGGAAATCCTCTTATCAGGACCCGGCGGTGCAAAAAGATCAGGAGAGTCTGATCGCGGCGGCTGATAAGTCACTCAACGTGATGCTGTCACGTCCGGAAACCGCTGACTACTCCCGTCTGTCAAACCAGCTTCAGCAGCAGTTGCAGCAGGTGTTACTGGGTAAAACCACGGCCCAGGATGCAATGGCGGCGGTGGATAAAAGCGCTGCGCGCCTGCGTTAAGGAGTCATGATGCTGAGTTTGCGTCAACGCGAACAGCGTCAGGCATGGGTGCTGCTGGCACCCATGCTGCTGGTGATGCTGTTGCTTACCGCCTGGCCTTTACTGCGCACCATCTGGCTCAGTTTCACCGATGCTGCGCTGATTGGCAGCGGTGAAACGCCAGGCTGGATCGGACTGGAAAATTACGCCTATGCGCTGAGCGATCCCGATTTTCGGGCGTCGATTGGCCGTACGCTCTACTTCACCGTGGTCTCCGTCACCCTGGAGGGGATCATTGGTGTGCTGGTGGCGCTGCTGCTTAACCAGAAGTTTGCGGGTCGCAATATCCTGCGGGTGCTGGTGATCCTGCCGTGGGCGCTGCCGACCATCGTCAACGCCATGATGTGGCGGCTTAACTTTAACCCGGACTACGGCAGCATTAATGCCTTGCTCACCCAGCTCGGGATTATTGACGGTTACCGCAGCTGGCTGGGCTCACCGGATGCCGCGCTCAATGCGGTGATGTTCGCAGATATCTGGAAAAACTATCCGCTGGTAACGCTACTGGTGCTGGCTGCATTGCAATCGATCCCTGAGGATCTGTTTGAAGCGGCCAGGCTGGATGGCGCTTCCGCCTGGCGACGCTTTCGGGCCATCACCTTTCCGGCAATTGTCGCCCCGCTTGGCGTCGCGCTGGTCCTGCGCACCATTGATGCCTTTAAGATCTTCGACATTATCTACGTGATGACGCGTGGCGGACCGGTGGACAGCACTAAGACCCTGAGCTTTTTCGTCTATCAGGAATCTTTCAGCTATCTGCGAGCCGGCAGCGGTGCGGCCTATGCCATGCTGATGACGTTGATGTGCGCCCTGCTGATCACCCTTTATCTGCTGATGTTATGGCGTCAGCGCCGCCGGAGCTCTGCTTATGAAAACTAAACTGCGGCGGGTGTTGCGCTATGCTGCGGCGCTGCTGGTGGCGATCAGCATCCTGGCCCCTATGGGCTGGCTGTTCCTGATGAGTGTCAGTTCGGCCAGCGATCTGTCGCGCGTTCCGCTGGAGTGGCTGCCACGGCAGTGGGATTTCAGCCGCTATCACGGATTGGTTTCGCTGGCCCCTGACCAGCCGGGCAACATCTTTCTGCACGCGCTGGGTAACAGTCTGCTGGTCGCCAGTGTGGCGACAGCCATCTCGCTGCTGCTGGCGATTCCGGCGGCCTTCAGCTTCTCACGTTACGCGGGTCGCGACGGCTGGCTGTTTGGCGCACTGGCGATATACATGGTGCCGCCGGTCGCCTTTGTGCTGCCGCTCTACTTCCTGCTGCAGCAATTGGATCTACTCAATACCCGGCCAGGCCTGGTGATCGTCTACTGCTCGCTGATCCTGCCGTTCCTGACCTGGATGCTGAAGAACCAGTTTGATTCGCTGCCGCGTGACATTGAACAGGCTGCGCGCCTTGATGGTCTGCGTTTCTGGCAGGTGCTGCTGCGTATAACCCTGCCGCTGGCAAAGCCGGTGCTGGGCGCGGCTGCACTGTTTGGCTGGCTGCTGGCGTGGGATGAATTTTTCTATGCGCTGCTGTTTACCAGCAATATTGCGGCCCAGACGCTGCCGGTCGCCATTGCTGGCTTTACCGCCGGACGGGCCACCGATGACGGGCTGATCGCCGCGATCGGCATTCTGGCCTCGGTGCCGCCACTGTTTATCGCCATCTGGCTGCAGAAGACGCTGGTTAGCGGTCTGGCCAGCGGCGGAAGTAAGGGATAACGATGCTAAACACGACTTCATCCACGCTTTACGTAGTGGGCAATATTAATGTGGATTTGATCATGGGCACGCTCAGCGACTGGCCACAGCGCGGTACCGAAGTGATGCTACAACACAGCGAGCTGCGTCCGGGTGGTTCCGCCGGTAACTGTGCGCTGGCGCTGGAAGCGATGCAGGTGCCGCACCGTGCCATCGCCAACCAGGGCAATGATGGATTCAGTCAGTGGCTCGCCGGTCACTTTCCGCATAGTGCGGCGCACTGGCCGCGTTATGCCTGCGAAACCTCGCTGACGGTGGGCGTGACGCATCCTGACAACGAGCGCTCATTTATCAGCAATTTTGGACACATCACGCAAATGACGGCTGAGGATGTGCTGAAACAGCTGCCCGCACAGGCCACACCGGGCGATATTGTGCTGCTGTGCGGAACCTTTCTCTGTCTGGAACTCTATCAGGCCTATCCGAGGCTGCTGGCGGCGTTACAGCAACGTGGATTTACGGTAGCGGTCGATACTGGCTGGCCGCCCGCAGGCTGGAGCGACGATCTTCGCCACCAGGTTCATCGCTGGTTAGCCGATTGCGACTGGCTGTTGCTAAACGAGGTCGAAACGCGCGGCCTGGCCAACGATAACTCACTGGAACAGAGCGCGGCGCAACTGGCATCCCGGCTCAGTGGACGCGGTGGCTGTGTAGTGAAAAGCGGCGCAGACGGCGCGCGACTGTGGTCTGCCACTCAGACGCTGCACGTGGCGGCACAACCGGTGACGGTGGTCGATACCATCGGTGCCGGAGACAGCTTCAATGCCGGATTTCTGGCGGCGTTGCTCTACCGTCACGCGGCGTCGACGGCGCTGCGCTGGGGAATTGAGGTCGCTTCACAGGCGATCAGCAGCTCGCCGCGCCGCTATCCCGGCTGGCAACAACTCCAACTTTCAAACGAGGTGCGCTAATTATGGCCAGTGTTGAACTTGTACAGGTGGCGAAGCGCTACGGTAAGCAGAGTGTGCTGCACCCGCTGGACTTAACCATTCCCGATGGCAGCTTTACCGTGCTGGTCGGTCCTTCTGGCTGTGGTAAATCGACGCTGTTGCGCTTACTGGCGGGTCTGGATAGCGTCTCTGACGGCGCGATCATGCTTGATAAAAAACGCATCAACGATCTCGATCCCGCCGACCGCGATATCGCAATGGTGTTTCAGAGCTATGCGCTCTACCCGCACCTGACGGTCGCCGAGAACCTGGCGTTTCATATGCAGGTCAAAAAGGTGGCGCGCGACGAGCAGAAGAGCAAGATTGCCCGCATTGCCGGGATTCTCGGCATCGGCCAGCTGTTGCAGCGGTATCCGCGGGCGCTCTCGGGCGGCCAGCGGCAACGCGTGGCGATGGGACGTGCAATGGTGCGCAATCCGCAGGTGTTCCTGTTCGATGAACCGCTCTCCAACCTTGATGCCCAGTTACGCATGGAGCTGCGTGCCGAGATCAAATCGCTGCATCAGCGCTTTAAAACCACCATGGTGTATGTGACGCACGATCAGGTCGAGGCGATGACGCTGGCCGATCAGATTGTGGTGATGAAAGATGGCGTTATCGTGCAACAGGGCGCGCCGCTGGCGATCTACGATCGTCCGGTGAATACCTTTGTGGCCCGGTTTATCGGTTCGCCGCCGATGAATCTGCTGGATGCGCAGTTCCAGCCGCGTGACGGCGAGCCGGGCGTGCTCTGTGGTCAGCAGTGGCTGCCGCTGCCGTCACGCTGGCACCGTGCGGCGCGTGAGCAGGCGGACCAGCCGGTGACGCTGGGCGTTCGCCCTCATGACCTGATCAGCGCGCCCGATGGACAACCGGCTGATGTCGGTATCGTCGAAATTACTGGTGAATCGACACTGTTACATCTGAACTGGCAGGGTTTTGCCCTGCATATGCAGCTGAGCGGGCGCAGTGACGCGACGCCGGGCGGTACGCTGCCGGTGACTGTAAATCCCGACAAGATGCACCTGTTCGATGCGCACAGCGGTGAGCGCCTGATCGAACAGTAACCCACAAAAAAACCGCCATCAGCGTAATGCTGATCAGCCAGGGTTAAATGTGCAAAGGCTGTCACGGTCAAATGTGGCAGCTTTTTTTTGGGCGAGCGTGCCGGAGTGCGGGCCTGAGCACCTCTGCTGCTGCCTGGCCGTCCTCTCGCCTCAGCGCTGCGGATAGCCCTTTCAGCAGCAGAGGCGCTCAGGCCTCTATCATCGTGCCCTTTTTAACAATACACACTGTGAAGTTTCAGAGCGGCACCAGACTGCGTTATCACCTGCCGCTTAACTGACTGGCATTACGCCATCGGCGGGTTTTTCTCTTATCAGACACCCAGGCGGGTTAAGCCAGGTGGAACTGCTCGACCGTCTGCGCCAGCTGCTGCGCCTGGTCTTCCAGCGAACTGGCCGCAGCCGACATCTGCTGGACCAGCGCGGCGTTCTGCTGGGTCGTGCCATCCATTTCGTTAACCGCAATCGTCACCTGGGTAATGCCGCGCGCCTGCTCATCAGAGGCGGAAACGATCTCCCCAATAATGCCCTGCACTGAATTGACCGCCTGTGTCATCTCCTGCATGGTCTTACCGGCATCATTCACCAGCCTGACCCCGCTTTCGACCCGCACGCTTGACTCTTCAATCAGCGCGGCGATCTCTTTCACCGCACTGGCGCTGCGCTGCGCCAGGTTACGGACTTCAGATGCCACCACCGCAAAGCCGCGTCCCTGCTCACCCGCGCGCGCGGCTTCTACCGCGGCATTGAGCGCCAGAATGTTGGTCTGGAAGGCGATGCTGTTGATCATGGTGGTGATGTCGCCGATCTTTTTCGAACTGTCATCGATCTGCGCCATCGTCTGCACCACCTGGCCCACCAGCGTGGCACCGCGACTGGCGATATGAGTGGCATTTTCTGTCAGGCTGGTTGCCTGCTGAGCGTTATCGGCGTTGAGGCGGATGGTGGCGCTGATCTGCTCCATACTGGCTGCGGTCTGTTCCAGTGCGGCTGCCTGCTGCTCGGTACGGGATGCCAGGTTAAGGTTGCCGCTGGCAATTTCGCCCGCGCCCTGACGCACCGATTCACTGGCATCTTTAATCTGGCCGACAATACCCCGCAGCTGGCTTTGCATCGTCTGTAAGGCGAAGAACAGGCTGCTGCGGTCGTCGGCTTTGACCGCAATCGCATTGTCGAGCTTGCCCTCCGCCACGGCCAGCGCAATTTTGGCCGCTTCGGCCGGCTCGCCACCAATCGGGCGTAGCACTTTACGGCTGAACAACATGCCCAGCACCGCGCCGACCAGCAGAATGCTGACCACCATCAGGCCAATGGCCCAGCTGAGCTGCCGGTTAGCGGCGGCCATCACCTGACTCACCGGCGCCACCACCCCGAGATACCAGGGTTTATCGCTGTCGCCAATCACCACCGGTTGCCAGGTCACTAACGCCTCTTCACCCAGCACCGCATCAAAATGCTGCATCACCCGTGAACTGAAGTGATCGCTTTCCCCTTTCCACGGCTTGCCCGCCTCCTCTTTCACCGGTGAAGAGACGACCTTTCCGCCATTCGAAAGCAGCAGTGCATAGCCGCTGCCCTGCCAGGGTTTGATCTGATTAACTTTCTGTTGCAGCGAAGCCAGTGAAATGTCGGAGGTCACAATGGCTTTTAAGGTGCCCTTATCGATGATCGCCGCCGCCACCGAGGTTAACAAGGTGGGTACGCCGTTATAGGCGTAGCTGTAAGGCTCGATCAGGGTATCTTTTTTCGACTGCTGCGGTATCTGGTAGTAGTCACCCTGGCCCGGAGTCAGGATGGAGAGCAGCGGATGCATGGCGTAATGACCGGCCTGATCGCGATCCACAAACCAGGCGTAGCGACCCTGCGGGGCCTGTCCCGGCTGGTTAACAAATTCGGCATCGCGACCGTCGAAGGCGTTTGGTTCGAAGATGACTGACATCGACAGATAATCAGGATTGGCGCGCAGTGAATATTCCATGATCTTATCGACCACTTTACGATCCGTAATGCCTGCCTGCGGTAAGGCGATCAGGCTTTGTCCCAGATGGCTGGCCACATCGCGCGCATGACTCAGCTCCTGTTGCACCTGTAAGCCGCGGCTTTGCGCGATTTGCTGCAGATATTTTTCCGCCAGCGCCTTCTGCTCTTTACCGGACTGCCAGCTCAGAACACCGATCGTCACGCTAAATCCCAGCATAATGGTCAGGCCGCCGGTAATAAGCATCTGCGCCCGGGTACTCATCTTCTTTTTATCGTTTAACTGACTGGCCATATTGGTTCCCCTGGAATTTACCTTTTTGCGACCTCCTTGTGGTTTACGTGCTCCTGAGATCATCTATCGGCGCCGTTTTTTTGAACTTTAACGGCGGCTTCGGGAACGTCAGATGAGATAAAGCCGGCGAAGTTGATCCTCAAAGGGTTCTGACTTCAGCAATGAATCCGCTTTTTTTGATCTGCAGCAATATCGGCCGACGCAACTACTGTCAGTTTATGTAAACAGACGTTGTCGTCCCTTATCATCGTGGAGAGAAATCAATGGCCGGTAAACTTGGATTAGCAGGCGGAATGATTATCTGGTTAGCGTATGTTGCCTGGATCGTGCATTACTATTCAGACACCTTTTTGCAGTTCTCCCGCTAAACAGACAGGACCTTCGGGTCCTGTTTTCTTTTCTGCATGACTCCCGCATCGATTGTCTTCTGAGCCAAAAATTCGCTACTATTGACTCATTATGTGAGCCGATTAAAAGATGCTATTCGGCTCATTCACCCGAAAATGAGCCGAATATGACCACAGAATGGATCTGGCAACAGGCCGACTGGCCACAGTTCTACTGGCAGGAGGCTGTGCTGCTGCCTCGCCTGCGGCAGCTGCAACAGCAGCGAGGCGTACTGCTGGGCCGGGCCAGCCTGCAGGTCAGTGATGAACAGCAAACGCTCGATACTCTGCTCAGCAATATCCTCTCCTCATCCGCCATTGAAGAAGAGCGGGTAAACGTACAGTCGGTACGTTCATCTCTGGCGCGCCGCTTAGGCGTGACCGAACAACAGCCTTATCCGGTTTCGGATCGATCGGAGGGACTGGCGGCGATGATGCTGGATGCCATTAACAACCGCAGCCAGCCGCTCACGCTGGCGCGTCTTTACCAATGGCATCGCTGGCTGTTTCCTGCCGATGAGTGGTCGGTGCAGCGTCTGAGCGTCGGTACCCTACGCGGCAGTGAGCCAATGCAGGTGATCTCCGGACGGATCGATCGCCCAACGGTGCATTTTGAAGCGCCGCCGCGCAGTGGACTGGAGCCACAGCTGACGCAGTTTATTGACTGGTTTAACCGCAGCGAGCAGGACGTCATGCTGGACCCGCTGCTGCGCGCCGCCATCTGCCATCTCTGGTTTGTTACCCTGCACCCGTTTGATGACGGTAATGGCCGTATCACCCGCGCTTTAACCGATCTGGCACTGGCGCAGGCGGACAGTCAAAGCATCCGGCTCTATGCCATGTCACCGGCGATTCTGGCGCATCGGGCGGACTATTACCGCATTCTGGAGCGGACGCAGAAAGGTGGACTGGATATCACCGACTGGCTGATTTGGTTCCTCGATATGCTGGATGAGAGCCTGCAACAGGCGATGAACAGCATCGCCCGCACCCAGATCAGGGCGCGCTTCTGGCTACAGCATCGGGAACGCTCTCTGAGCAAAGAGCAGATAAAAGTACTGAACCGGTTGTTAGACGGCGGCGAACAGGGTTTTGAACAGGGGATCAGCGCCAGTCAGTATCAGAAGGTGGCGAAAGTGAGTAAGGCGACGGCGACACGTCATTTAGCCGATCTGCTGGAGAAAGGCTGTCTTTACCGGCTGGAAGGCGGCGGACGCAGTACGCGCTATCAGGTGAAAACAGACTGAGAGAATGATGCGCGCGCTCAGCCAGTAAAATAACCACGCCGGAAATGGCTTCCGGCGTGACGGGGATCAGGCTGCTTTCACCGCGCGCACTTTCTTGCTGCTGGCGGTTTCTGCTTCGGCGGCGTCATCAGAACGCTCCGACACCGTTTCAGGCTGACCGGCAGTGGCGGCCACAGGCTCAGGCAGTTTGCTGGTGCGGAGAATATGCTGCACGGCATCTTTCTGCTCAGCGATCAGCAAGCCCAGCGTTTCTGCCTGCGTCTCATCCAGTGCGGGTTGATGCTGTAACAGCCAGTCGGTGAAGGCTTCGGCCATATCGAGCATTTTGTCGTAGGCATCGGCCTCTTTCTTGTTGGCAAACGTCATCTTCTCTTCACCCTTTCTGACTACTACAAATTTTGTTTCGACAGCCATGTTTTTGCCCTCAGATACTGTGTATACATACAGTATATCACGACGTTGATGCTTTTCCAGCAGAGAATAGAGTTTATCGGTTGTA
>Ga0302349_1000513_pt1 | contig 44899 bp, 46 predicted proteins | sample PhyAR1_FD_202176 | JGI IMG/M metagenome (GOLD analysis project Ga0302349, IMG submission 202176) | Leaf surface microbial communities from alfalfa plants in UC Gill Tract Community Farm, Albany, California, United States - DLSL A.R1... | ecosystem: Host-associated > Plants > Phyllosphere >... | reverse complement strand
CCCGATACCGCCTTTGGCATTGGCAGCATTACCAAAGTGTTTATTGCGGTGATCATCCTTCAGCTCACCGAACAGCGACAGATTCAGCTCGACGATCGACTTTCTGACTGGCTGGAAGAGACGTCGCTGTCGGGTATCGCCAATGCAAAGGCCGCGACGATCAGACAACTGTTGTCGCATTATGCCGGAATAGCGAGCTGGGAAGATCAGCCCGCGTGGATTCAGGCTGCGCGTGGTAAGCATCTCATTGCGAACCGCTTCTGGCAGCCTGAGGCGTCACTGGACTATATTCGCGACCAGCCGCCGTTATCTCTGCCCGATGAAAACTTTCATTACTCAAACAGCCATTTCACCCTGTTGGGGTTGTTGATCGAACGCGTGACCGGCCACAGGTTGCAGGATGAACTGGATCAGCGGATCTTCCGGCCGCTGGCGCTTAATGCAACCCGGCTCGACGGCTTTTCGCCCACTCAACCGCAGAAGATGGCCGCGCGCTACCACCGATGCAACGCAGATTTCATCCGCAACGCTGGCATCGCCGCGAGTTTTCAACCAGAGCACAACGCTATCCTCAACGTTTCTTCAGCCAGTCTCTCGGTTGAATGGGCAGCCGGCGGGATAGTCTCTACTGCCGGGGAGTTGATGGCGTTTATCCTGGCGCTGAAAAATGGCGCGTTACTCAATCGGCAAAGTCTGCGCGACATGCAACGCTGGCGCGCCGCCGGTGAAGCGCAGATGGGATTAAGCCTGTTCAGAACCGACTCCGCTTACGGGCCCGCTATCGGTCACGGTGGCAATGTGCTGGGCTACAGCGCCTGCGCCTGGTGGTTTGAGCAAACCGACTGTGCGGTGGCGATAGTGACGAATGTGGGTTCCATGCACGCCGGTGCAGACGCTCACTGCGCCAGTCGGTTATTCAGAGATTCTGACATTGTGAAGCTGGCGCATGCCATTTCAGGCCGCTAAGCCGCTGCCTGCTGCACAGCCGTAGCCTGATAAGGTAAACTGCCGGCAACCAGTTAATGCAATATATTTGCATTAATCTATCCGATCCCAGGAGGAGCCGATGGCAAAGGAGATGATCCGTCAGGGGGGCCGCAGCGCCCGAATCCAGGCTGAAGTCCATAAAACGGTCAATCAGCTACTTAAAACCACCGATCGCGCGGTGATCACCGTGCCGATGATTGCTGAGCAGGCTGGGGTTACCCCTTCTACAATTTATCGCCGCTGGGGTGACCTGTCGCAGCTACTGGCAGACGTTGCGGTTGACCGGATGCGGCCGATTGCTGAACCGGAAGATACCGGTGAGATGGTCAGCGATTTGACGGCTTTCATACTGCAGTATGTCGAGGAGATGTCATCGAAAGTAGGGCGTCAGATGCTGGCCGACGTGATCGGCAGCTACAGCGACGACGCCAGCCAGAAATGCTGTGGCTATACCGTGCAGCATCTTGAGACGCTGAACAGCCGGGCGCTGGCGCGCGGTGAGCCGGGCTTTGACGTCGCGCAGGTGATTGATGGCGTGGTAGCACCGGTGATGTATCACATCCTGTTTAACGATCGGGAGATCACCGCCGCCTACTGTCAGTCACTGATCCAGCGGCTGTTTGCCTGACCCGGCCGCTTATCTCTGGGTAAAAGGAGAGGCGGCCTCAATGATCAACTGTTGCAGCAAGGCGTGCGCCGGGTCATCTGTATCGTCCGGGGTGATCAGCGCAATGCCGACCTCTCCAGCAGCTGGCAGATGACGTGATGCTGTCACCAGCGTCTCCGGCATTCCGGCACGGGTGCGCAGCGTGATGCCCAGTCCAGCCTGCAGCGCTGCCCAGATGCCGCTCAGGCTGTGACTGGTAAAGACAACACGCCAGGGTATTCCCGCAGCATCCAGCGACGCGGTGGCGCGCGATCGCATCAGGCAGGGCGCATCAAAGGCGACCAGCGGCAGCGGATCGCCGCGGTGTAACAGCGCGGCCAGATCAAAATCAGCATGATGTATCCAGGCTAGTGGACAGTCACCGATCAGCCTGCTATTGGCGTGCGGTGCGGCCTGCCACACCAGCGCCATATCAAGTTGATGACAGGCCATTGCGCTGAGCAGCCTCTGGTTTCTGTCAACCTGCGCGGTAATGGTGACGCCGGGATGCTGACGACTAAACGCGCCCAGTACCTCAGGCATCAATGACTCACCAAAATCTTCCTGCATCCCGATACGGATTTCACCCTTCAGCCCGTCACCTCTGACTGCGCGCAACGTCTCATCGTTCAGCGTCAGCAGACGTTTGGCGTAACTCATCAGCAGCTCACCGCTATCGGTGAGTTGCTGATGCCGACCTTGCTTTCTGACCAGTGCAGTACCGCATTGCTGCTCCAGCTTTTTGAGCTGCGCACTGACCGCTGAGGTTGAACGGCATAAATGCCGGGCTGCCAGGGCAAAGCTACCCGCTTCAATGCCGGTAACAAAGCTACGCAGCGCGTCCATATCCAGTGACTCGGGAACCCGGTTCATAATCATCCTGTATAAGTGGATGGTTGATGCTGATTAATTTGATTTTCAGGATTATAGCGCTGCGCGACACTCTGTCCATCTGCACTGGAGAGAAAAAATGAAAGAGATTCTGGATCGCGAAACGCTGGCCCGTCGGGCCCCGAAACTGGCTGAACTGACGCAGCAGGTGCTGTTTGATGATATCTGGCAGCGCGGCGTGCTCTCCGCACGGGAACGCAGCCTGCTGACGCTGGCGACGCTAACCGCGCTGGGCCGGGTCGCGCAGTTGCCCTGGCATATTGATTTCGCGCGAAAAAATGGGCTGACGCAGGAGGAGCTGATCGAAGGCTTCACCCATCTGGCGTTTTACGCTGGCTGGCCCGCGGCGGTGACGGCGCTGAGCTACCTTGAGGAGAACAACTGATGCCCTTAACCCGTATCACCCTCGGCCAGGCTTACAGTGAGGCCAGCTTACAGCAGATCTCCGCGCTGCTGCATCAGACGCTGGTGGCGGAATTTGCGGTGCCGGTTGACGACTGTTTTCAGCTGTTTGAGGTGCTGCCGGCCCACCAGCGAATTTTTGATCGTCACTACCTGAGCAAAGGGCGCAGCGAAGCCTTCATCCTGTTTCGGGTTACCGCCGGTCGGCCACGCACCCGGCAGCAGAAGCAGCGCTTTTATCAGCAGCTTTGCGCCGCATTGCAGGCCACGCTGGGAGTCGATCCCGATGACGTGATGGTCATCATCCAGTTCAACAGCAGTGAAGACTGGAGCTTCAGCGGCGGCAGAATGTTAGCGGAGGTGACGTCATGATCGTGATGCATTACCGCTTTACGCTGCCGGCAGATTACCCGATGACGACGATTGAGCAGCGTATCCGGCTGAACGGCGCGAGGCTGAACGGGTTTCCGGGTCTGATCGCCAAGGCTTTTCTCTATGCCCGGCGGGATGATGAGGAACTGGCGATGGCAGAAAATCGTTATGCGCCGCTCTATTTCTGGCAGGATGCGTCAGCCATGCAGCGTTTCCTGCAAAGCGCGGGATTTCAGCGCCTGGTGGATGACTTTGGCTGGCCGGTGATAGAGAGCTGGCTGGCGCTGAATGCGGATGGGGTGCCGGACAATCTTGACCAGGCGCGCTTTATCGCCCTGCGCCGCTGGGCGATCGCTCCGCACAGTTGCCTGGCCGATCTGGCGAATGAAACCGGCTTTTGCGCCTGGGATGTGAGCCGCTGGCAGGGAGTGACCGTCACGGCGTCAGCCGGGCGTCCGGCCGGTGAACAGGACGTTTATCGTATCGGTTATCTGGCACGCGGTGCGGCGGCGTCAGGGGATCAGACCGGATAGGGCGATAGCCAGCAGCACGATTCCGCCCAGGGTATTGATATATTTACGCAGGGCAAAGGTGCTGATGGCGCGGGTTGAGGTCATCAACAGCTGGCTGGCACCGCTGAGCCACCCCGCCATGATCACAATATGCACCGAGGCCAGCAGCATAAAATCGCGTACATTGCCGGTCTGGCTGGTAAAGCGCGATACTACGGTCAGGTAGAGCAGAATGGCTTTAGGATTGAGCAGGTTCGCCAGTAAAGCCTGAGAAAGCGTAACCGGCTGCGGGTCGGGGCTGTCAGCCTGATGGCGGGCCCGCACTCCGCTGATGATTAACTGGCTGCCCAGCCACAGCAGATAAAGGGTGCCGGCAATCTGCAGAATATGAAACAGAGAGGGTAAAGCCATCAGCATTGACGAAACGCCTAATCCAACCAGCAGGGCGTGGCAATAGATCCCCAGTGCGGTACCCAGAATAATCGTCGCGACGCCGCGCCAGCCTTCGGCCAGCGCACTGTTAATGGCAAGCGTAAAACTGGCTCCCGGTGACAGCGCTATCGGTAAGATGGCAACAATGAAACCGCTATAATCGATCTGCATCGGAACAGGTTGCTCTCCAGGATGAGAGGGTCACAGCGCGAGAATCGCCTCAATCTCAATCCGTAAATCCGCCGAGAAAAGACCACTGACCTGCACCAGCGAACTGGCAGGCAGATGAGCGCCATAGTAGCGGAACAGGACTTCGCGTAATGCCTCAATGTCGCTGAATGCGGTGATGAAAATGGTCACCTTAATCAGTGAAGCCAGCGACGTCTGCTCAGCCGCGGCGATCAACTCCAGTTGGGAAAAGATCGCTTCCGCCTGCTGCGCTATGCCGCTGTGCTGAGCCGGCGTCCCAAAGGCGGTGAGGCCGGAAACGTACAGCGTATCACCATGTTTCACCGCATGGACATAAGGCGCTTTCACCTCGCCGAGTTGCGGATAATTTTTACGTTCAGGTTGCGGCATGATCTCTCCTTCAGGCCTGAGTCAGTGCAGGCAGGCACCGTCCGTCCGCTTTAGTGGGTCAGCCGCTGCTGACAGATGAGGTGATCAGCGGCCGCCTGCCGTTGCGCATCCGGTGATAGCTGTTGCCAGTCGTGAATCACCTGACGGGCCAGCGCCGGTTTAAATGTTATCTTCTGCAGCGCATAGTCAGAGTTACTGCCCTCAACGATCTGCTGCATCTGTGGAATAAACTGCTGCTGATCATGATGATCGATGCCGCAGAACACCGCAACGTAATAGGCTTTATCTTCGCTGCTGAAGTGTGGCATCAGCCACCAGCCCGCCAGTGCCAGCACCGCCAGCAGAGGAATCATCCATTTAAGTTTCGCTTTCATCAACACCGCCACCTGTTATCGGCCAAAGAGGTCTGTCAGATCTACACCGGACAGAGGGCGCGTATCCTGCCATAGTTCCGGCGCGTCGTTAACCTCGTTTTCCTGGCGTTGAGCAGCGGTTTAGCGCTGGGTTATGCGGTCGTTGCGTCAATCAGCCTGGCGCTGATCTGCGCATCTGGCATCATCTGTTGCAGGCCGGAAACCAGATCATCACTGGCCTGTTGCAGCGCGGTCAGCGGCATTTCCGGCAGGCTTTCAAGGATAAACCACATCTGACGCGCCTGCGCATCCAGCCGGGTTCTGACGCCCTGACGCCAGTTCCAGCGACGGCAGGTGATGCCCTGATCGTCGCGCCAGATCACTTCTCCTGGCTCCGGCGATTCAAAGACCACTTCGCCCTCTTTAACCGTATCAAACGACTCGCTGCCATCCGCGATCGCCAGGCGCGGCGCACCAACGTAGGCGGCAATATTTTCCCCGCCGACCGGCAGCGCGTACTGAATGCTGATGGCATTATAGAGATCGACAACCGGATCGATCGCTGGCATCCCGCCATCCCGCAGGACCCGCTTGCGCAGCGCGTCTGCCGAGCAGGGAGTCCGTTTCGCTTTGGCACCAAAGGCTTTGAATACCGTCGCCCAGGCCGCGAGATGGGCGTCAGCCCATTCAACATCCTGTTCCAGCACCTGGCGGCACGCCTTTTGCAGCGCCTGTTGCGCAATCTCAGGATGGGTGACTGGCGCGGCTTCCACCACAATACTCATGGCGCGAAAGCCGGGTGCCAGCGCAAATACGGCCGGGTCGATTGACGGATCAACAGATAACATTGGATAATCTCTCAGTGACTAATTTATTTCATAGTAATGACCGATGACCAAAAAAGTCAATATATCGACCGATGCGGGTGCTGACGTAGCCAGCGTCAATCAGGCTGTCTCGGAAAGCATCAAAAGCTGGCGTAAAAGCCAGAAACTCTCGCTGGATGAATTATCCCGCCGGGCGGGCGTCAGTAAAGGGATGCTGGTGGAGATCGAGAAAGGCGAAGCCAATCCCAGCATTGCGATTTTGTGCCGGATTGCCGCTGCGCTCGGCGTCTCGGTGGCAGATATCGTCAATGTCACGCATGCGCCTGCCGCCTGGCTGATTGATAAAAGCGCAATGCCCACCTTGTGGCGCGGCGAGCAGGGCGGGAGTGCGCAACTGCTGGCTGGCACCCGCGGTCCTGACATGATTGAACTGTGGCGCTGGCAGATGTTTGCCGGTGAAAGGTTTAGCTCGGCGGGACATTCCGCCGGGACGCTGGAACTGCTGCATGTTGAAGAAGGTACGCTGGCGTTAACCGTCGGCGACCAGACGTTAGTCGTTCAGCCAGGTTGCGCAGCGGTGGCGCGTACCGATATGCCACACGCCTACGCCAGCGCCGATCAACATCCGGTGGTGTTCACCATGACGGTCGCCGAACTGCAGCGTTAATCATTTTCCGCGGCGGCCAGCGTTTCACCGGGAAATGCCAGCAGCAGAGTTTTCAGCATTCCTTCCAGGGCCGCGCGTTCTGCCGCCGTCAGCGGAGCCAGCACCGCATTCTGAGTCGCCGTATGCACCGCCAGCGCCTGCTCAATACAGCGCTGACCCTGCGGCGTCAGCCCCACCAACGTGCTGCGCTTGTCGTCGGGTGACGCAACCCGCGCAATCAAACCGCGCTGTTCCAGCCGTTTCAGGCGATGGGTCATGGCACCGGAGGTCACCAGCAGCGAGGTATAAAGCTGGGTGGGTGACAGGCAGTACGGCGTGCCGGCCCGGCGCAGTGTCGCCAGCACATCAAACTCACCGTCATGGAAATCGAAAGGCTCCAGCGCCTGACTGCGGGCTTTTGCCAGATGTTTCATCAGGCGCAGCATTCGGCCCATGATGCGCATTGATGAGGCATCCAGCTCTGGCATCGCGTTGTCCCACTGGCTGACGACAAAATCGATATGGTCCTGCATGATTTACCTGCTTACTGTGTGGTTATGTTGTCAGGTTGTGCTCAGCCCCTTACTGCCGGACCCGTTTTATCTTAACGTTAAGATAAATAGTGACAGCCTGCTGCTGTCAGCGTCTATCCTCTGCACGGAGCCGGCTATGAAGAACACCCTGTTGTTTCCCGCTATATTCGCACTGATCGTCTTTGTTGTCGGGCTGAATCTGCGCCCGATGCTGGCGATTATCGGCCCACTGTTTCCGGCGTTGCAACAGCAGGCGGGTCTGTCGGCGACGGCGTTCAGCCTGCTGACCACCCTGCCGGTGGCGATGATGGGCCTCGCAGCCCTGGCGGGACCCTGGCTGCTGGCGCGGATCGGGACCGTACCGGGGATTGCGGCAGGACTGCTCTGCCTGGCGCTGGCCGCGCTCTGGCGCGGTTATGCACTTTCGCCACCGCAGCTGATCCTCACCGCCCTGGCTGGCGGGGCCGGAATTGGCGTGATCCAGGCGCTGATGCCAGCACTGATCCGCCAGCGTTACACTGGTGCGGCACCCACGCTGATGGCGCTGTTCAGCACTGGCATTATGGCTGGTGCGGCATTGATGGCGGCCAGCGCTGAGCCGCTGTTTTCGCTGCTCGGTTTACGCTCAGCGCTGGCGATTGCCGGTGGGCTGTCGATCTTTACCTTACTTCTCTGGTTGTCAGTGAATCCACGCGGGCCGGTTAACCATCCGGCACCCGCTGCGGTTGCGCTGCCCACGGCGCGAACCTGTTTACTGTTGCTGTTCTTTGGTATCGGGACCGGGGCTTACACGCTGGTGCTGGCATGGCTGCCGCCATTTTATATCCAGGCGGGCTGGAGCGCCCGCAACAGCGGCTTTCTGCTCGCCGGGCTGACGCTGACGGAAGTGGTGGCCGGTCTGGTGATCTCGGCGGTTCAGCACCGTTTTCCCGATCGTCGCTGGTTACTGCTGCTGGTGCTGGCCCTGTTGCTGGCTGGCCTGCTCAGTCTGATTGTGGCACCTGGCGCGATGCCGGTGCTGTCGACGCTGCTACTCGGCAGCGGCATCGGTGCGCTGTTTCCGCTGTCGCTGATCGTCACGCTGGATCATGCCCGAAATGCCAGAGAAGCGGGCGTGCTGTTATCACGGGTGCAGGGCGGCGGCTATCTGATTGCCGCCGTGATGCCGCTGGTGGCGGGCTGGGTACGTGACAGCGGCGCATCACTGACCGGTGCCTGGCTGATCATGAGCGTCGGGGTAGTGGTGCTGATGGTGATCGCCTGGCGGTTCCGACCGCTGTCGGGCTGAAGGGCCTGCAGCAGATGCCGACAAAATGATTGTCGTCTGGCATGCTGGAAAGCAGGCAATTAATCAGGAGCGGCAATGAAAGTCATCGGTTTGTTAGGCGGTATGTCGTGGGAGTCAACCGCGCTCTACTATCGCATCATTAATCAGCAGGTTAAACAGCGGCTGGGCGGGTTGCATTCGGCGCAGCTGGTGCTGTACAGCGTCGATTTTGAACCGATTGAACAACTTCAGGCGGCCGGGGAATGGCAGCAGGCGGGTGAACGACTGGCCGCGGCGGCACGCAGTCTGGAGTGTGCCGGGGCAGAATTTATCGTGCTCTGTACCAACACCATGCACAAAGTGGCCGCGCAAATCAGTGCGGCCACCTCCCTGCCGCTGTTACACATCGCGGATGCGACCGGGCAGCGTATCCGTCAGGCCGGCTTCAGCAAGGTAGGCTTGCTGGCGACCCGGTTCACTATGGAACAGGCGTTTTATCGCGGGCGGCTGGAAGCGCAATGTGATCTGGAGGTGATCATTCCGGATGAGGAGGACCGCGTTTTTGTCCATCAGGTGATCTACCAGGAACTCTGCCTTGGCACTATCAATCCGGTTTCCCGCCATCGCTTTCAGCAGATTATGCAGCGGCTGGTGGAGGAGGGCGCACAGGCGATTATTCTGGGTTGCACTGAAATCACCCTGCTGGTGGATGAGAGTGATGCCAGCGTCCCGTTATTTGATACCACCCTGATTCACGCCGAAGAAGCGGTCATCCAGGCGCTGAAATAGCGGTTTCTCTTTACTGCGGCAGGCTCACTGCCCATTTACCCGGAGCACCCATGAAAATAGAAAATTTGCCGTTTGGACTCACCCATTGGGATTTGATTGATGAAACCGTTCATCCCGGTGAACAGGGCCAGGCTATCTGGCGCACCGCGCAGTTTAATGCTATTCGCGTCAGGATCGTGGATTACTCACCGGGATATCTCGCCGATCACTGGTGTATCAAAGGTCACATTCTGCTGTGTCTCGCTGGCGAGCTGCATACCGAACTGGCCGACGGTCGTCGCTTTGTGCTGACGCCGGGCGTCAGTTATCAGGTGGCAGATGATGCCGAACCGCATCGCTCTTCGACGCCGGTGGGCGCGCGGTTGTTTATTGTCGATTAACGGCCGGCGGTCTGATAAAGGGTGGCGCTAAACCTCCCTTTGTCATGGTGAATAATCACGTTGTTGACACTTATAAAAGTAAACTGAAGCAGCTTTATAAAAATCAGCAAAATTAATAGCTTAATTCATCGGAGTAATCTGCTTCTGACAGGATTATTTCTCATCAGGCTGTATGCTTGAGACGGTAAACACCGTTCTGCCTTAACCTGATGTGGGGAAACCTGTGCTGATAAAAAAGAAGAAAGTAAGATCGCATACCGAAGATCGCCTGCTGGCGCTGGTACTCGCCACCACCGCTGGCATCCTTAACGCGATGGCGCTGGGTGCCTTCGGGTTTTTCCCGTCGCACATGACCGGTAACACTTCGCAGATATCTACTGAAGTCACCACCAGCGATCTGCATATGCTACTGTTTTTACTGGCGCTGATCACCGCCTTTGTGATGGGTTGTACCGTGGCCCGCCTGGCGGTCATCATCGGCCAGAAGCATAAGCTGCGCACTATTTTTTGTCTGATCATTCTGGCCGAAGGGGTCGCGCTGACCGCAGCCTCGATCTTTGAAACGATGTTTTTTACGCCACGCTTCAACGGTGAAGTGCTGGTTTTGCTGGGATTCCTGATGGGGATTCATAATGCCACTTCGACCCAGCTCTCAAATGGTCGTGTCCGATCGACGCATATCACCGGCACATTAACCGATGCCGGTATTGCGCTTGGGTCGTGGCTCTCCTCGCATGTGTCGCATGACGAAAGTGGCGAACGGCGTTTTTTCCAGAAGGTGCTGCATACCCATCTGACCACGGTGTTTTCGTTTCTTATTGGCTGTATTGCCGGTCTGCTGCTGTTCAAAAGCTACGGTTTTAACGCGATGATCGGATTGGGGCTATTCCTGATGGTGGTGGCGCTGGGCGCTATCGCCATTACCGTTCAGCGATCCCGCAGGAGCTTTTACTGATCTACCGCCACAGCGGCCCGATGCCAGCCGGCATCGGGCCAGCGATCACTGCACTGTGCGGGTCGGCCGCACCACGATTTCATTCACGTCTACCTCATCCGGCTGCTCAATGGCATAACGTACCGCGCGCCCAATCGCCTCGGGTTGCAGGGCTATCGCCCGATAGTCGGCCATTGCCTGCGCGGCGGTCGGGTCAGTGATGGTGTCAGCCAGTTCACTTTCAACCACGCCCGGATGCACACAGGTCACGCGAAGCTGGCTGTTCTCCTGACGTAACCCATCGGATATCGCCCGCACCGCATACTTAGTGGCACAATAAACCGCCGCAGTCGGTGAAACCGCCAGCGCCCCAATTGAGGCGATGTTGATGATGTGTCCGGAGTGGCGGGCCAGCATCGGCGGCAGCACAGCGGCAATGCCATACAGCACGCCTCTGATGTTGACATCAATCATCCGATCCCACTCCTCTACCCGCAACGAAGCCATCGGTGACAGCGGCATAATGCCCGCGTTGTTGATCATCACATCGACCCGACCCCACTGTTCCAGAGCGAACTCAACAAACTGATCCACCTGCTCACGCTGCGTCACATCCAGCGCTTTAACCGCCACTTCAGCCCCGTCGAATCGCAACGCGTCGGCCAGTGCGTGAAGCCGCTCTTCGCGCCGGGCGCCCAGCAGCAGTGTTGCCCCGGTTTTCGCCAGTTCACGGGCGATACCCGCACCAATGCCGCTTGATGCACCGGTAATTAAAATCACTTTCTTCGTCATATTGTTTCTCCTGTTGTGGTGTAGCTGGAGATGCTACGACGGTTAGGCTATAAAGATAATCCACCTGCTGCTTCATGAACTGGTAACTACAACTAATCAATGATGACCGATAAAAATGCGCTGGAAGTGTTTGTCATTGTGGCGCAGACGCGTAATTTTCGTCTGGCGGCTGAGCAACTGGGTGTTACCCGTCCGGCCATCAGCCAGACGCTACGGCGGCTGGAAGACCGGCTGAACCTGACGCTGATGCAGAGGACGACCCGCAGCGTTCAGCTCACCGAAGCGGGGCAACGGCTCTATAACGAGGTAGCACCGGCGATCAATCAACTGAACCGCGCCGTCACCGATATCGCTGAACTGGCCGCCGTTCCGCGTGGACAGTTACGGCTGGCGATCTCATCCATTGCTGAGCGAATGCTGAGTGGTGAACTGCTGGCGAGCTTTATCCGCGCTTATCCGCAGATTGAGCTGGATATCACCGTCACGGATGAGGAATTTGATATTGTCGAACAGGGCTACGACGCGGGTGTCCGGCTGGGTGAGGTGATCGCGCAGGATATGATTGCGGTACCGGTATCCCGCGCTCAGCGCCAGGTGGCGGTGGCATCGCCTGCTTACCTGGCCCGCCAGGGCACGCCGCAGCATCCGCATGAACTGATCCAGCATTGCTGTATCGGCTGGCGGAAAGGGCCGGGCCTGTCGCCTTATCGCTGGGAATTTGCTGAGCAGGGGCGTGAATTTGAAGTGGCGGTTAATCCGCAGCTGACCACCAACGATATGGGGGTGATGATCCGCACCGCCTGTGCCGGCGGCGGCATCAGTTTCGGTATGGAAGAGACGTTTCAGCCTTATATTGCGCGCGGGGAGCTGGTGACGCTGCTGGATGACTGGTTGCCCGCATTTGCCGGTTTTTACCTCTACTTCCCCAGCCGGAAGAATCTGGCACCCAAGCTACGCGCGCTGATCGATCACGTAAAGTTGTGACAGCGTGGCAAGAAGAGCAGCACGCCCGCCGTAACGGACGTGATGGGCTTATTTTTGATACTGCTGGTCAGTGACCGGTTCCAGCCAGTCCACCGGGCTGCCGTTAACGGATTCCGCGATGGCAATATGGGTCATGGCGTTGTCCGGGGTTGCGCCGTGCCAGTGCTTCACATTCTCCGGTATCCAGACGATGTCGCCGGTATTCATGACCCGAATCGCTTCGCCCTCACACTGAATCCAGCCCTGACCCTGGGTGATAATCAGGGTCTGGCCCAGCGGATGCGTGTGCCAGACAGTGCGCGCACCTGGTTCAAACGTGACGGTTGCGCCACCGACTCGTGCCGGTGCGTCTGCCTGGAATGGGGCGTCAATCCGCACCGTGCCGGTGAAATAGTCAGCAGGGCCCTGGCGTGAAGGCAGGGAGCCGTTAGCGATAATCTTCATTTTGTTCTCCACTCATCATGTGATGTCCCGAAGTTTAGCAACCCGGACGCCTGCTGATTAGCCAGCATAACCCGCAAGCGTTTATGAGCAGTATTCATTAATCATCAGGCGCATTACGGCTGTCAGCCTCAGGTCGTCATGTTATAGCGGGTAATAATATTGATTTTTGAATAGGGCGCAGCGGGTGCGGAGGCAGGCAGAAAACCGTGAAATTCCAGCAGCGTTCTGAAGGCGTGCTGTGCATCAAGCTGTAAATTATGTTCGATCAGCGCATCAATTTTACCCGCCTGCAGCAGCGCGCGGTTTTCCCGATCAAGATCGTGTCCGATAAAGGCGTTAACCGGCCGGTTAAGCTCGTCAAAAGCCCGTAAGATACCCGGATTACCGCCGCCGACCGTGTAGACCGCGTCCGTGTCCGGGTGCGCCTGCAGAAAATGTTTAAGTGACTGGTACATCAACGGATCGATGCCATAACCACCCGCCACCACGCTGACCCGATGCTGCGGCGCAAACTGCTGAATGGCGCGTTCGAAACCCTCAATCCGCTCCTGCTCCCCGATAAAGTCTCTGCTGCCGGTGATCGCCACAATGTGGGATTGCTCAGACCGCAGCCATTTTGACATTAAAAACGCGGCAACCTTCCCGGCGTCGTAATTATCCATGCCGATATAGCGCAGGCGCGCACTGCCCGGCAGATCGCTCATCACCGTCACCACCGGCACACGTTGTTTCAGCAGGGTATCGATGGTCGGATTCAGCAGTGCCGAGTGGGCCGCTTTGAGAATAATCCCGTGGCTGTGGAGCGCATTTTTGTTCAGAAGCGCATTGACCTGCTCTGCGGTTAAGTTCTCGCTGAAGTGAAATCGCAGCTGCAGTTTAAACCGGGTAAAGCTGGCAATCTGACTGCTGAATGCTTCACGCACCAGCTCACGAAAGCGATCGGGTGTATGCATAATCACATCGAACCACAGCGTTCTGCCTTTTGCCCGCGCCGTTTTCTGTAGTAATTCCAGGTCGGCTATCGCCTGCTGAATGCGATGCTGCGTTTGCGGATGCACCCTGCCGCGCTGATGCAGCGCCCGATCAATGGTTGCCAGGCTCAGACCGGACTGAGCGGCTATCTGTTTTAAGGTGAATTTAGCCATGCGTCACTCTGAAGGCGAGGGGTTATCACTCGTTTTATCACACTGCGGGTGCTAAACCTTGCCTGATTTAGCCGTCCGGTTTCAACGATATCGCCGCCGCAGAAAAGTGGCTCTGTTAAGTTAAACCGGATGAACGTTTCACACCGCCAGATCAGCGGATCTGTATCATAATATGAATAGCATTAAGCCGAGGTTTCAGGTCGGGATAAATATATTACCGCAGTTACCCCGTGTTATCTGGCGGTTATATCTTTCGCGTAGCCCCGCTGACGAAATAGTGCCAGATATTATTCTGAGGCTGTTCGAATAATAACCTTTTCTGCCGCTTCGCTTATATTTTCCTGAACGCGGCCCTTTTGTTTTTTGACTTCCAACGATGCTAAACTGTATATGCATACACCGTCTGGAGGTCGTGTGAAGTACGACGAAGAAAAAGATATTCGCGCGCTGGTTGGCGCAATAGTTAGCGATCTGATTAAGAACGGGCAGCCTGTGCATTTTCATGATATTACCAATGCGCTGTTTCGCCTGAGTGAAGAGACGCGAGATAACCGATTGAAAGCGCTGTGCCATGAAGCGATCGGCTTTTTTACCCGCAAGATGCACTAAGAATGATGGCGTTGCGAATAAACGTCAGCATCATTGAAATCGGTTCCCCTTAATTAATCCTGTCAGACATAATGGATATTTTCCCCGTGATTTTTTTGCACTCTGATTAAGCAGGGGAGTCTGATTATTGTGGCGGGATGAGCGAGGGTATGACCTCTTGCCGCCAGCAGAGTTAATATCCCGACAGGAATCGTCATCCTAAAACTGCCGCGTTTTTATCCGTTTCGGATAAGCCTGCTGTTATTGAACAGTATCTGTTCGGATAAGGCGTCTGTTACCTGAAATCTATTTCACGCCAGCTGGCTCTGTTGTTCAGGTGGAGCCATGCGTATTCGTCATCACCCGTAACGGAGCGGTTGCGTTAACCTCGTCAGTGCGCTGGTCGGGGCTTTGAGGTGCGGGCCGGCGGAAACAGCGACAAAAGCGGGCTGCAGCGGTGAAAATGTTTCAATGCCGTCCGCAACGCGCTATAAAGATCCTTCGCAGGGGTAAACCATCCTGACAGGCCCTGAAGCAGGCCAGAAAGACGCGGACCAGAAACAGCACGGAACCAGAACAGGCTGCATTTCCGCTGTTGCCGGTTAACCCGCGCCGGGGTGATGAATCGGGGCCAGCGCCATTAAGGATAAAAACATGATCTTCTCGGATGTTGAAACGCACTACATCAGCAGCAATCAGGACAGTCGGCTGGTCAGATATGACATTATCAAGACCGATGATGATACCTACGTGGTAAAAGTGATTGATAATAAACATCACAACAATACGCAGCGTGACTATTTCTCTGAAGTAACGACGTTGATCATCACCCGCGATGATTTCAATCTGGAAAATAATATCGGTTCGGCGTCGGTTGTCAGAAACCGTATGCCCACCACCTTCAGTGGTCATGTGCTGGTGAAGTGTCAGCAGCATCGGGATTCACTGGATTAATCCCGTCAGGCGCATCCGTTGAGGCAGGAATTGAAAGCAAGCGGAGTAAGGCTGGGGCAAAGAAACTATTCCACAAGAGGGCTTCCTGCGCGCCGTTGAGCGCGCAGGCGTGGGGATCAGATACCGGCGTCGTCCGGCGTCCGGCCCACTACGATCTCCAGCGTTTTGCGTAACACATTCAGTCTGACCACGTCTGAGGTCGTCTCCAGTTCCGCAATCAGATAAAGAATGATGGCTTTATTGGTTACGCGTCCCTGATCGGCGACGATGTTCCGGATGATGCCGCCCAGCAGTTCGGTTTCTGAAGCAAGCTGATCGCCGGCACTGCGAAAAAACTCAATGATGGTTGGATCTGAAGAAGAGCGTTGCATGATTTTTCTTTCTCTGCAGAAAATTCGTTAGGTGCATCGAATAAGGCCAGAAACGAGTCTCCTCGTTGCGACGTTTTGCCCGGCGTGAAGGGACATTTTCAGTGCCGCGTTCACCTCGGGAGATGCTTTAATTATTGTCAGAAGTCACGCAAAAAACGGATCGATTAGTGTTTTTTCGAACCTTCAGGTGGGCCATCGTTATTCAGACGGTGTGACACATTTTCACGATCGGGAAGCGCACTGCCAGCCCGCTTACGGGCGGCCACCATGCCATTGCGCACTTCGGTAATCGCTTTGCGGATCGTCATCACCTTCGCGTCTTCGTCCGTCTCTGCGGCCATAAGCTCCAGCTGATTGATCAGGGCATGACTCGACACCGGTTTGTCTGACTTGAGTAGTGTCAGTACGGCTTCGCCGATCATGACATCTGTCAGTTTCTCATCATCACTTCTGTACATACTGGCTTCTCTGATTTACGAATTAATGGCCACGTTGCGGCTCCTGATGTAGAAACAGGCGCCGGTGACGGGGCGCCTGAAACGGGACAGCAACACTGGGCTTCGTTAATGCGAAAAATAGTCCGATCAGAATTGCTGTGAGCTGAGACGTACTGCATCTCCATAACGCCGGGGATCCGTATTACTCTTCCCGACGGAAAAGGAGCCCGATCAGTTCATGCAGATGACTTTCATCCTCTGGCGTAGAGGCAAGTTCCAGTCGACGCAACAATTTGCTGCAAATCGCTTTACGACTCAAATTTTGACCTGCGCGCAGAATTTCAACCACAATCTCTCCCAGCGTTTCCTGCTGTGAAGGCTGACTGGCTTGATTGAAGTAACGGGCAATGTCGCTGATGGCTTCCGGTGCATGTCCGTTCTGACGCATAGTAGTGTCCTCAGATGGTTAAATGTATCGCGCTCTGGATGCGCAAGTTATACATCTTTCAAAAACTTGTACAGAATTTTGAATTTCCTGAGAAGATTTTTTTGTGCAAAAAATGCTATTTAAAGATAATCAGTATGTTACGAAGTGTTTAATGCGGGGTAAAAACGGCTGAGTGATGGCGGATTAAGCCATTTGCCCTTCCGGCCTGTACAACTGCTGCACAGGCCGACAGTCAGGCAGAACCAATCGTTCAGCGTTTAAAGAATATATCATCAGCGGATTCGGTGGTGCTAGTTTTGTCTGCGCTAAGCGGCTTCGATAACCATCCGGCCTGTTTATTGTTGCGAGCGCCGATGGTTTTAAAACCCATCAACCACTGTCGTACCTGATGCAACTGGTCCAGACGTTTCTCATCCACTTCTGAGGCAGACATAGCCTGCAACTCACCCATCAGCATCTCGACATTCACTTCCTGACCTGCATCGATCAGGTTCATTGCTGCTTCGCCAATGATGACATTCGCTTTTTCGTCGTTTGAAAAATACAAATTATCCTCCCTGGTTTTATTACGGTAAGTAACATTCACTGTAGCAAAAAAATTCACTAAATTTAATAAAACATGCCTATCAATAACCATTTATTGATTGGAGCAGTTTAACGACCATGACGGAAAATCCTGTCTGACGGTCGATCGCCGGCCAATGGGTTCCACCGCGCCTTACCCCGATTTCACACCAGACATCAGCCTTCAACCGCGCTGTCAAATCGGGCGACGATCAGAAGTTTTAGTATCAGCCTCTGCGCGAAAGAGATTATCGAAGAACCCTGACTTTTTATAACGCATTATGAATCAATCACTAAATAAAAATACTTACACAACTTGTCATAACGGCGCTGCTGCTGAAGAAACTTCACAAAAGCGGGCTGTCGCAAAGGTATAGCCTGTGCTATAAAAAATAGCACTGGCTAATTTAGTGTTATTTTTAATCACCTCTGGAGATCCTGCGATGGTCCCGACAAAGAAAACCGCAACGCTGCTGGGCAGCCTGCTGCTGACGGCGATAATGACAACCAGCAGCTATGCTGCAGAAAAATTTAAGGTCGTCACCACCTTTACGGTGATTGCCGATATGGCAAAGAACGTCGCGGGTGATGCCGCTGAGGTCACTTCAATCACCAAACCGGGTGCAGAAATCCATGAGTATCAGCCGACGCCCGGCGACATTAAACGCGCCCAGGGCGCGCAGCTGATCATGGCCAACGGGCTGAATCTTGAACGCTGGTTCCAGCGCTTTTATCAGCATCTGGAAGGCGTGCCGGAAGTGGTGGTGTCGCAGGGGGTGAAACCGATCGGCATTGGCGAAGGGCCCTATAACGGCAAGCCCAATCCACATGCCTGGATGTCGCCGGATAATGCGCTGATTTATGTGGATAATATCCGTGATGCGCTGGTGAAGTATGACCCGGCCAACGCTGAAACCTATCGTCAGAATGCCGCCAGCTATAAGCAGAAAATCAACGCTGCGCTTGAGCCGTTGCGCCAGCAAATCGCCGCCATCCCTGAAAACCAGCGCTGGATGGTGACCAGTGAAGGTGCGTTCTCCTATCTGGCTCGTGACCTCGGGATGAAAGAGCTTTACCTCTGGCCGATCAATGCTGACCAGCAAGGCACGCCGCAGCAGGTGAGAAAAGTAATCGATCAGGTCAGAAAGGAGGCGATTCCGGCTGTGTTCAGCGAAAGCACCGTCTCTGACAAGCCTGCCCGTCAGGTGGCGCGTGAAACCGGCGCCCACTACGGCGGCGTCTTATACGTTGACTCGCTAAGCCAGGCTCAGGGGCCGGTACCGACCTATCTTGATCTGCTCCGTGTCACCACTCAGACGCTGGTCAACGGCATTAACGCCGGGAGGAAAGCGCCATGACCGACACCATTGTGGTTTCCAATGTCAGTGTCACCTACCGTAACGGTCACACGGCGCTGCGCGATGCCAGCTTCAGCATTCCTGGCGGTTCCATCGCCGCGCTGGTGGGGGTAAACGGTTCTGGTAAATCAACGTTATTTAAGGCTCTGATGGGGTTTGTCCGGCTCTCCGGTGGCACGATTTCGGTGCTGGGCATGCCAACCCGTCAGGCGCTGCGCCAGAGTCTGGTGGCTTATGTGCCGCAGTCGGAAGAGGTTGACTGGTCATTTCCGGTGCTGGTCGAGGATGTGGTGATGATGGGCCGCTATGGCCATATGGGGCTGTTACGGCGGCCAAAACCGCAGGATCACGACAGGGTGAATGATGCGCTGGCACGGGTCGATATGCTGGCTTATCGCCATCGGCAGATCGGTGAACTCTCCGGCGGCCAGAAGAAACGGGTATTTCTGGCCCGCGCCATTGCGCAGCAGGGCAGCGTCATCCTGCTTGATGAGCCGTTTACCGGCGTCGACGTTCAGACCGAGGCGAAAATCATCAGCCTGCTGGGCGAGCTGCGTGATGAAGGGAAAACCATGCTGGTCTCAACGCACAATCTGGGATCGGTGACCGAATTTTGTGACTACACCGTGATGGTTAAGGGCACCATCCTCGCCAGCGGTCCTACCCGCACTACCTTTACCGCCGCCAATCTTGAGCGGGCGTTCAGCGGTGTGCTACGTCATGTCGCCGTCAGCGGACTGGACGATCACATCATCACCGATGATGAACGCCCGTTTATCGCACCGCGCAGCGCACTTCACGACGGAGACTGACCATGAATCTGCTGCTGGAGCCGTTCGGATACCATTACATGCTCAACGCGATGTGGGTTTCTGCCATGGTCGGCGGACTGTGCGCGTTTCTCTCCTGCTACCTGATGCTCAAGGGCTGGTCGCTGATGGGAGATGCGCTGTCGCACTCCATTGTGCCCGGCGTTGCGGGCGCTTACATGCTGGGCCTGCCGTTTGCGCTGGGCGCTTTTCTGTCGGGCGGGCTGGCGGCGGGCAGTATGCTGTTGCTCAATCAGCGGACCCGGTTAAAAGAAGATGCGATCATCGGTCTGATCTTCTCCTCTTTTTTTGGCCTCGGGCTGTTTATGGTGTCGCTCAATCCGACCGCGGTGAACATCCAGACGATTGTGCTCGGCAACATCCTGGCGATTGCCCCTGCCGATATTCTGCAACTGGCGCTGATTGGCGGGGTTTCGATCATCATTCTGCTGTTTAAGTGGAAAGACCTGATGGTGACCTTTTTTGACGAGAATCACGCGCGGGCCATCGGTCTGCGACCTGAACGGTTAAAGATTCTGTTTTTTACGCTGCTGGCGGTGTCAACCGTGGCGGCGTTACAAACGGTAGGGGCCTTTCTGGTGATCTGTCTGGTGGTGACGCCAGGCGCGACAGCCTGGTTGCTCACCGATCGCTTTCCGCGCCTGCTGATGATTGCGGTAACCATAGGCAGCGTCACCAGCTTCCTTGGTGCCTGGGCGAGTTACTATCTCGATGGCGCGACCGGCGGCATTATCGTCGTAGCGCAGACGCTGTTATTCCTGCTGGCGTTTGTCTTCGCGCCAAAACATGGCCTGCTGGCGAACCGTCGTCGTGCCCGCAGTGATGCTGAGAAGGAGCCAGGTTAATGTGGATTTTTGAACCTTTCCAGTTCGCGTTTATGCAGAATGCGCTATTGATTGCGCTGGTGGTGGCGATCCCTTGCGCCTTGTTGTCGGTATTTCTGGTACTGAAAGGCTGGGCGCTGATGGGTGATGCGATGAGCCACGCGGTCTTTCCCGGCATTGTGCTGGCGTGGATGCTGGGCATTCCGCTGGCGATTGGGGCCTTTGCCGCCGGGCTGTTTTGTGCAGTTGCCAGTGGTTTTTTACAGGATAACAGCCGCATCAAGCAGGACACGGTGCTGGGCATCGTCTTCTCCGGCATGTTTGCGGTCGGGCTGATTCTCTATATCGCCGTGAAGCCTGAAGTCCATCTCGACCATATTTTGTTTGGCGACATGCTGGGCATCACCGGTGCCGATCTGATCCAGACGCTGCTGATCGCGGCACTGATTGTCGCGGTCATTGCGGTGAAGTGGCGTGATCTGATGCTGTTCAGCTTCGATCCGCAACAGGCGCAGGTGTGTGGTTTGCCCGCGCGGCTGATGCATTATGGTCTGCTCTGCATGGTCTCGCTGACCATTGTCGCGACGCTGAAAGCGGTGGGCATTATCCTGTCGATCTCGTTACTGATCGCGCCGGGTGCCATTGCGCTGTTGCTGACCCAACGTTTTTCCCATGCGTTGCTGGTGGCGGTTGCGGTTTCCGTGCTGGTGTCGCTGAGTGGCGTTTATCTCTCTTTCTTTATCGACAGCGCACCGGCGCCGACCATCGTGGTGCTGTTCGCGCTGGTGTTTATTGTCGCGATGATCGTCTCCGGGCAGAAAGCCCGGCGGCTGGAACGCCAGCGGATTGCGGCTTCGTGAGCCACCGCGCGGCTATAGCGGCGTTGACGCGCCGCTATAGCGTACCGCCTCAATCAGACGGGCGAACGCGCGGGTATGCTGTTTACGGCTGGGATAGTAGAGGTAGTAGCCAGGAAAAGGGTCGCACCAGTCGGCCAGCACCTGCACCAGTCGGCCGGCCGCAATATGCGCAGCCACACTGTCCTGCGGCACGTAGCAGATGCCCATGCCGCTGAGCGCCGCCTCGATGCGTGAAGCGAGATGATTAAAAATCAGCTGACCTTCCACCCTGACTCTGACCTCCTTGTTATCGCGCATAAACTCCCAGTGATAGAGTCCGCCCAGCGTTGGTAAGCGCAGATTGATGCAGTTATGGTTTTGCAAATCGTAAGGGGTTGCCGGTACGCCGTGCTGCTCAAAATAATCGGGCGAGGCCACCACGCACATATTCCAGTCCGGGCCGATGCGCACCGCCACCATATCCTTTTCCACCTGTTCACCCAGCCGCACGCCCGCATCAAAGCGGCCGCTGACAATATCGGTCAGGGTGTTATCCACCGAAAATTCGATGTTGACCTCGGGATAACGCTGCAGAAAGGGCTTAACCAGCGGCCACAGCGTTGAGGTCAGCGCATGTTCGCCCGCCGTAATGCGAATATTGCCAGCGGTTTTTCCCTGAGTGTCAGTGATGCTGACCAATTCAGATTCAATCTCGCTGAACAGGGGCGCGATAGTGTCAATCAGCCGCTCACCGGCTTCTGTCGGGGCCACGCTGCGGGTGGTTCGGGTCAGTAACCGGGTGCTGAGACGCTCCTCCAGTCCACGAATGGCGTGGCTGAGCGCTGACTGCGACACGCCGAGTTTGGCTGCCGCGCGGGTAAAGCTGCGCTCTTCCGCCACCACCACCAGATACATCAAATCGTTAAAATTCTCTCTAAGCATACTTTTCTGTCCCGTTAACCTGTCGCCGCAGCGTCTGGCGGTCGATCTCCTGAAAGGTGTCCGACCTCGTTGAGCTGGCAACAGAATATTTCACTTAGCAGTGGATGATTGATGAAATCTGCGCATTAAGTTTGTGAAAATGATTAATAAGTGTCATTTGAAATTAGCTGAAGTAATTCAATGCATTACGTTTATTTTCGTTCAGATATCAGACAAAAGTCGCGATTTGACTGGCCCGGCCTGATACGCCTTTTCACCGGCTCCCCCGCCGGACCGCTAAAAAGCTGCTAAACCTAAAGACGTGCATACGCGTGCAAAGATTAGGGTTATCAGGATTCTCCCCGATTTATATCCCGTCCGAAACAGACTAATAAAAAAACCACTTTTTAGCCCCCAACAATGGGAAGCAGACAATGTCAGAAAAAATATCGCTAACACTGCAGGTCAATGGGCAGCCACAGACGATGCAGATCGATCCCCGCGTAACGTTACTGGATGCGTTACGTGAGCACTTGAATCTCACCGGCACCAAAAAGGGCTGCGATCAGGGACAGTGCGGTGCCTGTACGGTACTGATTAACGGTCAGCGGGTCCTGAGTTGTCTGACGCTGGCGGTTCAGGCTGACGGTGCCGAGGTGACCAGTATCGAAGGGCTGGAATCGGCCAGCGGTGAACTGCATCCGGTGCAGCGCTGCTTTGTCGAAAACGATGCGTTCCAGTGTGGTTACTGCACGCCGGGCCAGATCATGTCCGCCGTGGCCTGTATCAAAGAGGGTCACGCCGGATCGGACGACGAAATTCGTGAATATATGAGCGGCAACCTCTGTCGCTGCGGCGCTTATCCCCACATCGTCGACGCGATCAAACAGGCCGCTGCTGAGATGGCGAAGGAGTCCGCATGAATGAGTTCAGCTGGAAAGTTGCCCATTCGGCTACCGAAGCGGCAGGGTTGAAACAGCAGTCCGGTAGTCAGCTACTGGCGGGCGGCACCACCCAACTCGATCTGATGAAGTGTGGCGTATTTAATCCGCCGCAGCTGATTGGCATTAACGGATTAAACGAACTTCGCAGCCTGCGTTTTGACGAAGACAAAATCAGCGCCGGGGCGCTCACCACCATGAGCCAGCTGGCCGATCATCCTGCCTGCCAGCAAAATGCGCCCGCCATCTATGGCAGCTTATGGCAGGCAGCTTCGCCTCAAATCCGCAATATGGCGACGCTGGGTGGGAATTTACGTCAGCGAACCCGCTGCGCCTACTACCGCGATCCGGCCACGTTTTCCGCCTGTAACAAACGCAATCCGGGCTCTGGCTGTGCCGCACGCGATGGTGTTAACAGTAACCATGCGATTCTGGGAGCCAGCGAGAGCTGTATCGCCGTCTATCCGGGCGATCTGGCGGTCGCGCTGGTGGCGTTTGATGCGGTGGTGGTGCTGCTGAATCAGCAGGGCGAGAGTCGCCGTGTGGCGATTGATGATTTCTTCCTGCTGCCGGGCGACACGCCGGATCGGGAACATGACCTGGGTGATGACGAGATCATCGTTGCGATCGAAGTGCCGCAAACCGCTTCCCTGAAACGCTCTCACTATCTCAAGGTTCGCGATCGCAGTTCCTATGAGTTCGCTGCCGCCAGCGCGGCCGTCGGATTCACGCTGGAAAATGGGGTGATGCGTCAGGTCCATATCGCGCTGGGCGGCGTAGCCACCAAACCCTGGCGAGCGACGCGGGTTGAGCAGGCCCTGGAAGGACAGCCCTTCAACGAAGAAACCGTCTTCCAGGCCGCAGAACTGATTAATCAGGAAACGCAGGCGCTGGCCCATAACCAATACAAAGTGAAACTGGCGCCGCGCGTGATTGCGCGCGCGCTGATGGCAGCAGGAGAGATCGCATGAGCGAGGTAAATGACAACGCGCGCCGGGATTTACTCAGTGCCACCAGCGACCCGGCGACCGCAGAACATCCCGCCAGCAACCCAATCAGCGGGCTGGGCGCGGCGCGAACGCGGGGTGACGGCCGGGTTAAGGTGACGGGTGAAGCACGTTATGCCATCGAACATCAGCCGGAGAATCCGCTGTATGGCGTGGTGCTGCAGTCTACCGTGGCCAGCGGCCGTATTTCCCGTCTTTCCGCCGACAAAGCGCAGCAGGCTGAAGGCGTGCTGGCGGTCTATACCCATCTCAATCCGTTAAAGATCAACAAACCGACCGCGATTGCGGATGGCGGCGCGGCGCAGTCTACCTACACCCCGATTCAGGACGATGTGATTATTCATAACGGCCAGAACATCGGACTGGTGGTTGCTGAGACCTTCGAGCAGGCCACTTATGCTGCCTCGCTGGTTGAGATTGAATACGAGACCACGCCAGCGCGGGTTTTCGCCACCGATGACGGTGTCGAGCCAAAACCGATGTCGGCCCAGGATATCGATTTAGGCGACGCGCAGACCGCGATGCACAGCGCGGCGGTGCGCATTAATCAGCGCTATACCACGCCGCGGGAATACAACATGCCGATGGAGCCACACGCCTGCATCGCGCACTGGCACGACGGTCAGATCACGGTCTGGGAGCCGAGCCAGTGGGTAACGGGCGCGCAGGTGGAGATCGCTGAATGGCTGGGTATTGAGCCCGAACACGTCCGGATTATCTCGCCTTATGTCGGCGGCGGTTTCGGTTCCAAGCCGGTGCCTTATACCCACGTCGCGTTAGCCAGCGTGGCGTCGCGCGCCCTGAATCGTCCGGTGAAAGTTTCACTGACCCGGCCGCAGATATTTACCGGTCTGGGTGGCCGTCCGGCAACCTCACAGCAGCTGGAGCTGGGGGCATCGCGTGACGGCAAAATCGAAGCGATTATCCAGCGCAGCTTCAGCGAAACCTCTCTGATTGATGTCTTTGCTGAGAACTGCAGCAAAGTGACCGCCAGAATGTACGCGGTCAGCAACGTCTCGGCCCGGCATCAGGTCAGACCGATTAACACCGTTACGCCGGGCTGGATGCGCGCGCCGGGCGAGAATCCCAGCGCATTTGGCCTTGAAGTGGCGATGGATGAGATGGCCTATGAACTGGGTATCGATCCGCTGGAGCTGCGCCTGCGTAACTGGGCGGATAAGGATTACCAGCTCGACCTGCCGTGGAGTTCGCGCCGTCTGAAAGAGGCGTATCAGAAGGGAGCAGAAGCGTTCGGCTGGGATAAACGCATCATGACGCCGCGCTCAATGCGCGAAGGGCGCGAGCTGATTGGCTGGGGCATGGCGTCCGGCACCTATCCGGTCAATCGTCTGCCGGCGGAGGCGAAAATTATGCTGACGCCACAGGGCCACTTCGTGGTGCAGTGTGCTGGCGCAGATATCGGCACCGGTACATACACCATCCTGGCGCAAACGGCGGCAGATCATCTTGGCGTCTCATCGGAAACGATCGACGTTCAGCTCGGCGACACCACGCTGCCGCGCGCAGGCGTTGCCGGGGGATCACAGCTGGCGGGTAACCTGACGGCGGCGGTGAACGATACCGCGAAGAAAATGCGCGAACGTCTGCTGGCGCTGGCCAGCGAGCTGCCCGCGTCGCCACTTAACGGCGTACCTGTTTCGCAGCTGAGCCTGAAGGATGCCGCCATTCAGCAGCACGGCGGTTCCGCTCTCTCTTTCGTCGAGCTGGCGACGCTGGTCTCTGCCGAGAACCTGATGGTAAAAGGTGGGACTTTCCCTGATGACATGCCGCAAAGCGAACGCGATAAAATCGTGCGTAATCTGAATGATATGAGCCGGCCGGAGGCTTATTCCGCCCATAGCTGGAGCGCGCAGTTTGTTGAAGTGCGGGTCGATGAAGATTTCGGCACCATTCGGGTGAAACGGATGGTGGCGGCGCTCGACAGCGGTCGGCTCTACAACCCTAAACTGGCGCGCAGCCAGTGGATTGGCGGAATGATCATGGGGGTCGGTCAGGCGCTGATGGAAGAGGGAATTATCGATCCGCGTAACGGTCGGGTGATTAATAATAATCTGGCCGATTACCTGGTGCCGGTTAACGGTGACATCCCCAGCATTACCACCATCAACGTCGGTGAGCCGGATTTTGAGGCGACCACCATGGGCGGTAAAGCGGTGGGTGAGCTGGGCATCGTTGGCGTGGCGGCGGCGATCAGTAATGCGGTGTTCCATGCCACCGGCAAGCGGGTACGCGACCTGCCGATCACCCTCGATAAAATCATCTGATCGGGGCGAACAGCTTACCTGCTGCGGTGAACCGGGCAGGCAACAGGTGTCGGGCGCAGAATCCATCCTGCGCCCGTTTTCGCGACCAGCAGGAGAGGATGCTTTGAAGATAGCGCTTGTGGTGATGGCGGCGGGCTTCAGCCGCCGTTTCCGTCAGCAGACCGGCGAACATAAATTGCTGGCTTTGATCAATGGCAAACCGGTGTTGCAGCACCAGCTACAACAGGCGGCCGCCAGTGGCCTGGATCTGTTCGTGGTAACCCGTCCGGACCAGACGGCTATCCAGGCGCTGATCCCGCCCGCTTCCCGCGTACTTTGCGACAGCAACGGGCTGGGCGAATCTATCGCCGCTGGCGTTGAGGCCAGCCGGGATTATGACGGCTGGCTGATTGCGCTGGGAGATATGCCGTTTATCTCTGCCGGGAGCTATCGGGCGGTTGCTGCCGCGCTGGCCGATGCGCCGGTGGTCAGACCCTGGATCAACGGTACGCCGGGCCATCCGGTCGGTTTTCGGCGTCACTATTACCGGTCATTAACCGCATTACAGGGTGATACGGGTGCGCAGGCCATCGTAAAGCGTGATGCGATTCGCCTGCCTCTCAGCGATCGCGGCTGTCTTTATGACATTGATCTGCCGGGCGATTTGCAGCGGATAAAGGAATTTTCATGATTACGCTGGACCAACGTGTGATTAATGCGGCGTTAAGTAGCTGCCAGGCGGGGCAGGCTGTCTGGCTCTGTACCGTGCTGCGTACTTACGGCTCGTCGCCGCGCGCGCCGGGCACGCTGATGACGGTGAACGAAGCGGGCGCTTACTGCGGTTCGCTGTCAGGCGGTTGTATAGAAGAAGATTTTTTAGCCCAGCTGGCCAGCGGTGCCTATCGTGCCAGCAGCCAGCAGGTGCGATATGGGGAAGGCGGTATGCGCCCGACGGTCAGCCTGCCGTGCGGCGGCAGTCTGGAGATTGTGATTGAGTTTCTGCCGCCCGATGCGGCCAGCCTGGCGCTGTTAACCGCGATGCAGCGGGCGCTCAGCGGTCAGCAGCCGATGGTGAAGCTGATCCGCCCCGGTGAACGTGCGCACTGGGAAAAGGTGGCGGCGGATCGGAGTTTGCCGGCGCTGAGCGTCAGTGAACAGCAACTGGTGCTGCCGGTCGGCGCGATCCCGGAGTTGCTGGTGGCGGGTTACTCCAGCGTGGCGTTTGAATGCATCCGGCTGGGGCAGATGCTGGGGTTTCATGTGCGGGTGTGTGAACATCGTCCCGAGATGCTTGCCGAACTGGAGAGCCACTACGGCGCAGCGGATAACGTTACGCTGGTGCGGCAGCATCCGGCGCGCTGGCTGGAACTGAACGGGGCGCATGCGGCCGTGGCGATTGTGGCGCTGACCCACGATCCGCGTATTGACGACCTGACGATGATGGAAGCGATCGCCACGCCAGCTTTCTATATCGGCATTATGGGCTCGGTGAAAAACAGCGAGAAGCGGCGGGCGCGGCTCCAGCAGATCGCCGGCATGGATCGCGGCGAACTGGACCGCATCCATGCCCCGATTGGCCTGCCGATTGGCAGTAAAACCCCGGCGGAGATTGCGCTATCGGTGATGGCCGACATTGTCCGGGTGAAGAACCTCGGGCGGTCGCGACCCGCTGCCTGAAGGTGCAGGCCCGGCCGGAGAGAGCCGGTAGAGGTAGCTGCCCGACAGTGGAATCGGCAAAAAGTCATGGAACAGTTGCCTCAGCGTCTGCTGCGGATCGACATCGTGGAACAGCTCAGGATAGAGCGTGGTCGCAAAAAATTCGGTGGCCACCACATGCCACGGGCTGAGGTAGAAGTTGTGCCACAGCGCACCGCTGTGGCCGTTACGCAGCGCCCGCAGCTGTTTCAGTCCGTTTTGCTGTTGGGTCAGGGTGAGCAGGCTGTCGCGGGTCTGCGCTGCGGAGATGGCCGGCCCCAGCTTCAGCGCAGCCACCTCATCCGGCCCAGCCGTGCCGGTGGCGAAGTAATAGTCTGGCTGGGCAGCGATCACCTGCTCTTCACTTAATCGTCCGAATACCCCTTTAACCTGCTGGCGGGCAATGTTGTCGCCGCCAGCAAAGCTAAGCAACTCACCGAGACTGCCATTGACTGAGGTGACGCAACATTCACTGCGTCGTCCCAGATGCAACTGCAGCAGTACGGAGGGCCTCGGGCCATGATAGCTGGCCAGCCGGCTGGCAATGCGCTGCATGTGGAAACGGTAAAAGCGATTAAAATCGGCCGCCCGCTGCGGCTGGCTGAATACCTCGCCGAGTAGCGTCATGCTGCGCTCACTGTTTTTCAGCAGGTTAACCCGCAGATCAACCCTAAGTACCGGAATATGCGCCGCGTTGAGCATCGCTTCCAGTTGCAGGCCGCTATCACTGTTGCGTGCCAGCTGCGGCAATATCACCAGATCGGGCTTCAGCGCGATAACCTGCTCGGGATTGATGTCATTGACGCCATCCAGGCCGAGCGCCGGAATCTCCAGCATCTGCGGAAACCGGCGGGCAAAAATCTGCCAGGTCTGCGGATCGTATTTCTTCAGATCCTGCGGCCAGCCGACAATATGCTGCAGCGGATTACCGGACGACAGCAGCGCAATGCTATACAACATCCGGCTCTCACCCAGCACAATCCGCTGAGGACGATCCGGCACGCTGATGCGTTGCCCGGTGATATCGATCAGGGTACGCGCGCCGGCAGGCAGCGTGACGCAGAGCAGGCTCAGCAGCAGCAGGCTCTGGCGCAGCAGAGCGCGAAGTGGCTTAAAATTCAACACTGGCTTGTACCATCAGGTTACGGGTTTCGCCTTCGCGGACGCGCAGGTTGCCGCCGCTAGAGCTGTAATAGTGTTTATCGAACAGGTTGTTGAGATTAAGCCGCAACTGCGTTTTCTCACCGAACAGTCGATGATTCCAGGCGATAAAGCTATCGGCTACGACATAATCCGGCAGGGTAAAACTGTTCTCCGGATCGCCGGCACGGCTGCCAACATAGCGCGCGCCGCCGCCGAGCCGGACGCTGCCGGGCAGGCCGCTGAGTTGCAGTTCATGGCTCAGATAGAGCGCGCCAGCATGACGCGGCGCATTTTGCAGCCGGTTACCGTTGTTATCCGGATTCACCCGATCCTCAACGATTTCCGCCTGGTCGTAGCTGTAATTAGCACTCAGATCCCAGCCTGGCGCAATTTCGCCATTCAGTTCAAATTCAGCCCCGCTGGAGCGCGCTTTATCAATCGCGCGCGTCGTGCCGTTAATGCTGAGCGACATCGATTTTTCATCGATACGATAGAGGGCGAGCGAGGCAAACAGATTGGGGGTGAGCTGCCATTTGCTGCCAATCTCCCAACTGGTTCCCTGCTCAGGTTTGCCAACGCTGCCATCGTCCTCCACGTTAGTCGACGGGGTAAAAGATTGACTCACGCTGGTATAAAACGATAAAGCGGGCGTGAGTTTGTAGATGATCCCGGCCTGCGGCAGAAACTTATTGCCCTCGTCGTTGAGCGTTTCAACCTGCGGATCGAAGCCTTTTGAGGCGCGCTGCTCATAATGCTGGTAGCGGCCGCCGACGACCACAATCCAGTCAGGTGACAACGTCACGCTATCTTTCGCGTAGATCGAACGACTATGAATGCGGTTCAGGTTGTTGGCGTTAGCGCTGTTTTCGGTGCTGCTGTCGGTCAGCGGTGACAGCTGATTATATTCGGGCTGGAAGAAGTTAAAACGACTGGTCGCCTTACCCTGATACTGATGAGCGCGATAAGTCTGGTTCATCTCATAATCGGTACCCAGCACCAGCGCGTGCGACATCCCGGCGATCTCCGGGTTTCCCAGCAGATCCCAGCTCAGGTAGTGAGTCTTGTGGTTGAAGCCACGATTGGCATCAGCGCGACGGGTCACCGCGCCGGTGGTGGTATTAACCGCCGTCACCCGCACTTCGTTATTGTCATAGCGACGCTGGTTCCAGCCCAGCGTAAAGCGGGTGCGCCACGCCTCGTTGAACTGCCATTCGTAGCTGGCGTTCAGGGTTTTATTGTGGCCCCAGGCGTGGTTAGCGGTGTCGTCAAGCCGATCCTTGTAGCCAATGGCGATCGGCTTGTTGTTGATAAACGCGGTGCCGCGATCGTAAGGGATGTCATAGCGGTAATCAGCATAACCGATCAGAAAACTCGCCTGTTCGCCATACCACTGCAAAGACGGGGCCAGCAGAGTATGTTGCTCGCTGCCAAAATTGCGCCAGTAATCCTGGTGCTGTTTTTCAGCGATCAGTCGAAAGGCGAAGCCGTTTCCCAACGGGCCGGTCACATCCAGCGTCCCCGCGCCGCCGCCTTCGCTGGCGTAACGGCCACTGATTTTGCTATGCCACTGATACTGCGGTTTCTTACTGACCACGTTAATCACGCCACCCGGATTCTGAATGCCGTACAGCAGCGAGGCTGAGCCTTTCAGCACCTCAACCCGCTCGGTGGTGGCGTCAACATTCAGCCCCTGACTGCTGCGGATGCCATCACGATAGATCGAACCATCCCCGTTGCTGCCGAACCCGCGCCGGACAAAACCATCCTCGGTGCCGGCCAGCGTGTTGGCTTCAGACACGCCACTGACAAAGCGCATCGCCTCCGACAGCGAACTGACCTGATAATCCTCCAGCTGCTGCTGAGTGACGGTGCTGATCGATTGCGCTTCGTCCAGGCGCGCAGTAGGCATTTTGCTGCCAATGCTGCTCTGGTTATGGCTGTAACCCGTTTCCGGGTTGCCGTCGCCGGTCACGGTGATATCCGGCGAGTCGGCATCGCTGGCTGCCTGTGCCTGCATCATTAACAGCGCGCTACACGTGGCCATCGTCAGCGCCGACAGGCGTGTCGGATTTTTACTTTTATCTGAACGGTTATTCATTTCTACTTTTCGTGTCTGAAGCGAGAGAGGCTTAGGGTTCAACGCAGCCGCAGCTATCGCCGAACGTCCTGGCGGTATTCTGCAAAGTGCAGAGAGTAAACAGTGAGCAGACTGCCGCAGCGATGCGGCTCAGAAGGGCAACAGACCACGGTGACGACAATTCTTCTCATCTGTAATTGAGAATCATTCAACCATTGGTGATTGTAGTAGTAAACATAATTAAAGAAATATTCACTACATTTTTTTCGGCGTGATTTTTCAGGTTATCAGAGCGCTGCGATCAAATTTAATCATTGAATAATAAGCGTTAAAAATAAAAGTGCTGGTCTGTTTAACGATTAATCCCGCAGAATAAACAGGTGAATCAGCGTTAATTATTTTTGCTCACTACAGGCCTGAGGTTAGAATCAGCGCACTTTCCGTGCCGTCGGTTGCGACAGGCACGTCATAGCCAGCGCAGGTCCCTTAATGAAACAGGTCAGAACAGGTAAAAATCGGGTAGATGTCTTCGGCGAACGTCTGCGCTCGCGGGAAAAACAGCTGTCGCCTCGCTTGCTGGCGGTGGCTCGCTATATCGACCAACAGCGGGAAACGGTGCTGGAGAGTACCGCGATGGAGATTGCGCTGGCTAATCAGACCTCCGATGCAACGGTGATCCGCGCGGTTCAGGCGCTGGGCTTCAGTGGGCTGCGCGATCTGAAGCAGACGCTGCAGGCAGGGTTTGGGCCGTCGCTGACCTCCGAAGATAAGATGATCACCACCGTCAGTGAAGTGACCAGCGATGTAAACAGCGCGATCGATTTTGTGCTGGAGGGACACCGGCGCGCCTGTGAGGTCATGTCACAACCGCAAAACCGTGTCGCGGTTGCCGATGCGGTAGCGCTGCTGAGTGAAGCGCGTCAGGTGGCGATTTTTGGTATCAACGCCTCCGGCATTCTGGCGGATTACAGCGTTCGCCTGTTGAATCGTATCGGACTTCCGGCATTTTCCCTCAATCGTGCCGGCATTGCGCTGGCGGAGCAGATGCTGGCGCTGCAGCGCGGTGATGTGCTGGTGATGATGGCGCAGCAATCAGCCCACCGGGAAGGGACGACGGTGGTCCGCGAGGCGAAACGGCTCGGCATCCCGATTATTCTGCTGACCCATGCGACCGACTCATTTTTTGCCCGCGAGGCGGAGGTGGTGATCGACGTGCCACGCGGCGGTGAAAAGGGCCGCATTCCGCTACATGGCACCATTATGGTCTGTCTGGAGATGCTGATCCTGTCGGTGGCCTCTACGCTACCGCAGCGCACCGTCAAAACCATGAAGCGGTTACAGGATCTCTATCGCGGCCTGAAACCGGCCGGTAAAAAGTAGCGCCAGCCTTCAGGTTTACTACAGCACCGGCAAGCACGGTTTTTGCCGGTCACCGACGATACTTAAATCAAATTTTCCCGCTTTGAGATCCCGATCGCGCCTTTTCTGCAACCCTTCTCCGCTGCCGACTACGCTTATTTTGCTTCGGGGTGTTGAGCCCTGTTTTTCCTTTCTTTAATCCTTGTGACCTTGTGCGGAGCTGACGATGAAATCCTTTCACGCGCGACACCTGCTCGCCGGTGCGGCAATGACCAGTCTCGGTATGCTCTCTCCGTTGCCGGCAGCGGCCTGGAGCCAGCTCACCGTTTTTGGCGATAGCCTGAGCGACGGCGGTAACGTCGGCCGCTTCACCTACGATGCGGCTTCCCATCCTTTGTATGACGAGAGAGTAGCGCAACATCTGAATGAGACCCTGCTGCCCTCATCCCAGGGCGGCAGCAACTATGCCGCTGGCGGTGCGGTGGCCGTGCCGCTGCTGAATCCGCAGTTCAACACGCAGGATCAGGTCGATCGCTACCTCACCGCTAATGGCGGCCGTGCCGATGGCAATGGCCTCTATATTCACTGGATCGGCGGCAACGACCTGGCCGCCGCCGCGGCAAATCCGCTGAATGCGGTGCAGTTGATTGATAACAGTGCCCGTGCGGCGTCCGACCAGGTCAGTCGGTTGCTGGCGGCCGGGGCCGGTACGGTGATTGTCCCGACGGTGCCTGACGTCGGGGCGACACCGGCGCTGTTACAGGCGATTCTGCAACCGCTGGGCCCGGTCGCAGAACCGGCGATGGCGGCGCTGTTTCAGTCGCTGAGCACTGTTACTACACCTGACCGGGCAGCGCGTGAGCAGGCTATCGAAACGGCGCTGCATGCGGCGGCCGATCAGATCCCAGCCATTCCGCTGGTGCGTGAAGCGATCGCACAGCAGCTGTTTGCCGCCTGGCAGCTGTTGAGCGACACCGCGGCGACGCTGACCGACCGCTATAACCAGCTGGAGGAGCAGGGGCTGGTGGCCAGCGGCGGCAATATCGCGCGGGTCGATATTAACGGACTGTTCAGCGAGGTGATCGATAATCCGGGCCTGTACGGCATCAGCAACAGCGCCGGCATGGCCTGTCCGCCGGGCGTCTCGGCGATGGATTGCACCTCGTCAACGCCAGGCTTCTCGCAGGCGCAACAGTATCTGTTCGCTGATCGTCTGCATCCCAGCCCGGCGGTACATGCGCTGATCGCTGACTATATCGAGTCGATCCTGGATGCCCCGTTGCAGGTCGCGGCGCTGAATCAGTCCCCCCTGATGCTGGTGCGGGACGCGAGAAATACGCTGGATGGGCATTTACAGCAGCAACGTCAGCAGCCTGCTGACGCCGGACAGTTCACGGTGTTCGGCGGCTATGCGGGTCAGTCACGAGATTTTCGCGGCGACAGTGATGCAGAGGGTGATGCCACCAGTGCCAATGGCGCGATCGGTATCGGTTATCAGCTGACCGACAGCTGGCAGGCCGGGGCGATGTTTTCGGCGACCACCCAGCGTCAGGACCCGTCATCACGTTTCGATTACCGTCTGCGCGGCAATCTGGTGGCGCTGTGGAGTCAGTTGCGGCTGTTTGATCAGGGCTGGATTAATGCCGATCTGCACTATGCCGATCTCGATTTCGACGATATTGACCGTCAGGTCAGACTGGGACCGGCCACCCGTACCGAGCAGGGCAGCACCGAAGGGAAACTGCTGGGAATGCGGATTGAAACCGGCTGGGATCTGCCGCTGGGGCAGTATGTGTCCACCGGTCCGGTTGCCAGTTACGCGCTGGATTACAGTCAGGTAGACGGCTATCGGGAGCAGGGTAACCGCAGTAGCGCCATGCGCTTTGGCGATCAGACGCTGCATTCGCAGGTGGGTTCTGTAGGCTGGCGCATCGACAGCAGGCAGCTGTTGATTAATCCGTGGGCGCAGGTCAGCTACAACCATCAGTTTGGCGACAGTGATTCAGCGGTAACCGCCGGGCTGAAATCAACCCGCACGGCGTTTACCCGCACCAGCGACTCAGGCGATGACAACTGGCTGGATATGGCGGTCGGTGCCAGCGTGCCGCTGGGTAGCGCAGTGAATGCGTTTGCGGGCGTTTCTGCGGTGGCGGGCAACACTCAATATCATCAGGTGACCTGGAACATCGGGCTCAATGCCCGCTTCTGATCGGCGTTAATCGCACGGCAGGGAAGCGGTGTGATAACGTAGCGGTACGATCCGAAAAGTTCAGGCAGGAGGGGATGATGAATGTCAGACGGGCATTACCTGAAGAGGCGATGCTATTGTGGACTATCCGCAATCAGGCGATCCGCCATGGCTGTCAGACAGCCTATACGCCCGAGGTGATTGCAGCCTGGACACCGGACCGAATGCCTGCCAGTTTCCCGGCGATGATCCGCGAGAATCCCTTTTTCGTCATCGATGGTCCTGACGGACGACCGATAGCAACCGGTTCGCTCGACCTGGCTGCCGGCAGCGTTGAGGCGATATTCACGCTGCCCGGCTATACCGGCCAGGGGCTGGCTGGCGAGATCATTGCTACCATCAAAGCGGACGCGCTGCGCCGTGGCTACCGGCGTCTGACGCTTTTGTCTACGCCTAATGCCGCCAGCTTTTATCAGCAGCATGGCTTCACGTTGCTGGGTGAAAGCCTTTATCCTTCGAAGCTGGCCGGTGGCGGATTACGCTGTATGGAGATGGCAATCGAGCTGTTGCCGTCCTCTGACTGATTAGCCGGATGGCGCTATCGACAGCGCCGCTTTACCCGCCGCAAAGTTTCATGCGCAAACACTTCGCAAGCCCACGCCGGTAAGGTATAGTCCGCGTTTTTTGGAGGAACCATGCTGACTCATTCATCGACTCGTCTCAATAAATACATCAGTGAGAGCGGAATCTGTTCTCGTCGCGACGCCGATCGTTACATCGAGCAGGGCAACGTTTTCATCAACGGCAAGCGCGCCGCTGTCGGCGCACAGGTATTTGCAGGCGATGTGGTGAAAGTAAATGGTCAGCTTATCGAACCGCGTGACGAAGACGATCTGGTGCTGATTGCCCTGAACAAGCCGGTTGGCATTATCACCACCATGGAAGAGGGTGAACGCGATAACATCAGCGATTTCGTCAACCACAGTAAGCGGGTATTCCCGATTGGCCGTCTGGATAAAGATTCGCAGGGGCTGATTTTCCTGACTAACCACGGTGATCTGGTCAATAAAATTCTGCGTGCCGGCAATAATCACGAAAAAGAGTATGTCGTCACCGTCGATAAGCCGATTACCGACGAGTTCATTGCCGGAATGAGTGCGGGCGTGCCGATGCTGGGCACCGTGACCAAAAAGTGCAAAGTCAAAAAAGAAGCGCCTTTCGTGTTTCGCATCACGCTGGTGCAGGGGCTGAATCGCCAGATTCGCCGGATGTGTAAGCACTTTGGCTTTGAAGTCACGAAGCTGGAGCGCACCCGCATCATGAACGTCAATCTGAAAGGCCTGCCGCTGGGCGAGTGGCGCGATCTGACGGATGATGAACTGATCGAACTGTTTAAACTGCTGGAGAACTCCTCTTCAGAAGATAAGCCCGCGAAGAAAGCGCCAGCAAAATCCGCTGCGGCTAAGAAACCGCAGAAAAGTCCCGCCAGACCGGCCGGGAAAGCGGAGCCTGATAGCGCCTCACGCAAGCGCTTTGTACAGCCGGGACGGAAGAAAAAAGGGCGCTAACGCCGCGATGATCGGAGAGTGCGGCTGGCTGGCATCGCTCTCTCTCCTGAGCGCTGGCCGGGCTGCTCAGGGAATGATTCGGGCGGCACGAAAACGGGCAAACAGATCGCAAAGCATCGTGTCGGTTGCCCGGAAATGATGAAATCCCGCCTGACGGATCTTACTGCCGTCGCCAAACATATCGTAACGCCAGCCGAAGACGAAATCAGCAAAGCGGCCGTCACTGAGCGCCAGAATATCGGGCTGCACCAGCGTCCTGGCGGCGGCGAGTTCATGCCAGGTTTGCCGGTAATCGTGAAACAGCTGCTGCAGGGATAATGAAACCGGCGGCGCAATGTCGAGCCCGAACCAGTCCGCGATCACCGGCCACAGCTCGCTCCAGCGCCACAGATCGCCGTTGTTAATATTAAACGCCTGATTATGCACCTCAGCGGCCTCTGCCGCCCAGAGCGTCGCATCGGCCAGTAATTCCGCATCCGTAAAATCCACCAGGCTGTGCCAGGTTTCCAGCGAGCCAGGAAAACGCAGCGGCAACGCTTCGGCATGGCAAATCGACGCATAGATTGCCAGGCTGAGTGCCAGGTTCATGCTGTTGCCTGGCCTGTCACTTCCCACTACGCCGGGACGCAATGCGCTCCAGTGCCAGGCTTTACCCTGCTGTTGTGCGCTTAGCCAGCGCTGCTGGCTGGCATTAAATTCGGCGCCCGGAACACCGGCATCACTCTCCCGGGCGGGCGTCTTAAACGGGCCAAGATGGGCGCCGTAAACTTTGTAACCCTGCATCAGACTGACGTGCTGCAGTGGGGCAACCTGCTCCACGCCACTCACCAGGTTTTGCAGCATCGTTACGTTAGGTTTCACCATCGCGGCCCAGTCGGGCGCATCCAGCCATGCGCTGTAGAAAATGTGTGTGACCTCAGTCAGTGATGAGAGTACCTGCTGACTCTGTGAGCGATCGAGAAGATCGACCGATAACAGATTGCCTGAATGGTTGTCTGGACGTGGCTGGCGAGTCAGTCCTGTGACCGCCAGTGCTGCGCCATTAGCGCCCGAATAAGTTGCTGACCGACAATGCCGGTGGCGCCCGCCACCAGTGCAACCCTATTTTTCTGCCTGTTATTCATCGTTACGCTCCTCACTGAATGAGATCGCAGTGTCACCTGCTATTCTTGCTGAATAAATCCCCCTTAATCCGATGACACCTATTAAGAAAATCAATAAATGCAAAACAAACTGAATGCGATGCAGACTTTCATCCGTGTCGCCGAGGCGGGATCGTTTTCAGCCGCTGCACGTCAGCACGGGATGAAGCAGTCGGCGATGAGTCAGCAGGTCGCCGCGCTGGAAGCGGAACTGGGCGTGGTGCTATTGCACCGAACCACGCGCGCGATGGCGCTGACTGAAGCGGGCCAGCGTTACCTGAGTCAGGTCAGACAACTGTTGTACGCAATGGAAGAGCTGGAGCAGCAAATAAGGCCTGAATCGCCGTCGCTACAGGGAAAACTGCACATCCAGTTGCCGAGCGGTCTGGGCCAGCGCTTTATGCCGCATCTGTTACGGTTCCAGCAGCAGCATCCGGCTCTGCGGCTGGAGGTGGCGCTGGACGATCGCCTGGCCGATGTGGTGGCAGAAGGAGTTGATGTTGCTATTCGTCTCAGCGAAGCGCCGCCTGCCAGCCTGGCCGCTCGCACGCTGACCACCGTCGAAACGGTGCTGGTGGCTTCGGCTGACTGGATCGCCCGTCACGGCGAGCCACGAACGCCCGCTGATTTACAGCGGTATCCGCATATTCGCTTCAGCGGCCTTCAGCCCGATGCGCCGTTACGGCTGGTATCAGCAGAGGAAGCGGTGTCGCTCGCGGTGGAGTCGGTGTTTCGTTCCAATAATAGTCACTCGCTGACAGCGGCGATTGAAGCAGGCCTGGGGATTGGCGCGATACAGACGCTTATGGGCGCTGATGCGCTGGCAGCCGGTCGGCTGGTCAGAATTTTGCCGGATTACCGGTTGCCGGATCGTTATCTCTACGCGATTTTTCCCGATGCTCGCTTCATTCCTGACAAGGTACGGCAACTGGTGACGCTGTTTGAGCAGATGCTGGTTTCCCTGTCCAAAGCCACACCGCCGGCGAACGGCGCCGGTGAGCCAGCCTGAGGGCGGTGAGGTGCCAGCCGCTCGTCCATCTTTGTTAAGCACTGCACAATCAGAAGAAGTGCGCTTTTCAGGGGCAGGGCGGCGTGGCAGGATAAACGCAAAATATTAAGGAGTAGGCCTGATGTTACTGAAAGGTATGAACGATCCGCTACTGAAAGCGTATCAGCATCCGAAATCGCGGATGATGATCAGCCGCTTCAGAGGCCTGGCGGGCGATCGCAGACTCAGTGACTGGCAGGTATTTTGTATTCTGGTGACCGGATTTACCAACTACTGGTATGTGCAGTCTGGTCATTTCAACATCAACGTCAGCTGCAGCAAAACCCGACAGTTCGACTTTATGCAGGATTTTCTCCATGTTGAGGTTACGCTGGAGGGCTTAGTCTGTGATGACCACTTCCGCTGCCCGGACTTCGTTCTGCCGCGTTATGATGTGCCCTACGAATTTTGCCGCTGGCGCAGTAAGCGCGGCTACGATTCATCCGTAACCTATGTCAGTAATCACGGGGTAAAATCGCACAAGGCGATTTTCGTTGCTTCTGGCGACGCCTCGCAGGAAGAGCGAGTGATGAAGTGGGAAGGCATGGTTAACGTCTTTGATAAAACCTTTTTCACCCCCGCCAGCTTCGCGACCACTCATGACTTCCTGACCAAAGATATCAGCAAAACCATTCACGACGGACTGGTAAAGCATCTGAACTTTTATCGCGATCTCTTCAGCTATATCTTTCCGACACCGGCCGCCGCGCGGCTCCAGGCGCGAGATGACCGGCGCTATCTGAGTAAAAACTGACCTTTATCGCGTTGTCGTTTTCTCGCAGCCTTATTTTCTCGCTTTCTCGCTTTCTCGCTTTCTCGCTTTCTCGCTTTCTCACAGTCTCACAGTCTCACAGTCTCACAGTCTCACAGCCTCACAGCCTCACAGCCTCACGGTCTAGCAGCCTCACAGCCTCACAGCCTCGCAGCCTCGCAGCCTCACATCTGGTCCTGACCTCCTCAGGCGTTTAGCGTGATGGAACTAAGCCTTCACGGATAAACGCTATCCGCTGCGCCATTCCTGGGGCTTGCTGGTTGCCGGCGCAGAGTTGCACGCTGGCCTTATGGTTTACCTGTTGACGAACAACGCTGTATGCAGAGCGTTCAGGGTTATGCAGATAGCCTGTCAGGATGGCAATCGAGTGTCCTTTTGGCATCAGACACTCTTAACTGCCTGAAGCAGTAAACATCCATCCGGGAGCACGCTGAGAGTGGTTAATAATATCGCGTTACTGATTGGTAAAGCCGTTTTGAAAAAAATGAAGGCGTGTTAGATAACAAAGAAACATATGAGGGATCAATAAAGTCAACGTTTAGCTAATTAAAATTGTTGTCATTTGGCAATGGCATTTTTGAGGATATATAACCATCTCTAACTGAGATCTGGAATAAAATAAGAGCAGCTCATTTTAAATAACATGCATATTCATTCTGGAATTATCTTTTCCGGGTTGTTTTTGGATGAAGGTATCGGGCTTTGAGGCATTTTTGTCATGCCTGAAATTAAGGTGTGAGCTGCGAGACTAAGTGGTCATTTAATTGTTGTCATATGACTATACATGTTTTAATAACGCTAACCCTTCGGCTTTTTATAGTTAACCAGTTCCGGATTATGTTGAATTTGATAACCAGATTTCAGATCGTTTTCACATATGGATGTTTTATTATGCGTCTGTTTTCATTGGTTTTGTCTTAACGTGTGGCTTTCGTATGGTGAGTTTTTTTTATCTTTTCGTGTGTTGTTTTTCTTAGTTTTTTGTAAAGCCACGGCGGCTTTGCTGACACGGCTATTAACCTTCCCTTTAAGCGGGGTTTGTAATAAAGTTCTCAATAACTTCCGATAACCCATGCTTCAACTGAATTTACCGGCTTATCGGAAGGGTTCAGTGTCAATAAACTGTATGACTTCAATTCTTCTTTTGGCTTTATTTGGAAGGCGCGAGCTGAATTGCTGGCTCCGATAAATCTGGTAAATAGTATGCATAAGCCTGAGTTCAGGTGGCGCTATATGCTTGAGGGTTAATTAAACTTTTTAATATCTTTTTTAAGGTGTAACACAGCTTGTTCCGCCTATTAGCCGGAACCTAACAAATTTAATTGGTGAACAATGAGCTTACAATTAATAATCAAAGACATCAAAGGCGATGTCATCACGAAAAATGCCTTAAATTCTCATCATCCCCTTGTACTTAACGTGCCTCAGCAGGCTGCGTCCTATGAAGTTCACAGCAGTGACGGAAAGCCACCAAAGAAGATCAAGGCCACTAAGGTCAATGATGAACTTCATTTTGAACTTCAGGACGACGTCACAGGCGAACATTACGACATTATTGTCGAGAACGTGAGCCAGACAGAACCGCCGGTCATGTTTGCTTCAGGTCCGGACGGCGTCGTTTATGCCTATGAATATGACGTAGCGGGCGGGATGTTTACGCTGACTGCCAATACCGTCGAAACCCCGGTTGTTGATAACTGGCTGATCGCTGGCGGCGCGCTCGCGGGTGCTGCTGCGATAGCCGGTATTGCCTTTTCCTCTGGCTCAGGCAGTTCGCATCACCGTTCTTCTTCCTCACAATCAGCGGCCAATCCCGATAACAGCACCGGTGCCGAAACCGGGGTTGTGACCGATGACAATCAAACCAGCAATCCGGTTGCCTCTTTACCCGTGGTGACTGACAGCGCGGGTAACCCAATCAGCAACGGCGCGCCTACCACTGACAACACGCCAACTATCGGCGGTGAAGGCATGGCGCCTGGCTCTACCGTGATCATCAGCGATGGCGAAAAAGTGATCGGTGAAGTGACGGCGGATGAGAACGGTAAGTGGACCTTTACGCCAGGCGAAGCGCTGGCCGATGGCGAGCACGCCATCGTGGTTGACGGTACCGACGCAGACGGCAATGCGGTCAGCGACGGCGTCAGCATTATTGTTGACGCAGACGGAACAGAGGCTGGCTCAGAAGGCGGTGCCGGTTCCGATACCGGTTCTGAAGGTAGCGCAGGATCAGATGACGGTTCCGATACCGGTTCTGAAGGCGGCGCTGGTTCCGACAACGGTTCCGATACCGGTTCTGAAGGTAGCGCTGGTTCTGACAATGGTTCAGACACCGGTTCAGAAGGTGGCGCAGGTTCAGACAATGGTTCCGACACCGGCTCAGAAGGTGGCGCAGGTTCAGACAACGGTTCCGACACCGGTTCCGACACCGGCGCAGACGAAGGCACCACCGCACCGGTGATGACCGACGACGCGGGCAATCCGATCGCCGACGGCAACACCACTAATGACAATACCCCGACAATCGGCGGCGACGGCATGCAGCCGGGCTCAACCGTGGTCATCACTGATGGCGACACGGTGATCGGCGAAGTGACCGCAGATGACGACGGCAAATGGAGCTTCACGCCGGACGCGCCTCTGGCAGACGGTGAGCACGCCATCGTGGTTGACGGCACCGGCGCAGACGGCAACGCGGTCAGCGGCGACGTCAGCATCATCGTTGAGGCGGACGGTTCCGACACCGGCTCTGAAGGCGGCACAGGTTCAGACGACGGTTCAGATACCGGCTCTGAAGGTGGTGCAGGATCAGATGACGGTTCCGACACCGGCTCAGAAGGCGGCGCAGGTTCAGACGACGGTTCAGACACCGGCTCAGAAGGCGGCGCAGGTTCAGATGACGGTTCCGACACCGGTTCAGAAGGTGGCGCAGGATCAGACGACGGTTCAGACACCGGTTCTGAAGGCGGCACAGGATCAGACGACGGTTCCGACACCGGCTCAGAAGGTGACGCAGGATCAGATGACGGTTCCGATACCGGTTCTGATGGTGACGCAGGTTCCGACACCGGCGCAGACGAAGGCACCACCGCACCGGTGATGACCGACGACGCGGGCAATCCGATCGCCGACGGCAGCACCACAAACGACAGCACCCCGACTATCGGCGGCGACGGCATGCAGCCTGGCTCAACCGTGACCATCTCCGACGGTGAAACGGTGATCGGTGAAGTGACGGCGGACGACGACGGCAAGTGGACCTTCACGCCGGACGAAGCGCTGGCGGACGGCGAGCACGCCATCGTGGTTGACGGTACCGGCGCAGACGGCAACGCGGTCAGCGGCGACGTGAGCATCATCGTTGATGCGGACGGCTCCGATACCGGCTCAGAAGGCGGCACAGGTTCAGACGACGGTTCCGACACCGGTTCTGAAGGTGGAGCAGGTTCAGACGACGGTTCCGACACCGGCGCAGACGAAGGCACCACCGCACCGGTGATGACCGACGACGCGGGCAACCCGATCGCCGACGGCAGCACCACTAACGACAGCACCCCGACTATCGGCGGTGACGGCATGCAGCCGGGCTCAACCGTGACCATCACTGATGGCGACACGGTGATCGGCGAAGTGACCGCAGACGACGACGGCAAGTGGACCTTCACGCCGGACGCGCCGCTGGCAGACGGCGAGCACGCCATCGTGGTTGACGGTACCGGCGCAGACGGCAACGCGGTCAGCGGCGACGTCAGCATCATCGTTGAGGCGGACGGTTCTGATACCGGCTCAGAAGGCGGCACAGGTTCAGACGATGGTTCCGACACCGGCTCAGAAGGTGGCGCAGGATCGGATGACGGTTCCGATACCGGTTCAGAAGGCGGCACTGGTTCAGACGACGGTTCTGACACCGGTTCTGAAGGTGACGCAGGTTCCGACACCGGCGCAGACGAAGGCACCACCGCACCGGTGATGACCGACGACGCGGGCAATCCGATCGCGAACGGCAGCACCACTAACGACAGCACCCCGACTATCGGCGGCGACGGCATGCAGCCGGGCTCAACCGTGGTCATCACTGATGGCGACACGGTGATCGGCGAAGTGACCGCAGACGACGACGGCAAGTGGAGCTTCACGCCGGACGCACCTCTGGCGGACGGCGAGCACGCCATCGTGGTTGACGGCACCGGCGCAGACGGCAACGCGGTCAGCGGCGACGTCAGCATCATCATTGATGCGGACGGTTCCGACACCGGCTCAGAAGGCGGCGCAGGTTCAGATGAAGGTTCCGACACCGATTCAGAAGGCGGCGCAGGTTCAGACGACGGTTCCGATACCGGTTCTGAAGGTGACGCAGGTTCCGACACCGGCGCAGACGAAGGCACCACCGCACCGGTGATGACCGACGACGCGGGCAATCCGATCGCGGACGGCAGCACCACAAACGACAGCACCCCGACTATCGGCGGTGACGGCATGCAGCCGGGCTCAACTGTGACCATCACGGATGGCGACACGGTGATCGGTGAAGTGACCGCAGACGACGACGGCAAGTGGAGCTTCACGCCGGACGCGCCTCTGGCGGACGGCGAGCACGCCATCGTGGTTGACGGTACCGGCGCAGACGGCAACGCGGTCAGCGGCGACGTCAGCATCATCGTTGATGCGGATGGATCTGATACCGGCTCAGAAGGCGGCACAGGTTCAGACGACGGTTCCGATACCGGCTCAGAAGGCGGCACAGGTTCAGACGACGGTTCCGACACCGGTTCAGAAGGCGGCGCAGGATCAGATGACGGTTCCGATACCGGTTCTGAAGGCGGCACAGGTTCAGACGATGGTTCCGACACCGGTTCTGAAGGTGACACCGGTTCCGACACCGGCGCAGACGAAGGCACCACCGCACCGGTGATGACCGACGACGCGAGCAATCCGATCGCGGACGGCAGCACCACAAACGACAGCACCCCGACCTTCGGCGGTGACGGCATGCAGCCGGGCTCAACCGTGACCATCACCGACGGTGAAACGGTAATCGGTGAAGTGACCGCAGACGACGACGGCAAGTGGAGCTTCACGCCGGGCGAAGCGCTGGCGGACGGCGAGCACGCCATCGTGGTTGACGGTACCGGCGCAGACGGCAACGCGGTCAGCGACGGCGTCAGCATCATCGTTGATGCTGACGGATCAGACACCGGCTCAGAAGGCGGCACAGGTTCAGACGACGGTTCCGACACCGGCTCAGAAGGCGGCGCAGGATCAGATGACGGTTCCGATACCGGCTCAGAAGGCGGCGCAGGATCAGACGACGGTTCCGACACCGGCGCAGACGAAGGCACCACCGCACCGGTAATGACCGACGACGCGGGCAATCCGATCGCGGACGGCAGCACCACTAACGACAGCACCCCGACAATCGGCGGTGACGGCATGCAGCCGGGCTCAACCGTGACCATCACGGATGGCGACACGGTGATCGGTGAAGTGACCGCAGACGACGACGGCAAGTGGACCTTCACGCCGGACGAAGCGCTGGCAGACGGCGAGCACGCCATCGTGGTTGACGGCACTGACGCAGACGGCAACGCGGTCAGCGACGAAGTCAGCATTATTGTTGATGCAGAAGGCGGCGCAGGATCAGATACC
>Ga0302349_1000511_pt1 | contig 44923 bp, 47 predicted proteins | sample PhyAR1_FD_202176 | JGI IMG/M metagenome (GOLD analysis project Ga0302349, IMG submission 202176) | Leaf surface microbial communities from alfalfa plants in UC Gill Tract Community Farm, Albany, California, United States - DLSL A.R1... | ecosystem: Host-associated > Plants > Phyllosphere >... | reverse complement strand
TAACGGTTAAAGAAATAGAGGTGCTTTATCCCAAAATTAAAACAGTCGTTGAAAGTGGCGGAAAAATTATGGCAAAGAAAAAGCATTCGGCTCAATCCCTGGTCATACTTGAACCACCGATGAAAGTGAAGGACTGGGCTTGACTTGACTAAAACCGTTGAGCGAAAGACATAGCTGTTTGTAAAGAACGTTTTACGTTGTTTACATGATCCTTGAAAACTGGATAGTATCGGACGTTTATCCAGGGCGCTGTGTTTGGCTTTGGAATTAAACGAGAAAGGTCTCGCTGTTTTCTGTCTGGCGAGATAGATACATTCAAAAACGACAGACTGCTGGACTTGGTAACTCGAGCAGAAGATCGTTTCTCTGGCATGTGGCGAGAAAAGTAGCGCAGTTGAACGCCTTAAAACCCAGCTGTTTGTTCTGAAAAGAAATACTTTGTACCTCTCAAAATGATGAAGAGAGACAGGTTGTCCGTAATCCTAAAACGGTCAGGTTCCCACTTATCCGAAAAGTGTCGTACCATTTTTATTACTTGTTTGCGGTTCTTTGTGAACAGGTATGTCTTTAGAGCAAAAGAAATAGGAGTGAGTTGAATGACTGAAATACAAGTATTACTTGCTTATATGCGGCAGTCTAAGCGTAAGGTAATCAAGCCTAGTAGTTTAGAGCATTGGTTTGAAATGAATGATTACTGGATAAAAGAAAGACAACTCAAATTGTTTCAACAATTACAGCGAAGCAAGGCATTAAGGATCATGGAAAATGGTGAAATCATCCGAGTCGAGGCAATGCAGGAGTATTTCGTGTTGTTTGATTATATGCAGACACAACGAAAATCACAATTAGCGCAGATTTACTTTAATCAATGGTTAGCCGAACAGCCATCATGGCCCGCGAAAAAGACAGAACGACTGATTCGTCAATTACATTGCACAGAGACAATGAAAATAACTGAATTTGGTGTGATCATTTCACACGAGAAACAAAAGAGAGGGGAAAATGGATGGCAAAAGGTACAGCAAAGAAGAGCATAAAAGGCAAAAAGAAACGATTTTTCCAATTGGAAGAACTATTGTTAGAGGAGAAGGACATGGAGTTTGTGATCGGACAAGAAGATTTATTTGCGAATGATATCCAGTTCGAACATGATGACGTGTTACCTGGCGAACGGGCCTATATCGTCACAAAGAAAGTCGTCCAGTCTACTCCATTATACAAAAAGCAATTGATTTGTTTGCGTTATATCCATTCATTGAGAGTCGTGAATAACTTGGAAGAAAGACGATTGGTGAAAGAAGTCCCAGTAGCAAAAATTATTCGTTCAAATAGAGGGTTTTATTTCATCGTTGATCGAGAAAGAGTGACACAGTCGTATCATCAACGAAAGCATCGTAACCAACTTCCAGGTATCATTTCCGAAGAAATGTCTCGGAATTACTAAAGGAATAAGACTTCGTTTAAAAAAATTGTGAATATTTTTTCAAAATAAGGATATTGCCAATTATCAAATACTTTAAATTGTTATCTTTACAAAAATGGTTTGATATTATTTTTAAATAAACAGAATGTTAAATCGTTTTTATCGCTAAAATAAATAATTGGTCTATATTAATTCATTGTTTTATTAAAATTGTATGAAAAGACACAGGATATCATTTGGCGAAATTTATTAGGTTTGATATGCTTAATTTATAGTTATTCTAAATAAGTGAATCCTATCTTAATAGTTGCCAGGGAGATCTTTTCAATCCAAATTATAGATTTAGGTTTTTCCTTTTTAAAGTCTCAAAGAATACTTTACTCTTAAAATATTTCAACGCTAAGCGTCCTTGTCGTGAAGGACGTACTCTCTGGCAACTATTAAGATAGGATTTATTCGTGTTCCAGGGGATAGTAATAATATTGCTGATTCTTATCCTGAGCTAGTCCAAACGTTGAGCCAATCGTTAGATCAGATGGACTATCTGCTAAACCGATTAATTCAAATTGGTTTTTTTCTATGTTTGTTACAGTTATCGGGAAATGAATTTCTTCGTCACCTATCGAAAGCATAGCTTGATTGACGTCATTAAAATGAACAAAGGTAATCATTGCTTCTCCTAAATCAGTAAGATCGGAAGTAAGCTTATGTTGTGGTTGTTCACTAGGAGACGTATCAGAAGATCCATTTTGAGCGATATTTTCAGATCTAATTTGATTTGATTGATACAAGAATCCTCCAGCTAAAGTTAGAAAACAAATAGGTAAGAGGTAGAATAGATACTTTTTCATTGGCTCCTCCTTTTTTTATTTCTTTAGTATAATACAAGGGAATGAAAAATAAAAATAACTATTTTACTATATGAACTCACTTTGAGTTTGCTTTGCACTCAAAGTTATGGTATAGTGAATTTAGCCTAAGGAGGAAACATTATGGCGACACCAAGTGTACGTGTAAGTGAAGAAACAATTCAAATGTTAAAGGAAATACAAGAAACTTGGTCTAAAGACCAAGTAATACCAGTTAAAATATCTCAGCGTATCGTGGTAGAAGCATTGATAAAAGCTGAATATGATAAAATAAAAAATTCTGAATGAGGAGAGAATATATGAAACTATTAAAAGTGTTAGCAGTCGGAGTAACAGTTGGAGGGATGGCGTTAGCTATTCATACGGAAAATGCAGAGGCCACAGAATGGACACCACGTTCAGTCGAACAAATTAAAGCAGATATCGCAAAAACAGACGGTAAAGAATACACGATCGTCACTGGTGATACTTTAAGTGGTATCGGAGAAGCTACAAACATGACAGTGAAGGCACTGGCAGAAAGAAATTCAATTGCAAATGTAGATTTGATTTATGCAGGGAATAAGTTAGTATTTGAAGGTAATGTAGTCACTGTTCAAAACCCTCAAGGAGAAACCATTGCGCAGTCTGTTGTTAAAGACGAAGATAAAATAGATCCAAGTCAGCCAATTGGGCAAGCACCGACAACTGGTTCTGATACTAATCAAGGTTCACAAGCAGTGACACCACCAGTAACAGGAGATAATGGCTCAGCAGCCGGAGGAAATACAGTAACACCACCAGCAACAGGAGACAATGGCTCAACAGGCGGAGGAAATACAGTAACACCACCAGCAACAGGAGACAATGGTTCTACAGGAGGCGGAAACACAGTAACACCGCCAACCGGTGGCGATAACGGTTCTACCGGTGGTGGAAACGAAACGACACCAGAGGAACCAAAACCGGAAGCACCAACCAGAGTGACACCGCTTGGGAACAGTGGCATGGAATTTGATACTTTTGATGCTGCTGCAAATTGGGCAAATGAACAAATGATGGATCTTAATAGCACTTGGAGTCAACAATATTCTGGATTCGGGGTAAAACCATTATTGTGGTCAGATGGTGAAGTTAGAAGTTACTCAATTGATTTTTATAACTAAACATATAAGATTTATACAAAAGCAATTAGAAGGACATTTTCCTTCTAGTTGCTTTTTATTTTGTCAGAAATGAGGGAAAGAAATGATTCGTTCACCATGTAAGAAAACAAAGGAAAAATAAATATATATAATTCAGGAGGAATATAGATGGGAATAGGAAGATTTAAGAAGATCACCACGTTTATTGCATTACTACTAACGGTGGGACAATTACTGGTATCACCTACTTTGGTAGTCGCTGACCATATTGAACAAAGTAGAACGAGCCAAGTCGAAGAAAAAGAAGTAGAAGAAACAGAACAAAAACAAGCAGAGAAAACAATGAGTTCTGAGCCAAGTGATACAGAAACACCATTAAGGGAAGCAGTACAATCACAGAATGCCCTTGCAAATGATAGTCCTAATGAAAGTGAGTTGCCTATTGTAGAAACAATTGGCGATTCACTTTTTATTTTACCTGCAGGTACGGACGTACAACCGATAGAAGAGGGAGAAGAAGTAGAAGTTTCTGGTGATTTTGATAGTCGCTATACAATGGCTTACATTCTCGAACATGCCAAAAGTACTTCTGAACAAGAAGCCATGTTAGCCAAGTCAGAAGAGTATGCACGTTTAAGACAAAATTTTACTCGTTCAACAGGTTATACGATTGAAAATATTCGCACGATTAATCACCAAGTATGGCGCAATATGCCGAACGGAAACAACTTTTTACATGATAAGTTTTATATGTACCGCATCAGAGAAACTGGTCAGATTGCCTTTTGTATTGAAGAAGGGGTTCCAGCTGGATTAGGGAGTGGTGCGACTCAAGAAAATATCTCTCAAGTAGTTTCTAATGCAGCATTAAGAGATAGACTATCACTAATTGGGTATTTTGGATGGTATGGAAATAACGATCAATCAGACGCACAGTATGTAGGAGTCCAACAAATGCTTTGGGAAGCATTTGGCGGTGAAACATTATCTACTACTGTTCCAAACTATGCGACAAGAAAACAATCAGTTGATACAGGAATTTCAAATTACTATATACGACCAAGTTTCCATAATCAAAAAGTAACTGTCAAAGTTGGGGAAACAGTCACAATCAATGATACGAATGGCGTTTTTGCAAATTATGCGATGGATAATGTTTCTAATGGATCAAATGTGACATTGCGAAAAGAAGGCAATCGTCTTCATATTACAGCTCATGCAAATTCAAATGAATCTGGAAGAGTTAGATTCTCTAGAATTCCAGCAAACTTTGCTAAAACTCCTTTAGTGTATCGAGTTGGAAATGGTCAAAGGGTAAGTGTTTTACATGTAGGTGATCCTATTTTTGCGGACTTAAATATTGAGGTACTAAAAGAAGGACACGCAGAAGTACTAAAAGTCGATGAAGATACTAAAAAACCTCTTGCAGGTGCTGTTTTCAAATTTACCACGTCAGATGGTCAAACAAAGGAAATTACGACAGGCGCTGATGGAAAAGCACGATGGGAAAATATCATGGTGGATAAACAAGTGACCATGGATGAAATCAAAGCACCAAATGGCTATATTTTGAATTCAAAACCACAAATGATAACTATAAAAGCCAATGAAACAACAACGGTAACTTTTGATAACAAAGAACAGTTGGCAGATTTAACAGTGATAAAAGAAGATGAAGAAACAGGAAATAAACCACAAGGTGCAGCGACACTTTTCGGTGCCAAATATGAATTAACGGATTCAAAAGGCAACTCGGTTGCTGAGTTGACAATGGAAGATGTCGAAGGACGCGCACAAGCAGAAATCAAAGGACTAAAATTAGGCACTTACTATTTACAGGAAGTTGAAGCGCCTGAAGGGTACACGTTAGATCCTGAGAAACACGAAGTTCAATTAACCTATGCCGGACAAAACGAAACAGTTGCGATCCACAGTAAAACAGTAACGGATCGTGTCATTAAGGGGCATATCGAAGGGTATAAATTCGGTTCACGACCATTAATTCCGAATACAATTGAAGCGTCATTAGAAATGATTACTGGAAAAAATCAAGATATCAAACCTCCGTTAGAAGGTGTTGAATTAACTGCGACTTCTCATACAACTGGACAAGAATACGTTCAAGTCACAGGAGAAAACGGCTTTTTCCGATTTGAAGATTTACCATATGATACGTATACAGTTGAAGAAACGAAGGGTATCGATGGTTATTTATTAATTGAACCCTTTGAAGTAACAATCACAGAAGACGGCTATACGCACTTCTTCTTACTAGAAGATCGAATCATTGAATCTCGTTTGCACATTGTCAAAGTGGATGAAGAAACAGGTGAAAATATCCCTTATGCTGGTGCGCAATTTAAAATCTTTGATACATGGGCAAATGATGGCGAAGGTGCCTTTGTATCGATGCAACGTCCAAATGATACTGAAAACACCGATATCTTTGAAACAAATGGAAAAGGCGAAATCGTTACTACAGAAAGCCTTGCATGGGGCGTTGATCGTTATGAATTACACGAAGTAAAAGCTCCAGAAGGATACGTACTATTAGAAGAACCAATCGTCTTTAGCGTGACTGAAGAAGATTCTGACGGTATGATCCGAATTGAAGTGCCTAACCGTTTGGCTCGACAAGACGTGCAATTGATTAAACGTGACCGCTTAAATGACCAACCTTTAGAAAATGTAACGTTCAATTTGTACCAAATTGAAAAAGATGGATCTGAAACACTTGTCGATGAATTCTTGACAGATAAAGAAGGAATGATCTCAATTGAAGGGTTGTCTTACGGAGATTATAAATTCGTAGAGGTTCAACCATTGCCAGGATACCTTGAATTAGAAGAAGACATTAAATTTTCAGTAACCGTTGAAAAGGACGGCGAATTGATCGTATTAGAAGCAGTCAACGACCGTGAAGACTTGGAGATTAAGACACTGTTCGCGACGGTTGATGGAGATAAAATTGTAGATCCAACAGTTGATAATCGTTTAGAAGATAAAGTTTGGTTAAAAGGTGACGCGATTGAAATCGGCCATACGTATACAATTGTGTCTGGATTCGTGAATCGCTTTACTGGTGAATTTGTGAGCCAAGATATAACAAAATGGACAGCGAAAAGTAAAGAAGACGAGTTGTCTATTTTCTTAGACTTACCAGCTAATACGCTAAAAGATGGGGACGAATTAACTGCGACACATATCATTTACTATGATGAAGATCAAAAAGAGGAAGTTGGACGAGAAGTTGATTTAGAGAATATGGATCAAACTGTTCGTTTCCAATCACCAACAGTTGAAATCAAACGTGACGGCGAATTACCTAGAACAGGTAGTAAGACTGGCATGATGATAACTGCACTTGGCGCCTTGAGCGTAAGTATCGCATGTGGAATTTATGTATCACGTAAAAAAAGAAGTTAGTATTGAAACACCTACTTGTTTCTTAAGAAGTATAGCTAAGGGGGGGAGCCGAGTGAAGGAAGATTTATTTAATTTGAAACTGATTGATCTTTGTATGACCCAATCTTGGTTCAAAAGAAGGCTTTATAGAAGAGAAATAAGAAGACTAATTAATACTAGTATTAAGAAAAATATTCCATTAAATCACCTAAGCGATCGTCGTTTAGGTGATTTGTTAGGAGAGGTTACTTTGTGCCGGTCAGATTTCTCCTTTTTTTATGATCGAATCGAATTTTACAAAAAACTTTCAGACCTATTTGATTAAGCATGCTTCTTTTGACTATGCATTTGCATGATCTGTTTAAGGATGTTACACTCTAAACAACAAATGATATAGAACGTGTCACATGAAGACGATCCCGAAATATAACGTACGGGAGCGTCTTTTTTATTTTGCTAAGAAAAAGGATAAAGGAGGAAGAATGATTGCACAAAACAAAAAAATGGATGGCGATTGTGTTAGTATCAAGTCAACTGCTAACAAGTTTACCTGTATCAGCGGCGATCTTGTCAGCGGAAGATTCATCAATCACTGATTCTTCGGCACCTACTGAAGAACAGCCGACACAATCAGAGGGAAGTGAAGCGTCACCCGAAGGAAATGAACAAGAAGTAGAAGAACAACCGACGATACCGGATGAACTGCCGAAAGAGCCTGAGCCACCAAAGGATACGCCAAAAGAGACACCAGAGGAACAACCGGTGCTTGTCCCAGAGTCGGATCGTCCGACAGAAGAACCAGTGAAGACAGAACCAGTTATAAAAGAAGACACAGCAGAGACACCAAAACCAGACGTTCAAGTAAATCCAGTTGTTCAAACAAATGAAACGACTTCTGTTCCACAAACGATTGAAGAAATACGTGTTCCTGGAATGACTGTACAAACACCGTCAGAATCTAGTGAATCCGGTGCATTCAAAGTTACACCAGTGAAAGAAACCTGGGATTTCATTCAAGAAATTGGGGAAGAAGCACGAGAAATTGGGTTAAAAGAAGACCTTTATGCGTCAGTCATGATTGCACAAGCAATTCTAGAATCTGGAAGTGGTCAAAGCCAACTGAGCCAAGAACCCTATTTCAACTTATTTGGAATTAAGGGGAGCTACGACGGGAATTCAGTGACCTTCAAAACACGAGAAGACGATGGATCAGGCACCCTTTATTCGATTGATTCTGCTTTTCGTCAATATGAGAATTATGAAGAATCGTTAAAAGACTATGCACGTCTAATGAAAGATGGCTTGACCCATGACCAAGACTTCTACAAAGGATCATGGAAATCGGAAACAGAAACATATGAAGACGCTACAGCGTACCTCATGGGGCGGTATGCCACAGACACACAGTATGCGGATAAATTGAATGCGTTGATTGAAGCCTACGCATTGACGAGTTATGATCAAGCAAGAGCGGAATTACCAGAGGGTAGTGAAGAGTTTATTTATCCAGTCAAGAATGCCGTTATTTCTTCTCCTTATGGACCACGTGGGGGTGAGTTCCATCGGGGAGTAGATTTTGCAGCACCAGTAGGAACGCCTATTTATGCTAGTCAGGCTGGCGTAGTTATTCGCTCAGAAGTTCATTATTCTTGGGGGAATTATATTGCCATCATGCACGAAAATGGACTAACTACATTATACGCACATAACAATCAGAACCTTGTGACAGTAGGGAAAACCGTTGCACAAGGGGAAATCATAGCTTCAGTGGGAAGCACAGGCAACAGTACAGGTCCACATTTACACTTTGAAGTGAATGGATCGCCAAGTCTTGCCCAGGATCAATTAATTGACCCAATGCAGGTACTGACAAAAGAATAGCCAACAAAAAAGGAAGTATCGATGATACTTTCTTTTTTTATTTGGACTCAAACGACTACAAGCTATTTCATGTCTCAGATATGTAAGTAGTGGAAAGGAAAAAAAGAATGGAAGGATTTATTTTACTTGGCACATTTTTTCTGGGAATTGCTTCAGGTTATGCGTTACAAACGGTTATTTTACCTGTGTTTATGTTTGATGAGTGGTTAAAAAATCGTTCAATTCAACAGTATTTTCAGTGTAAGAAAAATGAATATACGTATTTTGAAGAAGGCACAGACGATTTTTATATTCTCACGATAAATAATAAGGAAAGACGCATTAAATTCTCTACCAAGCGACCGTATACGATCGTTTATGATCGAGAGGTCTATGTGGACTAGGAGGTGTCCCTATGAAGTGTCGATTTGTTGAGGTAGAAGGGCTAGACATGACATGTCCACAAACACTCACTTTAAAAGAAGCCAATCGCTTTTTAAATATGAAAAACGAAGAAGCGGATATGGAAGGTGTGGAATACACCATTCATTATGAGTTAGTTCAAAATGAGCGAGCCATCATACGATCTAAGCTAATGTTACCCGTTTTTTCTTTTGACTGGTGGGAAATACTAAAAGAATTCTTATATGAACAAGGAGCAGAAGACAGTCAAATTACTCTTTTTGAGGACGTTTTTAAACAAGAATTGTCCGACGAATCCAAGAAGAAAAGCCAAAAAGTAAAAGAACCGAGGACTAAAAGACCAATTAAACCGCCTAAGTTTATTCAGCCATTATCTAAAAAGTGGTTGTTTCGCCTAGGAGGATCTTTTCTAGTTTTTCTTCTATTATTTGTTGGTGGTTTAGGTGTTAAAGAATTTTTTTTAACCGAACTGGAAACACCCTCTTATGAAGAACTCATCGATCAGGAACAATTTGAAGAGGCTTTTCAGTATTATCCTGAAGAACAAGGGCAAACGGAGACACTATTCTACGACTACGTGTTGGACCAACGCTCACAGGAAAATCTTAGACGTTTTCGGGAGTTTCATAAGAATTATGAAACGACGTATGGAGATTTTGATTTAGCGGTTTTAGAAAATAATTACGAAGCTGCGGTCACAGCGTATGAGCAAAAATCCGAAGCTTTTTCTGACGATTCAAACCGTTTAGCTATTGCAGGCTATTGTTTTCTAAAAGAAGGCAAGTTGGATGAAGCAAAAGAGATTAATCGACAAATTAATAGTCTTGAACTTGAAAAGAAAATTGTTCAGTATGAACAGCTTTCCTTGCAAATAAAGGCAGCTGAAAAAATGATTGAAGAACTGCAAAAAGAAGATTCCGTGGATCGAGAGAAATTAGAAGAGGAATTAAATGATCTATTTGACTTAAAAGAAAAGCAGATGAATCTTTGAAAGAAGGAGAAAAAGAATGTCGAAAAATTCAAGATGGCAGAAATTGCCAAGATGGCAAAAATTGGGATTAAGTTTCCTGTGTATCGGTGCGTTATCTGGTTTCATTTATCCTGTCTTTAGTCAAAATGAAAATATAGAACATACACAGTCTAAAGAAGAGAAAAAACCTGCTTTAGATCGGATTGAGTCGGCGAATGAAAAGGACTCATTACTTGATCGATTAAAGAATGAGGATCAATCTTCGTCTGTTTTTGATCGAGTATTTGGAGAAAATCAGACGAATTCGACTTTTCAACAAGTATTTGGTCGTGGAGAACAGGAACCAATCGACCGAAGTATGATCCAACAAGTGTTAGCACAAGTCAATGAACGTGAAGATGCTCAAAATCTGGTACACCAAACAGAAGATCAAGAACCTGGTTTAGTGAGCGTAAATCGTCCGATTGTTCCCAATTTACCAGAAGAAAAACCGGTCGTATTAGATCCAAAAGAACCAGATACTGAGGATATAGACGAATTGCCTAGTCGACCAACTCCACCATTGGTTCCTGAAGAACCAGTGATTCCATTACCACCGGTAGTGGGTCCGGAAGAACCTGTCAATCCGCCGATCATTCCACCAATCATACCACCGGTTGTTGAAACAAACTATTCGGTATTAGAAGAACTCGTTTTACAGGCTCAATCGATTGAAGTGTCGAATTATTTGTCTTCAAGTGTCTCGACGTTCGTTTACGAACGGCGTGTGTCTGAAAGGATGCTTGCAGATCAAAATAGTACGCAAGTACAAGTGGATACGCAAGTGGCACGTTTACGTCAAGCAATGGGTCAATTGGTAAGAAAAGGCGATTCTAGCGCTTTAAGAGAAACAATGAAGCGAGTAGAAGCCATTGACCGAGAACGCTATACAGAGGCGACAGTAGCCACGTTAGATGGCGTATTGGAAGAAGCGAAACAACTCGTATCGTCAGATGAACATACGCAAGAAACATTGGATCGAATGAATCGACGATTAAATCGTGCGATCAATCAATTGGAAGAGAAACCTTCACTGGATTTAGCCTTATTAGAGTTAGAACGTTTGATTACTCATGCAGAAGCCTTAACTAGGGAAGACTATACGTCAGCCAGTTATGATCAGTTCTATCATGTACTAACAGACGTAAAAGCCCTTATAGGTGAAACAGATTTATCAGAAGAAGAAGTAATTGAAGGGCGAAACCGATTAGAAGAAGCCATTGCACAACTTGAGCTAGTTGGAAATATTGATCAGTTAGCCACCTTACTCAGTGAAGCGCATAGCCTGGATTCTACGCAATATACTGTAGAGAGTTGGGCTATTTTCGTTCACGCACGACAAGAAGCGGATCAAGTGATTCAGTCCGACGAACCAACACAAACAGTGATTGATCAAGCGACAGAAGCGTTGCGTTCCGCTATGTCTAATCTAGTAGTCATTGATTTAGAGAATCAACTACCAGAGATAAAGAGAATTGCACCGATTGTTATCGAAGTTGCAGAGGATCATAGGATCAAAGAAACAAATTTATCTACTATAAGCTCGACTCCTTTACTGGATGTTCTTCTCAATGATGAGGAAGAAATAAACGGTTCACAGCATGTTGAAGGAGAAATGCAAGAGATACCTGAGACACAAGAAATACAAAAGATAGAAGAGACACAAGAGACACAGGAGACAATTGTTGATTCAAGTGTCTCGTTAGATGTAGAGACGTTCAAGGAGCTGGATGAAAAGGACGGACAAGAACGTTCAAATACTGATTCTGAGTTGATTAATGAATGAAAAAATTCTTGATGATTCAAATTTTACCAAGCCTTATTTTTATTGGGCTTGGTCTTTTGTTGTTGATCGGTCTTTTCGCGACCGGAAACCAACAAACGTTGAATTCTGAAGTTTCTTCAGTAGGAAGTATCTGTTCTCCTTCTGGCGAATACAATAAGGATCAAATCGACGAAGTATTAGAACGAGCTGGAGCATTTAAGGGGCAACGTGCAGCGTTTGAACATGCGTCAAAAAAACATAATGTTGATCCAGTTCTGATGATTGCGATTTCCATTCATGAAACAGGGTGGGGAACCAGTCGTGCCTTGCTTGAACATAACAATCCTTCCGGACAAATGCGAGGGAATCAGATCATTCACTTTGACACGTTGGAAGATGGATTAGAAATGACAGGTCAAACCTTAAATAATCTTTGGAATGAACGTGGATTGAACACAGTGGAGAAATTAGGTTCTGCGTATGCACCAGTAGGAGCCGGCAATGATCCGACCAATCTGAATATCCATTGGGCGCCTACGATTCATAAATTTATCGATGAATTAGGCGGTTTATCTGGCGGGTGTGAAGGAGAAAGCGTCGAAGGTGATTTAGTGACTGGCTCAGATGGGTTTGCCATTCCAGTAAAAAACTACACGTTCACGTCTCCTTATGGTCCAAGATGGGGAAGTTTCCATCGAGGAATTGATTTAGCCGCTCCTGAAGGCGAGCCAATTTATGCGGCAAAAGACGGAATCGTTAGTCGTTCTGAATACCATTTTTCATGGGGGAATTATGTCACAATCACGCACGAAGGTGGCGCCACGACGTTATATGCCCATAATCAGCGAAATGTCGCTACGGTAGGACAAAAGGTAAAACAAGGTGAACTTATTTCTTATATGGGAAGTACAGGGCATAGTACCGGTCCACACTTACATTTAGAGCTTTGTTTGGACAATAGTTTAGCTCAAGATCGATTAATTGATCCGTATCCCGTATTTTTTGGTAATAAGTAAACGATAGAACAGGAGGAAACCAATGAAAAAAGTCTTAATAGTTGGTGCGTGTGTCTTATTAGTTGGTACAGGGTTCTTTTTAGTGACACATCGTTCTACGAATGAGGACCCGCAAGAAACAGGACAAACAGAACCACCAGCTACGATCGTTTCGCAAGAGTCAACGGAAGAAGCGTCGACAAAGTCTAGTAATAAGAAGGATAAAGAGGATAACGAAGGGCAAGACGAAGCCTTACAAGACGTTCATGAGGCATTTCTAGAAGCTGCTTTCTCGTATGAATCGTTAGATAAACAGCGTGAACAAATCAAGGCATTCGCATATTCGGAAGATCGGTATTCAGACCTAGGTGTTACCGATGGCGTTCCGGTATATCAAGAGTTATCTTCTGAAATTGTAGAAGAGACGAGTTACTTCAGAGAAATCAATGCAGAAAATCAGGAAGTCTTGACGCGAATTCATGTGCGGTATGATTCAGACCATAATCACGATCATGAAACAGGGGAACATGCCCATAAAATCACCAATCAAGTGTTGCTAGTCACTATTCATTATCGAAAACAGAGTGATACCTGGTTCGCTTATGATTTAACTTATGAAGAAGATCCAAAAAACAGTCAATTTTATTCGAATTAGCGGAGGACAAAAGAATGACACAAGTCGAACAGTCTATGACAAACAATCAAATGGTACAGAAAAAGGAAAGTTATGCTGAATATTTTGACCGGTACGATACGAAAGAACAGACGATTATTTATGTTCTATGGCAAATCCACAACAAGGAATTACGGTTAGGAAGTAAGTTGTTTTTTGAACCCTTGGAAGAAAAACTAGGGTTAAGAAAAACACAATGGCCACTTGTCAAAGAGTTTTTATCTGGCGCTGGATTACTCGTGGATCAGGTGGTCATTGCCGAAGCGATTCCTAAGAATCTCAAAGAAAGGTACGGGATTTTGGATGCGTGAATCTGATTTTTTTGATCCAAGCGCCCTCCAGGGGTCCACCAGCAAGACATCGAAAGCGAAAGAAGAGCCTACTCCAAAGAAAAAAGAGAAAACTAAGAAGAAAAAAAAGAAAGAGAAAAAGGAGAAACCAACGAAAAACTCAAGTGTTCGGTTTCACCCTAGAACAGTTGGTCAATGGCTGACCTACTTTTTCTATTTTACTTTCTTAATGATGTGCGTTGTGTCGTTTCTAACGTTTAGTCGAATGAATCAACTCAGTCAAATTGCCTCTTCTGGCGTCAAAGAAGCACGAGAAGTGGCAAATATTGCGTTGAAATCTTCTCAGGAGGGAGACTGGAGCCGCTATATCGGACAAGAGTTTTTGACCACTTACTTTACAGTGGAAGAGGGAATGTCTCGTCAAGATATGGAGGAGAAGTTACAAGAATACTTGGCACAAGGAGTCTCAACGAATGACTTACTTCAATTTTCAAATGGGACAACACGCGAAGTTCTTTTTATTCAAGCAATCACCCAAACAGAAAAGGAAGAAGATGATGGTCGTGTATTTGAAACCATTTATGACGTGGATTTTAAAGAAAACGATCAGAAACATTCCGTTAGAGTCTCATTGATTACGCATGTTGCTAATGGAGAAGTCAAGTTACTTCACCAACCTAGTTTTCTCAGTCGTCAACTGCCACATAATGAAGCAGGCAACACGGTAAAAGGGAAAGTCAATGAATTCCTGACAGAAGGCGAGCTAGTGGATGAAGTGGAAACGGAGCGAATCGTCTCCTTTATTGAAGACTTTTTAGGTCTCTATGTTAAAAACGATGGGAATTTAAAACTGATCAGTCATGTTTCTGGAATTGAAGCAGATGAGGTCAGAAAAATTGACGTGTTGAATTTAGTGAAAAAACAGGAACACTATATTGCAGAAGTGACGTATGAATTCTCCTTCTCAGAAGGCATATTCTATACGTCTACGGCACGTTTAAAGATCAGTGGGGCAGATAGTTCTTATTTTGTGGAAGAACTAGAACCTTTTTAAAAAAAACAATGAAATGTTATAGGAGGAAGAAATATGTTTAATTTTAGTGATTTTTTTAGTGAATTCGCGCCACAGTTAGTGTTTATTTTGGCTTTGGTGGCAATTGTGATGGCGATTGGAGCATTTTTAACACAGGGTGTCGGACGTGCGATTATGTCGATTTTAGGTGTAATTGTTTTGATTGCTTTAATTATGGTCTTAGATAATGCTTGGGCTCTTGGGAAATGGATTAAAGACTTATTCTTTGATCCTACTGCTTCAATGGTTCTTCCAATTTGGTTACGTTGAGGTATTTTTATGGAATATAACTATACAAGAGAATGGAAACAGCCGCATAAAATTTATAATCTAGGACCAATAAATGTGAGCCGTTTTTTCCCCGAAGGGCTAAAACTATCATTTATAGTCGGAGTTGCTTCGATTATAGGCGCAGTGCTTGCCGCATGGCTTCTATCGGCGGTGTTAGGGATTACTTTTTTAAGTAATCTCTTTCGCCAGTCGTGGATAATCATTATTTTCTTATTCGTGGTTACTTTATGGATTTTATTTAGCTTGTCCTGGGATAAGAAAGGGTTTTTCCGGTTTGTGAGCGGACGTTATACTGCCAGCAAGCATAAAGGAATCCAAACGGAACATACCCATAAAGTCTGTTTCATGAATACCCCTATTTCATTTAATGATGAAAAGAAAAAAGGACGTGTCTTACAATGGAGACCCAAGTAAAGTATGCAGAGAATCCTTATGATAGCTGGTATCGAAACTTTCTTTTTATGAAAGATGGGCATGTCTGGGTCGCCTATATCTTAGATAAAACCTATTTTCCATTAAATGATTTTGACTTTTTCAAGCCGTTTGTCACTAAGGGGAAAGAGCTGTTTTCTCACGATGAATACGAGTATCAATACATGAATGTTCCGACAAGGTTTTCGTTAAAGAAACATATGGAGACGACAAAAAACGAATTAGTTCGTGGTGAACTAAAAGAAGTAGGCGACTACTATTATGATGAAGCGTATAGTATTTTAAATCAAGAAGTAAAAATTTCGCGTTATACTACTGTTCTACTCGTGAAATTAACGAAACAAGCGATTCCTGTGACCCCGATTGAATTTATCACACTTTTTAAAGAAGCGTTTGGTAAACGAGTGAGAGAAACGCTTACAGGTCAACCGGCACAGACACAAGTGAATCCTAAAGTCTATATCGATAAAGAAGAAGAATTGTATGAGGATCTTTCACATACCAAGCGGATACGACGAGCAAAAGAAGAAGAACTAAAGCGTATCCAGTATTACTTTTATCATCGAAACGCCGCGGTCATTCCAAAGGATTTTACTGAACCAGAAATCAACGAGGGAATCGTCACCATGCACGAGAAAGGGTACTTGACGATTCAACAAATGGATCAAACCCATTACATTGCGCATTTACCACTCGTTGAATTTCCTAGCTCCTTACTTGGGAGTGGATTCGTCCATGAGGTACAAACGAGTTGTTACTTTCCGATAGAAACACAGATACGTTTGCGATTTCAGCCTAAAGAAAAGGATAAGAGTCATGTGCGGAAAATGTTTAAACGAATCAAGGAACAAATGGAAGACCATGATTTTGCCGATGCAGAACTAGACGATGATGAAGTGATTTTGATTGGGGATCAACGGCTTAAACAGTTGAATCGAGACTTAAAAAGAGAGAATCGACGAAAAGTCGATCTCTCTTTTTGGTTTGTCGTATCCGCAGGATCAGTGGAGGAATTAGAACAGCGTATCAATCATTTAGAGCTGGTTTTAAAAGGGACGGACTACAAGTTATATCGTCCAATCGCCGATCAACTAACATACTTCTATCAAAGCCAATTAGCCACACCCTACACGTTTTTTGATTACGAACAACATGTAACGACAGGCTATGTCATGGACTTTGGTTTAGATCTTTACCGCAGCGTAGGGAATCACTATGGACTGCCATTAGGACGAATCATTACACAAAAGGAATTTAAAAACGTGAAAGAAGCGATTCAATTTTCTAGTAATTTAGTGTTCTTTTCGCCACATTTGACCAAAAAAAATGTTGAGGGCAGTATTCATGCCAATGGGAATACAGTAGTGACAGGTCCTCCTGGTCAGGGGAAATCCATGCTTGTGAAATTGATTTTCTTTTGGCTTATGTTCTTTGGGCAAAAAACGTTATACATTGATCCAAAAAATGAAATGGTCAAATTTGTGACGAAGGCGAAAGAACAATATGCCCATTATCCGGAGTTTGTTCAACTGTGTACCAACATTCATTTTATTACCTTATCCACTGATCCCAAGTACCAAGGAATCTTAGATCCTCTACTCTTTTTACCAGGAGAAGAGGGGAAAAAAGAAGCGCGACAAGTACTTTTTCAGATGGGGGAAATCAACCAAGATCCAAGTAAGGCAAGAGGATTAAAGCGAATCATTATCGATGCAGTGGATCAAGTGGTGGAATCAGAAGAAAAAGCCCATTTAAGTGCGGTCATTGCCCGAATCAAACAACAAGACAACGATTTAGGAACCGTGCTAGAAAGCTATAAAGAAGGTATTGGAAAAGTGATTATTGGAAATGAGCATAGCCAAGCGATTGACTTTCGTTCACAGGTGAATGTTTTAGGAATTCAAGGGTTAACAATGCCGACAAAAGAAGAAAAAGAATTGGGCGAACTCTCACCTGAAAAACTAGCTAGTGAAGCCGTCATGGATGTCATTATGCACCTTGTTCAAGTGTTTTCAACGAATAAAGACGAAGACGCTAGTGTCATTATCGATGAAGCCAAAGGGTTTATGGATACGCCACGTGGGAAATATCTCGCTGAAGATAATCTACGTAAAGGGCGAGCGAATAATACGGATATGACGATACTCATGCAAGCTTTTTCTGATACGGATAATGAATCCATGAAAGAGCTGATTTCTTATAAGTTTGCTTTTCGTCCCAATGATGAGGAACAACAGAAAAAAGTGTTGTCCTTTTTCGGAATGCAACTCAATAAGAAAAACAAAGAATTAATTCATTCTCTTGTTCAAGGAACTTGTCTATTCCAAGATCATATGGGAAGAAATCAAGCCATTGCCATTGATGTATTGTTTGCTGAGTGGATGGAAGCAATTAAAACGACGGATACTTCAGATGAAGGGACACAACGAGCGCTAGCCTTGGAACAGGATAGTCATTTTTAAGAGAAAGGAGAAGATGAATGAAGAAAAAGTGCTGTTACATGCTCTTTCTACTCGTGACTTTACTTGGTATTAGTGGATCAAGTCCAGTACAGGTAGAAGCGAGAGAAGATGTCATGTATGTGGCTATTAGTGAGGAGAAGGGCTTCCCAGTTAAAAATGAGCCTGGTACCAATGATAAAGATGAAATTTATCGACGTTATGAAGATAACTCTTTTTCATTAATGAATAAAGAGTTCAAAAGTTTAAATAAAATCAATGAATTTCGCCAGAACCTTGATTCTATGATCAAAAATTGGATTTGGTCAGCGGCTGCAGCTACGGGTCGATTTAATGCCCGAGTGGTGAAAGGGTTATTTTCTTTAGATTTAGCGACACAAATCAAAGCCCCTTTTCAAGAAATTTCGTTAGATCTTGCGGATTCATTAAGCAATGTCGCTACTACCTTTGGTATTGTCATGGTGGCATTATTTATGGTGATTAAATACGCCATGAGTGGTCGAATAATGGATTCCGTCAAAGTGTTCCTTTTGGCGATTTTAACAATGACTTCTTTCGCTTTTTTCAGTGATCCAAAAGGAAATGATGTTTTTTTTGATGCCGTGATCTCCATCGATCATCAATTAGAAAAAGCGTTGGCTGGTGTGAATCCAAATTTTAAGCCAGTAGGACAAACAAAACTTGTTCCAGGTCAAAATGCGGGTGAATCAGACGAAGAAGATATAGATAGTTTAGCGAATCGGCTCGCAGCGGAAGTCTTTTACAATAATGTCTATGTTCCCTATCTCTACATGCAATACGGAACCGCAAATGAAGTGGAAATTAGAGAAAAAAGTATCGAATATAATAGCGAAACGTTTGATCGTATTGGGGCGCTATTAGACAATGATTCGGCTTCTGAAGCCCAGGTATCATTTGTCGAAGACATGACAGATTACGAAGTAGATAAACTAGGCAATACAAACCCGATCTACACTAATGCTAGTCGTTGGGCAACACTCGCCTTTTTATATACCTTAACTAATATCTTGCAGTTTGTGATCTACGTTTCATTAGGTATCGTGCGTGTCGCCTTTCAGTTCTTATTGATTGCGATTCCGGTATTTTTACCGATTGCGTTACTGTTTTCGATGATCGTCAACGGAAAAGATATCTTAGGGAGTTATTTTAAAGGACTAGGAACGATCATGTTTATTAAGGGCGGTATCAGCTTATTAATGGTCATATTCATGAGTTACGTCACATTAGCCTATAGTGTGATGAATACCCATAGCAATGATCCCTTGGATCGAGTGATCGTGTTTATTGCTTGGATTGTCGCTCCTCCTTTCCTCTTTGTTTTTCGTCGATTCTTAGCGGTTGTCTTTACCCCTGGTCCTTATGCAAGCAAGCTTACGCGAATGAGTATGGCTTTACGTCATCCAATTCAAGCGAATCGTCAAGCTTCACATGAGAAAGCACAACAGCGAGCAGCCCTTCAAAATCAACGTAAAGCTGCCCAGGAACGCTATAAAAAGAAACAAGAAGAAGAAGAAGGGAACGGTTCTTCTAAAAATGATTTAAATAAAGTAAAAGGGAATAACAATTCGAAAAGTTCTCATAGAAATGACCGGAATCAAAAACTAGATGAAAATAAAGCGGATAAAAAGTCACAAGGAGATGGGGAATCGAGAGACAAAAATGAGGATAAAGATTTAAATCAAGCGAAAAAAGGACTTGCGGACAAGAACTCGATTCGTGCGACTAGGAAAGAAAAACCAGAGGATCATTCAAGTGAAGACAAGGATCACTCATTAAAAGCTGGGAATAAAAACACCGTACCAATGAGTGACAAGCGAACCAAACGCACGATAAAAAGTGACCCAACGAATCAATCGGCGAGCATTGATCCAGAAGCTTCTAACCAAGAGTTGAAGAAACCACCTCGTGGACAGGAAGAGTCAGAAAAACGAACGAAACGGTCAGAACCGAGCAAGCAATCAGAAGCTGACGATCAAGATTTAAATTCCAAGAGTTCAATGGTCAATCGTCCGTCTGTTAATTCAGTGAAAAAACCACTGTCTGAGCAACGAAAACAACGACAAAATAAAGCGGATTCTTTGGAAAAAAATAAGCCAAATGGAGCGTCTATTTCTGTAGGTGATCGACAAATCGACCCTTCAACAGGTGAAATCTTATCGAATTCTACTGCTAATTCCCATGGGAAAGCGGCACAGACGGTTCAGTCGGTCTCTTCTGGAGCAAGTAAGAAACGAAGTGAACGAGGAAACCAGTCAAGTTCTCGGACTGAACCAACGAACAAGAATCACCAAGGAAATTTATCATCAAGTAATGAATCAGGTGCTAGTAAAGCCACGCGTCCAAGTGAACAAACGACACAATCGGTGAAGCAAGTGAAGAAAACCAACGTGTCAAAACGAGGGAACTCTACTCAACCGAAGTCGACAAAGAAATCGAAAAGACAAGCGAAAGTAACTGAAGCAACGAAGGAAAATAAACAAGAAGTTCGTCAACCAAGGAGGAAATAGATGAAATGAGTATATGGAATCAAGGAGTATTTGATGCGACTTTTTCCAATAATTCTGCACCTACTGGTGGTGGTTCCCAAGAACCAAATGGAAAGCTTAGTCAGTTAACACTGATTCTTACTGGTGTCTTATTACTCTTCTATCCGTTCACATTCGTAGGGCTAATTCCTTTTGGTGGATTGTATTGGATGAGCTGGAAAGAGAAGAAACAACACTTAGGTAGACGTGAGTATGTGCCATTTTTTGAACGTTTCCTAAAGGTGTCTTCTCTAATCTATGTGAGTAGTTTTGTACTCAATTTACTGTTGGCACTCGCACTAAATCCACGTGCTTATCTTAGCTGTTACAATTTATTTCCACTCAATTTCTTGCCCACAAAACTGCCATTTACATTGGGCAGTTTTGTGGTTCTATTACTTGGTGGACTCACACAATGTGCCTTTTTATGTGTCGTCGTGGGATTTGTCAGTAAACGAAGTGTGCGTTCGATGGACGAAGAATTCACTAAACTTCGAAATAGTAGAGAATACCAAGAGCGAAAAGAGCGGAAATTTGAAGTAGCAAAAGAGGAACAACGTCGATTTAAGGAAGAACAGGAACAGCTCAAAGAACTAGAAAATGATGAGAGTCATAGTCATAGAGAGCGAAGAAAGAAGAAAACTGATGCGAACCATTCAGGAGATTTATTGGTAGGTGTTGATGAATTTGGTCATCGAATGACTATGGATTTTTCTGAACTCAACCAACATGCGACCTTCAGCGGAACGACCGGAAGCGGGAAAACAACCTTGAATATGATCTTTGTGGACTATGCGATTGCGCATAATATTCCGGTACTTTACATCGATGGGAAAGGCGCAAAAGACACGTTAGAGTCAATCCAAACGATCGCAAAGAAGTATGACAAGCAGGTCAAAGTCTTTAGTGATACGAATAATGTTCGCTACAATCCGATCAAACATGGTAACAGTGTCATGGTTCGTGATCGACTAATCACACTTGCGGAAACGGAGAGTGTCTTTTATTCAGGGGCTGCTAAGTCACTGATTCAAGCAACGGTTCAGTTTTTGGACCTGTTTGAAATCGATCGAACGTTGCACCAATTATCGGAGCATTTCTTACCAAGAAATGTTTTGATGCAGTTTTTGAACGCCCAATTGGCAATCAAAGAAGACCTTCTTTTTATGGCGGTAGAAGAAAAGGAAGAGAAGAAAAAGAAAAAATCAACGAAGAAAAAAGAGACTGAAAACAGTGAGAGTGACGAGGATCAACGGAAGAAAAATCGGTTAGAAGAATTAGATGTTGATGCAGAAACAAGTATCGAACCTGTCGGAGAGACGCTAATTGAAATCAATCCGGAACACTTGCCGTTAGAAGATTTGTATTATCTTATCCGTCGATTTCGGTATCTTCTTCCTGAAAAACAAAAAGAAATGTTTAAAAAGTTGTTTATGCGCTATGAACATAAAGACAATCCCTTTTATCTTTACGCAACGTCAGAAGCATTACAAACCAACGTCAACATGTTGATTGACAGTGAACTAGGACACTTATTTGACACGTCAGAAAAAGGTGTAGAAGAGTTGGATTTGTTGAAAGACAGTAAAAATAATGAGGTCATGTTCCTGACTTTGAACGGTCTGGTGTACAAAGATTACATTAAAACGCTCGCACAATTTTTCGTGACAGAAGTGAACTATTTAGCTTCTGAAAACTATATCTATAGTAATTTCCAACCCTTTTTATTGATCTGTGATGAGCCTTCCGTTTATTTGAACGACTCCTTTTTAGATGCAGTGAACAAAGGAAGAGGTGCAGGACTACACACGATCTTTAGTCCACAGATGTTAGCGGATATTGATCGAATCGATCCGATTCTTACACGTCAGCTTGTAGGAAACTGTAATACCTACTTCATTGGGCAAGTCAATTCAGGAGAAGAAATCGATACGTGGACGTCATTGATCGGGACCTATAACGATATTGAAAAGACGTCGATGGTGGAACAAGAATATGGTTATAGTGATTTAGAGAAGACAGATTGGATATCTTCTAGAGGGACGGTTCGTAATGTTCGTAACTTCATTGTTCATCCAGATGAGTTACGAGACGTTCGTCAAGGAGAGTTTATCGTCTATCGAAAATCGAAAAGTATTCGAGAACAGGCGAGTCGTGTGTACGTTGTAAATGCAGCGAATCGCTGATTTTTAGCAGTTATTTTTGGGAATAGGGTGGGAACAAGGCGGGAATAAGATGGGAATAGGCTGGGAATCGGAGTCCGTGGGCGCCTTGCCGCAAAACGTTGTCACACCAAGGTTTATTCTTTCTTTTTGCTAAAGCAAAATTCCTGACCATTTACGTTCAACGTGGGAAAAATCCCACTTATTAACGTAAATGGTCAGGAACCGAAAAAATAAACCTGTGACAAATGCGGCAAGGCGCCCACTAAACGCTAAAAAATAATGACTATCTGATGAATATGTAGAAGCAAAACTTTAGGTGTGTTGTGGTGATGGTAGTGATGAAAAGGATCAACCCCCTACCCCCAATCATGGGGGTCTCAAACTATCACCCTCCGCCCTCTTTCATTCTTTGAAAGAGGGAACTTACAACTACCCCTTGCGCCTGCGCCCCTTCACCAAATCTTGAAGGGACTGTCACAGAACATAAACCCGAAAGAGATGATCGAACAAATGATTGAGTCTAATCTGAAGGAAAGGGTGGTAAGAATTCGAGAGTTACTATATAGCAAATATGTTGTCTTAGAAAAAGAAAATACAGAGTGGTTAATTTTAAATCTGTTGCACGAGTTAAGAATAATGACTGCCAATCAAATCCTACTTCTGATTAACCAAGAGTTTCCTCTTGGTAAGAGTTCGATTTATCGAAGACTAGCAGCATTATTAAAACTCGAAATGATTGATTTTATACAAATTAAAGAAGAAGAAAATCAAAGATACTTTTATCTAACTAAAAAAGGGCATAATTCGATAGGAGGTATTTATTCTTTTCCTAAAGTTCCTGAATACAATTTGAAACACCATATTGAAGTCACGAATTACTTGATTGAATCGATGCGGTTGGCAAAAACAAAGTCTACATTTTTATTGGCTCAATCGGAACGTAGGCAGATGTATGAGAAGAAGGATATGTCTAAAGCAAAAAAAGGAACACTGTTCCATGTTTCAGATTATGTTTTACGATTCGAAAATCAGATGGCAGAAGTTAGTAACTGGCATTTTGAAATTGAGCTAACACTAAAATCACAGAATCGATATACGAAAGCTATTTTTCCAAAGTATCTTCGGTTGCTTACACAAAAAAGAAATGCGCAATTGATTTATGTCACACCAAGTAATATTATTTATAACTCCTTAGATATGTTCAAAGAATATTTTATGCTCAAAAAACAAGACGAAGAGCTGAAATCAATCGATGCTTCTGCTTTTGATCGTCTTCGTATTGTATCGAGTAAAGAATTCAATGGAGTATTGAAAAAAATGTTAGAAGAAAATGACTTTATAAATGAGCGTTGAACTAATTTAAAGGATAAGTTTTTTTGTTGCCCCGACACTCCGACCGCCACCACCGTTTACGGGGCAACAAAAAAAGGAAAGCAAGCTTTCCGGTTTTGGCATTTATGTAGTTTTTTCAGCATTATCGTGGTATAATCAATATGTAAAGAGGAGTTGCGTCAACAACTCCCCATAGCAGCACCGTTTAAGACGGTGACCGATTTAAATATATTTCAAAGAAAAATAATCGTCGACCGGCTAAAGCTGACGGTTATTTTTTGTTGTCTTTGTTATTGCTGATCGTCAGAACTAATGTAGCGAATGCTAACGCAAACATTAGAGCTTCGTAAACAGACAAGCTTATTCCTTTCTAGGGATAAAGCCACAAATCAACATAGGCGTCACCCCATTTCTATTGGGACTAGCCACCGTCACAAACTTTACTGCATAAACTATTATACCATAAAAACCAGTGTGAATCCTCAACTCTAAGGCATTCATGCTGGTTTTTTGTTTGTTAGTTAGATGTATTTCTTCCTTCGCTCCAACCGCCACCACCGCTACGTAAGAAGCCATGTGTTTGCTTCAGAAATTCAAAAGAAAAAACCAGTTCAAAACCTTTCTCACGTCAGGCTGATGAACTGGTTTTTTCTTTGTCATTTTCCAAGTATCTTCTTTCGCTCTGTCTGTCGTCGCTACGGAAGAAGGCGTTTATGTTCGCTAGAAAGTCAAAAGAAGAAAGCGAAAGTTCAAAAGAAAAGAGAAGCGGAACCTCATTGACAAGCAATGATTTCCGCAAGAAGTAAGATTCCGCATGCGGAATCTTTTTTAGATTTTTAAAAATGTCAGGGCGATGGGCCTTTATTTCACCTTCTCGCTGTTGTTTTGTCTCATATCGATCTGAAGCCGCTGCTATCGGATTGGCGAGAGTGCTTATACACCTTCCGCATTCAGAAAAAAAGGGGCGGAAAAACTTTTAAGAAACCCACTTAAAACTTTTCCCTACAGCACTCCCTTTTTTTCTGTCTGCTACAGGTGTATGGAATAAGCACGCCAAACCGCTATCAGCTCAGCTCGAAATGATCCAAGATCAAACAAAGCTAAGTGGAGAAGAATAAATAAAGGACCATTGACATTCTTAAAAATCAAATTCTTTTCGCCTCCCACAAATCGCTTGCTGAAATGAACTTTTGGGGAACAAAAAACGACAAATAAGGAGAGATTCGCATGGAAATAACTGCAAATAATATCAAAAGAAGTTTGAGAGAGCAAGGAATTAATACGAAAAAAGTACGTATTCGGGTTGAAATGGTGGGCTACGGAAGTACTTCTATCAGAGTAAAATTGCACGATTTAACGCTAGAAACGGAAACGATTCGTTACGAAATCCAAAAACAATGGGGGAGCATTCGATATGACGAAAAAGTACAAGGTGAGATTTTAGAGGGCTGTAATACGTACGTGTTTTGTGAATATGAAGAGGAAGTCTTAGAACAAGCGATTGAAGAGAAATACGAGCAAGCAGAAACCATTTATCGGCACTTAGAACAGCTAGACACATACAACGGCGAACAAATATTTGAAACAGAGAGCGTGAGAGCCGTTGCCTTTTTCAAAGATAAATCAATTTCATTAATGATGAAAGACCGTTCTAGTTCGATTCGATACCGCAGACACCCTATGAATAGTGTTTATGATTTAGCACACGCCCTTGTTTTACTTGAAACAATTGGTCACTTCGGCAAACTCTAAACTAAAGAATCAGGAAAGGAGACATACGAAAGGGTTCTATAACCCTTTCGTATTAATCAAAAGATGAAGATAAATGAAGGAAAGAGGTATAAATGCAAAAATTCTTTTGTCTTTCAAGAAGAAGAAATTAGGCAAGGGGATATTATTGGTATCAATCAGATCGAGACGCCAGTATTAGTCGATTGCGAAGTGTATCGTGAAGATGGACGGGGCATGAAACGATTCAGAACGATTGAAATCAACCTGGCACGCTTAGAACAATCGATCGATTTTTCGAGTGAGGCGACTTTTTACGGCGACTGTGAGGAATGCCACCGACTACTTGATTATTTACCAAGGGGGGCTTGGGGCGTAGGTTATGTTTGCGCTCCTTGTGCAAAAAGACTAAGAGGAGAGTATGAGTAACGTCGTTAGTGAGATTAGTAGAACAATGATTCAATTCATTTTATTCTTTAGCATGCTTTTTATAAAATTTTAGACTTAAAAAAAAACAGAAAAGAGGTATTTATTATGATTAACAATGTAACTTTGGTAGGACGTTTAACAAAAGACCCTGATTTGCGCTATACGTCAAGTGGCAAGGCGGTAGCAAGTTTTACACTAGCAGTCAATCGAAGATTTACGAACCAGGCAGGACAGCGTGAGGCGGACTATATCCAATGTGTCATTTGGGGGAAATCAGCGGAAACCTTAGCAAATTATGCAAAAAAAGGTTCATTAATCGGGATTGTTGGACGTCTTCAATCAAGAAGTTATGAAAATAAGGAACAACAACGTGTTTATGTAACTGAGGTTGTCGTCGAAACTTTCCAATTACTTGAACCAAGAACAGTCAACGAACAACGCCAAAGTAGCCAAAATAATCAACAAAACGATAATAGTGATCCAAACTTTGAAGGTGCAGCAATTGATATTTCAGATGATGATTTACCATTCTAAGATTAATGATTTAACTAAAAATGAAAGATCGGCAACCGCACATGCGGTTGCCGAATAAAGGAGAAAAGATGAATTATAAAAATGAGATATCAAAACGACTAAAAAATTTATCTGGAAAGCAGAATATATCTACGATTTTCTTTGATTGGGTTCACCTAATGGCATACACCGTATCAAATAGTGTAGATAAAACACAATTTGATAGCCGAGAAGCTGAATATGTCGAGATAATCGGAAAATACACGAAGACAGAGAGTGATGTCTTTGTAGAGTGTTTCTGTTTATTAGTACAAGCCTTTGATCGAAAAGTGACGGATTGGCTCGGTGAAATTTATATGGATCTCGAAATTAGCAACAAAGATTCCGGACAATTTTTTACACCCTATGGGATTTCAAGGTTAATGTCCGAACTAACTTTAACGGAAAACAAACCGTTAATCGAAGAAAAGGGATGGCTTGGTTATTATGAGCCAGCATGTGGCGCAGGTAGCATGATAATCGCATTTACTCAGGCAATGGAACGTAAGGGATATAACTATCAACAGCAATTACGTGTGTGGTGTGAAGATATCGATGAAAATTGTCTGTTAATGGCGTATGTACAGCTTTCATTACTTGGTGTAAACGCCGTATGTGAGGTAAAAGATTCGCTATCCAAAGAAAAATTTTCAACTTGGTATACACCCTTTCATATGATCAATCCAAAATACCTATTTCCTGAAAAAAACAGTGATCAAGAGAAAAAAATAAACCCACTGCATCAGACAGAAAACAAACCAGAAGAAGAATGGACACCGCCAACAGATGCCGAACAACTTGTTTTATTTTAATGAGTTTCATGGAAAGAAGAAGGACGCTAACGCTCCCTTCTTCTTTGCTAAAGCTAAATTAATAAAAAAGGAGAAAAAAAGTGAAGAAATTAAAGATTCTTTTTACGACTTTAATTGGTTTGATTGGTTTGTTTATAGGTGGTGGGATGATAAATGTCGATGTAGAAAACATGATCGAGTCTTTTATGATCCAAATCAATAGGCAACCGGTAAAAGAGCTTGGGGAAATTGAAATTGACGAGATAAAAAGCATTGTAAATTTGAACGGTAATTATGCGAGTTTCACACTAGAAGAATTGGAATCAACTGAACCCTGGCACACGTTTTCGGATCTAGATTCATTGAACAGAGTAGGGGTTGCTGATGCATTGCTACATAAAAGTATGATGCCGTCAGAGCCAAGAGAAGATATCTCAATGATTTATCCGACTGGTTGGAATCAAAAGAAATTAGATGATGGTAATTGGCTTTATAATCGCTCGCACTTACTCGGATTTCAACTAACTGGCGAAAATGCAAACTGGAAAAACCTATTTACTGGCACACAAGAATTAAATCAGATTCACATGGTCAAGTATGAGAATGAAATTGCGCAATATTTAAAGAGTACAAATAATCATGTACGTTATAGAGTAACACCTATTTTTACGGATACAGAGTTAGTCCCACGCGCTATCCAATTAGAAGCGAAGAGTATTGAAGACAAGCAGATAAATTTCAACGTTCTGATACCAAATATACAGACTGGAATAATCATTGATTACTCAACAGGAAAAGCGACAAAAGAATAAGTAAAAAACAAGAGATCAAGATCAAAATCAAAAGGCAAGTTCAAGGTCAAGGGCATAAATTTCAAAGCGATTTTCAGCTCGTTCGTCCGATGTCTTGATTAAGCTCCATTTCTTCCCAAACCACTGTTACCCTCAGCGTCACTGCTTATACACCTTCCGCATTCAGAAAAAAAGGGGCGGAAAAACTTTTGAGAAGATCACTCAAAACTTTTCCCTACAGCACTCCCTTTTTTTCTGCCTGCTACAGGTGTAGGGCATAAGCACGCCGAGGATAACAGTTGGAAGAAATGGAACGAAGTTTAATCAAAGAAAGGAGCGAAATCTAACGATCTGAAAATTGAAATTTTTTAAAACCTTTTCGCCTCAGAAAAACGTTAAAAAAAATGTATGTTGAAAACCCAAAACCTTAAAAGAAATGAGCTGAATTTATGGAAAAAGTCTATGAAATCGTCAAAATCAAGCAAGAATGTCGTGTTTATGAAGAGTTTCCACCGTTAAAGATTACCTCGTCTTATTCAATTGCTAAGTGGTTGCAAGATGAAATTGGCTATGACACACAAGAAAATTTAGTGCTGTTATGTCTAGATACCAAGAATAATATTAACAGTTACTCAATCGTCCATAAGGGAACGTTAAACTATACTACTTGTCACCCAAGAGATATCTTTCAACGTGCGTTACTATCAAATGCCTGTCGAATTTTAATCGCACATAACCACCCCTCGAACAAGCCGAATCCAAGCAAGGAAGATGATATTGTGACCGAAAATATTGAATCGTGCGGAAAAATGTTAAATATCGAGCTTTTAGACCATATTATTGTCGGACAAAATACTTACTACTCGTATCGAGAAAATAATCGGATAGGTGCTTTCTAGTTTATGGAAAGCACCACACAATGAGAAAGGAGAATAGAAATGAATGAATTAATGGAAAAGGCACATGCCAAGATGATGGAAGAAATGAGTGAGGAACGTCCAAGGTCGGAAGATATCATACACAATTGGTTGTGCCAACAGGTACAAGTAGATAATGAGCTTTTAGAGGGGATTCTAAAGGAAGGGAAAAGTATTAGAAAGGCAATGCAGTACTGTTACTCGCAGGCAATGAAGCAAGCAATTGGAGGGTGCGCACTAATTATCCATGATGATGTTTTTCAATGGGTGACAGATTACTTTAAGAGTGAAGAAATTGAAATAAAGCCACCTAAGATGAGCGCAACGAATCCATTAGTAACAGTAAGTAAGCAAAGCGAAAAAGAAAACCATGTTCCTAAAAAAGAAACAAAATCACCGGAAGGAGAGCAATTAAGTTTGCTAGATTTTCTATGAAAAATGCGAATGATTATGCTAAAAATTGTCTGAAACCGCCAAAAGCATTCTTTGATTGGTGCTATGAACAAATGCCAACGTACGTATGGAAAAATAAGGAGAAAGAAATTATTGCTTCGGAAAGAAACCATAATGAAGTACGTGAGAAAAGGTTAACTAAAAAATCGAGACTAACTTTTTACGACAGAAAAGAAAATTTTATGACTGTTCTTTGTACGAAAAAGCGAATTGAAATACAGACTTACACAATCGTTTCAAAATTTGAAAATGGAAAGCAAATTTTTTTAAGCTACTTGTTAAACCTAGAGCAGTTAGCAGATGATAATCATATAAAAATTGGACTTAGAAATATTGATCATTATGAATTTGGTCTAACGAATACTGGAACAATGTTCAGCTATAGTACACAGTATCTGCTTTTATATCAAAATAATTGGTTAAATCGTATAGGTGAAATTTCTGAATTAAGATATTTAGACTTAGAAGAAGAATATCCAGAAGAGTTACCTCATATTTATAAGTATCGACGATTAATCGAATTTGCACAGAAAATAGGGGCAGGTGAATTAGCTTCGGAAATTATTGCGCAAAGATTAGATATGCGTAAAGTAACTGTTAACTGGTTAAAAAGGAATAAAGAATTTTTTAAAAAAAGCGATAGAAAATATAGCACGTGGGAATTAAAAAATGAGATAGAAAATAGAGGGAGTAAGTTAATTGATGGTGCTGAAAAATATTTGTCAAGTCGACTATTAGATGAGGTTCCTAATGGATTATCTTTAATTAGATTTCAAAACTATTTAATTAAGCATAAGGTGAATGCTAGATACTATGTAGATTACATTAACACCTTAAAAGATTTGAATATTTCATTAAGTGAAAGTCACATACTTCCTAAAGATATCTATAAAGCACATGACGAGGCAGTAGCTAGGTTGAATGCAATGAAAAGGGAAGTTGTCCGCAAGGAATTTGCTAAACGAGCGAAAGAGCTAAAAGAATTAGAAATGAGAGTTCAAGGTTATCAATTTCTATTGCCAAAAGATGCAAAGGAATTAATTGAAGAAGGAAAATCTTTAGAGATGTGTGTCGGTGGGAGTAGCTATATTAATAGCCATGCCAATGGTGAAATGACAATAGTACTTATTAGGAGGGCTAACGAGTTAGATAAACCTTATTACACCTTAGAGTACAGAGATAAAAAAATCATACAATTACATGGTTACAAAAATAAAAATGCAGATAAATTTCTGCAAGAAGCTAGTAACGAATGGTTAAAGAGAGTAAATGAGTTAATCGGAGGGGAGATACGACATGTTTCGTAACGTCTTAGGAGAACAAAAAAGCCTATCTTAATCGTTAGTTAAGATAAGCACGCAATATAGCCTACAGCGAAGCATTGCTCCTTTAGTATAACAGTATCTAAAGGAGTAATGCAATAGGTATCATAAGACGGAATTAAGTGAAAGCGAAGCAATAGGAGGAGATTATATGTACAAAATCAAGTTAATTAGAGAACAGTATATCGTGTTTAAAAATGGTGAGCAAATAAAAGAATTTCGGACTCTTAAAGAAGCGGAATCTTACGTAGATAAGTTGACTATTTATCCTGAAAAAAATAGACGTGATCCAAAGGAGATGGTTATTTATGACTAGAACTCTCGATGGGAATCATGCAAAACAGCAAGTCTATTTATCTTTAAGTGAATTAGTCGAGTTATTAATAGATAAAAGAGTTTTAGATGAGAAAGTTGCTGGCACATTGATGACTAATCATAGCTATCGATCAAATGCCCTGGAAGAAGAAGGACTACCTACCAGCTTATTATTTGATTTGGTAAAACTGACTGGACGAAAACTAAAAGTATATCCGAGTACAGACAATACAATCTACTGGTTAGAGTAGAGTTAGTTAGAGTTCGATAGGAGAGAATCATAGTAAATAAGTATGAAGCTGAAAAATCATTTTATTAATGATTATATTAAAGGATTTATTAGTGGCAATATCAGAAAGCGAATTGCAGCTAGCAGTGATCAACAAGCATCTTGAATCTCTATTTGGTGATAAACGATGGGATATTGAAGTCATCAAGGTAGTTAATTAATGACAGAAATAAAGGAAAAGGAGATAGATATTCAATGAATTCAGTTACAGCAGTACTGCTACACGCAGTTAAAAAGTATGACTTTGATGAAAATGAAATAGACACAATCTTTTTTTTCAAAGAAGATGAGATGAAAAATTTTCTAAAAAATAAAAACGAAGAAGGAAATTTTATTTATAGAGGGGAAACTTACGATCCATTGCTACCACGGAGGGTAGATGGTAACAGAGGAATATCTATATTCGAAAATTTTGATGAGTTTAAAAAATGGGTAAAACCTGAATATTCTTTTATGACCATGGACTTGTATACTGAAATAAAAAAATTAAGTAGTTGACAGATTTTGCCAACTAGAAAGAAGGGATTCAAAAGTGAATTTACCAATTAATGAGTGCCCTCATTGTGGCGGAGTGATATTTTACCGCAAGGATTACATGAGTGGGCCTTCATGGTACTTTGCAAGCAACACAATTGAAGTAGAAAACGGATCTATGTATGACAGCGTAAGAGCTACTGAAGGTAAATGGTGGTACTGTGAGGATTGCCAAAAAAAAGTGTTTGAGAATCAAGATATTGAATGATTCCACTATCCACCAATATAAAGCTTATTATTTGAGTTGGTAAGACAGACTGGGAGAAAACTAAAAGTATATTCTAGTAAAGACAACACAATTTATTGGTTAAAGTGGATTTATTCATATATTCTGAAAAGTGAATAAGTGTTGTAATTAATAAGATTATATTTAAACGATAATAAATCGAGATATTAAACTCTTGTTTTATACACTCTTTAGGTGTATAATAGGTGTATAGATAGGAGGGGTAACATGTCAACAAAAGAAAGATTGAACGTTAATTTGGATTCTGAATTGAAGAAAAATACAGCAGAAACATTAGAAGCATTAGGACTTGATTTTACAACCGCCATTAATATCTATTTCAAACAAATAGTTAGTAAGCAAAAAATTCCTTTTGAAATCTCTGCTCCAAAATATTTCTCTGCCGAAGAAGTTATGGGAAAGAATTGGAGAGAAGACTTAGATAACATTGAGGACGAGTGGGAATGAGTTACAAAATAAAATACACTCCTGCTTCAAAAAAAGATTATGAAAAACTTGACAATAGTCAAAAATTGCAAGTAAGGAAGTCTTTAAAGAAAATTGAGGAATTTGGATTAGACACTGGACAACCTCTTAGAGGAAAACTGGCAGATTGTAAAAAAATGAAACATAAAAAATTAGGTTTGCGAGTGATATTCAAACAGTCTGACTTAGGGATTGAAATAATTGAAATTGTAGTGATCGGTAAACGGAACGAAAAAGAAGTCTACAGGGAAGCAGAAAAAAGATTAGGTAGATAGAAATAAACTATCTTTAATTTACGAAGGGGATCAGAGACTTTTTAAGTTTTTGATCCTTTATTAATGATATAATTTTTATATTAAAATAATATTCTCATAGGAAGGATTGTATTAATTCAAATGAAGGATCAATTTCACGTATTTAATGTAGGGGAAATGCCAGAATTAGATAGTAAAAACAAAGAGCTATTAGTTGTATTGGATACCAACATTTTACTACACGTCTTAAGATACTCAAAGGATTCGAGAGAGAAGTTGTTTCAATCTATCGAGAAAGTAAAATCGAGACTATTTATTCCTTATATTGTTGGCTTAGAGTACAACATTAATAAAAAAGACGTAATGTATAGCCTCAAGAATGCGAAAAGTTCATTTAAGAAAAAGTACGAAGCAATTAAATCAAAAACAATTAAAGACTTTAATACTGAGTTTAACCAATTAGGTTCGAAAATTACTAGTAGTGATGAAGCTGAAGTAAGAAAAAAAATTAAAGAGTATTTTTCTGAAACTTTAAATGAGACATTTGATAATTTTTTTGAAAAAAAGGTAAGAGAAGAGTTAAATTTGATTACAGTCGACAATCAAAGTATAAACAGATTTGAAGAATTATATGAAGGAAAAGTTGCAGAAAAACCTGAACAGAGTTGGATTACTGAAATTGAAGAAAAGGGAAAGGAACGTTATGATAAAAAAATTCCTCCTGGATACATGGATAATAATAAGACAGACATTAGTATATTTTATGATATACACTATCAAAAAAAATATGGTGATTTAATTCTTTGGGAAGAAATTATTAAAAGAGCAGAAGATGAACAGATAAAAAAAGTAATTTTTATTTCTGATGATTTAAAAGAAGACTGGATATTTAAAATTGATGATGAAGAAATTGGAGTACGAGCAGAACTTAGAGAAGAACTATGGATAAAAGCCAAAGCCGACTTATTTCTCTTAAACTCTAACCAGTTTTTATCATTAAGTGGAGTTGGTGAAGAAATTACAAAGCGTGATAATATAAATTTGAATAGAAATAATATTTATGTTGATAATATAAATTTGAATAGAAATAGAATTGATGTTGATACTATAGATGAATACTTTCTTAATGAAAATGAATATCTTGGTAGAAAAAAATATATCTCATCTGAACTAAAAGAGCTTATGGATAATGAAAGAAGAAATTTTTTAAAGAGATTACGAACAACAATTACTAAAGTTAGAATATTAATAGATAAAATAAATTATGCTGATACTAATTACATTATTTATAGAGTAAAAAATATTATAGAGAATTTAGATATTTTAATGTCAAGCAATATTATAGAGTATGAATGTGGCTTAGACGTGGTTAAAGATTTGGATTTAACAAGTGAACGTATACGGTTACAGTTACAGTTAGATAATAATTTTAGTGAAATTCGAATTAAATTAATGTTAGATGAGTTACTATCTGTTTTGCGTAAGATAGAATTTAATGTAGATATAGAGACAGAAGAAAACTTTAAGTAATTTTATAGTTCCTTCTTAATACGATATATAGTCTGTCTGGTAATATTATAGTCTTTTGCTATTTTAGAAATTGCGATACCATTTTTAAGATCTTCGACGATGCTTTTATAAACAAGGCGACGTTGGGGATCTTTTGCGTCCGCACTATAGAGTTTAGGACGTCCTTTATAAACACCATTTGCTTTAGCAATCTTTATCCCTTGCGCCTGGCGTCGTTTGGATTCTTTACGTTCCTGCTCGGCAATCATGGCTAATATTTGAATGATTAAGTCTTTTATGAATTTATCCAGGAGTGGATCTCCAATTGCTTCCGCCATGATAGGTAGACTAGTAATGATCAATCGGATGTTATTATTTTTTAGGTAATTAACTGAAGCAATAATTTCATCATAATCTCTTCCTAATCGATCAATAGCCTCTACAATAAAAGTATCTTGTTCACGTACAAAATCTAAAGCCTTTTGAAAAATTGGCCGTTCTGAAATTGTGGCTCCTGATTGTTTCTCAATAAAAATTTTTTCTGCTCCAAATTGTTTCATTTCTTCAATTTGGCGTTGTTCATTTTGATCAAGGGAAGAGACACGAATGTATGCAACTTTCAATTTTTTACCTACTTTCTCGAACTATTTAAAATACACCCTAATCATACATCAGGAATCGAGATTTTTCAATAATCCTTCGGTGTCTATTTAGGGTACACTCAAAATAAACATTTATTTGATTTTATACACTATAAAGGTTATTATTATTTATAAGCTATACAGTGTATAAAAGGAGACTAATATGTCAGAAAAGAAATATGATTTGCATGACAATGATTTAATGACTGCGACTGAAGCCAGCCTAAGATGGGGATACGACTCAGGTTATGTGAGACAAATGAAGAAAAAGTATCCTAATAAAATACCTGGTGGAGAAATTAGATTATTCGGAAAAACTCTAGTAATAACTAGAGATGGCATGGAAGCTTTAACAGGGAAAAAAGAACCGATACCACACTTTTATGTTATAGAAGAAGATAATTGGTCGGTTCAGTCGCAGAAAGAAGTTAAAAATTTTGAAGACGGAAAAGAGGTACTGAAGCAATTAATACTAAATAATTTAGCATTCGTAAACTTAGATCAAGTTACATTAAAATATATCGATCCAGCCAAGACGAAATTTGGGTTATCCATTCGCCCAGGCAAGAGAATCTATATAGAATGTAGAAAATGACATAATACTTAGTGTTCATACGATGATTCTAAGGTCATTTAGGATTCATAGGTTATATAGTTGGTCAAACAGGGCGAATTAGAACCTACTTATAATAGCTAATCTAGTTGAGTAAAGAAAAGTCAGACATTATTGTCTGATTTTTTTCTTTTTAGGAAGTTCCCCTTTACAAAAACGAACATATGTTTGTATAATTGTGTTGAAATGGGGGAGAACGTTATGCTTGATTACTCAAAAGAACCAGTCAATGATTACTTTTTGATCGACATGAAAAGCTTTTATAGTTCGGTGGAATGTGTTGAAAGAAACTTAGATCCGTTAACGGCTGAATTGGTCGTGATGAGTCGAGCAGATAATACAGGGTCAGGGCTTACGCTAGCAGCGTCACCAACGGCCAAAAGTAAGTATGGAATCACGAACGTCAGTAGACCGCGTGATCTGCCTTATCCTTTACCTAAAGAATTACACATTGTACCACCAAGAATGAACCTATATATCAAAAAAAATATGGAAGTAAATAGTATTTTTCGGCAATACGTCGCAGATGAAGACTTATTGATTTATTCGATTGATGAGTCGATTCTAAAGGTAACAAAATCGCTGAACTTATTTACGACACCAGGTACAAGAAGTGAGAGACGAAAACAGCTCGCAAGACAGATACAGTTACACGTTTACCGTCAAACTGGTTTGATCGCAACCGTCGGTGTCGGTGATAATCCACTTTTGGCTAAACTTGCCTTAGATAATGAAGCCAAGCATAATAAAGGATTTGTTGCGGAATGGACGTATCAAAATGTGCCAGAAAAAATTTGGACGATTAAAGAAATGACGGACTTTTGGGGGATCGGATCACGCATGAAAAAAAGATTGAACCACATGGGGATTCTGAGTATTAAAGATTTAGCCAATTGGGACCCATACGCGCTCAAGAGGCAACTAGGGGTTATTGGACTACAGCTCTATTTTCATGCGAATGGGATTGATCGAACGGATATCGCAGAACCGCCAGAACCAACCAAAGAGAAATCTTATGGGAATTCTCAGGTGCTACCGAAGGACTATACGAGGAAAGAAGAAGTTGAAATCGTGGTGAAGGAAATGGCGGAACAAGTGGCTGCACGTATTCGACAGCATAATTGTAAGACTGGTTGTGTCCGCTTGTATATAGGGACGTCGATCCTGGAAACAAAGTCGGGGTTTTCTCACCAAATGAAAATCCCACTCACTGATAACACGAAAGAGCTTCAGTACTACTGCCTGTATCTATTTAACAAGTATTATGAAGGACAAGAAGTAAGGCACGTTGGAATTACTTATAGTAAGCTCGTTTATACCGATTCGCTTCAGCTAGATTTATTTAGTGATCCACAACAACAGATTAATGAGGAAAAACTTGATAAGATTATAGACAAGATTCGACAGAAATATGGGTTTACGGCAATTGTTCACGCTTCTTCTAAGTTAGAAGGCGCAAGGAGTATTACTAGAAGCACGTTAGTTGGTGGGCATCCAGGCGGAAATGGAGGGCTTAATAATGATTGAGTACAATGATCGAGGACGTTTGAAATGGACAGGTTTCTATCTCTCGGATCATACAGAAAAGATCGATGCCGACATCGAGCAACGAGCCAATCAAAACTTGGCTAAAGAGCAGATGACAACGGAAGAGATTACGGAAGTATTGAACGCTGCTGTCCTGAAAAGAAAAGTTGTTTGTATCCAAAAGGAAGAACGTGATACTGAAGGCTACTATCCGGATGATATTAAGGGAGAAATTCATGGTTATGATGAACTAGGTATTTTTATTGGAGAACATAAGGTCCATTACGATGAAATTCGCCACATTGAAATCCAGGAGTTAGATAAATGGAGTCAGCTATGAATATCATTCAGCTGTACGAATGGCGCTATATTTGCTATGAAGAATTACTAGAGGAAATTTGGGGATATGGGCAACAATTGATTAACGAGGTTGGCGTTGAATGCTTTACCTTTTATGTGGAAGCTAGCGCAGGGTATCATAGTTTCTACTATTATATTGCGCCGTATGAAGAGAGTTAGATAAGTACTGGGATCTAGGGGTCACTGAAACATCCGTACAGAAAATAGCGATAAGGAAAGTCGAATAGATGCTAAATCACCCTTTCCAAAATCTAACGCTATTTTTTGTTTAGTTGTTTTAGTGATCCCTTTTCTACTGAAAATAAAGAAAATTGATGTGTGATAGAATAAATAGAAAGCTATTTGAAGAAAAAATTTATTATGTGTAGATAATATACAAAAGGAGTAAAAGAAGTGAATCGATCAGAGTACAAACAAATGCTGACACTGAAATATTTTTATGAGGAGAAATTGCAAGAAATCAAAAAGAAACATAAGTCCGATCCGGATTTGTGTCATCCGATTGGTAAGGATCGTTATTGTCTATACTGTGAGAAGTATCAAGAAATCCAAGATAAGCTACAGCCTACTTTAAAACAATTAATGCAGTATGAAAAAACACACGAAGTGAAACAACCAGTGATTCAACAGTTGGCCGCAGTCCCCAAAAAGGAAAAGGCGAAGCCAAAAAAAGTGTATCAAGTCTATTCTCTCTTGTTCAAAGATGGTTCAGAATATTTGGTTTATACGTTCGCCCAGGAAACTGGTTGTCGATTATTAGGGAGACAGATTTCAGAATTAAGTAAGGCAGTTCCTATCTCTAAGGAGTATTATTCTTCCATTTATTTAGAACAAGAAGATGGCTCGATTATTTCAGTAGAAGCACGCTTGCAAGAGCATTCGACTAAGAAAAGTTGGTTATTAGCAGAAAAACAGCAAACGAGAATAAAAGCAACAGGGAATTGTTTTAATGAAAAACCCTTTGAATATTTGAAATACACTAAAGGACAATACAGCTGTTTGGTCACTTTTTGCGGGAATACGGCGATTAAAAAAACAAAGAAATTCTCAAAAAATGGGAAAGTAGCTTTTGAAACAGCGCGTGGCATGATTGCGTTAGAGTACGGACAAGTCCTTCTAAAGCTCTTTCCAGGCACGTTCATGGTCATTAGTGAACAAGAATTTAGCGAATATTTTGTAGAAGACGAATCTTTAGTATGGATGAAGAAAGAATAGAAAAGCAAGGAGGGGGTAAGCCTATTTTTTTAATCTCGAGATTAGGGATTAGTCCCAGTGAATAAAAGAAGTAGACAACAGCATGTTATAAACGTTAGAATATTATTGCGAACGCAATAATATAAAGAAAGGTAGGCTCACCCACCATGTCTCGAAATACCTTTGTTTATTCCCACCCAATCAATGTATTTATTATCAAGTATCTAGGAGTTACTGTCGATCAATTTTGTGAGTCTTATGGCTATAGTCAAGGTACTGTCGCCAGTTGGATCACACGGAATCGACGAGTTGAATCACTACCTGTAGGTTTCATTTATGATTTAGGGCTTGCGGCAAGCTTAAACATGTCTAATGTCTATGAAAAATTATTGATACTAGAAAATGAATACGATCAATTTACTTGTAAACAACAAAAGAAAAACAAAAAACACATAGAATAATTCCATGTTTCATGTTCCAAGGCCCCCTATATAAAAACCATTAAAAAGATATTTACGCGCTTGAGGTCTATATCAAAATTCTCTACAAAAATATATAAATATCCCTAAATACCTATAGGTATTTAGGGATATTTATATATTAATCTTCAATTAATGTTTTGAATTTTCGTTTTTCTGACGGAGAAAGATCTTTAACATAATAATCAATTAAGATACCTAGCATATCGTAATCGAACTTGATTTTTCGTATCTGTTTTAAAGCGTTAAATTCTTCTTTTAGACCGTCGGACAATTTAATTTGGGAAGCCTGGTTCTTAAATTTCTTTGCCGATCTAGGTGGTTTTTTTTCAGATTCGGTTACTTCTTCGCTTATTATGGTAGAAGTTTTTTCACCGTCTAAAGTTACTGGTGATGCTGGTTCAATCGGATTAGTATTTACAGTTGGTCTAATTAGTCCTTTCTTAGACATTATGCAACAACTCCTTGATTTTCAAAGTAATAAAGTCTTTCTAAAAATTCATATGCTATATCGGTAAAAACAGTATTCAAACGCATATCGTGTCTGTCTTCTAAAACGATTCCCTTTAAGTCCTGTGTAGGGACTCGATCTAGGTTGGGAATTATTTGTTGAAATAGATTCCCCTCTCCAAAAGATTCTTTTGCTTGATCAAGAATAAACTGATCAGATGAACGTTTCTTTTTCAGCATTACTGGTAACGCACCAACAATTTCAACATTATGTTCATACTTGGCGCTGACCTTTTTCAGCTGCTTAACAAACTCTTCTGCGCCGTCTAAACTTCTCGCTTGAGTTTGTAATGAAATCAGAACATAGTCAGAAGCTAGTACAGCATTTTTAGTACACTCGATGTTCAATGGAGGAATGTCCAAGATGATTAAATCAACTTCACTTTTTAGTGGTTGCAATAGCTTACTAAAGACATGATCTGCCTCGAAATCAGAATCAGTTGTTTTATACAAGTATTTGGCAAAGTCTTCAAACTCAATAGATGTAGGTAATAATTTAAGATGTTCAACAATTTCAATAGCAATTCCTTCAAAAGAGCCTTCTTGAACTCCTCTCATGATAGTCTTTTGGATAGAAATGACTTCTTCCGGATTGTTCACTGATTTTGTAACCATTAAAGCTTTAGTTGCATTAGTTTGTGCATCCATATCGACAACAAGAACGTCTAAACCATGCTGTGCAAGAACAAAGGCTAGATTTATTGAAATACTTGTTTTTCCGGCTCCGCCTTTATAATTACCTACAGTGATAGTAAGAGCTTCCTTCCGATTTTTAATATACTTGACGATAAACTTAATTAGCGGGGTGACTTCTTCATTAATATTCTCAATAGTTTCTGATAAAGAACTAATTCTTTGAGATTGATCGTCTATTCTTGAATCGAGTTTTTTTAAATCTTCTGAATTATAAGAGGTGGCTTTCAATAAAGAGGTTTTACTTTTTTCATACTTAGCTTTTAATTTCCTGGCTTTTTCGATTTGGTCCTCGGCTTCCTGGCGCTGAAGGATATAAGTAATAATTACGTCTTCTTTTAATAGTTCCAAATTTACACACTCCAATCTATATATAAATATCACTATTTCACTATATATCTATTAACGACGAAAGTCAATATATAAATATCCCTATTTCACTATTGTTTTTTTGTAATAAAAAAGAAATATAGGTATAAGGGGAACTTTCCCTTTATATCTATATCTCTATGTTGATAAATGTATATTTCCCTATATATATTTATCCCTAATTATTTAATTATATATAGGGAAATTTCACTATATATATATTTTAAGATTGGTTAGAAAGCTGATACAACAATAATTCGATAATCAATAAATCCCTTTAGTTAAATATATATATGGGGAATTAGGGATAAATATATATTTAAAAAATAAGATTATCAATAATAAAAAAAATTAATATCACAATAGATAAATAGATAATTAGGGAAATAGGGAAATATACCTATGGGTAAAAAGAAGTGTTTACATTATCTCAAAAAAAAGTTATCCTAAAAATAAAAAAAGAGACGAAGCAAAATTCTGAATGGGCGTTCAGAGTTCTGTCTATTCGTCTCACAGTGTTCTTCTTTTTTTCAAGAATGTTAGTGGTCGTAATTAGCGACGCACTCAGTTATAATCATCGCAAAAGAATTATAGCTCATTTTTCGAAAAAATTCAATAGCAGAAGGCTTATATAGGTGTACCTTTATTTGGGATTTGCACTTCAGTTTGCTATTTTGACTTTAGAAGAGAACACTATTTTTCAGGTGTTCTTTTTTTGATTTTCTAACTTGAAGTTATAAATACAGAAAACGACTGATAGAATTCAACCAAATAAATTGATTAACTGAAGGAGAAACAATATGACAAACTTTAATTTTTATAAATCCGCAGAAGTGTATCGAGAAAAATATTATCAAATGCCAAAGGTATTCTTTACTAATCCAAACTATATGAATTTATCCAATGATGCGAAAATAGCATACATGCTGCTTAAAGATCGTTTTAATTACTCTGTAAAATCAAACTGGGTAGATGAGGATGATAATATCTATTTCAATTTTACAGTCGAAGAACTTATGCAACTATTAAATTGCCGAGAAGGAAAAGTAGCAAAGATAAAAAAAGAATTAGAAAGTGCAAACCTTCTTTTCCAGAAAAAAGGGCGTATACAGCAAAAAGATGGAAAAATCAAATCTGCTCCCAACAAGCTATATCTTGGAAAGCCAAAAGTTACTGCCCAAGATGTGTTCGCAATCAAGGAAGAAGAATTAGCTAGCAACGACTTATCCGTAAATGCGAAAATCGCAAATACGGTAAAAACCCCAGATAACAACAATTTGACCGTAAATGCGAAAATCGCAAATACGGCAAAACCTACTAATACCAAGGGTTCAACCGTAAATGCGAAAATCGCAGACAATCTATTCTATTCTTCTAACCCTTTAGACACTAATAGACACAATATAGACACTGAGAAAGACCACCTACAAGATCAATTATTGCTAGATAATTTTGAAACGATCATGAAAGACAATAGCATTGCTACTTTTGTCCCTGAACGAGTATTAAGTTTGATAAAAACATTCTCATCTAGTTATAGTGAAGCTCAAAAAACTGTTCAGACAATCCATAACGCAAAAGCAAAAGCAGAAAAAGACGCGCAGACTAAAATTATTTTTGAGGATCTAGATATTTATGGGCTTAATGCCGAACAAGAATTATATAAAACGCTGTTAAAAGCCTATCAAAAACAGAAAACTGAAAAAGTTGAAAACATTCAAAATCTAATCTTTGTTTACGTTAAGAACTGGTTTATGGAAAATCCTATTGCTGCAAAACAACAAGCTGAATCAAGCGAAGAATTACCGAAAGTCCCTTTGCATGATTGGCTAAACGAAGGTTAAAATCAGTTGTGACCATGGGAAGTGTCTAGGTGTGTCTCAGCGTAGCTGATGTGTCTTTATCCAGTAAAAATTTACAAGTTACTTGCTAAAATTGCTAATTTTTAATCGTGTTATGAGCATTTTTTAGTCAATAAAGTAAGCGACTTTCCCAGGCATTCCGGTAGTTATTAGATTATTTAGGCTATATAAAACAATATCTGCGGTTGTTTGTATTTTATTTCCTTCATAATTCCGCATGTTCGCGATAAACTTGACTTCTTTTTGATATGTTCTAGCTTTTTCTAATGCAATGGATTTTTCTGCTTTAGTTTGCGCTTGATAAAACGCAATACGGATTCTAAATAGACTAAGTAACAGATTGTAATTGAATAAAGGACTTATTTTTAAAATTTGACTCAATTTGTCACAACTAGCTTTTGCGTAAGCGAGTAATTCTTGGTCGGGCTTATTTTTATCCAAAACAGCAAGGTCGATCAGAGCATCGGTTATATTGGATATGGTGGTAGGAAAGACATGTAAATATTGGCAATCTAATGCACTGATAAATTCGACAGGGTACTTCTCTAATGTTTCAAAAAAGTAAATAAGATGTTCTTTTGAAAAATATGGAGTGAAATCAGCTATTAACTGAAGATAATAATTGGTCAAATGGTTTTTATTTTTGATCTCCAGAAAAAGTCTATCAATTTCTTCTGTTGTAATTGGTTCAATAATCGGAAGCACATGATTAAATTGATGTTTTAAGAATAAATAGTTTCGATAAACGCGCATAGATTTATTATTATCGTGTTTAAGCTGTAAATATAGTTTTTCCAAATGTTTTAAGTCAAGTGTATGGTTCAAATAATCTTGAACCAGTTGCCTAATTTGTGCAGCCAGAGGATTTTCCAAATTTTCGATATCATTTAAATCGGAAACTTGAGCATCTAATCTTGTCATGATCAAGTCAAATTCACTAGAGGTTAATGCCCGATCGCCTAACTCAAATCTGGAGTAGGCAGAGCGGCTCATAATATCTTTTGAAACTTCGTGCTGGCTAAGTCCATGTTTGAGACGTAAGCTTCGAATCAATGAATGTATTTCCATTTAACATATCCTCCTTTGTATGTCAATAAAAAAATGGCGATGTGCTAAATTAGCACATCGTCACTTTTTACCAGACTTTTGTTTCTAATTGTTGTATGCTAATTAAGACGTCGATTCAATTAAATGTTGTACAACATAAATTTTTAACGAGAGGGGGAACTGCTGATGTTTCCATTTCCAATTGATCCACGAGATGCGCAAATCATTCGTCCTTAATTATGGTTATTGACTCTTAATTAAATGTAGACCAATTATTTTAATCTGGTTTGTGAAACTTTTTATTATCTTTTTAAAATTTTTCCTCATACATTTAGTATAAATTAGAATAACTATTAAAACAAACTTTTTGTAGTTAGAAAACCTGTAGGTATGCGTTTATTTCTTGAATTAAATAAGGATATAGAGGGATTTATCGATGGGGATTTTTACTAAATGAGAATAGAGTCTGAATAAATTTAGGATAATTTATTGTTGCCAGAGGGATAAGAAGCATGTTATCGTTAAAAAGAATTAAATAAAGTACTAGTTTTTGTTTGTCGAAAAGCAACTAGACATTTTAGTCTAGTTCTTGAAATAAAGGCAAACAAAAAGGAGCACCTTTAGCTCTCTCGCTCCAAACTGATTGGCGTCAGTTTGAAGGTCGTTGAGAGTCAAAGGGTCCAAACAACATAACCAACATGTTGCTGGATTGCTCCTTGATATTGTAGACGATGTCTACAACGTTGCTAATTATAACAAACAACTGAGGGGTATTCATTCGTTTTTACTTATTTTTTAAAATCTTTTTTATGAGACAGTTTGAAAAGGTAATTTTAAGAAGATGAGTGAGGACGTATGCGTATGGACTTGGACTAATACGATTCGTTTTTTTACACGTT